>Ga0156402_1430_pt1 | contig 25699 bp, 12 predicted proteins | sample RifOxyA3_FD_108045 | JGI IMG/M metagenome (GOLD analysis project Ga0156402, IMG submission 108045) | Lentisphaerae bacterium RIFOXYA12_64_32 | reverse complement strand
CGAGACGACCATTCGTCTCAGGCGATTTCTTCACGGGTTCTCAGCGGCTCCCGGCCGGCGCACCGCCCGATCATACCGATGTGAAACTGTCAACGACGCCCCGGAGCCCGCGAGGACGCGGGTCACGGGGGGATGCCTGGCTCGCGGGGTACCGCCGCGCCACCGGAAGCAGCCCGCGAGACGCGGGCGCTCCAAGTCGGTACGCATCCAAGCTGGAGCGCCCGCGTCCTCGCGGGCTCCGGGGCCGCAGTTTCATGGGACGGCTCGCTCCCGCGGGTGTCGGAGCGAGCCGCTCCGACCACTTCAGGCGTCAGCCCAGGTCAGACTTCGACCTTATCTCCACCCGCGACTGACGCATTACGTGACGCCGGGATCGGGGGGCGCTTGCCAGGGACGACGGGGAGGATACATTCGGGGTGGAGGAATTCGTACGGGAAAACGGTTGTACTCAAGGTTCAGCCTCAGGCCCTGACGCCGCCGTGGCGGATCGAAGGGGGTTCAGGAGGTCTTATGCTCAGCGTACCGTCCCTCGTCGTCACGGCCACCGCCATGCTGCTGGTGTCGGCGGCTGCCAATGCGGCGCCGGCCGAGCTGTTCCTGGACGACCTGATCCGGATCGAGCCGCAGACTGTCCCGCAGGGCCAGACGGTCGAGCTGCATGTGCCGGCACTGCCGGCCCGCACCGGCAGAGCGACGGTCCTGCGGTTCCGCGCCGTGATCGTGAACCCGACCGAAGGCGGCTGCAACTACAACCTCGGCGTCCTGCTGAACGGCGCGCTGCTCGGGGGCCGCACCGCGGGTGGCGACGTGCGCCTGCTCGGCCGTGCCTCCAGCCTGGAACTCTCGGCCCAGCGCAATCTCGGCTTCCCGGTCCTCAACGGCGACCGGGTGATGATCATGTTCGCGCCCTCTGTCGGCAAGGGCGATCCCATGTCCACCGACGGCCTGGGCGCGACCTTCGCCCTCGATATCAGCGATGTGGCACGCGGCGTGGATGGCAACGTGATCAGCTTCCGCAACCTGCTGCCCCAGGCGCTGCCGGGCAGCAATGGCGATCTCCGCGTCGACGACATCGCCCTCGGCTGGCTCGACCGTGCGACACTGCCGCCGCCGCCCAATGCCGTCCCCGAACGCAGCGGGGTCAACCGCGCTGTCACGCGCACCATGCGGGTGCTGGGCGATGTGGACATTCCGGCGCAGGACCGGATGCTCACCCTCGCACAGAGCGACCGCGGCGGCTTCGTGATCGCAATGGCGGGCGGGCCCGAACTCCTCGTCGAGACCGGACTGGGCATGACGCCGTCGGCGCCGACGTGCCTGGTCGCCGACGACAGCGCGGCCGCGGCGGCCGACGTCCGGATCGCCGTCGCGCCGTGGGGGTGCTGCGGCTTCCACCTCACCGCAACGTGGCCGGACCTGCTCCTGACCCGTACGGTCTCTCTCGAGGACGGGCTCGTCTCCTGGCGCGAACGCTGGACCAACACCGGCGCGGCGATCCGGAGTGTGCCGTTCCGCCACCGCGTCTTCCTGCGCCACGGCCGGACCCGCTTCTGTGTCGGGGGCTGGGACGCCGACGGGACACTCGGCGGCAGTGCCGCGAACCCGACCCTATTCCTCGAGGCGCCAATCGCGTCAGGGGGCGCGGCCAGTAACGGGCCCGGGTTCGGCCTGACCGCCGAGAGCGACTGGGTGCGGCTGCTCCTGGGCCTGCGGGCGAATGCCGGGGTTGGCGAGATGTTCTCCGATACGCTGGTCCTGGCGCCGGGAACCGCGGTGGACTTCGATTTCACCGTCACGCCGGTCGCCGGCGGCGGCTACTGGTCGTTCATCAACGACGTGCGCGCGCGCTGGGGCGTGAACGGCATCACGCAGAAGTTCCCGATCTTCTGGGGCTGTGCGCTGCCTGCCGGCAACGGCACGCTCGACGAGAAATACGCCAAGGCCCTCGGCCACCTCGGGCCCGCGTGTGTCGTGCTCGGCCCGTGGCAACGCCTCGAGCCGGACGCCCGCGCCGTAACCGCCGGCAAGTACCCGAAGCTGCCCACGGATGCAGCCCGGGCTCCGGGCGCCTGTCCCGACCTCGACGTGGATGCGTTCCTCACCTTCGCGCACCGGCAACCCTACCTCGACAATCTGCGCGCCGCCGTGGCGGCCATCCACCGCGTCGCGCCGCAGGTCCGGGTCATGCAGATGCTGCACCCCTCCATGGAGACCGTGTATCGGCCGCTGCAAACGCGCTGGCCGTTTGCGGCCGAGGCCATCCTCACGCCCGACGGCAAGCCCTTCGAGAGCGCCGGTTACTCGCGGAGCTGGCTCCACGACATGGCCGCCAGGGACTGGGCGGTCCAGTACTACGTGCCGCGCCCCGGCTCGGCCTACCTGCGCTATGTCCTCGACGAGGCACGCCAGGCCCTGGACGAGCTTGGCCTCGATGGGCTCTACTCGGACGAATTCTCCTGGGCCTACAACTCGCGCGGATACAGCCGCTACGACTACGGGCGCTGGGACGGGTACTCCGCCGACATCGACGAATCCGGCACGGTACTGCGGCTCAAGAGCGACAACGCGGTCGTCACCGAGTCATGCCAGTTGCAGGTGATTCACCTGCTGCTGGACCGCGGCAAGTTCTTCCTCAACAATGGCGGAAACGCCCTGCGCAGCGTCGGCAGCCTGCCGCACGCCCGGTTCATCGAGGGCGGCAATGGCGTGAGCATGATGGGCCAGGGGCACCTGAGTCCAACGCCGTTGATCCTCGGCAACCTGGGCGATGAGAAGAGCTTGAAGGGAGTGTTTCAGAGTGTCAAGGTTTGCCTGGCTCAGGGCTCCGTGTACTCGCCCATGTCGGTGAACCTGCTGCTGGACGGGCCGGACAACGTGGTGTGCAAGCTCTACCCGCTCACCGTCCGCGAGTTGGGGCCGGGCTGGATCGTCGGGAAGGAACGACTGATCACCATGGTCTCGCGGACGTTCCGCTGGCAGGGCCAGGATACCACGCTGCGGCTGCTCCGCTACGACGCGAACGGAACCGGCACGGGACCGGCCGCCACGGTGCCCGTGACGGAGGGGCAGGACGTAACGCTGGACGTGCCCGCCGGCGGCTTGCTGATCGCCGAGCGTGTACCGGGTGCAGGCGCTGCTCTCACTCCGAAATGAACGAGGGCCGCCGCCCGCACCCCGTTGACACCCGACACCTGAACACCCGCCCACCCCATTCACGAAAGCGAGCGCACCATGAAAATCACCAAGCTTGAGACCTTCCTCGTCAAACCGCGCTGGCTGTTCCTCAAGATTCACACCGACGAGGGGTTGGTCGGACTCGGCGAGCCGATCCTCGAGGGGCGCGCCAAGACGTGCGCCGAGGCCGTCGCGGAGCTGGCGCCGTACCTGATCGGCAAGGACCCGCGGCGTGTCGTGCACCACTGGCAGGCGATGTACCGGCACGCGTTCTACCGCGGCGGCCCGATCCTGACCAGCGCGCTGAGCGGCGTCGAACAGGCGCTCTGGGACATTGCCGGCAGGGCGCTCGGCGTGCCGATCTACCAACTCTTCGGCGGCCCGACGCGCGACCGCATCCGCCTGTACAAACACGCCGGCGAACCGCAGGTGATCAAGGAGTGGATGGCCAAGGGATTCACGGCGTTCAAGACCGGTGTGGCCGGCGGGCGCCCGGCGCGGATCGTCGAGAACAAGGCGTTCGTCGACCGCGCGGTTGCGAAGTTCGCCGCGCTGCGCGAGGCGGCTGGGCCGGAAGCGGACATCGCGATCGACTTCCACGGCGCCATCAGCCCACAGACGGCCAAACTGCTGATCAAGGCGCTGGAACCGTACCAGCCCATGTTCATCGAGGAGCCGTGCCAGTGCCAGAATGTCGACGTCCTGGCGGAGATCGCGCACGGCACGCACCTGCCGATCGCGACCGGCGAGCGTGTCTTCACCAAGTGGGGGTTCCGCGAAATCCTCGAGAAGCACGCCGCCAGCATTCTGCAGCCGGACCTGTGCCACGCCGGCGGCATTCACGAGACGCATATCATTGCCGGCATGGCGGAAGCGTACTACGCGGCGATTGCGCCGCACAATCCGCTCGGCCCGATTTCGCTGGCGGCGTGCCTGCAGCTCGACGCGTCGATCCCGAACTTCATTGCCCAGGAACACACCACGCTCGGGGAGGGGTACCTGAAAACGCCGTTCGTCGCCAAGAACGGCTGTATCGAGCTGCCGACCGGTCCGGGCCTCGGTATCGAGCTCGACGACGATGCACTGGAGGGCCGGCTCGACCACGACTGGCGCAACCCGGAGAGCTACCAACCGGACGACGGCTCGGTCGTGGACTGGTAGGCAGAGCGCCGAGCTCGGCCGCTCGGCACGTGTTCCGGAACGCAACTCCATCAGCAAATGCAGGGAGCTGGCATGACAACAAGAGACAAGACCCATTTGAGAGACCTGGCCTGCAAATACGCCGAGTACGCCTGCGGCGCACCCATGGCCCAGCGCCGGGAGAAGTGGCGTCTCCACAATCGCCTGCAGGAGCGCACGGTTCCGTTCCACATCGAGGACAACGGCTCGTACCTCAGGGACCTGACGCCGCCGCTCGAGTGTGAAGACGGCGAGTGTCGGGCGCTGGAGGCGCGGCTCCTGTACGCACTCGTTTCTTACGAGAAGATCAACGACGACCGCATCATCCCCGACCGGTTCCTGGTCGACTGGTCCACGCCCATGACGGCACTCTGCGATGAGCTCCGGATTACGCGTGCCGACGACGGACATGGCGGCAAGCTGGGCTACGAAACCAACAAGCCCGTCAAGGACATCGATGCGGACTTCGGCAAACTGAAGCACCGGACGATCCGCCTCGACAAGGAAGGGACCGAACGACGGCTGCAGTTGGCGAAGGACGTCTTTGCGGGGCTCCTGCCGGTGGAACTCGGCCGGCCGAGCTCGCTGTATTCGAACGGGATAACGAACGCGGCCGTGCACCTGATGGGCATGCAGGAGTTGTACCTGGAAATGGCCATGAACCCCGACGCCGTGCACCGGCTGTTCACGTTCCTGGCCGAGGACAACCTGGCCCTGGGCCGGTGGGAGGGAGACCAGGGGCTGCTGACCCTCAACCACGACGGCAACCAGGGCTATTGCTCGGGCAGCTCCCAATACTCCGACGAAACGGCCGTGGCGGCGGGGGCGAAGGTGGCGTCAACCGACCGCTACGGGTACCTGGAGTCGCAGGAGTCCGCCGGCATCTCACCCGGCATGTTCGACGAGTTCCTGATGCCGCATTTCACCCGGTTCGCCGACAGGTTCAAGCTCATGAAATTCGGTTGCTGCGAACCGGTCCACGCCCTGATGCCTCACCTCCAGCGCCTGCACGGCCTGCGCAAGGTGAGCGTGACGCCGTGGTGCGACCTAAACGCGCTCGCGGGGAACTGCCGCGACGACGTGATCTGGTGCCGGAAACCCGTGCCCCTGAAGCTCTGCGGCGGAACGTTCGACAGCGGCGAGCTCCGGGCGCACCTGCAGGAGACGCTGGACATTGGCCAGGACTACTTCGTCGAGTTCGTCTTCCGCGACACCAACCTGCTGACCGGCGACATGGTTGACCGCGTCGCGCAGGCCTGCCGCATCGTCCGGGAGCTGAGCGGGCATTCCGAAGGCAGCCGCGAGTAGGTCGGCACCGGTCCCGTGATGCGTCAGGAGCGTGTGGCCATGCGCGTTTCCCAGGGCGGGCACGATGTGCCGACGGAAAAGCTGATTACACGCTACCCCCGCACATTGGCCAATCTCCGGACCGCCATCTGCGAACTCCCGCACGTGTGGATCTTCGACAACGACGATCTGCGAACCCCGTTCCGGTTGGTCGCCGTTTTCCGGAACAGCCAGCGGGTTGGCCCGAGCAAGCAGGCGCCCAAGTGGCTCAAACCGATAGACCGATGACCCAAGGAACGAAGAGCATCGTGCCGCGCAGGTGAGCCTGGACGTCGTGCCTGCTCGTCCCCTTCAGGGACGGATGGATCGGTGTCCGGTCACCCGCCCAGGGTCGTTCGCCCCTGGGCTGGACATGCGTGTCGCCGTTGGCGACGGAAGAAACGCCCGGGCCTGATTGCGCAGGTGGCGCTACGGCAGCCTCGGCCCGGTGGCGTTAGCTCTCCTGTCCGTGAGGTGGCGCAATTGCTGGATCATTTCTGGCGACCGAGCACCAGTGCCGGCAGGCGCCAGATTCGGACCGGGCCGAGCAGGCCCGACGCGAGCCCCGCGGCGCGGTTGCGGTTGGCGGGCGGGTTCGAGACTGCCACGACGAGGTCATGCGCGCCGGACTGCAACCCTTTCAGCAGGCACCGGTACGGCGGCCACGCCAGGATTGTCGCTTCCTGCGAAGCCACCGACACGACGGCTACGTCCTCGACCCGGCCCAGGTCGAGCACGTAGTCCCCGGCCGTTTCGACGCACAGGCGGCGCCGGTAGACCGCAGAGCCTGAGTACGTCGGATACCCCAGAACGTCCCACGGCTGCAGGCCGGGAAGAGAGACGTCGCCCGCCGCCCCCCGAACGAACGGATAGGACAGATGGCCGTACCGGTACTCGCACGTGAATGAGCCGTAGAGGTGCGGGACCTCGCACAGGCCGCGGCCGGGCCCGGACGTCTCGACCACGACCACGTTCAGCGTCGGGGTCGAACCGGCGCGGAGTGCGTGCCCGACGGGCGCCTCGAGGTTCCGGCAATCGGAGATCCTGGCACGCGTCCACCCCTCGATCGGGACACCGTTGACCAGCACCCGCCACTGGCCGGCGATCGTGCTGTCGTCGATGACCAGCCGCGCGTCGGCGATGGCGCCGGTCAGCATGAACCGGCAGTAGTAACGCACCGGGTTGTCGCCTTTCCCCGCCGGATCGGGCTCGCGCCGCATGAGGTCGTACCCGGTCCCGTGCTCGAACACGGGCAACGGTTGCGCCATGCTCGTCGAAACATGCCAGAACGACAGCGGCATGTGGTTGGGTTCGAACGACGCCTGCCAGTCCCCGGAGAGGTCGAGTGCCGTGGTGCTGTCCTCGAGCAGGCGCGGGGCAGGTTCCACTTGGCCCTGGCCCCGCAGCACGCCCCCGCGAGGCGGAATCCGCATGGGCAGGCCTTCCACCTCACCGTCAAACCAGGCTTCGCGACGGTTGAAGGCGAAGACGATGGGGTGCCCGTCCCGCTCGCGCTTGAGGACGAAGACGTCGCGTGCGCCGTCGCCTCGGACCGTGGCGCCGGGCAGGCGCGCCAGGGCCTGTTCGTCGAGCGCGGTGTGGAACTCGATTGACGGGGTCGCCCAGTCGGTCAGCGGCGCATTGAGGTCGCGCGAGATCGCTTGCGGCATTGTTCCCACCGCCAGGACCCGGCCGCCGGCCTTCGCGAACCGCAGGAGGCCTTGGGCCGTGGCCTGATCGATGAACCGCAGGTGTGGCAGAACGATCACGGAGCAGGCTTCCGCGGTATGGATGCGGCCGGTGTCGTCGACCTGAGTCTGTACCGCCACCTCGTCGATGAAATCGAAATCACGCTGGTGGCTCAGCAGTGCTTCCACCAGTTCGTGGATTCGTTCTTCGTCCGGCAAGAGCGGGCCGTTGGCCAAAGCCGGGCCGGGCTTGAGCTGGCAGGCAAGGCTCGTCGAGGGGTACAGGAGCGCCAGTTCGCACACGTGCCGACCCCCGGTGAGGGCGGCACACGTGGTTGCGAGGTGCGCAGTGAGGGCCTTCATGTGCTGCCACTCGGTGTGTTGGTAGAAGATGGATGGCGGGACTTCGTCCTTGCGGTTGCCGTCGTTCGAGTAGCTCAGGCCGTGGACGGTGAAGTGGTTGATGCCCAGCACCATCTGGTAATCGAGGTGGTACTTCAGGTCGCGGATCGACGCCTCGTCACCGATCACGGCGAGGGAGTCGCAACCCGCTTGAGTCTTGCCGAAGAGATGCGCGGCCGACGAGGCGACTTTCACGCCGGTGTGGTACGCGGCGGCGTCCGGCCAGCCCTCGCTGGCGCCGAGTGGATCGCAGCACGGGATGTCCATGGGTTCGTAGCAGCGCAATTCGTTCGGCCACCACGCCGCCACCAGAGTGAGCCATTCGGTGCGGGTCAGGTGCCCCGCCATCCGGATCCCGTGCTGCCGGCACCATTGCGCCACTTGCTCGACGTAGTGCGCTTTCTGGAGCCGGTGCTGAGTCAGGCGGTAGTGGTGGCGAACCATCGGACTGCGCGCGTCAACGTCCAGCACCAGGTGCGGCAGGTGCTCGTTGAGGTCATACCCATGGTCGGTTGCGAACTCCGCGGGGAATGTGGCTGTCCACGGATAGGTCCCGGCGCCCGGCGACGGCTCGTCCGTGAACGCGCCGTGGATGGACCGCCCCAGTTCGGCGCCATACCGCTCCGCGTAGGGTTCGTAACTGAGCTTGAGAAACAGTGCGATGCCCTCGGGCCGAAGGATGTCCGGGTGAGTGGTGGGCAGGTTCTGGAGCATGGCTGCGCAGATGGTGTACGACGCCGGTTTGTCCGGCGTCCACACCAGTGCGAAGCGATTGTCGTCCATGGCCGTACGCCAGTGCGGATGGCCGATGCGGTTGACGAGTGGCGAGTAGGCGCGGTGGAGCTGCTGGCGCCAAGGCCATTTCTGTCGGCGCGTCCCGCAGAACCGGGTCACGTCCACGATGGCCCCGTACGTCCCGTCAGGTTTGTGTTCGATGGCGAACGCGCGCAGCAGCAGGCCCGGCGCAAAGTCCGCCTGCACCGGTTGGGTGCCGTCAACCTGCACGACCGTGAACTCGAGCCGGCGCGCCGCCAACCCGGGCTCCGTCCAGACGACCCGGCCGCCGCACAGGCCGCTGGGATAATAGTCCTCGTCCCAGATCCAGAACTCCAGGCCGTGCCGCTTGCAGGCTGCCAGGATCGCGTCCAGCGCCTGCCACCATTCCTCGGACATGTAGGGGGTCAGCATGCCGGGCCGCGCGTGCGCGTAAACGCCCTCGTAACCCTGGGCGGCAAACTCCTGCATCTGCCACTCGATCTCGGCGGGATCAAGCCGGTGATTGAGAAAGTACTGGGCGATGAAGCTTTTCATGGGCCACCTTTCGCTGTTCGTCAACGATTCGGATCAGGGCTCTGCCCCGAACCCCGCAAGGGGAAATGATTCCCCCTTGCCCCCCCATATTGGGGGCCGGATTCTGAACGGCGTTGCGGGGCGCTTATCGGATTCAAACATCTCCTGTCACGCCGTTCAGAATCCGGCCCCGGGATACGGGGAGTCCAGAGGGACACATCCGCCCCCACCGCTGTGGCACTGTCCCTAAAGGGGACGAGCGTGTCTGAGGCACATGTCTGCGCCCTGCCTGACGTGCGCTCCGACACGCGGTACACCGTTGGGGTGCAATAGGTTGGGTGGCATCAACAATCCCAGGGTTGTCCAACCCTGGGCTGGACACGCGCGTCGCCGTTGGCGACGATGGCATGTTTCTCTTCTCCTCGTCCGTTCGCAGGGTCAAACCGATTCGGGCCATGCCTACGGCGCCGGCAACGCCTGCACCACGCAACCGATACCTTTCGGGTCAAGCTCGACGGCGATCAGCGCCATGCCGTTGTGCACTTCGGGGGTGATGGGCGTGTCGGCCCAGGCGTCCGTGTACGTCGCGCCGTCGACGTGCTTCACACGCAACACGGGTTTGTCCACACTCCGGCCGTTGGCGTTGTACAGCGTCCAGACTGTCTCCGTCGGGCCGGCGAAGCGGTTGGCGAATACGCCGCTGACGTCGGTCGGCACCAGGGGCTCGACCGTGTGGGACGAGAACGCGTTCCGGTGCGCGCACTGCACCTGCACCGCCCGTTTCAGGAACGCCAGCGACGGCTCGTCCATGCCAGCCAGATTGGGTTCGCCGATGCGGAAGACTTCGCCGTTGAAGAACGGAAACTTGAAAAGCCACCAGTTCCCGGCGCGCGTGCCGACGTAGTAGATGATGTGCATCTGCTTGAAGCCAGGGAAGGCGAACCGCGGCAAATCGATGAAGTGCGGGGCGAGGGGTTCCTGCTCGGCGCTCCACAGCGCCTGGTAGGTGATGGACCCGTCCGTGTACTGCCGGGTCACTTCGGCGGGTGGGTACTCGGTGTAGAGCGCAACCTCCGGTCCGACCGCTTCGCGGATACGTTTCAGCATGGCGACCTCACCCGCGTAGGGAATTTCGTAGCCGTTGTGACCATGGTCCTTTGCCCGACACGTCCACCGTCCATCGGTGGCGCCGTATTCGTCGATGTACAGGATCTTGGAGCCGAAATCCTCGTGCACGCGTCGGTAGGTCCCGGCCAGGTAGTCCTGCCAGCCGGTCATGTACGGACACTGATTGAAGCCTCCGTACACTTGCACATACTGCGGTGACCCGTCAGGATGCCGCATCGCCCAGTCCTTTGCCTTGGCGCCCACGAACGCGCCCTTGTCACAACTGATATAGCCGTCCAGGTACAGGCTGACCGCGATGCCGGCGTCTTGAACGCGCTGGATGTTGCCGCGGAAATAGTCCTTGCCGCCGACGTTCTCGTCGTAGTGGTCGTAGTCACCCCATTCACCGTAGGTCTTGGACGCGCCCCAGCCGTAGAGGTGGACGTAGTCGCAAAGCCCGATGTACTTCAGCATCGTATCAATGAGGGGCTGGACCGCGCCACGCACCTTCGGGTCGGAGACGGCGTCGTACTGCACGTTGCCGGACACGAGCGCGAACGCCTTCTCGAACCAGGCGTGGCGCGGCGCCACCGGTTTGAACCAGGTGGCGAGCCAGTCGCGGTACGCTGCGAAGATCGCACGCCAGTCGCCTTCGCGCAGGACCAGCGCGGCTTCGGTGGCGGCGAAGCTCTGTCCCGGTGCCAGGTCGCGCTGAACGTATTCGACCGCCCATTCCCCGCCAGCGTTCGTCTTGGCCAGACGGATGAAGTGATGCTGGGCCACGGTGTCGTGCGTGAGACAAGCCAGAGCCAGGCCGAGCTTCGGGCTGAAGAACCCGTCCATCTGCAGCGGATGCGGATCGCCCAAGGCTTCGCGGAAGCTGGCATTGGCAGAGTTGACGATGCCGCCGCGCTTGCCGCAGAGGTACCACGTGTCCGCGGCCTCGCCCAACCGCACCCCGCGCAGGACCGGGAACAGGAGCGTCGCGGTTTTGGCGTCGGCGCCCTCGTTGGTCAGGGTCAGGCGCAGAAGCAGTTCGTTGCCGTGGCCCGGGAGGCACTCCATGGTGGCCCCAAGCCCGGCGGCGGCATGCCGGAGCAGGAACCGGCGTCCGTCACCGGCGTTCTCCATCTTCAACACGGCCCATTGGTCGCTCGGTAGGCTGTCCTTGCCTACTTGCACCTCGAACACCGGCCCCGGCGCACACGCGAGGCCTTCGCTCATCCCCGGCATGCCGAGCCGCGCCCAGGTCAACCCGGTCCCGGTATCGAATCGCGCCTGCAGTCCGCCGCCCGTAACCACCGCATCCGAAGGCGTTCCGGGTTCGGCCTTCGGAATGACGGCCGCGGTCGTTGTCGGCGCAAGCCCGAACTCCAGGCCGCTCCACGACGGTTCCGCGATGCGCGGCGGTTCCGTCCGCATGGTGACGCCCACGATGGCGAAGCTCGCGGTCTGCATGCGGTCGTGCAGCACCAGTTCGGTCGCGCGCCGCGCCGGGTCAGGGTGGACCACGTTGACGCTGATGCCACGCTTCATCCCCCACTGCCCGGTCGCGGCGTCGAGCGGCAGAACCCGGTCCGGCGGACCGTTCTCGTACCGGATCTCGTAGAAGACCTTCTCGGGCACATCGAGCATCTCGACCGGTTTGGGGTTCTTCCAGTCGATGCCCCACGGTTCGGTCGCGGGCGCTGCGGCGGCCGTCAGCAGGTAGACCTCCTTCACCGCGTCCGGAAGCGCCACGGACAGTGTGGCGAAGCCATCCATCGGCGTCAGCGGCAGGCTGTCTGGTTCCCGGTGGACGCAGAACGGCACGCCGTCAATCGTGACCTGATCCGTGTCGAACCAGCCGTCCAGATTCAGGCGCTGGCGGAAGAAGGGTGAGGGCTTGCCGCCGGCGACAGCCGCGGGTTCGGCGATGAAGCCGTCCTTGCCCGCGGGCCAGGCTTCGCGGCGTGCCTCGAGCGCCAGCAGGTCGGCCATTCGCCACGGTGCGGGTCGCGAACTGAACGTCAAGGTGTCGAGGCTCAACGTGGCCTCGGCCCCTGCACAGTCCAACCCGACCGCGAGATGAGTTGCCGTGAAGCCGAGCTTCGGTTTCAGGTCCACGGTGTGCCAGGCGCCGTCGACCTTCACGTCCTTGGCGAACAGGGGTACCGCGGAGTGTCCGCCACTGCCGGATTCCTGGTCGCCCAGCCAGATGGCGTAGGTCGTCGCGTTCAGGGGCCCGGTTGCCTTGTAGCGCAGCGACAGACAGGCGAGTTTCGCCAGGTCAATCGGCTCGGGCAGTTTCATGAGCCAACGCATGCCCTTGCCCTGGCCTTGGGCCGAGAACTCCATGGCGGTGCCGTTGAGTTTTGCGGCGAACGTGGTTGCCGGTGATTGGGTCCAGTTCGGCCGGGGCGCCATCTCGCCGGCCCGGCCCCACTCGATGGCCACCTTCTGGATGGGCGGGCGCGGTGGCGCCGGCGCGAGTTCGGCGCCATCGGGAAGTCGCTCGGCGAACCAGATCTTCTCGATGACAAGCTTGGCCGCCGGCCCATCGCCGACAACGACTTTGACGGCCAGACGATGCGTGACCTCGAGCGGTTCGACGGCAACCAAATCCACCGCCAGCGTGTGCCATTCACCGTCCGCCTTGACGGCCTCGGCGCCGGCGTATCTGCGGCCGCCGGAGGTGCCTTCCTCGCCGTGCAGGAAGTAGGCGCCCGTACCGGTGGACATCCCGGTCGCCATGTACCGGACCAGCAGGTAGCGCTCGTCGCCCGTGATGCCGAGGCCCTTGAGGTCAAACAGCCATGGCATCTCCGTTCGGGCGCCTCCGGCTGAGAATACCAGCGTCCCCTTGTCATTCGCCACATCATACTTGGCCGGCGCGTTCTTGACCCAACCCGTGCAGGCTGTCCACTGCGGCGCGGAACGGCCGTCGATCGCGGGTTCTCCGGCCATGAGCTGGGCTGCTGCCAGAGCCAGGGTGACCAGTACCAGATGTCTTACCATGCTTCGGTCCTCCGGGGTCAGAGAGGGTTCGGTGGTTACGGTTCAGGAATTCACCACGGCCACCAGCGGCGCTTCGCCGGGGCTGGGGTCAATGCTGCCCCAGCGCGGCCCGCGGCAAGCGGGGCTGTGCCGACGTAGAAGATAACCGTCTCGTGGGCGTCCATGTCTACGGTAAACGCGTCCGTGTTCCGCCCCAGGGACGTATGCCTAATCAGGTCGTATACATCCGCCGCCGGGCGTGGCAACTGGATGCGCTTGGTCCCCGGGGACTTGGAGTGAACGGACACGAAGTTGCGGTCGGCGTACAGGGCGTCACTGGTGTCGAGGTACAGATTGCAGCCGGCCAGCCGGCCGAGGTCGCGCAACAGGTCTGGCGGTAGCAGGGGCACGGCGGAATACACGATCTTGCAGCCGTCCACGTCCCGCAGCGCCAACGCGGGGACGCCGTCGGTCGTGTAGTGGCCGAGAACCTGAACGCCCGGCGTGGGTTCCACGCGGAACATAAGCGGCCAGTCAGAGCCAGGGCCGAACGTCATGCCGGGCGAGTCGCTCAGCCACGGCATGGCGGCGTTGGTCGGTACCACAGTCACTGCCGCTTTCCGCGTTTCCGCGCACCGGGCCACGTTCATGCCCAGGAACGCCGAAATGTTCGCCACCGAGCAGGTCTTGGCGTCCGTGTATCCCGGTGCGTACACAAACAGCAGGACGTTGCCTTTTCTCATGCACTTCTGCCGGATCAACGCCATCTCCGCCGCGGTCAGTTTGTAGGCATTGGGGAAGACATAGAACCGGTAGTCGGGCAGGCGCGCATTGGCGAGGTCGCTGAGCAGGTACCAGCGGTGCGGCATGCCGGCCCGGAAGAACAGCGGCCGTTGGTGATAGGTCACGCCGCCACCGAAGAGACTCGCGTCGGTGCCGATGTGGTCGGCGCAGTCCTCGCTCAAGACGACCGCGAAACCTTCGCCGTCGGGCGTGCGGTCCAGTTGCCGCGCCAATGCCTCGATCTTTGCGTAGCGCCCGAATTCCTGGACGATCCGGCGGTCGCCCAAGGTATAGAACTTGGAGAAGTCGAGGTACTGGATGGCCGCCAGGTTCGTGAAGTTCATGGCGAAGTTGCGGCGGAAGAGCTGGATGTCGTCTCTGACTGTATTCGTCCGTTCAATGTCCTGGTCGGCCCAGTGCGTGCGATAGTCGGGCTGGTCGATGAAGATTGAGCCCCGCACCGTGTAGGCGCCAGGTACGGTCATGAACGCACCGGCGCCGCCGATGGCGCGCTCGAACAGGTACCCGTCCGAGGGTGCGCCGGTCATGTCCACCACGCCGGAATCGAGCAGTTTCCGGATGGCGAAGTGCCCCGTCGATTTCCGTGCCTGGCTGTCGAAGAAGTGCGGCAGGTAGCCGTAGAATGGGAACACCAAGGTATTCCTGCCGGCTGCGGTCTTGATGGTTCGCCCCTGGCGGATCAGCACGTCGGCGACGACCTCGCTATAGAAGCGCGAGAAATCGATGATCGGCTGGTCCACCGCCGGGTCGCGGAACACGCCGTCTGACGTGTGCCGCCGTGCTTCTGCAGAGGGGATTTCCACCGTTGCGAAGTCCGCAGCCTTCCCGCCCCAGGCCGTGGTCAGCGCCGCGGGAGTGCCATACTTCGCCTTCAGCCAATTCCGGAACTCGTCCCGCATGTGAACACTGATGTCGATGCGGGCCTGCGGTTCCATCCATTCCCAGTGAAACCACTCGTACCCGGACAGCAGGTACCCGATCACGTGCGGCGCATAGTCGGCCTGCTTCACATGGTTGACCAGGCCGGTCAGCATGGCATCCACGTCATTGCGCCAGGCGGCAGATGCGAAGGAGGGGAATGTCTTGACCGAACCGCCATAGTCCTGGACCGCCTTGCCGCCGCCGTCGCTGACATAGCATTCCGCGGGATGGTGGAACGCCCAGGAGACTGAGCCGTGTTCCGTGGCCGTGTCCGGGCCGAGGATGATGCGTGCTTCAGGGTCGTGCTTCAGCACCTGGCCGACCTGCCGGTCCACCTCGTCCGCGTAGTTCAGCGCCGGCGGGTCCTTTGACCAGTCGATCTTACTGATGGATAGAACCTGGATGAGCCCGGCGCGTTGGCAGTTCCGGGCAATTTCGTCCGGAGGCATGGCCGCGTACCAGTATTGGTTGAAGTACACCGGGTTGCCGTCGATCCGAACGGCGGGTGCGCCGCCGGTCATCCCCAGTTGCACGTCCGGAAAGCCAGTGCCCGCCTTCGCGTCAGACGCAGGCGAGGGTTGGGGGGCCGTTCCAGCGGCACCGGTTACCGCGAGACCCGCATAGTCTGCCAGGCTTACCCGCGTGAGCCGTTGCGCATGCCAGTTGCGGAGTTCAAGCCCGCACGGCCCGCCCTCAACGGCCACAACCACGGCCAGACCCGCGGCGGCCGGGTCGGGTCCGACGCCCGATTCGTTCAGTGACGACCACTGCTGCTCCTGACCGGCGAGAGGGACCTCGCGCTGGGCGATCGCCGCGCCGTCGGCGTCCAGGGAACGGAACACCAGCCTGGCGGTCGTGCCCTGCGCCGCTTCCGTCCACCGGAACTCGCCGGAGACGGTGAAGGTCCCGGGAAACGAGTTGTCGAGCAAGGGGAAGCGGAGTTCGCACTTGGCTCGCGCGCCTGCCTTGACAAGGACGGACCGTTCCTTGCCTTCCTCGCCGGCCTGGAGCGAGACGTCCACCACCCCCGCATCCTGCGCGACACGGAACCCCGGCGGCAAGCCGCCGCCATCGTACGTGTCCGCGGGCAGACGCCACGCCCCGTCGGCGGCCGCCGCGTCATCGACCATCTCCAGACGCACGGCATCAAACCAGGTGGCGCCTTTGAAATCGCCGTGGAACAGTCGCACTTCTGCACTCGCGGCATTTCCCGGCGCGAGACCGGAGACGACCGTCCGCTGCCAGGCGCCGTTGGTCTGCAGTGCGGGACTCCACACTTGCGTCACGGTGTTCCCGGATTCGTCCTTGAAGAGCATCTGCAGGACGGCGCCCTCGACGCGCCGGCCCCGGTCCGAGGGGACGGTCGTCCAGCGGCTGCGGCCGTCGGCCGACGTCCGCACCCAGCCCCAGAGCGCGTAGTCCCGGTTGGGCAGGACCCGAACCGGCGCGGCGGTCGCCAGCGCACTGCCCGGCAATCCGCCCTCCGCGTGGTCCATGCGGAAACTTGCGGCGCCCGCAACACGTGCCACCGCATCGATCGCGCCCTGACTGCCCGTGGCGCCGGCATCGAAGCGCCAACCGCCCGGGACATTCCCACCCGCCGTGCCTGGCTCCAGTCCGCCATTCCCGAGCAGGTTCTGCCCGGCTGCGATCTGGAGCCGCGCGGACTCCGCAGGCTTGCCGATGTCCGGCTTCGGGCCAGGGTCCTGAAGTGCGCCCCGGACCAGTCGCAGATCGTCGAACCAAGCGCGGCCCACGCACTTCTGCATGACGATGAAGACCTGCGCGGCAACGGTCTTGTCGCTCATCCGCATCTGTTTCCGGCAGAACACCCAGTCCGATTTCTCCGGGATGGGGACGCCGTCGAAGCGAAGGGATTTCCCATCCCCGCCGATCTCGCGCACGGCGAACAGGATCGTGCCGGCCGCGATCTCCGGTCTCACGTACCCGCCCAGCGAGATCTCTTCATGCGGGGTGACGCGAACCTGCCCACTGGAGAACAGCGGCACCCACGCCGCGTCGGGCTGCCCGTCGGCACGCAGCGAGTACTGGCCTTCCACAGCATGTTCGCCGTCGAGGCAGAACATGCTCTTGGCATTCGCCTCGAAGAACTCCCAGTCCTTGGGAAAGCCAAGTGCCGAGGCCTCGAACCCGGGATTCCGGAGGAGATTGGCAGGGCGTTCGTCGCCGCGGGCCCAGCCGGTTCCCAGGACGAGGACCGTCACCAGAAGAGAGACGCGCATCACGCCCGATACCTGCGTCCGCATAGCTCTTGACTCCCATGCCTATAGTGGCCTGTTTTCGACCTGTACGGGGAAATCCGGCCTCGCAGGAGTGCGGCTTGCCTCGGCGGAGACGCGATCGGGCGCGCCGTGGCTCGGCGCGTCCCGCGCCGAAGCGGGGTGCGCCGGCCGGGCCTGTCCGCCGAAGCCACACGGGCGAAGGTGGATCCCCGGCCGAGGGTCTCGGGCCGGGACGGCCCCGAGGGCACCCTGCTGCGGTCCCGGAGGTCCCGCGCCACTGCCGCTTTGCGCACTTTCCGCACAGGTTGGCTACTCTTTCGGATCTCTTGCAGCAGGGCCGTCCCCATGGACATCCCGTCGCCGCACGCCCCACGTTGACGATCGTCAACGGTTGCCTATCACCACGGCCACCAGCCCCGCTTCGTCGGCTTGGCGGTTCTGGCGTCGCCCGAGACCTGCAGCCGGTACATGCAGATGCCGTACGGCGGTAGATGGTCAACGACCTGGCCGTCCTCGATGCGCACCTCGCGCGGCGGCTCGAGCATGGGCGTCGCCGCGCACACACGACCACCGCTGACGCCAAGTTGCAGGCGCACCACAGGCTCGCGTTCAAGGTTGACCACCACCACCTCAATGGCGTCTCCGACCCGCTTCGCCAGGCACGCGCTTCGTTCCGGGGCAACCCCCTCGACCGTCACCGGTACCACCGCAGTTGCGAACAGGAACGGCGTGAGCGCGTGCAGTTCGGCGGCGAGCAGCCGCGTGTACGAGCGTAGTTCCGGGTTGGACATAAGGCAGCTGCTCGGCGGTGGGTCGTACCAGGAGTAGTAGTGGAACAGGGTCATGCCCTGGCAGATGCTCATGTACACCTGCGCCCGGAGCTGGGCGGGTGTGGGCATGCCCAGCCGCGGCGCCACCCAGGTCTGCAGACACGACAGCAGCGGCCGGTTCGGGAACGCCTCGCGGATGGCCCGGTCGTACTCGCGCAGCAGCCCGAGCGGGTTCCCCTGCAGCGGGTAGTGATCGTACGACGCAAAATCCGACAGCCCGGCATAGGCCGCGAACTTGTCTTTGAGGCAGTAGTTGACCCAGATCGCGTGGCTCGGGTCGAGCCGGCGCACGATATCGAAGGCGCGCCGCACTTCCTCAGGCGGCACGTTCAACCCGTCGGGCTCGTCGATCAGGTCCCAGCCGATGAGCCCCGGGTGTGCCTTGAGCCGCTCGATGGTCTGGGTCAACTCGGCATCCTTCCAGCGCTTCTGCTCCATGTCGAACATGGCCGGATGGAACAGCACGGCCCACGAGTACACGCCGGCCTGCCACACCAGATCGACGTTCTTGCACAGCGCGTCGATCGAGTCGCCGCCCCACACCTGCGCCGTGGTCGCGCCGTACTCCTCGCGCAGCATCTTCATCCCGTCTGCTGTCAGCGGGTTGTGGAAGTAGTAGACCGACAGGAATGGCTCGCCGTTCACGCGCAGGAACCCGTCCGGCGTGACGCGGCTCTCGCGCACGGGCGGCAGTGGCGGGAAAGCCGGCGGGGGGATGACCGCCAGCGGTTTGCTCAGACTCATGGCGCCGCGCCCGTCGACGGTCGCGACTTCGAGCTCGAGTCGATACCGCCCCTCGGCGAGGCCGGCGGTGGGAACCACGCTCTCGAACAGGCCCGGCGAGCCGATGCGCTGCTGCGTCTGCCAGCAGGGCGCCGGGGCCACGTCCCCGTTCGCCGCTTCCGCAACCACGCGCGCCGTGAACGTCCCGCCCTCTGCGTCCGGCGCAGCGTCCATGGTGATCGGCAGTGACTCCGGAGTGGTGTGCCCGTTCGCGGCTGTGAGCACCAGGTTCTCGAGTGGCAGCACCTGCACCAGACCCGGCCGTACGCCGGCGAACGGGTCAGTGGTCGTGGTCAGGCTCGCCTCGTCCCACCAGACCGTCCCCACGGCGTCCGACGAGAGACGGAAGTAGATCTGCAGCGTCGCCGCTTCGGCCAGGGGCCGCAGGATCAGGGCGTACGGCGTCCAGGCTGTCTGCCCCGCGGCAACCGCCGCCCATGTGTACCGCAGCGTGTGCTCCCCGCCCGTCTTGGGCACTTCGCGCAGCCCGAAGAACGCCTGACCTGCCGTCAGGTTGTTGCGGCAGTGCACCTGCAGCCGGTAGAGCTTGCCCGGCACGACAGGAATGCCGCCCAACATCTGCACGCAGTTCCACGCGTGCCCGGCAACGGCCTCATGCCGCAGGCACGACTGACCGCGGTACGGCGCCTCCGCGACCACCACAGCCTTGGCCTGAACGCCGTACCCGGTCGCCTTCAGGTCCGCCTGCTCAAACCCCGGGTTCGGCGCCAGGTTCTCCGGCTCCGCGGCCGCCGCGGCCAATGCGCCGCCCACCCCCAACACCACGGAACACAACAGCCCAGACACACGCGACAGTGACATGATGCATGCCTCCTTTTGATGCCGGTTTGCCGCCAAGATGAGCGTTGGGTGGCTCCGCCCCCAAACCCCCGCTGGAGGACCATTGGCCCTCCAGACCTCCCAATATCAGGTTGCGGACTGAGGCGATGGAGAGAAGCGTGGTCATCAAGTCATTGCGCTCATGTCCATCGCCTCAGTCCGCAACCTGAGAATGTGGGGTCCGGGGAGTCAACGATTCCCCGGCGGGGTTTGGGGTGGAACCCCAACGTTCATCTTGGCGGCAATCCCACCTCACGGCGTCCAGCGGTGTTTGACGGAGATTGGCGACCGGTCCGACATTACGTGCGTATCGACGAACAGCAGGTTCAGCGTCAGGTTGTGCCAGTATTCGGTGTACTGGCCCACCGCGCCCAAGTCTGCCACCCACGACGCCATGTTCACGTGATTGCCGTCCGTCACGACGACCGTCTTGGCGGGGTCCGTGAACTGCTTGAGTTTGTACGTGACCCCGCCAAACGCGGGTCCGTGCCCGGTCTGCACGTTCTTGGCGTAGCCGCTGACGATGCGCAGTCCGTTGACCGTCTGGTTGCCGGCGTTCTCGTACGTCAGACGCGTTCGGTCCAGGGCCGGACAGGCGAATATGTCGACCGCATAGCCAAGGTGCGACGCGAGCAGGCAGGGCCAGAACCGATTGATGTCGTACGCCGCATTGCCGTAGTTCGGGACCATGTACTCGTCATTCTCGTCGGCATATACCATGATGGCCGTGCCGAACTGCTTCATGTTGTTCTGGCACGCGGCGCGCTTGGCCACGTTCTGTGCATTGGTCAGCATGGGCAGCAGCATGGACGCCAGGATCGCGATGATCGCAATCACCACCAGGAGTTCGATGAGCGTGAAGCCTCGACTTGTGCGAGGAAATGCACCGAGCGACAGTGGCGCGGGACCTCCGGGACCGCGGTAGGGTGCTCGGGTCCGTCCCGGACCGAGGCCCTCGGCCGGGGACCGGCCGGCGCACCCCGCTTCGGCGCGGGACGCGCCGAGCCACCGCACGCTCGATCGCATCCTGGCCGGGACAAGCCGTCTTTCTGCGCGGCTGGACTCACGCGCACAGCTCGTCGTGTCTCCACGCTGCGTCTCCCAAGCTGCCTTCATGTGGTCTGCCTCCTCAAAGCTCACACGCACAAGTTCTGTCACTTCTTCTGCACCAGTTCGGCATCGTCGAACCAGACCGTGCCGGACGAGTCGTAGACGTTCAAGTACACGGCGGCGTTGGCAGTCTTTGGCTCGAACTCACGGATGACCAGTTCGCGCCACAGCCCCTGGGTGTTCAGCATCTCGCCAGTCCGCGTCGTCCCGGTCTTGTCACCGGTCAGGAAGACCTTCACCTTGCCGGTAAAATCCTTCGACGTCTTGACCCAGACCCGGAACGTGCAGGGCTTGCCCTCCTGGACCCGGGCGTCTTTGCGGTACCAACGCGCCCAGGCGCGGGTTTGGTCCGGTTCCTGTGGGCCTGGTGTAACCATTTCGACGCAGGTGAGGCGGGCCGATGCCTTGCCATTGTGGGACTGGGCTGTGTCGATGGCGAAATCGAACTTGCCGCACATGGTACTTCTCAGCCAGCCGGTTTCGCCCTGTTCGAAGCCACCGTTGCCGATCAGGTTCTGTTCATCGCTGGCGGGTGCGTTCGAGATCGCCAGCCAGACCGGACGCCAGATGCCACCCGCACCGGCCCGGTCCTCGACGCGCACCGCCAATGTGTTCGGGCGGTCGCCGCGCACAACACCGTTGACGTCCACCTCGAACCCCTCACGCCAGGACTCCGTGTTGCCCTGGAACGGGTAGGGCCGCTCCAGCACCGTTTGGCCGTTCACCCAGACGGTGCACGCTTCGTCCACCGCGCCGAACAGCAACCGCACCTGCCGCGCACCCTCCCCGGGCGGCACCGCGAACGTCGTCCGGTACCATCCGATGCCGTCGTAGTCCACGCCGCCGTGCTCGGCCTTCCACGCTTTGCCGACCGGCTGCTCCTCCCACGCGGCGTTGGTCCCGATCTCCTGCCAGTCCGTCGCATCGACTGCCTCGGCAAACCACTGGGCGGCTACACCTTCTTCTCTCGGGTCCCACTTGAACTGCCACGGATCGGGCAGGCGCGTGCCGGGCGTAGCCATCAGCTTGATCAGGGTCCGGTCCCAGGACCGACTCTCAGCACCGGCGAGGCAAGCCATGTTGGCGACCCAGTCGCCCTCGATGCGAGCGCGGAATTCGTCCAGCGCCGTCAGGGCTTGCGCGTATCCCTCGATATCGCCCGTCTCGCGGTTCTTGACGAATGCCTGCTGTGCGGCCAGGGTCAACTCGACATTGCGCAGGCCGTTGTCAAGGAACGCAACCCGGGCTTCGGTTTCAGTGTCGCCCTGCGCTGCCGCCTTGGCTTGATTGAGCAGTGCCCGACCTCGGGCCATCACCGCGGGTGTGAAGATGCGATCGGCGTTGCGGTAGAAGTAGGTGAAGTGAAAGTCCGGCATCTTGCAGACTTCGTCCGTGACGGCGTCGGACACCTGCTCCCAATGCGCGAAGTACTCCCGCACCGCGGCCGCCGCCGTGCCGAACGCAGTGAAGTACTCGGCCAGGACAGCATCCACGCCAAGAGACGGATCGTCATGCAACCGCGCCAGCATGTACAGGTTCGGGCCTTGCGTGCCGAATTGGCCGTTCAGCGAATCGAAGTCGGTGCCGACCAGGCCGTGCGCCGCGGCGTAGGCAAAGTCCGTGCCGAGCTTGCGCGCGAAGAAGATCGGCAGGTTGTGCCCGTCGAGGGTGTAGTTCGGGCGCAGGAAGACGCGGGCCCCGGCGCTGGCCCAGCCGTCCCACTGCTCGCGGAAACGCTTCTGCTTCTCCGGCGTCCACGGGTACATGAGCGCCGGCACGATGCCGATGATGATGCGCTCGTTGAGCTTCGTGTTCCGCGGCGGCGTGACGTAATTGGCGTAGGAGTAGCCCATGACAACTGCCTGCGGGTCGATCGCCTCGGCTTGTTTCTGGATCGCCAGGTAGAACCGGGCGTAGCGGTCGGAGAGCGAGCCCAGCGCCTGGGCCCACTCGCGCTCACCCTTGCCGAACCGCTCGCGCGCCACAGCGACGCGCTGGTCGAATGGTACACCCGACTCCGGGTCGGGCTCGTCCCACGCCAGGCACTTGTCGCACACGCACTTGCCGGACGTGTCGTTCTCGCTCGCGTCGATGTACGGGCGCTGCGGATTGCGCCGCGCCGCCCAGTCCGCAACCTTCTGCCGCCAGACGCCGGGCTCGCCAACGCACATCGAGATCAGTTCCTTGCTGCCACCGTGGTAGAGCAGATCGGAGCGGCGGTTGCCGTCGGGCAGGAGGTTGAAGTACTCGGGGTGATCCTTGCCGAACCGGTCCCACCAGTCCGTGTACGAGTGCGCCATGTCCATGTTCAGGCCCATGGCGAACCGGTGCCGCCGCAGCCACTTGCCCTGCTCGTTGAGGAAGCGCGAGCGGACCTCCTGCGACGCCCAGCCCTGCGGACCGGCCATGTAGGCGCCGCCCTCGCGCCACCGCGCATGGATGAACGGTGGCTTGCCGAGTTCGCCCGGCCAGTCACCGACCACGATGGTGGCAGTGCGCGGCACCACGGTGCCCAGGTCGCCCGGCCAGAGCCAGCGCACCCCGAGCTGCTTCTCGAGGAATGCGTACACCGCAAACAGCGTTCCGACTCGAGTGCGGTTGCCGTGCAAGATCCAGAACGCCGGGCCGTCAGAGTCGTCGCCGAGTATGTACAGTACGTCGCCGATGGACTTGATCACGAACGCATTCGGGCTATCCGCGGACACCGCAAGCCCGGCCGCGCGCGCCGCCTCCGTCTCACCCAAGAGGACGCAGACTCCGCTCTGCGGCCGCTGGCTCTCCGGCACAATGCGCAGTTCGGCGCCCGACGCCTTGCGGACGTGGTACTGGAGTTCTTCGGCGGCTGCCTGCACCACCGGCAGCGGCGTCTCCGGCGTCACGATCGCCGCGACCGCCATGCCGTCGCGGACCAGCTCGGCGCCGTGGCTCGGCGGGACGTTCGCGACACTGAATAGGGCAGCCGTGACAAGGACGGCTGTGTTCCGGTTCACGGACCTCGATCTCATGATGGATCCTCCGTCACATTGGGGATCATGGCACATAGGGGTTCCGCCAGCCCGGCCATTTGGCCACGACCGTCCCCATGGGCTGCCGCTGCACGTGCGCGTCGAGGAACAGCACGTTCGCACTGCTGCCGGGGTGGATGTAATTGACTTCGGTCACCGGGTCCGCCACACGCCACGAACCGCGGTTCATTGGCGAATCGACCTGCCAGACCTTCTCGGCGAGATTGACGGCCCGGGTCAGACGCGCCCAGTAGTACGCACCGGCCCCGAGCGGACCATTGGTCGCATAGAGCGGGGCGCTCGCGGCCACCGGATACGGCGGCGTGTAGTGCGAGTACTCGAAGTTGCTGGTGAACGAGCCGTACAGGGCACGCGTGTCGTTGAACGCCGGGCAGTGCAACACGGTCGGTGCGGTCACGGCCAGTCGCGCATTTCCCCATGCGGCAGTGGTCGGCTGGCACGGCACGCCCACGTACGGCGCCATCAGCCAGTAGTGGGCCGGGAACGTGTAGGCCCCGCCGCCCGGGTGCAGGTTGTACGGCAGGAAATCGGAATGATCGTCGACATACAGGGCCGTGGCCTGACCCTGATTGTGCAGGTTGTTGCCGCACTCGACCGCCTTGGCGGTCGCGCGCGCGTTCGTCAGCGCCGGCAGCAGCATGGACACCAGCACCGCAATGATCGCGATCACGACGAGGAGCTCAATGAGTGTAAACGAATGAGCCCTGAGCCTGTCGAAGGGTTCAACGAGTGTGAACTGGGCGGCCGTGTGTTCATGTGATGCGTTCATGTCGCCTCCGCCGCAGTCCGTGGGGATGTTGCGTCGCGCTCTTGGCCAGGCGGCTGCGGGTCACAGACCGGGACTCGCACCATGATCTTGCCCGGCCGGCACGGCTCGCCGCGGTTGATGCAGTCGATAAGCTGCCTCGCGCCGACCCGCGCGACTTCGTCGCCTTTCCCGTCGGCATAGATCGCGGGAATGGGCAGATGATAGTACGTATAGGGGCGGACGGTCGCCAGCATGACCTTGGGCCGGGCTGAGCCCAGTCCGTCCCGAGCGGCGATCAGGTGGCTGACCTCCAGGGCGTTGCGGTAGTCGTACACAACAATGCCGTCAAAGGCGAGCCGTTCTTCGCGGAATGGGGCGGCGAGAAACCTGACGGCGCCGCAATAGGGGCCGTCCCCGGTGAAGACAAGTTCGGGACGATACTCCAGACCGGTTTCCCTGACCGCCATCTCGAATGCAGTCAGAGCCCGGCGCGAGGAGAACAAGTCCTTCTCTTCCGAGAAATAGGCGATGCGACGCCGTCCATCACGCTTCAGCGCCTCGACCAGTTCGGCCATCACGGCGTCCATGTCGCCGTGGACGCAGAGGCAGTTGCGCACCACCGCTTCGCCGTAGGAGCCCAGCACAACGTAGGGCAACCCGAGGTCGTCGAACAGCCGCGTGAGTTTCGCCGTCAGATACCCGGAGACCAGAAACCCGTCCACCCGCCGGTCCCGCAGAATTCGGGGAAGATCGTAGACCTGCGTTTCGGTTCCGGTCAAACGCGCCAGGCCCAGCAGGTAGTCGGCCTCTCCCGCGGCTTCGGCAAGCCCGTCAATGATGGGCGCATACGCCGGATTCGCAAACTCATGACCCACTTGAACAAAGGCCAGGCTCCGAGTGCGGCCGTTGCGCCCCTTCTGCACCAGGTCCTGGATGCTCGGGTTGATCCGGTAACCGAGGCGCTCGCAGGTCGCGGCCACCTTCCTGCGGACCGCCTCCGAGATCATGGGGCTGTTGTTGAGTGCCCGCGAAACGGTCGACTTGGAAACACCGGCCTCCCGTGCAACGTCGTTCATCGAGACAGTGGCTGGGCGTGTCCGGCTCATGGGCGCTCCGCAACGATTGCCGCAACAAGTTGCATTAATATGGGACGGGTTCGGCTGAAAGTCAAGCTCTTGAGCAAGTCTCAGGCAATGCGTCAGCGCCCCCCGGCCGGCGGACCGGCCGATCATAGGTTGATGTTACTCGCGCC
>Ga0156402_1245_pt1 | contig 25971 bp, 17 predicted proteins | sample RifOxyA3_FD_108045 | JGI IMG/M metagenome (GOLD analysis project Ga0156402, IMG submission 108045) | Lentisphaerae bacterium RIFOXYA12_64_32 | reverse complement strand
CGTTGGCCGTTGGCCTCCACCGCGCCCTGATTAATAAGTTTGGAGGGACTATAAGGTGGAGGCCGGGTCTCCCGGCCTGGCCTGGTTCGGTCGCGTCGCCACATCGCGCCGGGTCAGGAGGCCCGGCGCCCACCTTACGCGTCACGCCCAGCCGGTTGTCGCGTACTTGTGTATTCGCCCGCGGGCGGTATGTTAACGCGTATCATCCCCCAAAAGGGAGTAGCAGGGCATGGTCTCCGTGCCTTGGCAGGCCAACAACACGCACGGGTCTGTGACCTGCGCTGGCCCTGCCTTTCGGACTCCGTCCGGATGCGAGACTTTTGGCCACACGACCGGTCACGGTCGGCCAAAGGTCATTGCCACTGACGGAGCCCGAAGATGAACACCCCCGTCTCACCTCGTCCTGTCACCAGCCCCGATTCGACGCGCGCCGCATGGCATGCAATGACCGTAGACGCGGTTCTTGCCCAACTGGAGTCGGCTCCGGCTGGACTGTCGACCGCGGAGGCGGCACGCCGCCTGGACATCCACGGCGCCAACGAGCTGCAGGCCACGCAACGGGCGTCGCCGTGGCTGCTGCTGCTGGAGCAGTTCAAGAACGTGCTGGTGATTATCCTGCTGGTGGCGACGGTGCTCTCGGCATTCATGGGGCACGGCATCGAGGCCATTGCCATCGCGGTGATCGTTCTGTTTGCCGTGCTGCTGGGGTTCGTCCAGGAGTTTCGTGCCGAGCGCGCCATTGAGGCGCTGCGGCGGATGGCCGCGCCCGCGGCCACGGTTCTGCGTGACGGCATCGAGATCAGCGTGCCTGCCCGCGACCTGGTGCCCGGTGATGTGATCCTGCTGCGCGCCGGAGACAAGGTGCCGGCCGACGCGCGGTTGTGCGAAAGCATCAACCTGCAGATCGAAGAGGCGGCGCTGACCGGCGAATCGCTGGCGGTGGAGAAGCATACCACCGTGCTGACCGCCGCCGAGTTACCCGTGGGCGATCGCCGCAACATGGCCTACGCCGGCACGGCTGTCACCTACGGCCGTGGCCGCGCCACGGTGGTGGCAACAGGCATGCGCACGGAGTTCGGCAGCATCGCCCAAATGCTGCAGGGCGTGGACAGTCGCAAAACCCCGCTGCAGGTGAACCTGGACAAGCTTGGCCACATCCTGGCACGTGTCGCCTTCGCCATCGTTGCCGCCATCGTGGTCATCGGCCTGCTGCGCGGTCAGCCATTCGTGGACATGCTGGTGTTCGGGATTGCCCTGGCCGTCGCCGTGGTGCCGGAAGCCCTGCCGGCCGTGGTTACCATCTCGCTGGCCATTGGCGTCCAGCGCATGGTCAAACGCAATGCGCTCATGCGCCGGTTGCCGGCGGTGGAGACGCTCGGGTGCACCTCGGTGATCTGCAGTGACAAGACGGGAACGCTGACCAAGGATGAAATGACCGTGCGCCGTCTGGTGGCCGGCGATCAGACGCTGGACGTTTCGGGTTCCGGCTACGAACCTCAGGGACAGTTCACCTGTGACGGGGTGCCGGTTCAACCCGGCAACCCTGTCCGGCAACTGCTGCAGGCGGCGATCCTCGCCTCGGACGCGCACCTGGCGCATGACACCGACGAGGGGCGCTGGCGCGTGAAAGGCGATGCTACCGAAGGCGCTATGGTGGTGGCGGCGGCCAAAGCGGGTCTTGACAAGGCGGACCTGGACGCGCGCCACCCGCGCCTCGATGAGATCCCGTTCACCTCGGAAACCAAGCGCATGACGACGCTGCACCGATTCCCGGACGGTGTGGTTGCCTGCGCCAAGGGCGCACCGGAGATCATCTTGGCTGGCTGCACACGGCAGTTGACGGCGGCCGGCGAGGTACCGTTGGACACCGCCAGCCGTGAGCGCGTGCTGGCGGCCGCACGGCAGATGGCCGGGGACGCGTTGCGTGTGCTGGCCATTGCCACCAAGGCGGGCGCCACCAAAGCCACCGCTGAACAGGACATGACGTTGCTCGGCTTGGTGGGCATGATCGACCCGCCGCGTCCCGAGGCGAAGGCGGCCATTCAGACGTGTCGCCAGGCGGGGATCAAAGTGGTGATGATCACCGGCGATCATCCGGTCACCGCCCAGGCGGTGGCCCGCGAACTGGGCCTGCTGCACCAGGGGCGCGTCGTCACTGGCCCCGAGTTGGAGGCGATGTCGGACGCGGACTTCCAGCGCGCGGTCACGGAAATCGAGGTGTATGCGCGCGTCTCGCCGGCGCACAAGCTGCGCGTGGTCACCGCCCTGCAGCAGCAGGGCGCCGTGGTGGCCATGACCGGCGACGGGGTCAATGATGCCCCCGCCCTGAAGAAGGCCGATATTGGCATCGCCATGGGCATTACCGGCACGGATGTGACCAAGGAAGCAGCCGCCATGACGCTCACCGACGACAATTTTGCCTCCATCGTGGCGGCGGTGGAGGAAGGGCGCGGCATCTTTGACAACATCAAGAAGTACCTCATGTATCTGCTGTCCTCCAACATCGGCGAGATGGGGTTGATGGTGGCGGCCACGCTGGCCGGGCTGCCGTTGCCGCTCAGTGCGGTGCAGATCCTGTACGTGAACCTTGCCACCGACGGCCTGCCGGCACTGGCTCTGGCCGTGGACCCGCCGGACCGCGGCATCATGCAGCGTCGCCCCCGTAACCCGCGCACCGGCATCTTCAGCCGCCCGGTTGTCACGCTCATGCTGGTCGGCGGTCTGTGGTCGGCGGTGGCCAACATGGCCCTGTTCCAGTGGGCGCGCACCTCCGGTCGCAGTCTGGCGGAAGCGATGACCATGACGTTTGTGGCCCTGGTGCTGATCGAATTCGTCAAGGCCTACTGTTTCCGTTCGGACCGACACTCCGCCCTGGCGCGGCCGTTTGCCAACAAGTGGCTCAACCTGGCCATTGCCTGGGAGGTGCTGCTGCTGCTGGCCGTGGTCTACGTGCCCTTCCTGCAGAAAGCCATCGGCACCTTCAGCTTGACGCGGACCGACTGGCTGATCGCCGTCATCCCGGCGCTCACGGTCATTCCGGTGCTGGAACTGACCAAGTGGTTGGTGCGACGCGGCCGGTTCGGCGGACGGGAGTCGACGACATGCAGTTCCTGACCGAAACCGTCATCATCCTGGCGATGCTGGCGTTCAACGCCCTGTTTGCCGCCTACGAAATGGCGCTGGCGTCCGTGTCCCGGTCACGCCTGGAGACGCTGCTGCAGAGCAAGCGCCGGGGCGCTGCCGCAGCCGTGTTCATGAAAGACCGGCTCGAGGCGGGCCTGGCGGTCGTGCAGTTGGGCATCACGCTGGCCGGCGCCATTGCGGCGGCCACCGGCGGGGTGGGAGTCGACGAGTACCTGTCGCCGTGGATGGTCCGCGAACTGGCCGTGTCCGCCGCGGTGGCCGATGTGCTCGCCATCGCCCTCTTTGTCATTCCTCTCAGTGCGCTGACCATCGTCTTCGCCGAGCTGACACCGAAGATGTTTGCCCTGAATAACAAGGAATACGTTGTCCTGGTGGGGTCGCCGGCGATCCGGGTGCTGTACTTCGCCACCTACCCGGCCATCCGCGGGCTGGAGGGGTGCGTGAAGTGGGTGATGAAGCACAGCCCGGCGCGTTTCGCCGCGGCGCGTCGCGACGACGGCAGCCTGCACGAACTCCGAGCGGCCGCGGCCTTGGCTCGGGCCTCGCGGCTGATCTCGCCGCTGGAGGAGAAGATCGTGACCTCCGCGGTGCAGATGTCGGTGCGCACGGTGGCTGACGCCATGCTGCCGCCGGAGAACATCGCCATGATCCCGGAGACGCTCAGCCTGGGCGATGCGCTCCTGATTGCCCATGTCCACATGCATACCCGGTACCCATTGTGCCGCGAGGAGGGCAACCCGCAGACCATCACCGGGTACGTGACATTCAAGGACATCGTCAGTGCCTTGAGGATCAACCCTGGCGCCCCCGGCGTGCAGGCGATCAGCCGCGGCGTGCGACGTGTGCCCCAGACGTTGTCGCTGTCGCAGGCGCTGGAGACCATGATCCGCGAGAAGCTGCACATGGTCCTGGCCGAGGACGACATGGGCCGTGTAGTCGGACTGCTGACGCTGGAGGATATCATGGAGCAACTGGTGGGCGACATCACGGACGAGTACGACCGGCTCCCGGCCCATGTGCAACCGCTCCCGTCCGGCTGGATCGTGGGCGGTGGCGTGCCCATGCGCAAGGTGTTTGAGTTGGCACAGGGCGCGGCGGCAGCAGACGGCATCCCCGCCAGCCTGGTGCTGGACGAGTGGTGCCGCCAGCGGAAGGGCACGCCGATCCAGGGCACGGACGTCATCTGCGCCGACGGCATAGAGGTCCAGGTCCGCAAGCTGCGCCGGCAGCGCGTGGCCGAAGCCGTGGTCCGGCGCGTTGCCTCGGACGTTCCCAGTGCCGGCGGGCGGTGACTCCAACCCATGGCTGGCCCGATCATCTGACCCCACCGCACCGGGCCGCTGGCCCCGTGGCAGGGCCAGGTCAACAAGCCGGTCTCGCGGACGCTCATCGCCTCGGGCATGCTGGCGGCGGGAATCGGCGAGGGCACCGGTTCTCCCCTCGTCTTGGGTGCCGCCGTAGTGCCTTACGGTCCTGCGGTGGTGTTCGTTTGCGCCTTCCACTGGCGCGCGGCCATGATGTAATCACTGAGTTTCGCGGCGCTTTCAGGGTCGAGCTTCGCTTTCTTCGCCATCCCGGGAAGGACGGCGTCCCATTTCTCCGCGCTCAACTCATCGACGGCCTGGAGGCTGTGGCAGCCGGTGCAGCTTTCCAGATAGACTCGGCGTCCTTCCGCAAGGCGCTGCGGGTCCCCGGCCATGCCGGACTGCACGGCCGGGGCGATATCTTGCAGACCGCGGCAGGACACCAAGAGCAGTACAAGACAAGAGCAGATGGTTCGGGGCAGTCGCATGGTCAGGGTCTCCTTTCGCTTCAGGTGACGACTCAGGGTGCTTAGGCTGTAGGCCTCAGGGCCTCGCGTGGTCTCAGGCGTGGTTCTTACCTAGACCCCGTTGCAAGAGGGTCGAGGATCGGCCTGCAAGGCCGACGCTACAGTCGATCGTGAGCTTGCGTTCATCGCTGTAGCGGCCGCGTTGCACGCGGCTCTGGGCTTCTGCAACGGCGGGTTCTGCCTACAGCCTACAGCCTATCCACCTACAGCCTGCCTGGGCAGTTACCGCTTCAGAAGGAAGCGCCGAGGATCATCCGGGTCATGAACTCGGGCTCACCTTCGACGTCGGTGACTTCCACGGCGGGGGTCAGAGTCGCCCAGAGTTCGCCGAAGCGCCAGGAGGCAACCGGCCCGACATAAACCACGTGCTCGCCTTGGTGGTCCCAGTCCGCGTATTCCAGTTCATGCTGGGCCTCAGCGCCGAGACTGAAGCGGGGGCCGAAACCGTAGCTCACGCCCAGGGTCTGGCCGAGCACGCCGGTTTGTTCTTCCAGTCCCTCGCCTTCCCATTCGCCTTCGATGATGCCGTTCCAGTTGACGGTCCAGTCGCCGATGTCCTTGGTGAGGATGATCTTGCCTTCGAGCGCTCGGAAGTCTTCGTGGTAGCCGGCGTCATCTTTGATCTCGCCGTAGATGGCCACGCCTAGATGCTCCGGCGTGGCGTTCCGGATGACGTAGAGCGACTCCAAGGCGATATCCCTGAACTGCGTCCGGTCGTCGTCGACGCTGCGGCCGTCGGTGTAGCGCCAGTCGTAGTAAAGCGCCAAACGCCACTTGTCGGTGACGCTGTACTCCAGCTCTTCGCGCAGGTCGAGGCGGTCGTACTGGCTGTCATTGTCCCGCTTGTTGTGCTTCCAAGTCACCCACTGTTCGAGTTCGAGGGTGCCGGCGGGGACTTCGCGGGCTTCGTAGCCGAGCGTGAAACGGCGCTCGTTGGCTTGGGCGGCGCCGCTCGCCAGAACGATGCATGCCGTGGCAAGGATCAGGGACCTCTTCATGGCTTTTCCTTTTCGTTGGTATTGAATTCGTGACTACTTCTTGCGTCCGCCGCAAGTCCGTTGCTTGGGGACGGACAGACTCCCGAAAGACCCGTATTGGCTGTCGCCTCACCTCCTTTCTTAATGTTTGACGCCTAAAACACCGAGGGCCAAAAAAAAGAGCGTACTGTGCGGGCAAATCCAGCCTCGGCGCCGCTCGTAGTGGTGTCGCAGTCCCGGCGGCAGTCCGCCGGGCAAGACACCATCCCCCGCGCCGCGCCGCCGCAACACGCCCCGGATGGGCTCTTGGCGCTCCACTTCGTTCCGCGCACTGCGAGCCCACTACGAACAGGCGCATCCTGGCGTCCATGGCGGGTTCTCTTCCCTCTCAGGATTTACCCGCACAGGTCGAATGGGGCCGTGTTTCGGCCCGCGCGGAAGTCCCGCAGGGCGATTTCCATGCACCGCTTGCACTTGTCCCCTGCCGTGTCCGAAGCACAGGAGTGCTCATACCCCCGGATCCACTTGGTGCCGCCGCGCGGGCAGCGCTGGACGAAATCCATGAACCGAGTCAGGCGCTCCAGGACTGCCTTGTCGACCGCGTGCTCGAGCCGGCAGGCATTGGCTTCCGCCAGTTCAGGGGCCACGAACAGCACGTCACGGAGGAACCGTTCGAGTATGTCGTGTCGCTGCTGTACTCGGTCAGCCATCTGACCGCCGGCACGGGTCAGCGTCGGCGACGAGTACGGTGCGTAGTTGACTAGGCCTTTGCCCGCCAGGCTGTGGAGAGCGGCGGTTACGGTGGACTTGTGGACAGAGAGCCCCTCGGCAATATCCCGCACCCGGGCCTGCCCGCATTCGCGGATCAGCCTGGCGATGCTCTCCAGGTAATCCTCAAGCTCGGCACTCAATGGCTCCGTTGCTGTCATCTGACCATTCTCCACGCACAACGTGACATCCTGTGTTTGACGCACCAAACAATATACGGTCCACAACGCATGACAAGTGCACCCGCAACAAAAAACGACCTGTGCGGGTAAATCTACAGAGCGAGAAGGCGGTGCAATGGGTGCCAGGATACGCCGGTTCGCGGTTGTGCGCCGCGGCGGGCAGTGGCGCGGGATCTCTGGGACCGCAGCAGGGTGCTCGGGGCCGTCCCGGCCCGAGGCCCTCGGTCGGGGACCGGCCGGCGCACCCCGCTTCGGCGCGGGACGCGCCGAGCCACCGCGCGCTCGAACGCATCCCAGCCTGGGCACGCCATTTCTCCGCGACGGTGGATTTACCCGCACAGGTCAAGAAGAACAGGCCTCACCTTCAGACTTCCTGATCCGTGGAAAAAGCCTCGGTGGTTGTTTTTTCCACGTGGCAACTCACAGGGCGCATTATGCTCCACGGGTGCTGAGCGGGGTGGCCGGATGCTACATGGAAAAACAACACCCCCTTTTTCCACGGGACTAGGCAAGTTGAGCACGCGGATCAGGAAGTCTGACCTTATGTTGCGCGCAGCATAAGGTGAGGTCAGGTTGTCCCGGCGCACGTGCATCGGCTGTCGCCGCGGGTTGGCCTACCGCAGCCGATCGACGGGCTGGCGCGGCAGGGCGCCGCCCCCGGTGCGGGCAGTCACTTGCGGACATCGCGCAGGAGGCGCAGGCTGTTGCCGATGACCAGCAGCGACGCGCCGGTATCGGCGGCAATGGCGGCCCACAGTGAAGCATGCCCCGTCAGTGTCAGAACGACAAAGAGCGCTTTGACCCCGACGGCAAAGGCGACGTTGGCCCGGATGGTCGCCATGGTGCGTCGGGCGTGGCGGATCAGCCAGGGCAATCGGGTCAGGTCGTCCGACATGAGGGCGATGTCGGCTGTTTCGATGGCGGCGTCAGTGCCCATGGCGCCCATGGCGATTCCCAGCGAGGCGGCAGCCAGTGCGGGCGCGTCGTTGATGCCGTCGCCCACCATGCCAACGCTGCCATGTTGCCGCTTCAGGTCTTCGACGGCGAGAACTTTGTCCTCCGGGAGCAGTTCGGCGCGGCAGTCGTCCAATCCGGCGGTGGCGGCGATGGCGCGGGCCGTGGCCACGTTATCGCCCGTCAGCATACAGAGCCGGGCGATGCCGGCACGCTTGAGGTCGCGGATCGCCGCCGCGGCGTCCGGGCGCAGCGTATCGGCGAGGACTACGGCGCCGCAGATGTGCTGTTCGTTGCCCACCAGAACCAGGGTCCGTCCGGCCGCTTCCATGTCCGCGATGGCGCCGTGCACGTCGGCATCCGCCACGCCGCGTTCGTGGGCGAGGCGATGGTTGCCAGCCCAGAACGGGCGGCCATCGATCTGTCCTTCCACACCCAGGCCTCTGATGGCTCGCGTATTCAGGGCCAAGGCGGGGGCGATCCCTCCTGCCTGGACATGTCGACGGATGGCGCGGGCCAATGGGTGGCTGTTTTCGGCCTCCAGCCCGGCGACCCGGGCCAACACCTCCTCCTCCGTGTGATCGGCCCAGGCCACGACGCGGACCACTTCCGGCTCGCCCCGGGTGAGCGTGCCGGTCTTGTCAAAGGCCACGGCGCGGAGACGTGCGGCCTCCTCCAGATAGGCGCCGCCCTTGATGAGGACCCCGCGCCGTGCCGCGGCCGTGAGTCCGGCCACAATACTGACCGGGGTGGAGATGACCAGAGCGCAGGGACAGGCGATGACGAGCAGGACGAGCGCTTCGTAGAGCCAGTGTCCCCAGCCGCCGCCAGCCAGCAACGGCGGCACCACGGCCACGAGCAACGCCCCCGCCAGCATGGTCGGCGTATACACGGCCGCGAACCGGTCGATCCACCGCTGCGCCTCGGCCCGGCGTGACTGCGCCTCTTCGACCATCCGCAGGATACGCGCGAGCACGGTCGCGGCCGCAGGTTGGGTGACCGTGAATGCGAAAGCGGCATCGTGGTTCACGGTGCCGGCATAGACCGGATCACCCGGCGCCTTGGACACGGGCCGCGATTCACCGGTGATCGGGGCTTCGTCGACCGATGTCGTGCCCTCGCACACCACTCCATCCAATGGGATACGCTCGCCGGGCCGCACCAGTGCGACAGCGCCGAGCGGCACATCGGCCACCCGTGCTTCCAGGACCTGGCCGTCTTGCGGGCCGCGGTACCGTGCCATAGGGGGCGTTACTGCCGTCAGCGCCTGAATCGCGCCGCGCGCCCGCCCGACCGTCCAGGACTCCAGGAGCTGCGCCAGGCAGAAGAGGAACGCCACGGTTGCGGCCTCGAACCACTCGCCGATGGCTATGGCCCCGGCTACCGCCACCGTCATCAGCAGGTACATGTCAGGCCGCAGCCCGGCCAGCGACTTCCATGCCTTGGGCAAGGTGTGCCAGCCTGCCGCCAGCATGGCGCCAGCGTACAGCAGGATGACCGGCAACGGCGTGCCGCGCGTGTCGCATTCTCCCTCGGAAAGCGCCTCGATCAGACCGCCGTGCAGCCAGGCATGCAGCAGCACGCCAGCCAGGATCATGGCGCCGCCGATTCCGCACAGGACCTCCCGCCCGTGCGCCGTCCACCCCGGCGCGCTCCGCCCGTCACGGGGTCTGCAGCAGGGAGCGGCGCATGGGCCCTCGCCTTCGTCCGCCGCGGTGTCAGACACGAGGACATCAAGACCCGCCCGCCGTACGGCCTCGGCGATCGCGGTTTCGGTCACGTCCGCCCCGGGCGCGACCTGCACGGTCATCGTGCCCTTGAGCAGATTGAAATCGACCGCGGCCACCCCAGGCAGGCGCCCGACCGTGCGTCGCAGGGCATTCATTTCCTCGGCACAATCCAGGCCCCGAATGTGGACCTCGAACGGCGGCTGGTTGTTCTGCACGGGATGCATGGGTCAAGTCCTCTTGCGAGGTTTCCCGGGAGCGTGCAGGGAATATAGACCCGCAACCCGACCGCTTCGAAATGGCGATGGCGCGCCGGCCATCAGGATTAAGCCGGTTTGTCCTCCTCCGGGTGGCCGGCGAACCAGTTCTCGACCAGGGCGTAGAGCGCCGGCAGGACCAGGAGCGTGAGCAGCAGCGACGAGACCAGGCCGCCGAGCACCACGGCGGCCATGGGGCGCTGGATCTCGGCGCCGCTGCCGGTGGCGTAGATCATGGGCACCAGTCCGAGCAGCATCGCCGCCGAGGTCATGAGCAACGGGCGGAAGCGCACCGTACAGCCGCGCCGTACGGCCTCCTCGATGCCAAGTCCCCGCTCGCGCAGTTGCTGGAAGAATGTCACCAGCAATGTACCGTTTTGCACGGCGACGCCAAACAGGGCTATGAACCCGATGCTGCTGGGGACGCTCAGGTTGATTCCCATCAGCACGATGGCAAAAATGCCGCCGACCAAGGCGAAGGGCAGATTGGTCATGACCATGAACGCGGCGCGGAGCGAACCCAGGGCGCTGAACAGCAGGATGAAGATCAGCGCCATGGCCACCGGCACGACAATGGCCAGGCGCCGCATGGCGCGCTGCTGGTTCTCGAACTGGCCGCCGAATTCGACCCAGTAGCCGGCAGGCAGACCGGCCAGAAGGGGCGCAATGCGGCCGCGCAGTTCGGCCACGAACCCGCCCAGGTCGCGGCCGCGCACGTTGCACTCGACCGCGACGCGCCGCATGGCCTTCTCGCGGCTGATCTGGGCCGGGGCCTCGACGCGCGCGATCGCCGCAATCTCCGACAGCGGCACGGACTTGCCGCCGGACGCGGGAATGAGCAGCCGCCGCAGGGCGGCCAGGTCCTGGCGGTGCCGGTCCGGGAAGCGCACCACGGCGGCGAAGCGCATCTGCCCTTCTTGGATGGTAGTAACCTCGCGCCCTGCCATGGCCGTTTCGATGGTCTCGTTGACCGTGCCGGCATCGATGCCATAGCGTGCGGCCTTCTGCCGGTCCAGCCGGACTTCGACCACCGGCATGCCCGAGACCTGTTCGACTTTGACGTCCTCCGCGCCGCGCAGGCCACCCATGGCCGCGGCAATGCGGCCCGCATGCTCGCGCATGAGATCGAGGTCTGGGCCGAACAGCTTGACGGCGACGTCGCTCTTGATGCCCGAAATGATCTCGTTGACGCGCAAGGCAATGGGCTGGGAGAACGACAGCCGCACCCCGGGCACCACGGTGAGCTCCTGCTGAATGGCGGCCACCAGTTCGGCCTTCGTGCGGCCGGTGGTCCATTCGCTTTCCGGCTTCAGGCCGATGATCAGGTCGTTCTGCTCCGGGCCCATCGGGTCCTCGGAGATCTCGGCGCGCCCGGTTTTCGTGACCACGCTCTCGATCTCCGGGAAGGCTTTGAGCCGTTGTTCCATGAACGTGCCAGCCGCGATCGAGCCGTCGAGCGATGCTGACGGCAGGCGGACGACGTTGATGGCAATGGCGCCCTCGTTCAGCGCGGGCAGGAACTCGGTGCCGAGCCGGGCCGCCATGGTGAGGGCCAGCGCCAGTGCCGCCACGGCCACTGCCACCGTGGTCTTGCGGAAGCGCAGCGCCACGTTGAGCACCGGCAGATAGCCGCGCAGTAGGAGCCGGACCAGGCCGCGCGGCCCGGTGGTGGACTCGCCGTGGACGAAGAGCGCGGCCAGGACCGGCACGATGGTCAGCGCCACCACCAGCGACCCGGCCATGGCGAAGCTCTTCGCCAGCGCCAGGGGAATGAACATCTTACCTTCCATCTGCTCGAGCGTGAACAGCGGCAGGAACGAGATGATGATGATCAGCACGGAGAAGATGATGGGGCGCACTACCTCCTCAAGCGCGCCGCAGATGACCTCGGTCCGCGACAACCCGGACTCGTGCTTCTCGCCCAGGTGCCGCGAGATGTTCTCGACCACCACGACGGACGCGTCCACGACCGCGCCCAGGGCGATGGCCAGGCCGCCCAGGCTCATGAGGTTGGCGGTGACGCCCTGCCAGCCCATGAGCAGGAAGGTAACGGCGGCGGCGAGAGGAACGGACACGGCCACGACCAGCGCGCCGCGGGCGTTGCCGAGCAGGAGGAAGAGCACGGCGATGACGAAAAGGCTCGACTCCAGAAGCGCTCTAGTCACCGTGCTGACGCAGGCCTGGATGAGCGAGGTGCGGTCATAGAACGGCACGATCAGCACGTCTTTCGGGAGGCTCGCCTGGATGCGGGGGACCGCTTCCTTGACGGCGTCCACGACAACCTTGGAGTTGGCGCCGCGCAGCATGATGACCATGCCGGCGACGGCTTCGCCCTTGCCATCGCGCGTGACGGCGCCGGTGCGGGTCTGGGGGCCGAGTTTCACCGTGGCAACGTCGCGAATGAACAGCGGGCGGCCGTCGACCTCCGCGAGCACCATGTTCTCGATGTCCGCCACGCCGTGCGCCATGCCGAGGCTGCGGACATAGGACTGCTCCCAGCCCTCGACAATGAAGCCGCCCGGGGCATTGGCGTTCTGCTTCCCGACGGCTTCGGCCACCTGCGCCAGCGTGATGCCGTGCTTCAGAAGCTTGGCGGGGTCGACCTCGATATGGTACTGCTTGACCGCGCCGCCCATACTGTTGACCTCGTTTACCCCAGGGATGGTGCGGAGCTGCGGCGCCACGAGCCAGTCCTGGATGGTGCGCAACTCCATGGGCGTGCGGGTCGGGCTCTCCAGCGTGTACTGGTAGATCTCGCCCAGGCCGGTGCTGATGGGGCCCAGCTCCGGTTCGATGCCGTTGGGCAGGTCCTCGCGGGCGGCGCTCAGGCGCTCGAGCACGATCTGGCGCGCGAAATAAATATCGACGCCGTCCTGGAAGATCGCCGTGACTTGCGACAGGCCGGCCTTGGACAGAGAGCGGACCTGGGTGACCCGGGGCAGGCCCTGCATGGCCAGCTCGATCGGGAAGGTCACCCGCTGCTCGACGTCCGCCGGCGACATGCCCGGGGCCTCGGTCAGCACCATGACTTGAACGTTGGTCACGTCCGGGAACGCGTCGATGGGCAGTTGCTGCCAGGCGAACCAGCCGGCCGCGGCCAGCAGCAGCGCGGCCAGCACGACCAGCAGGCGCTGGTGCAGCAGGGCGTGGAAAAACCCGGAGGGCTTCTGGGTATGTGTCTCTGTCGTCATCGGATATGTCCTCGCTTTGTACCGATCAGGTTGTGTAATCTCAGGGTGTCGAGGGTCGGGTGCCGGGGGGGCGTCCCAATGCTACGTAGGGTTCTCCCGCGCCGCGTGTCCCTCGTGCTCGGTGGACTCGTTGGCACCGCGGCGGACCGTGGCCACCGGCAGCGGCATGTGGAGTGCGGCGGCAGAGGGCGAGTGAGCGCCCGGCGACGCCGCTTTGGCTGGAGTACGTTGCGCGGGCAATACGCCTCAGCCAAAGCGGTGTCGCGCCGCCCGTGGCGGACTTGCCACCGCGCTCCATATGGGGACGTCGCCGAGAACCTCAGTAGCATTGGGGGCTTCCCTGAACACCGAACACTGAACCCTGCGCCCTTTCCTCTTCAGTCCGCGCAGCCGGCGCCCATTTTCGAGCGGAGCGTGTCGGACTTGAGCATGAAGGCGCCCTCGGCGATCACCGACTCGCCGCCGCCGACCCCCTCGACGATCTCGATCCGGTCGCCGTCTTCGATGCCGGTCCGGACCCGGCGTCGGAACCAGAAATCGCCCTCAAGAGGTTTGTAAACGAACTGCTCGTTTTCATCGCGCAGCACGGCGATCTTGGGGAGCCACACGCCGGTACGTTCCGCGTCGGACAGGCGGAGCCGTACCGTACAGAACAGGCCGGGGCGCAGCGCTTCATCCGCATTCTCGATCGAAATGCGCACCTTGATCTGGCGCGTGGTCTCGTCCATGATGGCGCCGACGTAGTCCAGGTGCCCCTTGAACACCTGGCCGGGGAATGCATCCGTGGTCACCTCGGCCGGGACTGGGCCTTGGCGGCGCGCCTGGAGGACGCGGGCCAGGTCTTTGGGATACACGCCGGCCCACACCCAGACGGAGCTCAGGTCGGCGACCAGGAACAGGTCGGTGTCCGGCGAGACGGCTTCACCGGGCACGGCGTGTTTCTCGATTACGGTCCCGTCGCGGAGCGAGAGAATCGCGAGCTGGCCGGCGGGCGGATGCGTGCCGCCGCAGCCGTTGGCGTGGTCACACGGGCCAACGCCCAGGAGGCGCAGTCGCTCCTCCAGTGCGTGGGTGTTGGCCTTGGCCTGCTCGTAGGTCAGTTCGGCCTGCGTCAATTCCGCCTCGGTGGCCAGTTTGCCGTCGAAGAGCCCCTTCTCGCGTTCGTAGTTGCGTTTGGCGAGCCGCGTCTCGGTCTGGCTCTTCTCGTGCTCGATCAGCAACTGGCCCGCCTCCTGGCTCTGCATCAGCGCCAGGACCTCGTCGCGTTTCACGGACTGGCCCAGGTCGACCTTCACCTCGGTGAGCAGGCCGTCGGTCCTCGGGGTGACGTGCGCGGTCGCGTTCTCGTTCAGCTGGACCTCGCCCGCGAGTTCGAGGACGACGGACGCAGGCCCGGTCTCGGCGGTCACCGTGCGCACCAGCGCCTTGCCGTCAGGGCCAGGCGCCAGCAGGCTCTTGTCCACCTTCGCCACGCCGACTTCGTACCGGCACTCGGCACACTGCATCATGGGCATTTGATGCTCGCATTGCGCCGCCCGGATCTGTTCGGGGGTCATGTCCAGGTCGGAGCCCGCCTCGTCGCCGTGGCCATGTCCGTCGCCGGCGGCGCACGCGTCCGCCGGTTTCTCGGGTTTACCGTCGGCGTCGTGTGTCTGGCCGTCGCCGTGTGCGTCCGCGGTTGCCGCGGGCCGGGCCTGGCCAGGTGCGGAGTCCGCAGCGACGGGCTTGCCCTTGTGCTCCTCGGCACAAGCGGCCGGGGCTGCCCCCTTGCCAGGTTTGGTTTCCGTCGGACAATTTCCGCAGGCTGAGCCTGCCGCCGCGTTCATGGCGAACGGCAGCACGCCCAGGGCTAGAGGCAACAAGACCAAGCCAACCGTCGAGATGCGTTTCATGTGTGTCCTTTCACCTTATGTAACAAGTTCAGGCCACGTCGACCTGTGCGGGCAAATCCTGCCTCGCAGAAAGGCGGTTTGCCCTGGCCAGGCTCGCGGTGGCTCGGCGCGTCCCGCGCCGGAGCGGGGTGCGCCGGCCGGCCTGTCCGGCAACGCCGCCTGGGCGAAGTCGGATCCCCGGCCGAGGGCCTCGGGCCGGGACGGCCCCGAGCACTCTGCTGCGGTCCCGGAGGTCCCGCGCCACTGTCCCGCGCCACTGTCCTGCGCCACTGCCGCAGGTCGGTCTCTATTTACCTGCATGATCGGATCATTTCGGGGTTACCTTCACGGTTCCTGGTTTGCGGCGGGCGGCAGCGGGCCGACGATGCCTTCGATCTCGGCCAGGGCCTGATGTGCCGCGCCCAGGTGTTCGAGGTGCTGACGGCGTGCGTCGAGCCACGCTTCCCTGGCCTCGGTCACGTCCAGCCAGCCGTACTTGCCCTTCTCGTATCCTTCGGAGACGGCGTCGTATGCAGCCTTGGCCGCCGGCAGTGCGTCCCGGGCGAGGAGTTCGGCCGCCGCCCACGCGGCCGCGTGCTCGTGGTAGGCGGCCGCGACGGCGCTGCGGGCGACGGCGTCCACGGTCAAGACCTCCGCTTCCGCCTGGCGCCGGCGCGCGGCGGCGGCGGCAATGGCGCCCTGGTTGCGATCGAACAATGGCAGCGGCATGGACACGCCAGCCACCAAGGCGCCATCGTGCGTTTCCGAAAAGTGGGTGAAGCCACCGTAGACACTTACGTCCGGGCGGCGTTTCGTCTGCTCGACCGCCCGCTCCGCCTCAGTCCTATCCACCGCGAGCCGGGCGCAGACGAGGGCCGGCGTCTGCGGCACCCGCGCCAGGAGTGTGTCCAGCGCCGGCAGTGTGGGCGACTGCTGGAGCGTTCCCGCGGCGGCGGCGAAACGGGGCTTGTCATCCCCCCACATGGCCGCCAGGCGGACCCGCGCGGCAGCCACCTCAATTTCCGCCCGCGCCAGGTTGGCACGGATCGTGGCGGCTGCGGTCTTGGCGCGACTCACGTCGACCGTTGTGGCGGCTTTCAGCTCAAGCCGACGCTCCTCGGTGGCCAGGGCTTGGGTGGCGATCCCGGCAGCCTCACGGTCAAGTGCCACGAGTTCCTGTTTCAGCAACAGGTCCACATACCTCTGGCGCGCCTCGCCGAGCAGCTCCTGCCGTCGCGCCGTCACGGCGGCATTCGCCTCGTCCAGCACCCGCTGTGCAGCCGTGACGCGCGCGGCGCGTCTGCCGCCGAGTTCGAGCGTCTGGCTCAGCGTCACGGTGGTTTCGGCGACGTTGAGGTCGCGGCGTTCCTCGGTGCCGGCAAACTCCGATAGTTCGCCCTCCAGCTCAGGGTTGGGCCTGGCCGCGGCCTGGCGTAGGTTTCCGGCCTCGATGTCGGGTTGCACTCCGAGTGCGGCCAACTCGGGATTGTGGCGTTCGACCGCGGTCACGACCGCCTGCCAGGTGATGGCTTCGGCCCCGGGCAGGGGTGCCGTGTCGGCGGCGGCGAGAATAGAGAACGGCAGTAGAACCGAGCCGCCGGCGACGAGCCGGAAGGCCTTGCGGATACAGAACAGCATAGTCTTCACTCCTCACGAACAATCTGGGCAGCGGAGCGGCGGGGAGGTTCGCGCCTGGTCTGGGGCGGCGCGGCGTGAGGCGGGTGCGAGACCAGGTGCAGACGCAGAGCGTCAGGCCGGTCTCGGCCCACGTCGTGGAGAACAGCGGGAAGGCGGCTTAGAGCCGGAGCACAACGGTGCGGTGTGCGGTCAGTGAGTCGTTTGCACCGGGGGGCGAGCCGAAGCCCGACAGGGGAAGGCGTCCCGGGCACGTCAGGGCCAGCGTGGCCGGTGTGGTGGCGGGGGTCGGAAAGGCCCAGGCCAGGTCCGAGCCGGGATGACGGTTCTGGAACGAGAAGAAGGGCAGGCTAAAGTCGGTGCAGCATGGCTCGCCATCGAGTCCGCCAAACGCCTCGGATCCTGCCGCATCGACGCCCGATTCGCCGGAGGCGCAACTCGCGCTGCAGTCCGCGTCGCCGGCCTTCAGGCGCAAGTGCCCTTCCGCATCGAGGCACAACTGCCACGACCCGGCACCGCAGGACGCGAGCAGGACCATCAGGCTGGCCATCAACGCGCGTGTCATTGGAATCAGAATCCGCATCTGCACACCATACCCTCGAAAACAGACGTTTCCATGCCCTTTGCCCTGCTTCCGTGCACTACAACCTACATTTTGACACACTTCGCGGCCGGAAGTTCCCGCGCGTCGACCACGCGCCGCCATCAACTCCCGGGGGAGGCACCTATCAACTCACATGCTGCATTTCAGAATCCTGTGCGGTGCAGCGAGAACCCCGACTCCTCGCCTTGTCGCCAAGGTGGTGACACGCGTGTCAGCCCAGGGTGGCCAAACCCTGGGACCCGGCATATCCGAACCCGATTGCGCCCTGAAGGGGTGCTGCATGCCGAGCCGCGGTGACGCGCATGAAGCTGCCTGGGCGAAGTCGGATCCCCGGTCGAGGGCCTCGGGCCGGGACGGCCCCGAGCACCCTGCTGCGGTCCCAGAGGTCCCGCGCCACTGCCCGCCGCTGACGCACCACTGCGGTACTGGCGCGGTTCTTGCGAATACTGGAGAAACAAATACAAAGACTCTCGGTACGCACGATATTTGGCTGGTACAGGCTGGGGACACCTATTGGCTGAGTTGCGGTGGCCCCTGGCACTCTAGAAGCACCCGGGGGAGGGGTGCACCGCTGTTGGCGGCGGTGCCAGGTGGCGGGCGGGTTCGAGATGCCGAGGCGGAGTTGAGTTGTATGCGCCGAGGTCTCGACAAGCCCAACGCGAAGAAATCGCCCCGCCCGGCGGTCCCGGCGGCGGGAGCGCCTGATGCCGTCTCCAGGCCGGGTCAGGCCAGGCGACGTCGGCCCAGGCCGGCGGCTCGGTCGCAGGCCGCGGATGGGCTCCCCGCCGCCGCGTCGTCCGCGGTTGCTGGCTGCGCCAAGAATCACTCGGGGGCCGACCCCGCCGGACTTGACGTCGGCAGCGAGTTCTGCGCGCTCTTTGAGACTGCCAATGACGCCATCCTCATCCTGGACGGCTTGACCATCGTCGACGGCAACCGGCGTGCGAGCGAACTGTTCGGCGTCCCAATCGCCGAGATCCGGGGCAGGACGCCGATCGAGTTTTCGCCGCCGTTGCAGCCCGATGGCTTTCCTTCCGCCGAAAAGGGCGCTGCCCTCATCGCCTCGGTCCCGAGCGGAGGTATCCCCGTCTTCGCCTGGCGCCACCGTCGCCTCGACGGCGCCGAGTTTGACGTTGACGTCAGCTTGAGCCACTTCACGTCAGCGGAGCGGCACTTGTTCTTGGCGATCGTCCGCGATGTTTCGGAACGGAAGAGCATGGAGGCGGCGCTGCGCGAGAGCATTGACCAGTTCCAGCTTATCTACGAGAACAGTACTGACGCCATCCTGTGGGCCGACGCTGAGACCGGCCGGATCGTCAAGGCCAACCGTGCGGCGGAGCGGCTGTGGGAGAGGCCGCGCGAACAACTCGTCGGCATGCACCAATTTGAACTGCACCCGCCGGAGACGCGCGACGACACTCGGCGTGCGTTCAAGGCCTGCCTGAGCGCGCCGATCAGCGTAGACGCACTGATCTGGACGGCGCGCGGTTCGCGGGTGCCGGTGGAGATCATCACGTCGCTGGCGGACATTGACGGGCGCAGGTTGGTGCAGGGGCAGTTCCGTGACTTGACCGAGCGCCGCAAGGCCGAAGAAGCACTGTCGCATCGCGAGATGCTGTACCAGACGCTGGTCGAAACGACGCGAACCGGATATGTCGTCCTTGACGAGGTCGGTCGAGTCCTGGACGCCAATCCTGAATACGTACGCCTGACCGGGCACAAGGACCTGAGCGAGATCCGCGGCCGCAGCGTCATCGACTGGACCGCCGACTACGAAAAGGAGAAGAACGCGCGCGCCGTGGAGAAGTGCGCCAGGGACGGACAGGTCCGGGACCTGGAGATCGACTACGTCGACTCGCGCGGCCAGGTGACGCCGATTGAGATCAACGCCACGGTGGTGGAAACAGACGGCGCACGTCGGATCCTCACGCTGTGTCGTGACATCACCGAACGGCGGCGGGCGGAGGCAGCGCTGAAAAGGGAACGCGACCGGGCCCAACAATACCTGGACACCGTGGAAGCGATCGTTGTGGCGCTCGACACCAAGGGGCACATCCAACTTGTCAACCGCAGAGGTTGCGAGTTGCTGGGCTACGCGGAAGCTGAGCTGATCGGAAGAGACTGGTTTGCCACGTGCCTGCCGCAACCCGAGGGGATGGCCGTGGTTTTCCCCGTGTTCGAGCGGATCATGTCGGGGAATCTCGAAGCGGTGGCGTATCTTGAGAATTCGATCCTGACCCGCACCGGAGAGACACGAGTCATCGAGTGGCACAATGCCTACCAGCGGGATGACCGGGGAAATATCTGCGGAGCCTTAGCCGCGGGGCTGGACATCACCCAACGTAAGCGCGCGGAAGAGGAGGCGCGGAGCCGATGCGAGGAGTTGCTGCACCGGGAGCAGTTGGCCACGCTTGGAACCCTGGTCGCCGGCGTGGCGCATGAGATCAACAACCCGGCCAACGTCATCACCATGAACGGGCCGACACTGGAGAAACTGCTGGACGGGCTGATCCCGATCCTGGACGAGGTGGCCCGTGCGCGTGCTGACCTGCGCGTCGGCGATGCCGCTTACTCTCGCGTCCGGCCGCATCTGGCCAAGCTGGCCAGGGGTGTGACAGACGCAGGGCATCGTATCGCCTCCATCGTGGCCGCATTGAAGGAGTTCGCGAGTCCCGAGGACACGACCCGGCCGCCGGAACCCGTGGACGTGAACGAGGTGGTGCGCAAGGCACTGGCACTGGTGGCCCCCGCCATTCGCAAGAGCACGAGTCAGTTCTCGGTGACGTATGGCGCCGACCTGCCGAAGTTGTCGACCGGCCGGCCGCAGCAGATCGAGCAGGTGGTCATTAACCTGATCCTGAATTCGTGTCAGGCCTTGCCCGGGCGGGACAAAGCCGTGCGCGTGACGACAAGCCGCACCGTCCATTCAGAGGCCCTGGTCATTGCCGTGGAAGACGAGGGGACCGGCATTCCGGCCGCGATCCTGCACCGGATCAAGGACCCCTTCTTCACGACCAAGCGCGGCAAGGGCGGCACGGGACTGGGATTGTCGATTTCCGACTCGATCGTCACCAAGCACGGAGGCAGTCTGGAGTTCACCTCCCGCGAAGGCGTGGGCACGACCGCGCGCATCGTCCTGCCGCTGGTGGGAGCCAGCGGGGCGACAGGCGACAGGCAATAGGCGAGAGGCGCCGGCGACTCCCGGGCGGTGGACCGCCCGGTCAGCCAGGTGTGAGGCTCGGGCGCCCTGGTCTGAGTCCCGCCTTCAGGCGGAAGTGGCAGGCGAGCTTGAGCGAGCCGATCCCGGCCGCTCGCTGAAGCGTCGCTACAACTTCCGCCTGAAGGGCGCGTCGATTTAGTGCAGCAACAGGCCTTCCAGAGTGGCGGGAGCGCTCCCGCATGCCGGACCGAGCCGGTCCGGCCACTTTGGGCGTGGTTGCGCGTCTGAGGTGGTTAAATCGACACGCCCTAAAGGCGGGACTCAGGCGTGGGCACCGTGTTTGCGAAATAGCCGAGTTTCGTGTGAGGCGTGAGTCGTGAGAGGCGCGTCAGGCAGCGTCAGACTCGCCCGATGATCCCGATGAGTCCGATGAGTCCGATTCCCTCTATTGGCGAGGCACACAGGAAGACCATGAGCGCAAGTCCCCAACCCCATCTCCTGGCCGTGGATGACGAGCCGCACGCGCTGGAGGCGCTGCAGGCGGCGTTCCTGCTGGCCGGGTACGAGAACGTCACCTGTCTCGCCGACAGCCGGGACGTCAAGCCGTTCCTGGACCGGCACGGAGCGGACCTGATCCTGCTCGACCTGGACATGCCGCACGTGACCGGCCAGGAGATTATGGAGTACTGTGCCGGGGCATGTCCGCACGTTCCGGTGATCGTGGTGACGGCGGCCGTCGACATCGCCACCGCGGTGCACTGCGTGAAAGTCGGCGCCTTCGACTACCTGGTCAAGCCCATCGATCTCGATCGCCTGCTCACGGCCGTCTGCCGCGGGCTGGAAGTCGCGGACCTGCGGCGGGAGAACCTGGCCCACCGGCGTCGCCTCGCCACGGGCCGGCTGGAGCGTCCGGGAGCGTTTACCGGCATTGCGGCGCGTAGCCAGGCGATGCAGAACCTGCTGGCCTACGCTGACGCGGTGGCGCCCTCCGCACACCCTGTCCTGCTGCTGGGCGAGACCGGGGTCGGCAAGGAGTTGTTCGCCCGCGCCCTGCACCAGGCCAGCGGCCGGCCGGGCGCGTTCCTGGCGCTGAATGCCGCCGGCATGGACGAGCAGATGTTCGCCGATACACTGTTCGGCCACGAACGCGGGGCGTTCACCGGCGCTGAGCGGGCCCGCCCCGGGCTGGTCGAGGCGGCCGCCAATGGGACCCTGTTCCTGGACGAGATCGGCGACCTCAGCACCACCTCGCAGGTGAAGTTGCTCCGACTGCTGCAGGACGGTGACTATTTCCCGATCGGGGCGGACCGCCCGCGCCGGGCCACGGCGCGCTTCATCTTTGCCACCAACGGCGATCTGGAGCGGCCGCTGGCCGAGGGCCGGTTCCGGAAAGACCTCTACTACCGGCTGCGAACGCACGAGATCCGTATCCCGCCGCTGCGCGAACGGCCGGAAGACATTCCGCTGCTGACCGACACGTTCATCGCCGATGCCTGTCGTGAACTCGCGCGCCAGCCGATTGAGACACCGCCGGAACTGCACCGCATCCTGGCCGGCCATTCGTTCCCGGGCAATGCCCGTGAACTCAGGGGACTGCTCACCGATGCCATCCGGCAGAGCCGGTGCGGCGAGTTCGCGGTCGAGACCGTCCGAGCGCGCCTGGCGACGGCACCGCGGCTGGCGCCCGATGCCGACCCGGCGGTTGTCCCGGCGGTGGCGTCCGCGGAGAGTGGTGGCCTTCGGTTTCCAGAGCCCATGCCGACACTGAAGGACATCGAGGACGCGGCACTGGCTGAAGCGCTGCGCCGCTGCGGCGGCAACCAGAGCCGGGCCGGGCGCCTGCTCGGACTCAGCCAACCCGCCGTGTCCAAACGCCTGCGCCAGCAGCGCGCGCCCGGCTGAACTGCCGCCGCACCGCTCCCCGCCAGTGGCGCGGGACCCAGTGGCGCGGGACCTCCGGGACCGCGGCAGGGTGCTCGGGGCCGTCCCGGCCCGAGGCCCTCGGCCGGGGACCGGCCGGGGGCCCCCGCTTCGGCCCGGGACGCGCCGAGCCACCGCACTGGCAATGCGCACCGCCCCGGCGTCTCTTCCCTGCCGCCATTCCCCAGGTTATGGGCGCTATGCCCCCGGGAATACTCCATGACTGCGGGTATCCGGTTCCAGTGCCTTGCTGCTACTTCGCGGAGTACCATCGTGCGGTACAGGAGCAAGCCTCCGACATTGGCTGGATAGGTATGCCTGCGGGGGAGGAGGGTACATCGGCTTACTCAGCCCAGCCGTTCTCCTCCGCAGCCTTCAGCAGGTCCCGAGCGCCGTGGATCACGGCGAGAACGTCGATCTGACTTGCCTTGATGCGGTAGATGATGCGGTAGGAACCCTCGATGACCTCCCGGATTTCATCGATGTCATACTCCGGCACTCGTCGGCCGGAACGGGGAAACCGGGAGATCTGCTGCGAGCGACGGGTCAGGCGGTCTACCGTCCGTGTGGCATACTCGGGGGAGTCTTGAGCGATATAGCGGTAGATCGCCTCAACATGGCCTTGGGCGGTCTCCGTCCAGTGCGTCTTCATTCCGGCAAACCGTATTTCCGCCGCACGTCACGAACGTCTTTGGTGCGCCCGGCCTTGCTGTCCGCGAGCCCCTTCTCGATCGTTTGCCGGACGTATATCTCGTGGATCAGATCATCCCATGTGGCGTTCTTGGGCATCTTGTCCACAAGGCTGTGAGCCTCATTCTTGGCGATGGTGGTGGACACGTGAGACCTCACAATCATGACCTGACAACTGCTCGGGCCGCGAACTCCGGACACTGAACACCTGAGTGGTTACAGCAAGAGAATATACGGCACCCGTGCAGAGCCGTCAACGACCTGCGGGGCTTGACCCGTACTGCATCTGCGTCCCCGCGGACGGCTGCCGCCCGGGAACCGTTGACGCCATTCCCCAGGTTATGGGCGCTATGCTTCCGGGAATACTCCATGACTCCGGGCATCCGGCTCCAGTGCGGATTCCGCATTGCCGGGCAAGGCAAAACATACTGATACACAACAGTTTACCGTCTAGACAATGGCCCCATGGCCCGCGGCGTGCTAACTCCGACAACCATGTGTGATGATCGCAGCGTCGGAACGCCGAGGCCCAGGAGCAAACCCTGCGCTGGCGAGGAGCAACGATGGCTGTAAGTATTCAGGTTGCCTAGGCTGAAGGCTGTTAGGCTGAAGGTGGAGCACGATGATGGCGCAACTCGAGTTGCGCACGGCCATCAGCCCGGTTGTGCGCGTCGAATTCCGTACGCCCCAGCCCGATTGTTCCTTCAGCCTAAACCCCTTCAGTCTATCCACCTGAGGAGTTCCCGATGCCCATACCCTCCACTCCGCCGCACATCCTGGTGGTCGACGACGACGATGCGGTGCGTGAAACGATCATGGCCAATCTGGAGATGGCTGGTTACGCGGTGTCGGCTGCCCCGAAGGCCGAGGAGGCGCTGTTGGCGCTGCAGTTGCCGCTGTCGCGCGAGCAGCCGGTGGACCTGCTGGTCGTCGACTTCGATATGCCGGTGATGAGTGGGCCGGAACTCATTCGCGAAGCAAGGCGGCGTGGGTTCCGCATGCCCACACTGCTGATCAGCGGTTGGCTCTCCGGTCCCGCGGTCGGAGGGCTGTCGGCGCTGAAAGGCGCGGACCGCATGCTGGCGAAGCCATTCAGCCCGGATGACCTGTTGCATGCCGTCCGTGCCGTCTTGGATGGGGGAGTGCCGAGTTCCGTCGAGAAGGAGTAAACAGGCCGCGCAGATCGTGAGCAGAAGTAGGGCAAGGCTCCAGCCTTGCCGAATCTGGTGACCGCAAGGCTGGAGCCATGCTCTACTGCCGCCGAGCCCAATCGAAGGCGAAGACACGCGCTGAACCCTATTGCACAGGTCGAAGAAGAGAGACGGGGACCGCCTGAAGGCGGGACTACGAGCCTGGACCACGAACTACTGAACCGAGTAGTAACCACAAATAGAGGAGGCACGCGAATGGGACAGCGAACGGAACAGGGCACGGTGGTGGAGGCTGGAGCGGCCGGCGCCCGGGCGCTGGCGGGCAAGTACCTGACGTTCAAGCTCGGGAGCGAGGAATTCGGGCTCGCGATCCTGAAGGTGCAGGAGATCATCAAGATGATGGACATCACGCGGGTGCCGCGCACGCCCGAGTTCGTGCGCGGCGTGATCAACCTGCGCGGCAAGGTCATCCCGGTGATCGACCTGCGCCTGAAGTTCCAGATGGAAACCAAAGCGGCCACTGAGAAGACCTGCGTGATCGTGGTACAGGTGACGCACGGCGATGGCCGCGTGACCATGGGCATCATTGTCGACGAGGTCTCCGAGGTGCTCGATATCGCCGGCGAACAGATCGAACCGGCGCCGGAGTTCGGGACTGCCGTGGATACCGCCTTCATCCTCGGCATGGGCAAGGTCGCGAAGCGCGTCGTGATGCTTCTGGATGTGGACAAGGTCCTTTCGCGTGGCGAAGTCAGACTGATGGGTGATGTGTCGAGGGCGGCGTGATCATGAGCCTGGGTTGAAAGCCCCCGAGGCGGGAAGCAACAGAAGGAGACGACAGATGTCCGGCAACATGAAACTGAGTACCAAGCTGATCGGTGGGTTCCTCGTTGTGGTGGCCTTGACGCTCGTCCTGGTCGGCTACAACCAGGTGAAACTGCGCGCACTGCGCGAACTCCAGGATCAAGGCGCAGAGCGCGCCAAGTCTGCAATGACAGCGCAAGAAGGGGTGGGCTCGGCCACGCGCCTGTACCAAGTCGTTGCCGACGCGATCATCAACCGCCAGCTCGCCGAGTCCAAACGTGACTGGGACGAGATCACCAGGGAGATGACCGGGGACCTCACGGTCTTGAAGGAAGAGGCCGATACGTCGGAAGAAAAGGCGTGGGTGGACCAGGCGGCTGGCGCCTTTGCGGAGATGACACGGCTCTTCGATAAGGAAATGCTGCCGCTTCTCGAATCGGGGAACGTGGCGGAGGAAAAGGTGCGCGCCATCGACGCACAGATTGACGGACCGGTCTCAACCATGCAGGACTCGCTGGGCAAGTACACGGCGTCGCTCACCGCTGAGGCCCAAGCCGCCGACGCGGAGTTCGACAGCGTCGGTCGTGCCATCACGGTATTCAGCCTGGTATTGAGCGGTGTCATCGTGGCCGTGGCCCTCGCGCTTGGCATCGGGCTCAGTGTTTCGATCAGTCGGGCGCTGACGCGCGTTATCGAATCGCTGTCGCGCGGTTCCGAGCAGGTCAGTTCCGCGTCCGGCCAGGTCTCTAGTGCGAGTCAGTCGCTGGCGCAGGGCGCCAGCGAGCAGGCGTCGAGCCTGGAGGAGACCTCCAGCGCGCTGGAAGAGATGGCATCGATGACCAAGCAGAACGCCGAGCACGCGAACACGGCCAACACGTTGATGGGGGAAACAAAGAGCACGGTGAGCGGCGGGGTTGAGTCGATGCAGCGCATGTCGGGGGCCATTGACAAGATCAAGACGTCGGCTGCCGAGACGGCGAAGATCATCAAGACGATCGACGAGATTGCCTTCCAGACCAACCTGCTGGCGCTGAATGCGGCGGTTGAGGCGGCGCGGGCCGGCGAGGCGGGCAAGGGTTTTGCGGTGGTGGCCGAGGAGGTTCGG
>Ga0156402_1296_pt3 | contig 26020 bp, 22 predicted proteins | sample RifOxyA3_FD_108045 | JGI IMG/M metagenome (GOLD analysis project Ga0156402, IMG submission 108045) | Lentisphaerae bacterium RIFOXYA12_64_32 | reverse complement strand
GCAGTTACGCATTCCTGAAACCTGAACACTGAAACCTGAAACCGGCGCTTGCAGGGGTTCTGCAAGCGCCTCAGGTGTCAGTCAAGGCCGTGGGCGAGTTACGTCCGATGCGTCTGACCGCCTTCCGCAAAAACCTGAAACCTCCATCAGCCCCACGCGTCCCGCAGCAGTTTGGCGGTGTCATCGAGGGCTTGGGGCACGACCCGCACATCACCGAGGACCGGCATGAAGTTGGTGTCCCCGATCCAGCGCGGCACAATGTGGCCGTGCACGTGGTCCGCCACGCCCGCACCCGCGGGCGTCCCGATGTTGAACCCGATGTTGAACCCGTGCGGGTGCAGGGTGGTGGTCATCACTTCTTTGACCCGCAGGATCAGGGCCATCACCTCGGAGAGTTCATCCGCGGTCAGGAGGCTGAGGTCGGCCACGTGGCGGTACGGCGCCACCAGGACGTGCCCGGAGTTGTAGGGAAACGTGTTGAGCAGCGCAAAGGCAAGCTTGCCGCGCGCGATGACGTGATTCGTCTCGTCGTCGCCCTTGGCCTTCGCGCACAGGAAGCAGGCGTCCTTCTTCGACCCGGTGATGTACTGGATGCGCCATGGGGCCCAAAGCGGCCGGGCATGTGCGGTCAGATCGGAACCTTTTCTGCCTTTCACGCCGTCACCTCCGGTCGCCACCGCGCCTAGACTTCCCCTACGTGGCGTAAATATGGTTCCAGGCCACGCCGCTTTTCAAGGGCGACAGTGAAAAACCCGCCTGCGGTGGGTATATTGGCGCGCATCTGTCTTGCGGTATGAAGTTCAGCACCGAATTTCCAGTTTCGAGGAAACTCGCATGGCGCAGAAACTCCTGCTGGGTGACGAGGCGGTGGCACAGGCCGCCCTGGACGCGGGGATTGTGGGCTGTTACGCCTATCCGGGGACGCCGTCGACGGAGATCATGGAGTACATCCAGGGCTCGGCCGAGGCGCGCGAGCGGCGGGTCCACTCCCAGTGGTCCACCAACGAAAAGAGTGCCATGGAAGAAGCGCTCGGCGTTTCTTACTGCGGCCGCCGCGCCCTGGTCTGCATGAAGCACGTCGGGCTGAACGTGGCCTCCGACGGGTTTGTGAACTCCGCCATCACGGGAACGGAAGGCGGGTTGGTGGTCACGGTCGCCGACGATCCGTCGATGCACTCGTCGCAGAACGAGCAGGACTCGCGGTTTTATGCGCAGTTCGCACTCGTCCCCTGCTTCGAGCCGTCGAACCAGCAGGAAGCCTACGACATGGTCGGTGTGGCCATGGACATGTCCGAGGAACTCAAGGTCCCGGTCATGCTGCGCATCGTCACCCGCATGGCGCATTCGCGCGCCAACATCGCCACCGGCGCCACGCGGCCCGCGGCGCCGGTGCGAATTCCGCAGGACCTGTCGCGCTTCGTGCTGCTCCCGGTCAACGCCCGCAAAGGCTATGCCCGGCTGGTCGAGAAGCAGCCCGAGTTCCTGAAGCGCGCCGAGGACTCCCGCTTCAACCGGCTCATCGCCGGCCCCGACCGCTCGCTGGGGATCATCGCCGCCGGCATCGGGTTCAACTATCTCATGGAAACGTTCGGCGGCGAGCCCTGCCCGCACCCGGTGCTGAAAGTGTCACAGTACCCCCTGCCGAGGAAGCAGTTGCTGCAGCTCTTCGACCAGTGCCAGAAGGTTCTGGTCATCGAGGATGGCGCCCCGTTCATCGAAGGTATGCTGCACGGACCCATGGGCCCGTCCGACCGCGTTCTGGGCCGGTTGACCGGGCAGTTGCCGCGCATGGGCGAACTGACCCCGGACGTTGTGGCCAAGGCGCTCGGCAAGGAGGCCAAGGCCGGACCGCCGGCGTCCTCGCTGTTGCGCCCGCGCCCGCCGCGGCTGTGCGACGGCTGTCCGCACGCCAGTTCCTACGAGGCGATCCTGGAAGCCGTCAAGGACGCAGGCCCTGGCCACGTTTTCTCGGACATCGGCTGCTATACGCTGGGGGCCCTGCCACCCTACAACGCCATCAATTCCTGCGTCGACATGGGCGCCTCCATCTCCATGGCCAAGGGCGCGGCGGACGCCGGGCTGCGGCCGGCGATTGCCGTTATCGGCGACTCGACCTTCACCCACTCGGGCATGACGCCGCTGCTCGACGCCGTGTTGGAGAACAGCCCGATCACCGTGATTGTGCTCGATAACGGCACGACCGGCATGACCGGTGGCCAGGTGTCGGCGGCGACCGGACGGCTGGAGAACATTGCCGCCGGGCTGGGCGTGCCGAAGGAGCACATCCGCGTTTTCGAGGCGTTGCCGAAGAACCACGCGCAGAACGTGCAGGCCTTGAAGGAAGAGATCGTCCACGAAGGCGTCTCGTTCGTCATCGCCCGGCGTGAATGCATCCAGACGGCGCGCAAGGCGAAGTAGACGCAGGGGGTTCAGGGTTCCAAGGTTCAGAGGTTCAAGGTTGGGGAAAGCTGGGAGTTCACAGACCGAGGACCGGTTGCCCCGTCCCTCGACACCCGACACCCGACACTCGCGTGCCACGGCGTCTTGTCACGCCGTAGTGCCCGGACGAAGGCGGAAGCCTCTGAGCGAAGCCGGAACCCGCGTCCCGGAGTTCGGAGATCGTCTCAACAGACAGGCGTTAACCCATGAAGAACGACATCGTGCTAGCTGGGGTCGGCGGCCAGGGGATTCTGACCATTGCGGCCATTGTGGGGCGCGCGGCGGTCGGTCGGGGACTGAACGTCAAGCAGTCCGAAGTGCACGGCATGGCGCAGCGCGGGGGCTCGGTCTCGTCGCATCTGCGGCTCTCCAGCGACACGATCTGGTCCGACCTGATCCCGCTCGGCGGCGCGGATGTGCTCCTGTCCGTCGAGCCGCTTGAGGCGTTGCGGCACATGGCGCAGTTGGCGCCGAACGGTGTCCTGCTGGCGACCGACGTGCCGATCACCAACATTGGCGACTACCCCGATCTGGAGGCGATCAAAGCGGAGATCCGCCGTTACCCGAGGCAGGTGCTGATCAACGCCGACCAGATGGCGAAAGACGCGGGCTCGATCCGTGCCATGAACATGGTCATGCTCGGCGCGCTGTCCTGTTTCCTCGACCTGCCCGTTGATACGCTGACCGGCACAATCCAGGACGTGTTCGCGCGCAAGGGCGACAAGGTCGTCGAGGTCAATCTCAAGGCCTTTGCTGCCGGCCGCGCCGCCGGCCAGACCGTGGAGCGGTGAGGGAGCGGGCGCACGACCCGCCGCGGAACGCACCGAAAGCCGGCGAGACGCCGGCGCTCCAGGGAGGGTGCGTCACTGGCGCCACCGCTACTCTCTGTGCTTCCGGAACTCGGCCGGGCTGCGGCTCATCAGGTGCGTGAAGACGCGGGTGAAGTGGTATCGGTCGAGGAACCCAGTCTCCTGCGCGATCGCCTCGATCTTCCGGTCGCTGAAGTGCAGCAGGAGCGCCGCTTTCTCGACCCGCCGCTGCCGCGAGTACTTCTGCGGCGAGACGCCGGCCTGGCCAGTGAACAGGCGCACGAACGCGTTCGGCGTCATGCCCACCGCCTCGGCGAGCTCCGCGTTGCACGTGAGCCGGGACGTGTCCTTGTCCAGAATGTCCATGGCCCGTTCCACGCGCGGGTCGCACCGCTGATCGCGGGCGAAATCGTCCGGGGCCAGCAGCAGCAGGCTGTCGAACACCAGGGAGTAGGCGAGCAGGTCGATCCGGCGCGAATCGCCTGCGGACTCCGCAAGCAGCGCGTACAAGCGCCGAAGCTTGTCCTCGAGCGCCACCGTGACGGGGAACGCGTAGAGACGCGGAATGACCCGGCTGAACGGACTGCCGGCCCGGAAATGCACGAACAAGTGTGAGAACGGCGTCTCCGACCGCGTCGAGAACCGGGTCCCGCCCGGGATCAGGACCAGCGTCGCGGGCGTCATTCGTGTTTCTCGCCCGCCGGCCATGAGCACCGCGCCGGCACAGCCGTTCCAGTAGAGCCGCCAATACGGCGCCATCACGTCCCGGAACTCCCAGTCCCGGATCTCGCCGCGGCAATCGCAGCACAGGATGTCGAGGTCCGGACGCGGGCAGGCGGTTGGGTTCACGGGGAGTCTCCTGCAACTGCGAAAGGCGCGAAACACGCGAAAAACGACAGCCTGGGGCTCGGCGCGTCGCGCGCCGAAGCGAAGCCCCAGTGGCTCGGACCGTCTCGGGCCGAAGCAGGGTACTCGGACCGGTCTCCGGCCGAGGATCTCGGTCCGGGACGGACCCGAGCAACCCTGCCGCGGTCCCGGAGGTCCCGCGCCACTGCCTGCGCCCCGGCTGGCGTGGATTCCGAACGCCGCTTTGATAGGAATATACACACTATTCTGCAGGATTGTCCATTTAAGGAGTGTTACTTTGCGAGTATAATATCTACATTGATCGGATGAGTGTGACGTCAAACAAGGAGTGGCGCAATATGTCAGCGAAACTGAACGAGCAAGTCTGGGTGTGGGGTGGGCCGACCGCGCAGTGGGGCGGGTCCATGGACGACGACTGCCTGCTGAAGGGCGGGCGGTTCTTCGGCGTTCGCAACGTGCTGTACGTCTACGGGCCGCACACCGACACCATGCTGTCGGTGCTGAAACCGTTCGAGAAGGTCGTCTGCCAGATCGGGTCGAACTGCCGCAACCCCGAGGCGGTGCAGCCGGACACGGTCAAGGAAGCGGAGCAGCTCAGCGCGCTGTCATTGCGGTACCCGAACATTGTCGGCGCAGTCATCGACGACTTCGACACCGGGTCGGAGAAGTTTTCCGCCACAAAGATGGCGGCGTTGCAGAAGGCGCTGCGCTCGCACAACCCGTCGCTGAAGCTGCACGTGGTCACGTACACGTTTCGCCAGCACGAGGGCTATGAGGACCTGCTGCCGTACATCGACGTGGTGACTATGTGGGTGTGGAAACAGTGCGATATTGCCGAGGTCGACGCGGGGCTGAAGCGGATCCGCAGCGAGTTCCCGGGCAAGCCGGTGTACATGGGCGTGTTCCTGCACGACTACGGCGAGACGAAAGCAGGCACACGGATCGAACGGTTGAACTTCCAGCTCGACAAGGGTCGCGCCTATCTCGCCGACGGTCTGTTGCAGGGAATGATCATTCTGGGTGACCGCGAGATTGCGAAAGAGCCGGCGCAGGCGAAGTTTGTCCGGGATTACCTGGCGCAGCATTTTGCGGCGCGCGCAACCTGACCTCGTTGCCCGGCGGTTTCGGGAACGGGCAGGGGCACGGGCACGGAAACGGAAAGAGGATCCACAAATGACGAAACTTCGCGACAACTTCTGGCTGTGGGGGCAGAACCCGGGCAGCCACCATCACCCGCCGGACAATCCGTACAACCTGCCGGGCACGAACCTGATGGACTCCGCGGCAGGCGGCAAGTTCTTCGGGATCCCGAACTGCTGCCGGGTCGCAATGACGGCCGGGCCGGAGCCGCCGTTCGATGCCGAGGCGGAGAAGCTCAAGGACTTCAGGCAGGTCGTGTGGTCGGCGGTCGGGGCCGGCGGCGTGACCCGGAACAGCGACGACAAGAGCGACCTGGATGAGGTCCTGCGCCAGGCTGCGATGCACGCGAATGTGACCGGGGCCGTGCTCGACGACTTCTTCGCCTCGGTCGAAGGGTTCAAGAGCAGCGGCAAGATCGCGCGTCATTCCCTCGGCAGCATCACGTCCATGCGCGATCGGCTGCACGGCTTCCCGGGGCGGAAACTGGACCTGTGGATGGTCTGGTACACGTATCAGCTGGATTTCCGTGTCGCCGACTACATCTCGCTCTGCGACGTCGTCACCCTGTGGACGTGGAAAGGCTCGGACCTGGCCCGCCTGGAGGAGAACCTCGCGAAGCTCGTCACCAACACGCCGGGAAAACGGCGCCTGGCCGGCTGCTACATGTGGAACTACGGCGAGCGCAAGCCATTGTCGATGAAAGAGATGAAGGATCAACTTGACGTCTGCCACCGCTGGATCCGGCAGGGCGATATCGAAGGGATCGTCGTGTGCTCCAACTGCATCGCCGACATCGGCCTCGACACGGTGGAGCTGACCCGGGAATGGATTGCGGACGTGGGGGACGAGAAGATGCCGGCCGTCAGGTGACGCGTCACACAGCGGCCGGAGGCCCCCTGCCACCTGGTGTGGCAGGTGAATGGATTCATCGGGCTACATCGCCGCGCCTTGTCTCTTTCTCCCCGCCTCCCGTTCCCCCGTCCGCCGCCGGCGGACGGGGGAACGGGAGGCGGGGGGGCGCGCACACTTGGCCAGCGAAACCGATTCACCCGTGGCGCAAGGCCACGGGGGTCTCACGCATGGGCCAACACGCCGTCGTTCCACCCGCGACTCATGGCCAGACCCTTGGTAATGCGTCAGCGCCTCCCGGGCGGCGTACCGCCCGGGAGGCGCTGACGCATTACGACCCTTGACCTTCCCGGCTGGCATTCCCCCGGATTTGGTGTAGGTTCCTAAGGATTGGACGCTCAACCGTATCGGCCGAATCCGTTCTGATTCACGGGAGCTATCCGGTGGAGAAGAGACTCGGATGCGTGACCATCGTTGTGGAGCGACACCAAGCCGACGTCGCGAAGGTCAATGAACTGCTCAGCCAGTTCGGCGACGACATTCGCGGCCGGCTCGGGTTGCCCTACCCTGAACGTGGTGTCAACATCATCTGCATCGTGGTGGACGCCACCGTCGAACGCGTCAGTGCTCTCACAGGCAAGCTCGGAAAGCTTCCCGGGGTTCAGGTTCGCAGCGTCATGGCCAAGAACCCGACTGCCGGAGGCAATAGTGAGCAACCTGACTCGTAACATCCCCGCCGTTCAACCTCGTGCCGTATCCCGCCGCCGCCGCGCCCGTGTGGTCATGCCGCAGACGGCCGGCTTGGTGGATTTCATCCCCGCCGCCCGCATTGAGGCGCTGCTGCAGCGCCCGCCCGCCACCCCTGCCGAGCTCGACGCCGTGCTCGCCAAGTCCCTGGCCAAGCAGCGCCTGGAACTGGACGAGATGGCCGTGCTGCTCTCGGTCACCGACCCGGCGCAGCTCGAGCGCATCTTCGCCGCCGCGCGCGAGCTGAAAAAGACGGTCTACGGCAACCGCATCGTGCTGTTCGCGCCGCTGTACATCGGCAACAAGTGCATCAACAGTTGCCGGTTCTGCGGCTTCCGCCAGGAGAACACCACCGGCTCGATCCGGCGCACGCTGAAGATCGAGGAACTGCGCGCCGAGCTGACGGCCTTGGAGAACAAGGGCCACAAACGCCTGATCCTGGTCTTCGGCGAACACCCGGACTACGACCCGGATTTCATGGCCGAGTGCGTCCGCACCTGCTACCAGACCAAGGTCGGACACGGCGAAATCCGGCGCGTGAACATCAACGCTGCGCCGCTCGATGTCGAGGGCTACCGCAAGCTCAAGGCGGTCGGCATCGGCACGTACCAGATCTTCCAGGAGAGCTACCACCGCCCCACCTACGCCAGCATGTGCCCCAAGGGGCCGAAGTCCGACTTCCTCTGGCGGCTCTACGGTCTGGACCGCGCCCAGGAGGCCGGCTGCGACGACGTCGGCATCGGCGCCCTGCTCGGGCTCTACGACTGGCGCTTCGAGGCGCTTGGGCTGCTGGCGCACACGGTCCATCTCGAAGAGCGCTTCCACGTCGGGCCGCACACCATTTCGTTCCCGCGCCTCAAGGTCGCCAGCAACGTGGACATCGACCGCCGCTGGGAGGTCTCCGACGCGGACTTCAAGCGCCTGATCGCCATCCTGCGCCTGTCCGTGCCCTACACCGGTATGATCCTGACGGCGCGCGAATCTCCCGAAGTCCGCCGCGAACTGATCCAGTTCGGCTGTTCCCAGATCGACGCCGGCACGCGCATCGAGCTGGGCGGCTACAGCGACGCCGAGCGCCAGGACCAGGACCTGCGGCGCGAACAGTTCAAGATCGGCGACGCGCGGCCGCTCGACGAGGTCGTCGCCGAACTCCTCGATGCGGGAGAGATCCCGTCCTACTGCACCGCCTGCTACCGCCGTGGCCGCACCGGCGAGCACTTCATGGAGTTTGCCATCCCCGGCTTCATCAAGCGCTTCTGCACCCCGAACGCGCTGTTGACGTTGAAGGAGTACCTGGTCGATTACGCGTCGCCCGGGACCCGCGTCAAGGGCGAGCGACTCATGGCGGCCGAGCTCACGAAAATGCCCGAATCGGAACAGAAGGCCGAACTCCTGACCCGGATCGCTGCCGTCGAACGCGGCGACCGCGACCTGTTCTTCTGAGCCGCGGAGCTTGCGGACTGCGCAGCCGGCGATCCGAGAGGTGCCATTCGCCGCTCCCGCCACTTTGACCAGCAACCCCACCCTCCACCCGCCACTCGCGTGTCACTCTGCGCCGCCGCCCGGCTCGTCCGGGCGGCGGCGCAGGATGGCGCGCGAGTAACATGGGAGTCGCGGGTGGAGGGTTGGGGGTGGCTGCCCAAAGTGGCGGGACCGGCCCGGTCCCGCGGGTGTCGGAGCGAGCCGCTCCGACCACTCTAGGCGCCAGCCCCGGTCAACCGTCGACCTTATCTCCACCCGCGACTGACGCATTACCCCGGCTCCGGGGGAAGAGTTGACACTGCCCTGCCGCGGGAGTAGGGTTTGCGCGTCCGGCAATTCCGCAGACGTATCCGTCATCAACCCCGGAGAGACTCACCATGGTGACCCTAAAAACGACGATGGGCGACATTGAGATCGAACTGAACGAGAAGGCGGCGCCGATTTCGGCCAAGAACTTCCTCCAGTACGTCGCGGCCGGCCATTACAAAGGCACGATCTTCCACCGGGTCATCGACGGTTTCATGATCCAGGGTGGCGGCTTCGACACGTCCTTCAAGCAGCTTCCCGTCAAGGCTGCCATCAAGAATGAAGCTGGCAACGGCCTGAAGAACGTCAAGGGCACCCTTGCCATGGCCCGCACGTCCGACGTCAACAGCGCCACCTGTCAGTTCTTTGTAAACCTGATTGACAATGACTTCCTGAACCACCGCGACGACAGTACGCAGGGGTTCGGGTACTGCGTGTTCGGCAAGGTCTCCAAAGGCATGGACGTGGTCGACAAGATCGCCAAGGTCAAGACCGGCTCCAAGGGCATGCACGCCAACGTTCCGGTCGAGAATGTGGTCATCACCGACGCCGTTCAGACCGCCTGAGACCCGGCGTAAGTTATCCCCGCGTGCCGCCGCGAGCATCTCACGCCGGGAAGAGCTCGCGGATGGCCGCGAGCGTGGCGTCGACAAGCTCGCGCCCGCCTTCCGGCCCGACCGGGGCCACGACCGGGTGTGCGCCGTAGTGGCCGCCGCGCACGGCCCGTTCCGTGGGAAGGTACAGGCCGGTTCCGGCCGCCAACTGGACGACCATTGTTTGCGCGGCCGGGCTGCGCGCCTTGATCTGCAACCCCAAATCCTGGTAGAGCTCGAACGGGTTGGTGGCCAATGCGAGGTCGCCCAGGCGCAACACGTGCAACTCGGCCTGGAACGTCGGCATCGGCTCGCCGCGGTCGAACCGCGCCACCACCTCACCCAGCATCTTGGGCCACCACAGGTCGGGCCGGTCGCCGCGCTGGAGCGCCTCCGTGTGCGCCGTCGCGGCCCAGTCGCGCTCCTCGCGCGCGATGCGGACGTGCATCTGGCCCTGGAGCATGGCCGGCCGTTGCGGAGTGATGTCGCGTGAGGACCAACCGATTTTCAGCATGGCGTTATCCTTTTCCGCAATCGCTTCTCGTAATCGTCTTTCGATGCCGGCCACCTTGCGACGTCCAGATCGAGGAGCGATTGCGAAGACGATTGCGACAGCGACTACCTGTTTGTCATCCCTCTCTCATGCCGAGTTTGGCGATATCCCTCTGAGGAACTCCATCGCGAGCCTTGTCGTGAACGTTGTCGGCCTCGTGCGCCCCGGGGCTGGACAGGGTTGTGGTCAAGGCGTGATTCATCAGTTCCCGGATCGCCGCCGGCGGGTTCAGGGCCTCGGTCGGATGGTCGATCGGCGTCACGCGGCCGTCGCGGCCGTTACCCGGGGCCACGTGGACCGGACCGTAGCGTGCCGGCAGGCCGGTTCGGTTCAAGAACTCCGCGTACGCATCCCCGGCATTGTAATGCCAAAACTCCCAGGGGTAGGTGACGAAACCGTGCCGGCTCATCAGCGCGGTGATCTCGCGGCGGTTCGCGCTGGCCGGCGCGGAGACGAACGGCGACGCCATGGGCGTTTTCTCCGACATCTCCGGGTACGGGCCGCCGCGATCGACCTCCTCGCCGGTGTCGCGCCGCAGCACGGAGATATCCATCGCGCTCCCGGACATGTGCGTGGCGACCTTGGGGGCGTTCGCCACCAGCGCGCCAATCCGGCGGCACAGCAGGTCCACCGGCGGCGTCGCGCCCCCGCATTCCCACCGCACCTTATCGAGGATGGCAACGAAGATGGCCGCTTCCCGGCCGAGCCCACGCTGCATCTCCGCCGTGCGGTACCCGTCTTCCACTTTCAGCACCCAGCCGCGTGCGTTCATCTCCGCGGCGGCGGCGAGGAACGGCGGCACCAAGCCGGCGCGTAGGTAATAGAGGCGCGGCAGCCCGCGAACATGCGGTCGGTCGGAAAAGGTGACCTCGACACCCGCCGCCCGGACGGCATCGACCAGCGACACCACCGGCTCGCCGCATTCCCGCACGGGGTAGGTTGTGATCGCCCGCATGAACGCGTCCGCCTCGTCCAACCGCGCCGTCCAGTAGGCGCGCCGGGCGATGTCATCGGCTGATTCAGGCATGGGTGTTTGTGTCTTCACAGGCTTCGGCGTCTCCTCCGTCATGCGGCCGGCCGAGTCCTTCCCGGCGCTCAATCGCCGGTGCACACGAGGACAACGATCGAAGATAGCGCCGAGGCCGGGGACGCGCAAGGAATGAGCGCGGCACCGGGCCACCTGCCCCGCTGCCCGGACGTCCGGCGCAAAAGCCGCCGCACACTCTTGAGGTTCCTGCCGCACTCTCCTATATTCCCTTGCTTCAGTACGGGTCGCGGTTGGAAGTGACGGCCCTGCCTGTCCGTGCAACTCGAGGCGGAATGAGATCATGAGAAAGAACCTGCGTTGCGTCGCCTGCCTCGGTGTCTGTGTGCTCTTGCTGACCCTGGTCGCGAGCGGTGCGACGTCGGCCAGCGCCCGGTCCGCACCCGCCAAGCCCGCGGACCCTCAATCACGTGGCCTGCAGATGGCCAAGTCCATCTCCACCATCACGGGCGTTGCCATCTCTCCCTTGCTCGGGGTTGGCGCCGTCGGGGCGTACGACTATTTCAGCACCGCTCCCGAGATGCGCAACACGCTGCCCTGGTACGGGAACCCGGTGTTCTGGGTCCCAGCACTCCTGCTGGTCGCGGCGGTCGCCGGCAAAGATGCGTTCGGCACGGTAGTACCACCCGGCCTGAAGAAGCCTCTCGACGTCGCCGAGACGATCGAGAACAAGGTCAGCGGCCTGGTCGCCGCCGGCGCGTTCGTCCCCATGGTGGCGTCTGTCTTTCCCATGACGCTGGGCGGCGACGCGCCGACCGCGGCCGCAACGCAGAGCGTGTGCCTGGCGGGCATGGCCGCGTTCGACGGGCACGGGATCCTCAACGTTCTGACCGTTCCGCTCGCCCTGGTGGCGTACGCCCTGGTGTGGCTCGTCAGTCACACCATCAATGTCCTGATCCTCATCAGTCCGTTCGGCGTGGTGGATGCCGCTCTGAAATCGGCCCGGACGTTTCTGCTGGCGCTATTGACCGGCGTCAGCTTCATCAACCCCTGGGCAGGGGCGCTGCTGTCGCTGGTCATCATTGTGATTGCCTACCTTGTCGCTGGCTGGTCCTTCCGCCTGATGGTCTATGGCACCATCTATGTGTGGGACTTTGTGACCCTGCGGCAGCGCCGTTTCACACCGGCGGCAAACGCCAACTGGATGTTTACCGCGCGCGAGATCGACGGTGTGCCGATCCGTACCTATGGCAAGCTGGTTCGCAACGAGCAGGGGAACCTGACCTTCGCGTATCGGCCGTGGCTGGTTCTGGCGCCGCGCAACCTCTCGCTCGCGGAGGGCCGGTACGCGATTGGCCGCGGCCTCTTCTGCCCCGAGCTGATGCTCGTCGCCAAGGAGACCAACCAGCTTCAGGCAACGCTGGTCATGCCGCCCCGCTACCGCTCCCACGAGGAGGAAGTCGCGGGTGCCTACGGCCTTACCGAGGTACGGGACATCGGCCTGCTCAGGGGACTCAAGGCCATGTGGAGTTGGCTCCGCCATCTGTTCGGCGGCGCACGGCCGGAAACGGCGCCCGCCGCCGCCGCGTGACCCGCCGACCGGGCGCCGTGGCGCGACCCGATCGGCCCAGCAGCGTAACGGAAGAACGTGTCCGAACTGTTGACGGGAGGTTCACATCATGCTTCTCTCCGGGAAGGTCGTACTGGTAACGGGCGGTGGGCGCGGCATTGGGGCGTGCATTTCGCGCGTCCTGGCCAGACACGGCGCCACGGTGGCGGTCAACTACTCGAAGAGCAAGGAGAAGGCCGAGTCTGTTGCCGGCCAGACCCAGCCGCTCACCACCACGTTCACACCCGTGGACGGGGAGTAGGTCAGTCGGGCGGGGTGTTCAGTGTTCAGGAATTCGGGGGGGCGGGCACCTTCAGGGGGCAGGCGGCGGCGGGGCGAATTCGTCTGACCTCGCCGCCGCACTCTGGAGCGCCCGCGTCCTCGCGGGCTCTGGGCCTCGCAAATCGGCAGACCCTGAAGGCGGGATCGCGAACCCGGCCGGCCGCAAAACGAGGCTTGTAGTACCGCGTTCACGCGGTCCGGATTGCGCGGGGATGAGGTGGTCGACAACAGGAGGGCATGACACCATGAGATGGAATGGCATTCTTGTTCTGCCGGTATTCGTGATGGCGACCGCGGTTGTGCACTCTCAACCCGTGCTCAAGAACGGCGACTTCGAGGCGGTGCGGACCATCGATGGCCCTCCGAGTGTCGATCAAGGCTTCGGCGTCTGGACGCTGGGCCCGGACAAACTGGCGCCTGCCGACTGGTCCCTGAACCCCGCCTTTCCGGGCGAGCTCGCGATCGTTTCGGAAGGGGCGCATTCGGGGAAGAACTTCCTGCGACTCCGCGCTACGACGGCGGAACGCGACGCCCACGTCTACCAGCCCGGCCCGGCCATCAAGCCCGGGAACTGCTACGTCGTCTCCGCCTGGGTCCGCGGCGGCAAGGCGAATCTCATCGCCTACGAATACTACGACAAGGCGCCGATGAAGGTCCCGACGATCCTGGCGGCAGCCCCGAGTCCAGACCAGTGGCGGCAGGTCTCGACATACTACGTTGCCCCCGAAGAAGGGCTTACCAGCGTGTCGCTTGCCATCGGCGTGGCGAAAGGGGAGACCGTGGACGTGGACGATGTGCGGATCGAGCCGGGCCCGGCGCTTCCGGCAACTCTCGGGCCGGTGACACTGGAGAACGACCTGCTCCGTATCCGGCTCTCGGGGCGGGGAATGGTCGAGGAGTTCTCGTCTAGGCAAAACGGTGCGAACCTCGTCACGCAGGGATCGCCGGTCCCCATGTTTCAGGCTGTCCGCGCCGGCGCCACGATCGCCGTGTGGGACATCGAGCGCAAAGGCGATATCCTTGAGGTGCGTTTCTGCGATCCGACGGTGACCGTCTCGCTGAAGATCGAGACGCATCCGCACTACATCGCCCTTGCGGTACAGCAGGTTTCCGTTCCGGACCTCGAGTGGCTGCAGCTCGCCAATCTGCGGCTGCAGATCACGGAGAATGTCGGCACGCTGATCAACGCGGCCTGGGACAAGCAGTTCGGCGCCTGCGTCCTGGCCTGCAACGACCGGACCCATTCGTACGGGGCCGACGGTGCGCGGGCCGCCCTGTGCGCCAAGGCGTACAAGGAGTTCGGCTTCGAGGGTGCGAAGATCGCCATCATCGGCACCCCCACGGACACGCCGGACCCGACCTCGAAGCTGCTCGATATCATCGAGGAGGTCGAACTGGACCAGGGCCTGCCGCACCCGACGATCAACGGCGTCTGGATCAAACGGGCGCCGGAACGGTTCACCTCGTTCCTGATGGCGTTCGGCGGGAACGCACGGACGATCGACCAGGTGATCGAGCTCGCCAAGGGCGGCTTCGGCGCCGTCGAGCTGGTCAGTTGGTGGGAGTCCACGCCGACGTACAACGTCAATCCGTCGATGTTCCCGGGCGGTCTGCCCGGGCTGACGATGTGCGCCGACAAGATCCACGCGGCCGGCATGCAGGTGGGGTTACACGTGATGCAGGGCATGGTCGGTTGGGGCGGGATCGGCATGCGAGACCCGCACGTTGTTCCAAAGGCTGATCCGCGCCTGCTTCGTGACCGCTTCGCGACTCTCGCCGCCGCCATCGACGCGAAGGCGACGGAGATCAAGGTCAAGGACGGCACGGCCGGCTGGCCTGACAAGGGCGATCTGTTCATCGACGGCGAGGTGGTGCGCTATGCGGAGCGCACCGAAACCGGCTTCGCCAAGTGCGCACGCGGGTTCCACGGCACGACCGTTGCCGCCCATCCCGAGGGCACCCAGGTAAGTCACATCGTCAACTGCTTCGATATGTGGGGGTCGGTCATTTACGCACCTGACATCAAGACCGACCTGGTCGAGGAGATTGCCGACAACATCGCCCGCGTCTTCAACGAGACCGGCGCGGACATGACCTACTTCGATTCTGGAGAGGAACTGGCCTGCCAGCAACCCGCGTGGCATAACCAAGGCTACTTTGCGCTCAACGTCATGAAACGGGTGAAGAAGCCGTTCGTGCTCGAAGGCAATGCCATCTACTCGCACCTGGCGTGGCACGTGATTTCCCGGGGCGGCCCGTATTACGACCCGGTGGATTTTGGCCACCGGGATTTCTCCCTGCGCTGCAAGAGCCAGCATCCGGCATATTGGGCGAAGAACCTGCTCACCGGCGACGTCGGCTGGTTCCACGCCCGCCCGCACTCGCCGGCCTACGATGCCGTGACCCCGGACGAAGTCATGCTCCTCAGCCTGAAGGCACTCGGCCACAAAGCGCCACTGTCCTTCCAAGTGCATGACGGCACGTTCTACGCGAACAAGCGGCTGCCGGAGATGCTCGAGATCATCCGCATCGGCGATGCGCTCAAGCGGGCGCAGTACTTCTCGGAGGATGTATGTGTCGAGTTGGTCAAGCCTCTCGCCGAACATGTTCTCGAGCAGGCGCCCAACGGCGAATGGGGCGTGCGCCCGCACCAGTTCGGACCGGCGCGGCTCCTGACGGCGCAATCGACGGGTGGCAACGAGTGGCGGTACAACAACCCCCATGACGCACAAGCGCCCTGGGTGCGGCTGCGGGCCAGGACTCGGCTCGCCAAGTACGCCGACAAGGAGAACATCGTCCTCGCCGATTTCGACCAAGGCATTCCGTTCGCGCCGAAAGCGACCGCGTCGCCGGAGTTGGTCCAGTCCGTTGAGCCTTCCGCCGAGAAGACCCCGGATGGCTCGAGCGCCTTCTGTTACCGGGCGAAGAACAACGGCAAGGCCCGTTCCGGGTGGTGCCAGTTGGCGATGGAGTTCCCCGCACTGCTGAACCTGTCCAACAACCGGCGCATGGGGATCTGGGTCCGCAGCGAGGGCAAGGGTGGAATCCTCAACGTGCAGTTTGCCCAAGGCTTCGGGTTCCAGGACCACTACATCCCCCTGGATTTCACGGGCTGGGCCTACCGTGAACTCGACCCCCCGGAGGACAGCCGTTTCTGGAGCTATCGCTGGCCGTACGACTTCATCCCGTTGATGTCCTGGCACTTCAGCCCCGGCAGCGTCAAGGGCGTGAACCTTTACTACAACGACCTGCCGCCCGAGACGGAGGTCACGTGTCTGATCGGACGTATCGAGGCACTCCGCGAGCAACCACTTCCGCTCGAATCGCCGACCCTCGACGTCGCCGGGCAGAAGCTGGTCTTCCCGGTGACCCTGAAGCCGGACGAGTACGTCGAGATGGACTGGACCGGCGCGTGCCGGCACTTCGAGCCGAACGGCGGACTCCTGGCGGAAGTGAAGCCGCAGGGCCAACTGCGGCTGGCCCAGGGCGAGAACGTCGTGCGCTTGTCCTGTGCCGCTGCCGACGCCGCCGCGCCGCGCGCGGAGGTGACCCTCGCCGTGAAGGGTGCGCCGCTGCCGAACGCGGCCAAGCACACCGGCGAACCGATCAAGGCCGGACTGGCGACGACCGACACGCGCCTGAGACTCCTGCCCAACGACAAAGGCGGCTTCCGCCTCCTGCAGGGACTGTACGAGCTCGCGGACCAGGCGCCCCCTCAATCGATCCCCGCGTTCGACGGCAAGATCAATACGTGGACCGTGACGAACCAGATGCAGACCCCCGCCAGAGCCGCCATCGTCATCACCCGCAACAGCACCGCGCTGGATGCCGACTACGACGACCCGAACGGATTGCTCATCGAGAGCTTCGATGATCCCGGACTCTACGCGATGAGCGAAACGAACCAGTTCGAGAAGTTCGTGCTCGGCGGCGGCAGGCAGCTCAGCAAGACCGGCCCCGTGCGCGAGGGGGTCTCGCAGAGCTTTGCCGTTGCGGCGGAAGACGTGCGCGTCGGCGAGCACTGCGGCGTCTACACCGCGACGAACGACGGCGCCCCCGACGGCTGGTGCGGCATCGGCCGGCGGTTCGCCAAACCGCTCGATCTGTCCGCGTACCAGGCCGTCGCGTTCTGGGTCTGCGGCGACGGCAAAGGCGAACTCCTCCGATTCCAGTGCTATGACGTGGCGGGCGCCTACGCCGACTATGCCGTGCCGATCGATTTCACCGGCTGGCGCCTGCTCGTGTTCAAGACCGCGGACGCCGCCAAGTTCGACTGGAAGCAGACCGAGTACGTCCTGTTCTACTTCAACAATCTCCCGGCCAAGACGACCTGCGCCCTGAAGTTCGACGACCTCAAGGCGCTGCCCAAGCTCCGGCCGCCGCCGCGCCTCTGCCGCCCGGTGCTGACGGTCGCCGACAAGAAGCTGACCACCGACGCCGAACTCGACTCGAATGAGGCCCTGACGCTCGACGCGACAGGTCGGTGTCTGGTCTGGCGTGCCGGGCAGGCGGAGCCGCGCGAGGTCAAGGCCGCGGGAGACCCGATCGTCCTCGCGCCCGGCCCGAATCGCTTCGAGCTGACGTGCGACACCGCCGCGGGCGCACCGCGGGATGTCACGGTCCGGGTCGTGCGGCTGGGAACGCCGGCGCCGTGACGACAGAGTTCCTCACGTGCACAGTCACATAGGTAGCGCCAAGACTCACCTGTTCGCGGGTGTCCGCGGCGGCGGACCGTGGCGCGGGACCTCCGGGACCGCAGCAGGGTGCGTCGGTTCGTCCCGAACCGAGGCCCTCGGCCGGGGACCTGCCCGCAGTGCCTGCGCTTGGGGCGCAGCCACAGGCGCTGCAGGCGGGCCGGCCGGCGCACTCCGCTTCGGCGCGGGACGCGCCGAGCCACCGCAGGAGCACAAGCAGGAGTATCGGAGGAAACACCCTATGCGATGGCTCGAACTGTCGACGACGGACAAGGGCGTGGACCGCATCATGACGCCGTTCCGGAACCTGCCGACCCCGCCGCCGTTCCGAAGCGATTGGTGAGTCGCCGGCGGGGAAGGAGGTTTCAGGTTTCAGGTGTCAGGTGTCAGTGTTCAGCCGCAGGCCCTGAGCCTGTCGACGGGGTGTCAGGCAGGCGGGCGTAGGCCAGTTGCGGCCATGCAAGGAGAAAGAAGCAATGACGGAGTCGAAGAAGAGGCACGGGTGCCTTGCCGCATACCTGATCTTCATGATGGTGATCTGCACGACCGGGGCTGGCGTATACCTCCTCGCTGGCAACTTCGTCGCCCGGGGGAACCCAGAGATCCCAGCCGCACTTAGACCCGTGTTTGCGGTGATCAATCTCCTGGCGGCTGTCTGTGCGGTGGCGCTTTGGCGGTGGAAGAAGTGGGGTTTCTGGGGATTTGTGATCATGGGGGTCCTTGGGGGAATCCTGAATACCTATCTGACGCGCTCCTTGATCACCGCTCTCATGGTGCCCCTCAGCATACTGATCATGTACGGCATCCTCCACATCGGCGGCGAGAGGAAAGGTTGGCGTCAGCTGGAGTAGATGAGTGGGTGCAAGACCAGGCGCGTCTGCCGATGCCCACTGACTTGGGGGCGTATGGCCCCCGGTTTGAGTCCCGGCTTCAGCCGGAAGTTGAGGCGAACTTGAGCGAGCCGGTCCCGCGCCGCTCGCTGAAGCTTCGCTACCACTTCCGCCTGAAGGCGGTACTCAGGCCAAGACGTCGGAACTTCGTCTCGGAGAGGTCTGCGGTGGCCACCTGACACCTGAAACCCGAAACCTGAAACCTCTCCCCCGCAGGAGACCAAACCGAGAATGACAGTCGAGTCGGTCATCCAGAATGCCTTGGGGCGCGTGTTTCCGGCCGCGCAGGTGGTGGTGCGCTGTCGTGGGCAGGTGGTCCTGGCGCGCGCCGATGGGTGGCTCGATCCGGAAGCGCGGCAGCAACCGGTGCAGGACGACACGCGGTTCGACCTGGGGTCGGTCACCAAGCTGTTCGTGGCCACGGTGTTCATGACCTTGGTCGAGGACGGCCGGGTCGGCCTGGACGAGCCGGTGTGCTCTGTGCTGCCCGAGTTCGACGGCCTGCGCCCGCTCCGGACCGGCGAGGCGCCGCGCGGGACCGCGAACCGTGCGGACTCCGCACCGCCCACGCGTGGCGCGACGGCCGACGCGGGATGCGTCACGTTCCGGCAGCTCCTGACGCACAGCTCTGGGTTGCCCGCGTGGCGGCCGCTCTTCCGCGAGATCGACGGCGGGCCTGCCGCCGTCCGGAACGCCGTGCTGCAGACGTGGTTCGCCTATCCGCCGGGGACGCGCACCGTGTACAGCGATCTGGGCTTCGCTCTGCTGGGCTTTGCCATCGAGCGCCTGACCGGCTTCACGCTCGACGACGCGGTGCGTCAGCGCGTGACCGCGCCGCTGCGACTTGACCACACCGGCTACGTTCCCATCGGCGGCGCGCCGGCGGCCGACGATATCGCCCCGACCGAGCTCTGTCCGTGGCGGCAGCGCCGCGTCAAGGGCGAAGTCCACGACGAAACCGCCGCCGCGCTCGGCGGCGTGGCGGGACACGCGGGGCTGTTCTCGACGGCATCGGACGTCGCCGCGTTCGGCCAGGCGTTCCTACTCGAAGAGCCGGCGAAGTCCGAGAATAGGCCCGCGAGGACGCGGGCGTTCCAGCTCGGATGCCGCACCAATTCTGGAGCGCCCGCGTCCTCGCGGGCTCTGAATTCCACCAACGCGACAGACCCGGAAGGTGTTCACGTGTCCCGTGGCGACGCGTCTTCCGGACCGCCTAAAGGCGGGACTACGAGCCTGGGCCGTTCCCGTTCCGAGGTGCGTTCGGGGGCCTTGGCACCGCGCTTGCTGCGTGCGACGACCATTGCCGAGATGACGCGGCCACAGGGCGAAGGCGACACCGCGCGGCGCGGGTTGGGCTTCGCGCTGTGGAGTGCGGACGCTGACGCGAGCGGCCAGCCGTTCAGCCCCCGCGCGTTCGGGCACACCGGCTTCACCGGCACAACGCTGTGGGTCGACCCGGCGCGCGAGCTCGTCGTCGCCTGCCTCACCAACCGCGTCTACTACGGCCGCGATCCACGCGGCATCGCCGCGTTCCGCATTGCCCTGCACCGTGCCGTGGTGGACGCGGTGGACTGCGGCGCGGCCATCGAGTAGTGGCCCGGCCAGTCCCTGTGGCCGGCGTTTCCCGAGACTGCGGCCATGAGACTGGCCGCACCACGGTCCCGCTCACCGCTCCCGGCGCCGCGCCGCCGTGGGTGACTGGCCGGTCACGCGCCGGAACACGCGACTGAAGTAGAGCGGGTCGCGGAAACCGCACATCTCGGCGACCTTCTCGACGCTCAAGGTGGTGTGCTCGAGCCAGCGCCGGGCGTGGCGGACGCGGACCTCGGTCAGGTACTGCACTGGCGTCTTGCCTGTGCGCTGGTGGAAACTGCGGTAGAAGTGGCCCTCGCTGTACCCGCAATCGAGCGCCAACTCCGCCATGGCCAGGGGTCGCGCGAAATCGCGGTTCATCGTTTCCACCGCCTTGTCGATCCGGTCCGCCGTGCGGGCGCGCTCCTCGCGCTGCAGCCGCAGGAACAGCCCGAGCAGGTGCTGCGTGAGCCCATCGAGTTCCGGGCCGATCAGTCCGAACGGATGCTCGGCGCGCTCCCACAGGCGCTGGCACCACGGTTCCAGGTCCCGGTGCCGCACCACATACGCCCGGTCCGGCTCGAGCGTGCTCAGGCGCGTGCCGCGCAGTCCGACCCAGAGCGTGTCCAGCATCAGGTCCGTGGCCGCCTCGCGGTGCACCATGCCGGGCGGCAGCAGACAAGCAGTGTACGGAGTCAGCGCGTGAGGTGGTTCCGTGTACATCACCCCGCGGCCCTTGAAGACGTAGGTGAGTTCCCAGAAGTCGTGGTAGGAAAGAGCGGGATTCTGGCGCGGCCCGGCATAGCGCTCGACGTACAGCGGCGTCAGCTCGCCGGAACGTGCCAGCCCGCCCGCCTCAGCCCAGAGCCCGGCCGGTAGTTGGTACTCCGGAATATGCAGAACCGGTTTTCGAGTCACGACGCCAAACTCCCGAAGATCGGCCTGACGGACCCACGTTGCCCACGGGGGTCTCCCTCTCCGCTGGCAGCCCGCGGCTGCCGCGGACGGCTCCGCCTTGCGAATCTGGGTGGCCGTACCCGGCCGCCCAGATTCGCAAGGCAACGTCGAGGGGGTGCAGGGGGAGTCTGCGACGCCCCCTGCCCGGGGGTGCGGGGGTGGAAAACCCCCGCCTCTCCCCGCAGCCCTACTTCGCTTCGCCGATCACGTCGAACAGCAGTCGCAGCGTCTTGAGGTTATTGCGGCCGGACGTGGGCGGTTCGACGCCGTCCGTGATCGCGGTGTGCAGCGTGTCCAGCAGCCAGTCGTCGCCGCTCTTCGCGCCCGCCGGCGGGCGGAACACCTCTTCGACCTTGGCGCCGTTCTCCGTCGCCTGCCGGACCACGTCATTGCGGTCCAGAATCAGATCGCCCTTCTCGAACTCGAACCGCCACAGGCCGCTGTACGGCGAGTTGTCGCCATGGTTCACATAACTGGCGCAGTACGTGACCAGCACCCCGTCGTCGCAGCGCATCAGCACGTGGCTCAGCGGCGAGTTCTGCCACCGGCTCCACGGCACCTTGCGGTGGCGGCTGACGACCTCGACGATCGGCGCCGGCAGGATCGCCACCAGCCAGTCCAGATGGTGAATGCCCTGCGTGAAGAGCTGCGGCCACGGCATGTTCACCTCGTGGTCGCGCGGCGGCCGGTCGCGGTAGAAACTGCCCTCGACGCTCGAGAGCCGCCCGAGCCGCTGCTCACGGATGAATTGCTCGACGAACCGGCAGGCCGGCATGAACCGGTAGTTCTGCACCACCTGCAGCACGCGCTGCCGCTGCGCGGCCAGCGCGACCAGTTCCTCCGCCTCGGCTACGTTCAGCGTGAACGGCTTCTCGACCAGGCAGTGCAGGCCCGCCTCCAGCACGCTCCGGCTCACCTCGTAGTGGAACCGGTGCGGCACCACCACCAGCGCCGCATCGTACCCACCGGACGCGAGCGCCGCACGGTAGTCCGTGTGCCGCTGTTCGGGCGCGACCCCGAACTCCTCCCCGCGCGCTGCGAGCGCGTCCGCTGAGATGTCCGCAATGCCCGTGAGCTCGTACGCCGCGTTCGCCTTGACCGCCTTCGCCCACGATGCGCCGCGCCCCGCAATCCCGATGATCAGAGTTTTGTGCATGAAGTCATGCCTCCTTGGGTGGGAGCCGGGTCTCCCGGCCTGGCCCGCTCGAAGCAGGGCAAGGCTCCAGCCTTGCCGCCTCAAGCTATGGTTACACTCGCCAGAATATCATAAAAATCCATTTACGCCAGTAGAAAAGCAGTTTTCTTCCATCAGAAACAGTGGTAGTTTGGTGGTAGACAAGAGACGACGCGTTTGCCGAGACTGCGCTCGCCACACGGGGCGCGTTGCGCAGCCGTGGTCCGGGGTGTGACGCAGTGACTCAGTGACCATCGCCCCATCACCCCACGACACCCGACACCCAATCCGGAACCGTGAACCCTGAACCTAGGAACCCATCCTGCCAGAGGAGCCACGTCATGCGTGCAGCGTTCAAGAAAGGTCGAGAGGTTCAGATTCGTGATGTCGCCCTGCGGCCGCTCGGCCCGGGCGAGGCGCGGGTGAAGGTCGACGCCTGCGGCGTGTGCGGCACGGACCTGCACGTCAATCCGGCGGGTGATGAGCGCGAATCGGGCTTCGGTCACGAGGTTGCCGGGACCATCCTGGAAGTGGGCGTCGGGGTGACGCAACTCCGGCCCGGGCAGCGCGTGGTGCTCGACTCGGCCACGCCGTGCGGACGCTGCGAGAACTGCCGCAACACGCGCCAGGAACTGTGCACGGACATCCAGAGCTTCTGGTTCACGAACACGTTCGGGTTTGCCGAGGAGATGATCGCCCCGGCCATCTGCGCCTTTCCGTGCGAGGATCTCACGCCCGAGGTCGCCTGCCTGCAGGAACCGCTCGGCGTCGCCCTCGATTTGGTGCGGCTGGCGGACATTACCCCGACCTCGAACGTGCTGCTGCTCGGTGCCGGCCCGATCGGGCTCATGGCCGTGGCGCTGGCGCGGCGGCAGGGCGCGCGGCGGATCTTCGTCAGCGAGTTCGGGCGCGCCCAGACCCGGTGCGAGTTGGCGCAGAAGTTCGGTGCCGACCGCGTCATTGACCCGTCCGTGACCCCGCTCGACAAGGTCGACTTCGGCGGCCCGATCGACCGCATCCTGGTCACGACCCCGCCGCCAACCCTGAAGGATGCGTTCACCGTTGCCTGCAAGGGTGGAATCGTCGCGTTCATCGGCATCGCCTATGGTGAGAATGCGTTCTGCCGGTTCGATGCCAACGCATTCCACTTCAAGAAGCTGCAACTTCGCGCCTCGTTCGCCTCGCCGGCGCTATTCGGCCCGCTGGCGGTACAGAAGCTGCGCGAGGGCGTGGTCGACGGCAACGCCTTGGTCTCGCACCGGTTCCCGCTGGCGGAACTCAGCCATGCGCTCGATACGGCCCGGACGGATCCGAAAGCGGTCAAAGTGGTGATCACGCCGTGATGAAAGGTATTGACCTGCGCAATAGCGGGGCCTGGCGACCCCATCGGCCTCGTGCCGGTGGTGAAGCAGGCTCAACAGCCAACCATGCTGTGCAGCGCTTTCCCTTCTCCCGGCGGCTCGCGGACGCGAGCCGCCGGGAGAAGGGAAGAATGGGGGGTGACGGCGGTCAGGTTAGCCGACGAACCCCGTTCACCACCGGCGCAAGGCCGGTGGGGTCCGCTTACTGCAGGTCGAAAGGTATTGCCATGCTCAGTGCAGGCTTGTGCTTGACGTTCGGCGCTACCGCCAGCGCCGGGACGCCGGCCGCGCGCCGGCCGCTGCTGCTGACGGTCGCGGACGTCAAGGGCTCGTACACGATCCCGTACATCCAGACGTCGCGCGACCTGGCCGTGCCCATCGAGTTCGCGGCGCCGGAACAGACGGCGGCGCGCGTGCGGCTGCAGCGTGACGGCGCGACGCTGGCGGAGACGCACGTCACCCGCGCCGACCCGGTGGCGCGGTTTGCGGACCTCGCACCTGCGGAGTACGCACTGCAGATCGACGCGCTCGATGCGAACGGCGCCACGCTCGCGTCGAGTGTGCTGGAGCGCGTGGGTGTCGGCACGGTCATCGGCGCGCTGGGCGACAGCATTACCGAGGGCTACCACAGCCGGTGGTTCTGGCAGAATGACCTGAACCTCACCGCGGACAAGTTCCCGGCGGAGGCCGTGTCGCGCGACGGCCGCAACTTCCCGCAGTACACGCCGACCACCGCCGGGCACCGGCCCGAGGTGAACTGCTTCCAGAGCTGGATGACGACGCTGAACAACCTCTTGACGGACGCGTGGAAGCAGCCGCTGTTCATCGCCAACGAGGGGCTGGGCGGGCACAGCGCTGCGGCGTACCTGCGCGTGATGCGGACCGACGCCGGCTGGCAGAAGCGCATGAAGCAACTGCAGCCGACCGTGTGGCTGATCCACCTCGGCGTCAATGACGAGCGGGCTAAGATCACGTCCGAGGCGTTTGCCGCCGATATGGATGCGATCGTCGCACTGCTGCTGGACGAGTACAAGGCTGAACCGGGCCGCATCTTTGTGGCCAAGCCCTGCTACGACTACGCGGAGGGCGCGGCCCCGATCCTGGCCGGCTACTGCACGGAGATCGACAAACGGGTCGCGAAGCGCGGCCTGCGGCACGGCGCAGACTTCTACAAGGCGTACGCCACGGACAAGGAACGCTGGTACAGCGCCGACCCCGTCCACCCCAACATCGACGGCATGGAATACATGGCCCAACTCTGGTTCGAAGTGATCAGCAACCTTGGAACGCGCCTATGAAGACCGGTCCATTCACAGCCGCCCCGTGTCCACGTCTGAGTCCCGCCCTTCAGGCGGAAGCAGCAGCGACGCTTCAGCGAGCGGCCGGGGATCGGCTCGCTCAAGCTCGCCTCCACTTCCGCCTGAAGGGGCGTGTCGATCTAGTGCGGCAGCTGGCCTTCCAGAGTGGCGGGAGCGGCTCGCTCCCGCATGCCGGACCGAGCCGGTCCGGCCACTTTGGGCGTGGTTGCGCATTTGAGGTGGCTAAATCGACACGCCCTGAAGGGCGGTACTCAGGCCGGGATGCCGCAGTTCCACCCCGAGACGACCGGGTGGCTCGTCACCCCGGGCCCCTGAACACTGAACACCGAACACTCACGTCCCCCCCAAAGGACACCGCACCATGACCGGCAAGGAACGCGTGTTGAAGACGTTGCGGTTCGAGGAACCGGACCGGCCGCCGCATTTCGAGGTCATGTTCGAGCTCGAGAAGCCGGCGTTCGGGCTCGAGTTCCCCGACCGTCGCATCTGGGCGAGTTGCAGCGGCGCCGAGAAGGTCCGGCTCGTTGACCAGTGCATGGACATCTACGCGCGCATCGTCGAGCGGTACCGCTGGGACGCGCTGGCCGTGTTCTGGCCCTGGAGCGATCCGGACGGGGTCGTGGCTGCGAAGAAGACCTTCGGCGAGCGCATCCTGATCGGCAGCATTGTCGGCGGCAGCGTCTGGTCCATCGAGAGCGTCACCGACTGGATGCAGTTCGCCATCGACCTGGCCGATCGCCCCGAGTACATGCACGAGGTGGCGCGCGAGAAGAGTCGCGGCGCCCTGGCCAAGATCGACCGGCTCACCGACGCCGGCGCGGACTTCATCCATATCGTCAACGATGTGGCGTTCAACGCCGGGCCGTTCATCTCGCCGGCGCAGTTCCACGAGCTCATTTTCCCGTACCTCGCCGAGCAGGTCCAGCGCGTCAAGGACCGCGGCTGCATCCCGTTCGTGCACACGGACGGCAACATCATGCCGATCCTCGACGACTACCTCGCGCTCGGCGCGGCGTGCTTCCAGTCCGTGGATCCCATGGCCGGCATGGACATGGCCGAAGTGAAGCGGCGCTGCCACGGGAAGATGGCGCTGATGGGCAACGTCCAGTGCAGCCTGCTGCAGGAGACCGGCCCGGGTGCGCGGGAGCGCATCCGCGAGTCGTGCCTGTACTGCCTCGAACACGGTGCGCCCGGCGGTGGTTACATCTACGGTACTTCGAACACGATCTTCCCCGGTATGCCGCTGGAGAATTACGAGTACATGCTGGAAGTCTACCGCGACTTCTGTGCCCGGGGTGCGACGGGAAGCGGAGCGCAGGGGCTCTGCCCCCGCACCCCCGCCGGGGAATCGCTGACTCCCCGGACCCCACGATGATGGGCGTGCGAACGGCA
>Ga0156402_1337_pt3 | contig 26202 bp, 19 predicted proteins | sample RifOxyA3_FD_108045 | JGI IMG/M metagenome (GOLD analysis project Ga0156402, IMG submission 108045) | Lentisphaerae bacterium RIFOXYA12_64_32 | reverse complement strand
CGACACCCGCGGGACCGGCCCGGTCCCGCCACTTGGAGTCCCTCTGACCGGCGACCCGGGGCACAAGCGCCCCACCTTGACCTGACTCCCGAGGCCAGGCAACCGGCTTGACTTAACCCGCGCGACGTCTAAACTCTAGCTTGAATTTGGATATGCACCATGGGACCACAGCCTGGAGAACTCACCTTGATGAGACCCGTTGATCGAACAGGAATGATGCGTCGGCTCAGAGTTGGATGGGCGCTGGGATGGGTGTTGGCGGTCATGCTGCCGCAGGTTTGTCGCGGCCAGGCCGTAGACATCATGACCAAGGCGGACGACGAGTTCGAGAAGGGCAACTACGCCGCGGCGTTCGACTCATACAAGAAAGCGGCGGCGTCGGGGAACCTGACGGCGCTGTGCAAGATGGGGGCCATGTACCAGGAAGGCCAAGGCGTGGACAAGGACCTGCGCAAGGCGCTGGACAGTTACCGCCAGGCCGCGGAGCGCGGTGCCCCCGTGGCGCAGTGCATGCTCGGGATCATATACTTCGAGGGGCAAGGCACGCTGTGCGACTACAAGGAAGCGGCGACGTGGTACCGCAAGGCCGCCGAGCAGGGCAATGACATCGCGATGTACAACCTGGCGCTGATGTACTTCGAGGGCAAGGGAGTTGAGCAGAGCTCGGGCAAGGGGTTCGACCTGCTGAAGCAGGCCAGCGACAAGGGTAACCCCCGGGCACAGTTCGAGCTGGGCAACTACTACAAGGAAGGAAAGTTGGTCAGAAAGGACGCCCGAACGGCGGTGGAGTGGTATGCGAAAGCCGCGGCCCAAGGTGATGTCGGGGCGCAAGTCGCGTTGGGCATGGCTTACTGCGCAGGCGACGGCGTCGAGCAGAACATGGAGAAGGCGAAGCGGGCGATCAAGATGGCGTTCGACAATCCCAACAGCGATGACACCATGCGCCGCAAGTGCGAAGCGCTGTGGACCAAGTACAAGCTGTTCGACTACTGAGCCCACCTGAGGCGGGAAGGGAAGAGGTTTCAGGTGTCAGGTTTCGGGTTTCAGGGAAGACCGTGCGGTTCCGCGCCTACCGCGGTCTCGGCGTGGCCGGTTGCGGTGGTTCGGGGAAGAGCAGGTTTAGGGCCAGCAGCAGGGCGTGCGTCTGGTGCTGGACAACGTCGATACGGATCTTACCGGAGCTCTTGCTGTTCATGACACCGCCGTGGGACTGCGGCGGCAGCTTCTTCGAGCCCTTCAAGAAGACATTTTGCTCGGCAAGCGGCCCGCCGATCTGACAGGACAACTGATCCCTGAGCATGGCTTCAGAGGTGTTCTGCAGCGTGCGCATGGCCTGCTCGTCACGCCGCTGCCGGGCGATCTGCCACGTGGCCAGGAGTCCCTCGACGGCGAAAGCCGAATTGCCACGTTGCGCGGGGACACGGTATTGGTGGATGCTCCACCAGGCCAGAGCCAGGGCGGCGTCGCCAACGGCGTCGGCGTTCCTCCAGTTCGCATCGGTATATTCGGCAAAGGCCAGGCAACCCCACTGGAAGAAACCCTTGGTCGCCTCCGAATCGATGTCGCCGTTCCACGCTTCCACGGTGTACTTCTCGGCCAGTTGCACGGCAAAGCTCTCGATCTTGGGAACCAGGTCCTTACGCCCCAGGTAGCGCGCGGCGCGGCAGTAGGCGAGCAGGCATTCGCCGTCAAAGTACGGACTGGGTTCGGGGTCCTTTTCCCGGAGTTCGACCAGGTAGCGGGCACCCCACGACCCGTTGCCCAGTTCCATATCCTGCAAGTAGTCGAGATACTGCGTGAGCCAGCTCTCGTAGAAGCCCTGCCCCGCGTCGGTCAGATAGGTCTTCTCGCCGCGACAGAAATCGACGATGGCCAGGCAGAGCAGAGCAACCGAGCCGGTCTTGATCTCAAAATCGCCCGGGTACACGGGGCCAATCTTCCCGGAGTCCAGCGGGCGACTGCACTTGAAGAAGAAATCCAGGCCGCGGATGACGGCGTGCCGGGTTTCGCGGGTGGGCCTTTCGCGGTGCAGCACGGCCAAGGCCCAGAGCGCGCCCGCCTGGCGCACGGGGTTGTCCTCCTCGGACACTTGGTTGGTCACCGCATCATACTCGTAGACGAAATTGCCTTCGGCCTTCTGGTGGCTGAGCAGGTAAGTCCGGGCCGCTTCGACCGACTCGACCAAGACCGACCGATTCAACGTGGGCAGGCGTGAGGTATCCGTCCAATTGGATTCCTGAGCGTAGCGGTAAAGCTCCTCGCGGTACTTGCCCGAGTAAGCGGGGCCCGACGGCTTGAGTTCGTCGGCGGCACGGGAGCAGAACGGGAATGCGACCAGCAGGACCAACACCGGCGTCAGACGGTGCAGGCACATCGGGGGCAAGAGGCAAGACGTTTGGAACATGTCAGAATGCCTGTTTGGGGTGGCTTGGCGCCGCGGACCGCGCGAGGGAGAACGCCGGCACGCCCGACCCCATAAGATACCGACCTGCACGGGTAAATCCACATGGGAGGGAACGGTACTTCGCAGCAGTGGCGCCGGACGCGCGGAGGCACGTTCACGCCGAATTCGACCGAGACATCTCAGCGCTTCGTGCCGGTGCGGATGACAAGCTTACCGTCCCGAATTGAGATTGACTCAAGGCTGCGCAGTGCGTCGGCAGCCTTCGGGTCCTTGTATATCTCTTGGCCGAAATTGATCTTGCCGATCCGGTCCTTGATGCTCTGCGGAATGGGGTCACCCTTGACGTCGATGTCGCGAACGTAAGCTTCCAACACGCCACCCTCGCACTTGACGTCAAGGTGGAACTTGCCGTTGAGGTACCGGCCCTGCATGCCGGGCACCTGGTCCAGAGGCAGGCTGGTCTGGGTCACCAACCGGTCGCCCTGGATGGAAAACGCCGCCTTGCCCCGGATTCCCTGGGCGTCGGGCACTGTGGCCACGAGGGCATTGAGGTCGCGCTCGCTGAACCGGAACTCGCCGGCACGGTTCTCCTTGAGGGACGTGATCAGGTCCTGCGTCCGCTGCTGGATGTCCCGGGCCTCCAAGTCATCCACCGAAGCGACCGGGACGGCGGCCGGCGCGGTGTCCGTCACCCCCAGCGCGACGCTGCGAACCTTCCAGACGATGAAACCGCCCACGACCGCGCCCAGCAGCACCAGGGTAACGGCGGTCAGGCAACCATAAAACAAACACCCGTGTTTGCTGGATCCAGATGACATCCTCTGCGCACTCCTCATGTAATCTTTCTGGCACCGGTGACGGAGGCAGCGTCACTTGTTCTTGGGCCAGCACGGCATGAAGGAAAACTCCTTGCAGCCCTTGAACACAATCCGGCCTCCCGTTTGGCCCTGGCAAACACCTGAGCCGAGGAAAACGAACACCGGGATCTCCCCGTAATCCGCGTAGTGAGTTCGGTAGATGCTGGATTGATAGTACCTGCGCTCCCGCTCGGCCTCCTTCCGGGCTCGCTCGTCGTCTTTGAACTCGCCATAGGCGCCCTTCAGCAGCGTGATCTGATCCGCACAGGCGACATCGTCAAGAATGATCCGCACTTGATCGGAGGCCAGAGCGACATAGGTCCGGTCGGAGTCCTTGCCGATGCCGGAACCCAGGCCCCTGACGGCGACCAGTTTGTTCCGGTACTTATTCAGGCTGTCAACGCGGCTGGCCTTGAACTCAGCGGCGAGTTCGTCCGCTTCGACCCACATTCCTAACTCCTTTACCGCCAGCGGGTTGTCTGGGTCCGTCAGAACGGCTTTCCCCGGCTCAAAATAGTACCCGAGGGAGTAGAGCATGGCCATGTTCCGAAACAGCTCCCACGTGTTCATGTCATCGCTCCAGGACTTGCACGGGTGGTAGGCCCTGGGCCAACTGTTCCCGGTACTGGTCGGGTAAGGGACGCCATCACTCCAGCAGCTGCCTGAGTATCCCACCGTGCGCTCGCGGGTATTGACGTAGAGCAGAACGCCCGAGGCAAAGACCGCCTGGTTGATCCGGCCCAGGACCTCCGACGGATCGTAGCCGTAGTAGCCGCGTCCCTGAACCGTCTTGGCGGCCAGCACTTCTTTGGGGTTCGGATGGGGATTCCTCACGGTTACGTCCACACCCGGCCGGACGTCGATCCGCCGACCGACCGGGCGCGCGTCACCTTCCTCTGCCGCCGGCTTGTCCGCGCTCGCTGCCGGTGTCGCCTCTTCGGCAGGCTTGCCCTCCGCGGTCGCCAGCTTGGATTCCCCGCCGAGCACCCCCAGCAGGGCTTCGAACCCGATGTCGGTGCCGCTGTTCTTGGCTTTGGTCAAGGCCAAGAGCGCTTCATCGCTCTGCGGGTCCACCAGTTCGACAACTTTCCACAGCAGGAGTTGCCGGGACGAGGACTTGGTCTTCCGAATCAGGGACTGCAGAAAATCGATGTAGCCCTTGCCCTGGTCCGGCAGGTCGACCTTGGGCAACTCCTGCTCGCGTTCCAGTTTGGCCTGGAGCAGCAACGCTCCCGAGTGCTCCGCGTCGACCGCCAGCGCAAACTTGAGCAGGTTCATCCCGCGTTCGTCGGCCTTGTCATCACTCAGCAGCGAGGTAGCCACAGCGACCGCACCGTCAGCCAGCTTCGTGTTGATCTCCGATTTCTTCGCCGCCGCAAGAACGCTGGCGCTCCACAGCAACCCCACCGCCATGACGGCACCGAGCCAGTACATCCGTTGTTTCATGTGTCGAAACACGACCGACCTCCGCCTCTTCGGACTCCCGGAAAGCCTTCGCGGCCCCCTCGGACCTCAGACCATTGACCATACAACGAGAGACAAGGAAGTTCAACCCCAGGCGGAGTCAGCGGGGCATCACCGTTCCGGCTTCGGCGGGCGGTAGCGGCGGATGACGTCGTTGACCGTCGGGATGATTCCGTACAGCTCCGGGCGGCGGGCGCCGAAGACCATGTCGCGCCAGCCGGGGCGCTGCTCCGGCATGTTGTCGGTGTAGTACGAGGGGATGTCCGTCTTGCCCGGCGTCGCCTGCTCCGTCTTACGCCCCGCGTAGTGGACCCGCGGGTCATCCAGGTTGATGTCGAAATGGATAAGACTCTCTTTCTGGAACGGCGAGGACGACATGACTTGGCCGTACGGGTCGATGATCAGACTGCGCAGGGATGCGTCCGAGGACGGCCAGTGCGCACAGGCGAGCCACACGGCGTTGTCAATGGCGCGGGCGCGCAGCATGGTCTGGTTGGTGCTGCCGCTGGCACCCCACATCATGCTGCCGTCGATGAGGATTTCGGCGCCGAGCAGAGCGAGCGTGCGCTGGATTTCCCAGATGTAAAGGTCGCCGCACTCGTAAGCGCCGACCCGGCCGAAGTCGGTGTCGAACACCTTGATCTCGGGAAAGCCCTTGACCCAGTACAGCGGCGCACCGTAGATCTCCTTGCCGGTGCGGTCCCAGACGCGCAGAATGCTGGACTGGTCCTTGTCGCCAATGCCGCCGATGGCAATGTAGCACTGGAGTTTGGCCGCCTTCTCGGCGACCGTGTTCATGACCTGGCGCGTGGTCTCGTCGTCGACGTTGGTACTCTGTTCCGAGAACAGCAGCAGGTCCGGTTTGAGCGCCGCCGCTTCGTCGATGAGGCGCAGCAGAACTTCCGGAACCGCGCCCTTGCGCCACATGTCCCGACCCGGGAACGAGCCGACGGCGAGACGGCAGGTGCGCTTGGCGTACGGCGGCAGTTCAGGCTTGCGGTACGGCGCGGCGACCGGGCGGAACGCGGTGCGGTCGCCCGTGTTGTTGACGAAAAAGATGCTCTCGTCCTCGCGGTACGGCTGGTAGACATCGAGCTTACGCTTGTCCAGGTCGATGCGGGCTGTAGCGAAGCCGTCCTCGTACCCGGTGTCGGCCACCGGCGTGCCAACACGGTTCAGGATCATGCTCCGGCCCCACGCCGCGCCCGGCATACCGCACTCGTACCGGTTCGTGATGTAGGTGCGCGGGTCGGCGTACATGGCGGCGACCAGGTGCGCATGACTGTCCAGGCAGCGCGCCATGAGCAGCGCGTCCCAGCCGTTGTGGTCGCGGAACCGCTCCGGGTAGTCGTGCCAGACGAGCAGGTCGGCACCGCTCATGCTCAGGACCTGGTACACCTCGGGGAAGTAGAAGTCGGTGGTCACGGTCAGCCCGACCTTGCCGAAGTCCGTCTCGAACACCGGCAACTCGTTGCCCAGCGCAATGGCGTCGTCCGGGAACGCGTGCGTCTTGCGGTAGCGCCCGCGGACCTGGCCGTCGCGGCCGATCAGCACGGCGGTGTGATACGGTTTCTCGCCGCCGCCCAGCTCTGTGAGGGCCAGTGCGAGGTACGCACGGCGCTCGCGCGCAAAGGCCAGGAACGGCTGCAGGTCCGTGTCGGCCTGATCCGCGCGGAACGAGAGGAACGGCAGGTGCGGCAGCACGACCAGGTCGGCCCCGGCCGGGCACTCGGCGAGCCGGCCCAGCACATACTCGCGGCTCTCGTACTGGCTGCCGTTGAGCAGACACAGCGTCGAGACATTGATGATCCGGTAGGCGGGTTCCGCACCGGCCGCGGCCAGCGCGAGCCCCGCACCGGCCCCGAGAGCAAACAGGCATCGTGGGTTCATGTGAGATCCCTCAGTTCTCCCAACCGCTTCTCGCAATCCTCGTCGCCATCGCGTCTCGATGGCCGGCAACCTGGCGTAACGGGAGCGAGAACCGATAGCGATCACTTCTTCGCCATCCCGCTTTCACGCTGAACTGGTCGCACGGCTGCAAACGTCACAGTCGCGAACTTACTTGGGAATGCGGTGTTCGCAAGGCGGGCTGGGCTCGTGCGGCACAGTCGAACCGGCCCGCATCCGTCGTCTTCCTTCGCATGCAGAGAGCTATATTGGTTTCACACCAAGAGTTGCACGCAGCCCAGGGAAGGCCAGAATGCCCAACAAGCAGAGCGATCAGACCGCCGAGTCAAGAGCCGACGGCGGAAAGACGACGTGGAATTCCTTCTGCCGCCAAGACTTTGTCGTTGACGGCCGGGCCACGATCCTGGTTTCGCCGCGGGCCGCCGCACCTGGCAAGCCGTGGGTGTGGCGAACGGAGTACTTCGGCGCGTTTCCCCAGGCCGACCTCGCCATGCTTGAACACGGCTGGCACTTGGCGTACTACACCGTGAGCGAGTTGTGGGGCGGCAACCGTTGTGTGGAAATCATGGGAGGGTTCCACGACCACATGGCGTCCACCCGTGGCTTCACGGCTCTGCCCGCCTTGTTCGGATTCAGCAGAGGCGGATTCTCCGCCTTCAACTATACCGCGCGCTTCCCGGACAAGGTGGGCTCGCTGTACCTGGACGCGCCATTGCTGGACATGAAAAGCCTCGCCGGAATGAAAGCCGCGGCAACCCCGACCGAAGGCTTCAAGGCCATGCTGAAAGACCGCCCCTCCATCGATGCGGAGGCTTTTGACGATGTGCCGCTCAACGCTCTGGACCAACTCGAGAAGGTTGCCGCCGCGAAAATCCCCATCCTGCTGGTGGCGGGAGACGCCGATGAGGTGGTCCCCTACGAGGAGAACGGCGCGGTCCTGGCCCGTCGCTATCCGCAATGTGGGGGGAAGATCGAGGTGATCCTCAAGCCTGGGTGCGGGCACCACCCGCACAGCCTGGAAGACACGGCCCCCATTGTCCGCTTCATGCTGGCTTCGCAACGGCAATAGCCCCGTGCCTCTGGTCACAGGACAATCGGCGCTATCGTATGAGCGGTCCTTCCGGGGCACTGACGCAGCAGGGCGGCGGATCGAGCGCGTCTTGCCGTGGCCCGACGTCCGGCACATATTGTCAGGCGTGGAACGAGCGGCCGATATGTCAGGAGATGCTCGCCGATGTTGCACAGTCTTAGCCGGATCAGAGCAGGCACGCGGTTGCTGGCGTGCGGTTCCGTGGTGGCCCTGTTGGGGGTAGGAGGTCAATCAGTCATGGCAGAAGTCGCAGCGCATCCCGTGTTTGAACCCCCGCTGGAATCGCCGCTCCAGGCCGCGCCCAACCTCTTCCTCAAGGCCAAGGTCGCCGCTTCCGGCCATTGGGGGGACCGGGTGTCGACGTTCGCGGTGGACGGCAAGTCCGGTGAGGCCGGGGCGCACTGGGCCTGCGAGAACATCCCCGTCTGGCTCACGGTCGAATTGTCCGAGGCCCGGGACCTGAACACCATCCGGCTGTGGACCTACTGGGGCGGCGGACGCTACTACCAGTACCTGATCGAGGGTTCCGCGGACGGGCAATCCTGGGCCACGCTCGTGGACCAGCGCGCCAACACCATTCCGGCGAGCGAAGTGGGTGAGACATTCCATTTTCCAACCCAGCAGGTGCGGCAGGTTCGAGTGACGTTCACGCACAACTCGGCGGGCAACGCGTCCGGCGGCCACATCGTCGAGATCGAGGGCTACACGCTGGGCGCCGAGCAACTCGCCAAACTCGACGAACAGGACGCGTGCTGGCGCAAGGTGCCCGACGGTCTGCAGGGCGGGTTCGGATCCGTCGACGTTCGCTACGCGCGGTCGGAACCGCCGCCCGACGCCGGTCCGGCGACGTGGTCCGGCGTGGCCTGGCGCGGCGAACGGGCCAGCGCGCAGCTCCTCTTCTGGTCCAGGACAACGGCACGACGCCTGCGACTCGCGTGCAGCGCGCTGCGCAGCAAAGCCGGCGACGAGATCCCGGCGACGGGCGTGCGGACGAACTTCGTTCGCTATGTGAAGGCTGACAAACAGGTTGTTTCCGACGTGCTCGACAGCGCGGCGTGCCTCGACCTGTTGGCGCGCAGCGTTCGGCCGGTGTGGCTGAGCATCGACGTGCCGGCAACGGCGAAGCCGGGCCTCTATCAGGGCCAGGTCGAAGCACGAGCGGACGGCGGCGTGGTGCTGCGGTTCGAGGTCAACCTGGAGGTGCTGCCCGCGGTGCTGCCGCCGCCGGCGGACTGGACGTTCCGGCTCGATCTCTGGCAAAACCCCTACGCCGTGGCGCGCTACCACCGCGTCCAGCCCTGGTCCGAGGCGCACTGGCGCGTGCTCGAGCCGCACCTGCGCCTGCTGGCCGGCGCCGGGCAGAAGTGCATCACCGCCACTCTGATCCACCGGCCCTGGGGCACGCAGACCTACGACCCTTACGACTCGATGGTCAAGTGGACGCGCCGTGCGGACGGCACGTGGACCTATGACTACACGGACTTCGACCGGTACGTCGAGTTCGCCATGCGCTGCGGCATCACCGGGTCCATCAACTGCTACTCCATGCTGCCGTGGGGCGGGTTCGCCTACACCGACGAGGCGACGGGCGACGTCCTGTCCGTGTCCGCCGCGCCCGGAAGCGCGCGGTATGAAGAGCATTGGCAGCCGTTCCTGCTCGATTTCGTGGCGCACCTCCGGCAGAAGGGCTGGTTGGGCAAGACCTACATCGCCATGGACGAACGCCCCATCGAGGTGATGACGCCTGCCGTGGCGTTCCTGCGTAAGGTGGCGCCGGAGCTGAAGATCGCGTTAGCCGGCACGAACCATCCAGAACTGGATGCCATGGTCGACGACTGGTGCGCGTTCATCACCCCGCCGCTGGATCCGGCGATCGCCAGGGCCCGGACGCAGCGTGGGCTTGAGACGACGTTCTATGTCTGCTGCGGGCCGGGAGTGCCCAATACCTTCACCGCCTCGCCGCCTGCGGAATCCGCATGGCTGGGCTGGTACGCGGCCGCCCAGGGCTACGGCGGGTTCCTGCGCTGGGCCTACGACTCGTGGGGCGAGGACCCGCTCCTCGATACGAGCTACGTCACATGGACCGCCGGCGACTGCTTCCTGGTTTACCCGGACGGGCGCAGTTCCATACGCTTCGAACGTCTGCGCGAAGGCATCCAGGATTACGAGAAGATCCGCCTGGTCCGCGCAGCACTGGGAAAACGCGACAGCCAGGACGCCAAGGCATGTCTGGCGCGGCTCGACGAGGCCCTGGCCCGGTTCACCTACACGGCAGTGCAGAAAGAACCCGCCGTCGAGCCGGTGCGCCTGGGCAAAGCCGCGCTCGAAGACGCAACCCGCCGGGCGTTTCCCCGGTAACCCGCCACCGGCCTTGCGACAGCAAGGGCTGCTGAGTTCCGCAGGGACGAGAGTACATTGATACCGACGCGTTCCTCGCCGTCCTGTGAGCCACACGCCGGCCACCCAGGACACAGTAGAGGTGTGCCCGCGCCGGTCGTCTCACGGCCCGTTTTCAGCACTTCGGCCGCGTCTGCCCTGTCTCCTAGGCCTCCCCGCATCGAGCAACCTGAACGCCCGCACCTGCAGCCGTTAGACACTCGCAGAAAACGCTGGGGTGATGGCGCGGCCCTATGGAGTGCGGTGGCAAGTCCGCCACGGGCGGCGCGACACCGCTTTGGCTGAGACGTGTTGCCCGCGCGACGCCCCACAGCCAAAGCGGCGTCGCCGTCCCGCCTGCCGGTCGGGACTCTGCCGCCGCACTCCACATGGCCTGGCGCGGATGCCACGCGAGGGAGTTCAAGTTGTCAGGGTCGCGAGCTTGGCTCGGTGCGGTCTGGTCTCCTGTCAGCATCAGATTGACTTCGCTAAGGTTTGGCACTATCTTCCCATATAGGAAGATAAGTGGGATTGTCTTTCTGCTCCTGTGCCAGTAGACAATCTCCTATCCGTGGGGACGTGGCGTGAGAATTTCCAGCATATCCGCGGTGGACCGTGGTTTTGTTTGGACCTTCGAGCCCTGGCGTTTTTCGCTCGCCCTGTCGGCGAGGGCGGATAATCCGAGAGGTTCGATTTTGTCTTCTGTCACGGGTGGTGCCACACCCATAAGCACGAGCCTGCGCGATATCGATATCACGGCGATTCTCGAGAACGCCCTGGCCCGACTGCGTAAGGATTCCGTTCCTGAACAGGGCACGTCGATCGCAACACACCCAGGGACGCGTGCCGCGGTTAGCAGAGCTCTTCCGCTTGGCAACGCCAGCACGTACCATGCGACACGCCAGGTCAACACGCAGACCTCCACGGTCCGGCAGTCAACGAGCACGCTCGGCCTGGACTTGACCAGTGAGGCTGCGTCGACAATCCAATCGACGGCGCAGATCAATACCGCCGCCACGTCGTACGAAGAGGTGTCCATGTCGTTCCTGCCGGGCGAGGGAACCAGCATCGTTACCCTCAGCGGAGTCTACAGTGGCACAGGGCTGGCAGCTTCCGCGACGTCCCTGACATTCTTGATGCGACGCAATGCGACCCTCTCTTCGACCGCAAGCCGCGTGGTGTTCGATGTGAAGGATCAGAATGGTACGGTGATCACGTCGATCGACGATTCGACCATCAAGGCCGGGACAGCCATCTACCTGGGAGCGGATATTGGTCTCACCGTATCCTTCGGCGCCGGAACGCTCTCAAACAAAAAGGAGACCGCGACGGCGGTATCGAATTCGACGCCAACCGATGTCAATCCGGCCGCGACCTTCAACGCCGCCGATTTGAACTTGCGTCCACGCTTTGAGAACGCCGCCCAGGTCGCCGCCGGCTCATTCACCGTGAACGGCACTTCCGTGAGCGTGCTGGCCGGGGATTCGATCAACTCGGTTCTGTCGCGTATCAACAGCACGGTGTCCGGAATCAGTGCGACTTTCGCTGGCGATCGCGTCACGTTGTCGACCACGAGCGCGGTCGAGAGCGATATCGTGCTGGCGGACGATACATCGGGATTTCTGGCCGCCGTCAAACTTGCCGCGGCGACCACGGTGCGCGGCGATGTTCACGACGACATCGAGTTGCTCAAGGATTCCAGCCGGTTCGGCGCGGTGGCCACGGGGTCGTTCAACGTGAACGGCGTGGCGATCTCGGTCAACCGGGACACGGACACGCTGCAGTCGGTGATGAGCCGGGTCACCGCTTCGGGTGCGGGGGTGACGGCGGCATTCGACGCGGACACTAACAAGGTGGTGTTCACGCCGAACACCGCGGGCACGACGCTGGTGATCGACGGCGACACGAGCGGTTTCCTGTCGGCCGCCAACGTGCAGCAGGGCGCGGTGGGCCTAGCGGTCAACGCTGACGCGGCGTTCAACGGAACGGGCCTGAACAGCCCGCTCTTCGATCCGGGGATGTCGGTGACGGCGGGAGAATTCTTTCTGAACGGCACGCGGATTTCCGTCAACGCCGATGACACGATCAACGCGATGATGAGTCGAATTACGAATTCCGATGCGGGCGTGAAGGCATCCTATGATCCTGTGGCGAAAACCGTTTTTCTGACGAACAAGACGGTCGGCGCATCACCCTTGACATTGAGTGGCGACACGTCGGGATTCCTGGCAGCGGTGAAACTGGATGAGACGGCGGAATACAAACTGGGGAACCTGGCGGTCATCGACATCGACGCCGTTCTCCGGGACCAGCCGGTGTTCTCCAGCGTCCAGAGCGGGGCCATCACGATCAATGGACAGACCGTCAACGTCTCGCCCGGGTCAAGCACTCTGCGCGGGATCGTTTCAGCGATGAATGCGTTGTCGGACGTGAAGGCATCGCTGAACACCTCTGGGGGGGACGGCTCCTTCATCTTGTCGTCATCGGCAATCGGCGGGACGCTGGTTGTGGCCGACACGTCCGGATTGCTGGACGCACTCTCGTTTTCCACCGGCTCGTACAAGGGCACGCCTGCCACGGAGGTCGAGACGACGATTCCGACCGGAAGGAAGGTGCTTGCGAACCCGGGAACCACAGCGACTGACGTCGCCGCCGCGATCCGTGCGCTCAACCCTGTCCTGAGCGATCCTGCCACGGCGCAGGTTGCGGAAAGCGCGCTTCGCAAGGCGATCGTGGCCGCGTTCGGATCGTCGTCTGCCGCAGCCGACAACGGGATCTCTCTCGCGCGATCGACGGGCCAGGCGAGCATTAAGGTTGACGAAGGTCGTTTGACGCGCGCGCTCCAGAACCGGCTGGCGGCGGTTGAGAGTTTCCTCGCCGAGGCCGCCAAGGCGGCGACAGCGGCGACCGGGCCGTCCCAGCAGTCGAACGGGAACGACACGACGCAGACGGCGCCGGCAAGCAAGGAAATCGACTTTTCAGAGGAATTGCGCGCATTGTCAAGAAACATCCTGTACCAGATCAGGGGCACGCGATACGATCTGATTGACATGATCACGCCAGAGATCACGCCCAAGAGCAATAGCTTTGCGACAACACTCAGGGAGGATGCGGACAACGGCACGTCCGCCAATTCCTTCGCGCAACCTTCAGTTTCTCCGCTCGTCCGGAATGCCCTCGGGGCGTATAGCTACAGCGGACGGGAAGTGAGCCCGTCGACTCACTTCATCTTCACGGCATGAAAGAGGATTGTCTCGTTCATCGAGCGGCGGGACCAACCCGCCGTCGTCGAGCGCATTCTGCAGCACGGCGGCTTGTGGAAGGATGCCGCCGCACGCGCCCCGCCCCCCCCCCAATGCTACTAACTCACATTTTACATTTGTGATCGTTGATTGTAGATTTTTCCGCACAACACGTTGCATCACCGTTGGCACGGCAAGTTGGTGTTGTCGGCCAGACTCCTTCTCCGCAGGGAGAACAGAGAGCGAGTGCGCATCGACCGGCAAATCAGCAATCAAAAATCTGAAATGCAAAATGTGAGTACTAAGGTTTTCAGCCGGCAACCGCCAGACACCTCACCACGGAGTCACGGAAGCACGGAGAAGAAGACCACGGAGAGGCCTTCGACAGCGGGGGTTACGCTCACTTCCCCGGCGGTGCGAAGGCCGGGACAATGGGGCGTTCCTCGCGGTCGCCGGCGCGGGCGGGCGGCGGGCCGAGGAACTGGTAGTAGGTGCACTCGATGCGGCCGTTGTAGAGCTTACGGCGTTTGTCGGCCGGGCGCCGGACGAGACGCTCGAATCCCGGAAGCGCCGTGATCACGTAGAACGACCAAGTCGGGAAGCGGCTGAACACGTCCGGCATGGCGCGGTACAGTGCCTCGACTTCGTCGACACCCCCGAGCCGCTCGCCGTACGGCGGGTTCGCGATCAGGCAGCCGAACTCGTGCGGACTGCGCACGTCGGAGAAGTGCCGTTGCTCGAACCGGATCGCGTCCGCCACACCCGCCTGCTCGGCGTGGCGCCGGGCCAGGCCGAGAACCTGCGCGTCGCGGTCGCTGCCCAGCAGCGGTGCGAGCGGCGTGCGGTCGAGCAGTTCGTCCGCCTCCCGGCGCGCCGCCTCCCAAAGCCGGGCGGGAAGACAGAGCCATTCCTCGGCGGCGAACTCGCGGTTCCGACCGGGCGCGGCGTTGCGCGCGATCAGGGCCGCCTCGATCGGGATCGTGCCGCTGCCGCAGAACGGGTCGAGCAGCGGCCGCTCGCGGTTCCAGACACTGAGTTGGATCATGCCAGCGGCAAGCGTTTCCTTCAGCGGCGCCTCGGCGGACCGGTCGCGGTAGCCGCGCTTGTGCAGCCCGAGCCCCGACGTGTCGATGGTCAGGGTCGCCTCGTTGTCGAGCAACGCCACTTCGACCGAGAACTCGGGCCCTGTCTCAGGCAGTTGTGCGACCCGGTGCGCCTTGCGCAGGTGTTCGACCATGGCCTTCTTCACGGTCTTCTGACAGGCGGGAACGCTGCTCAGCTGGGACTTGATCGAACGGCCGCGCACGGGGAACCGCCCGTTCGGCGGGATCCACTCGTGCCATGGCAGTGCACGGGTCTGATCGAAGAGCGCGTCGAAATCCGCGGCATGGAACCGGCCCAGTTCGAGCAGCACGCGATCCGCCGCGCGCAGCCACAGGTTGGTGCGGCAGATGGCCGCAGGGTCGCCGGAAAACGCAATACGGCCCGCCTGCACGCGCGTGTCGGTGTACCCGAGCCGGTGCAGTTCGCGAACCACGACGGCTTCGAGGCCAAAGGCAGCAGTGGCGATGAGTTGGATGTTTGGCATAGGGGTAAGGGGTTAGAGGCTGTAGGCTGTTAGGCTGTAGGTTAGGAGACTCCGTGATACGGCCAGACTGTGGACTTGTTGCCTCGTTTGGTTTGAGCGCCTCGGTCCTCGTTGGCGACAGGGGTGCCAGGCAACCGGCTCGACACCGCGATACGTCACCCGGACCGCGTAAACGCGGGACTACGAACCTGGCCCGTCCCACGTTCCCGCCGAAGTAGGGATGCACACCGCCACACACCCATGCTCCCACACCCGTACACTCTTCCCTTCAGTCTATCCACCTTCAATCTATGCCCCTCATTCCGTGGCGGCTTTCCAGTACTGGAACGCGGGTGTTTCATAGGGATGGGCACGTTTGAGCGCGGCGATCACCGCGCGCAGGCGACGTCCGGCGCAGACCATTTCCACCTTGTACTCCTCGACTTGTTCCACGGCGTTGACTGTGCCGATGAAGGCGTGACTGCCGGGCAGCGGTCGGAACTGTCCCGTGCCCTTGGTCTCCCAGGCGCAACAGTCATAGTTGCCGATCCGGCCCGCGCCGGCTGCAAACACCGCATCCTTGACCTGCTCCAGGTGCGTGGCCGGCACGTAGACGCACAGCACGTAGACGGGATCCTTGCGTGTGGGCATGGGGAGTGCCTCGTCGGTTTCAGGTGTCAGGTTTCTGCTTTCAGGTTTCGAGGGGAAAGGCAGAACCAACGGGCCGCGACGAGGCGACGGAGGGACTCGAACTGCGGGATTGGCCCGGTCCGTCGGGTCCGTCTGCTCTGCCCTCCTGAAACCTGAAACCTCCTCACGCGTCCCGCTGCCGCTCGTCCCAGGCGCCGATGACGCGGTCGATCATAGCGTCGGACTCGGCATTGACCCGCTGCCGTGCGGGGTCGGCACGGAACCACTGTGCGGACTCCGCAATGCCCTCACGAAAGGACTTACGACACTGGAACTCGGGGACGAAGCGCTTGATCTTGGTGTTGTCGAACACCCCGGGCTCGGCCTTGTCACCCTTGAGCTTCGAGACCATCAGCGGCCAGACCTCGCAGATGAACTCGGTCGGAATGCGACGGATATCGGGATGTTCGACGCCGATGGCCCGCGCGGTTTCGGTGTAGATCTCGACCCATGTCAGGGCTTCGTCGCTGGTGATGTGGAAGGTCTCGCCGACAGCGGCGGGATTCCCGACCAGCCCGCACAGCCCGACCGCGAAGTCGCTCGATGCGGTCAGCGTCCACGGCGTCGCGCCCTGGTCCGGGACGAACACCGGCAGCCCCTTCGCCATGCGTGCCGGCAGTGTGTAGTCGCCGCTGGAAATGGGATTGGGCATCCAGTGGCAGGAGTAAGTGTGCGAAGGCCGCACGATCGTGACCGGGAACCGGTCCGAGCGGTACTTTTCCATCAGCCACTCCTCGCAGGCCTGCTTCTTCCGGGCGTAGTCCCAGAACGGGTTGCCCAGCGGCGACTGCTCGGTCAGGGGCAGATTGCGGTGCGGGATGGCGTAGACCGTGGTGGAACTGATGAACACGTACTGCGCCACGCGCCCAGCGAGCACGGCGTGGTCCAGTTCAACGTCCGGCACGTCAAAACCGAGGAAGTTCACGGCGGCGTCCACGTTCTCGCTCTTCAGTGCCGCGGCCATGGCAGCACGGTCTTTGCGGTCCGCAACGAGGGGCACGCAGCCGTCCTGCACCGGCTGGTGGCCGCGCGTGAGGGCCAGGACGCGGTGCCCCAACTGCAGCAACCGCGCCGCGCAGTCGGTCGAGAGGTTGCCGGTGCCGCCGATGAGAAGAATATTCACTCCGGGTTGCCTCCGGGCGCTTTGCCGGCCATAAACGGGCAGACTTCACGGAAATTGCACCACCGGCAGACGCCGTCCTTCTCGCAGCAGGGCAAGTCGTCCTCCCGTGCCACGTTATTCTGCGCATCCGCCAGAGCGGCACGCATGTCAGCGGCACTGGTCAGGATCCGGTCCTTGGCCTCGATGATGACCTCCGGCGAGGCGCGGAACTGGGTTGTCCGCGCGTTCTCGCCCAGGAACACACCGCAGAGCTGGACGTTGTCGATCGGGACGTGCCACGCCTCCGCGGCGTACAGTGCGTAGCAGGCCAGTTGCACCTTCAGCGACGCGGTGCGCTCCGAACCGGTCTTCCAGTCCAGAATGCGCAGCACGCCCTGGGGATCGACGTAGGCGAAATCGATGGCGCACCACACCTTGAGTTCGTCCAGGACGAAGGAGGTCAATTGATCGATCGGTTTCCAGTTCATGTAGGGCGTGGCCAGGATCTCCTGCAGCACGGCGCTTTCCGCAAAGCAACGGAGAGACTCGAAGACACGGTCTTTGGTCTTCTCGGTGGTCTCGCGCGGCAGGGTCTTGCCGTTGCCGTAGTAAAGTTCAGAGAGGTTCGTCTTCTTCGGACTCGCCAGCCACTCACGGTTTACCGCTTCGATCCAGCCGGCACGGAGTTTCTGCTGCGCCCGGGCCTGCAGCTCGCCGGCGCGGATGGGCGTGTTCTTGCGGGCGTAGCGGTTCAGCGCCTCGGCAATGACTTCGTGCACGGTCGAACCCGCCCACATGGGCAAGGTGCGTAAGTTCTTGAGAATGTAGAGCTTACGTGTCGCCGGCAACGCGTCCGATTCCCAACCGCCCCAGGCGCCGTAGTAGTTGTAGTAGTAAGCGCGCCGGCAATCCTGAAAAAGCTGGTCGCGCGACACGGACCACGACATTTCGTTTACGAGTTTACCCATTCGCCTTCCGTGTTCTTCTCTTCGCGGCGCCGACGCCGGAAGAATTCCTGCAGGTGCGCGCGGCACTCCTCGCCCAGAACGCCACCGACCACCTCGACCCGGTGCAGGGCGCCGGGCAGGTCGGTGACATTCAGGACACTGCCGGCTGCGCCCACACGGGGATCGTGACAGCCGTAAACCAACCGCCCCAGGCGGCAATTCACCATGGCGCCGGCACACATCACACACGGTTCCTTGGTAACATACAGCGTCGCCTCGTTGAGCCGCCAATCACCCAAACCAGCCGCGGCCTGGGTCAAGACGATCATCTCCGCATGCGCCGTGGCGTCCTTGAGCATCTCGACCTGGTTGCCGGCCCTGGCAATGACGCGACCGCCGGCCAGAACCACCGCGCCGACCGGCACTTCGCCGCGCGTTTCGGCGTCCCGGGCCAGCTCCAGGGCCAACCGCATGCAGTCTTCGTCAGTAAGTGGCCGACGTAATACCATCGTTCAGAGGTTCAGGGTTCATAAGGATTCAGGGTTCAGGCGCTGCGGCGCCGGTACACCCATTGGACACGTCACAACTTAACTCCTCGGCGGGCACTTGTCGCCTGCTGGCGGCGACCCGTTGCGGCGCGAGGTGCATTTGCATTCTGCGCGAACCGGGACAGACTATGGGAGGGTTTGGATTCCGGGCGGAGCCGCAGGGTCGCGCTCCCCGCCCCGCTGCGACGGGCAGCAAGGAGGCCGCAACGATGGGACAGGTCGACCACACGGCGCGTCTGCCGGTTTCTCTCTCGCGGATCGGTTTGCTGGCGTGCCTGGTGCTGATCCTCTGCCGAGGAACCGCCAACGGGGCAGGCTCGGGCAAGACCGAACCGGCTTCAGGCACCGGCGGACTGCCAACCATGTTGGTGGACTCAGAGGGGGAGACGGCCGCGGAGGAGCCACCCAAGGCCCCCACCCCTCCCCCCGCATGCGCCCAACAGGCCTTAGGCATTGTTATTGGTATAGCGTTGCTGTTGCTGGTGGTGGTTGGCCTGCAGGCCAAGGGGCTGCGACGCAAGCTGGCGGCCGCGAACCGACACCTGCGCGAACATGAAGCGCGGTTTTCCCAAGTCATTGCCAACGCCCACGCACCGATGGTTATGATCGGCCCCAAGGGCGAGGTGCTACGGGTCAATCCCTGCTACCTGGAGACATTCGGCTACACGAAGGAGGAGACGCCGGGCATCGAGCAGTGGATCGAGCGTGCCCTACCGGACGACGAAGCGCGGCGAAACGCAGCCGCGCGATGGAAAGAGTCGATCAGCCCCTCACTGGGGGTCGGCCAGGAAGTCGACTTGCAGATCTGGAAGGTGGTCTGCAAGGACGGCGCGCAGCGGGACGTCAACCTGCGCTACGTTGCACTCGGCAATGGCGGGCTGCTGACGTTGACGGACGTCACCGAGCACCGGCGTGCCCGGGAAGAGCGACACCAACTGCAGGCGCAGATCGCCGTGTCCAAGCGCATGGAAGAACTGGGCCAAATGACCGGCGCAGTCGCACACGACCTGAACAACGTCCTGTCCGGAGTCGTGAACTTCCCGGAACTGCTCTTGATGACCCCGGACCTCAGCGACGAGTTGCGGTCGGGGTTGGAGACCATCGAGGAGTCGGGGCGTAAAGCCGCCGTCATGGTCGGCGATCTGCTCGTGATCACGAAAGGGGGTGGCGCCGCCCGCGAAGTGATGGCCCTGAACGCCATGACCGAGGAAGTGCTCAGGTCTCCGGACTGGGACAGCGTGAAGCGCCAGCATCCCGACCTGAAGCAGAACACCGAGTTGGCGCCAGACCTGCTCAACGTGGTCGTGGCCCGCGGTCAGGTCCGAAGCGTGCTGCTGAACCTGTTCGCGGCTGGCGCCGAAGCCGCGGCCCTGCGCAAGGCCAGTGCACCCGAGATCACGATCCGCACCGCCAACCGGTACGTGGACCAGCCGATCAAGGGCCGGGAAACGATCCCGATCGGCGAGTACGCAGTGCTCAGCGTTACCGACAGTGGCCCTGAGCTGAGTGCGGACGACCTCGCGCGGCTGTTCGACGCGCTCTACGCGAAGAAAACGTTGGGACGCGGCACGCGCGGTCTGGGGTTGAAGCTGGTGTGGATGGTGGTCAAGGACCACTACGGCTACGTGAATGCGACCAGCGCCCCGACGGGCACGACTGTCGATTTGTTCTTCCCCACGACCCGGGAAACCGCGGAACCGGAGCAGGCCAGGCTGGCCCTCGCCGACTGCAGAGGCAATGGAGAGAAAGTGCTGGTGGTCGACGACGAGGGAACGCAGCGCGAAGTCGCCTGCACGATGCTCGCCAAGCTCGGCTACCGCGCTCAGGCTGTATCTTCCGGGGAAGCGGCCGTGGACTATGTCAGCGCCCAGTCGGTCGACCTGCTGCTGCTCGACATGGTCATGCCCGGCCTGAACGGGCGGGAGACCTATGAGAAAGTCCTGACTGTTCGACCGGGGCAGAGGGCCGTCCTGGCCAGCGGCTTTGGCGAGAGCGAAGAGGTGCGCAAAACGCAGTCGCTGGGTGCGGGTGGATTCCTGAAGAAGCCCTACAGCCTGCTCGATCTGGGGTCCGCCATCAAGACAGAACTACAGAAGGCCATCCCGGCAAACGGGTAGATGTCTCAGGTTTCAACGCCCCGTCTCTCGCGGGCGGGCGGTTGTGCTCAGGTGCGCATCTCCACTCCCGGCCCCAACCTCTGAACCTTATGAACCCCGAGGTCCCACCATGCAGCCTTTGAAGCCAGCCAACACGTACCATGCCATCATCTCCGACCGCAAGCTCTTTCGTGGCGCCGCCGACCTGACCGCCTTCAAGGTGTACTTCGTCGACATCATCGGCCGCAAGGACCCATCGCGCACCGAATGGGACAAGTGCGGTTTGTCACGCGATCAGTTCATGGCATCACTCACCGGTGTGCCGGGACTTGAGGGCGTGGGCCTGATCACCGCGTTCCCCCATATCACCAAAGCCTTCCGCTTCGGGCCGGAGAGCGAGATCGTCATGAACGTGCGCGCCTGGAACACCCAAGGGATGACACCGCTGGACCTGAGCCGCTCGGACGGGTATGCGGAGTTCGCCTGCCTCGCGGAAGCCGTGTTGGCGGCGGATGAGTTCGCGCTGTGGGCCAACGCTGCTTCCGTCGCCGAATACCTGGCGAAGTGGAGCCCCTATGCAGGGGGACCGGTCTCGTCGCGGGACAAACTCATGACCTACTGGCGGCCATGAGGCGAGAGGTAGCCCGCGAAGGGCGGAAGCGGACAACACCGTGTGTGGGTATGGAGGTGGGTGGGAGGGGAAGCGCAACACATAATCCGTGTGGCGTTACGCATTCACTCACTCCCTCCCTCACTCACTCACGCACACACTCACGCCCCTGCGTCCGGGCGGTCACTCACCCCACACGTACGCGGGGTGCGCCATGGGGTCATAGTAGCCGGGCGCCGGGACGAAGAAGAACGCCGTCTCGAACGTTCCCACCACGGCTCTGTAGGCGGTCATGCCGACGCCCTTCAGCAGGCCGAGGAACGGGCCCGTGACGACACCATGGTCACGTGTGGTGTAGTAGACCTGCTTGGGCACTTCCAGTGGCGACGTGGCCACGTTCGTGATGCCGCGCAGAAGTTTCTCCGACATCTTCTCACAGATCACTTCCGGCGGAGGCGGGTCAATGTACAGAGCCACGGCGACGGCCTCCTCCGTTGCGCGGAGGCACGGGACCGCGACCAGGGTTGCCAAGACCGCGACCAGTAAAATCTCACGACGTCCGTTTCCACTCATGGAGCGATCCTTCCTTTTGCCATGGCCAAGGGCCGATTGTCCGCATTTTACCGTTTGGCTCTCAACAAGCGGCCACCACTCTGACACCTGTACTCTGAAGTGTCGCCCGCCAGCGTTGCGGGCACAGTCAACATATTACAGGCGGATTGCGGACTGCGCAAGTCCGCGGTGTCACCTGCTGATAATGCGGCAGTGGCGCGGGACCTCCGGGACCGCGGTAGGGTGCCTCGGGGCCGTCTCGGCCCGAGGCCCTCGGCCGGGGACCGGCCCGAGGCACCCCGCTTCGGCCCGGGACGGTCCGAGCCACTGGGCGCGCGCTTCGGCGCGAGACGCGCCGAGCCACTGGGCGCTGGATCGCCTATTGGCCCGGGCAAGCACCTCTCCGTGGGGCTGATTTGCCCGGTATTGCGTCAGTCGCGGGTGGAGGGTTGGGGGTGGCTGGCCAAAGTGGCGGGACCGGCTCGGTCCCGCGTGTGTCGGAGCGAGCCGCTCCGACCACTTTAGGCACCAGCCCCGGCCAACCTCCAACCCTATTTCCACCCACGACTGACGCAACACTTTGCCCGCACGGGTCGCTTTTTGAACATCGCCCGACGCAAAGGTATATTGGGGAGCTTGCGGCGGAAGGGGATGAGGGCGGTGGATGCGGTGCGATACGGACGCGCCGCGCCGGGTCTGTCGCAGGTTGCCTTGGTGTCGGCGTACGGAAACAGCACAACCAGGATCACGAATGACCGAATCCACCGAGTCCGTCACACCACCGCAGAAGAAACCGCATCTGGTCCGGCGCCTCTACAATTGGACCCTGAGTTGGGCCGACACACCGTACGGCGCGCCCGCACTGGCGGTTCTGTCGTTCATCGAGTCCTCGTTCTTCCCCATTCCGCCGGACGTGCTGCTGATCGCGCTTTGCTTCTCGAAACCCGCACGATGGTTCCGGTACGCGTTGCTGTGCTCTGTGGCATCGGTCCTCGGAGGCGTGCTGGGGTGGTACATCGGCATCGCGTTCTGGGATTTCTCGTCGAGCTTCTTCTTCCACTACGTCCCCGGGTTCACACCCAAGGTGTTCGACCTCGTGCAGCAGAAGTACCAGGCGAATGCGTTCCTGGCGATCCTGACCGCCGCGTTCACCCCCATCCCGTACAAGGTCTTCACGATTGCGTCCGGGGTGTTCGACGTGCCGCTGCAGACGCTGGTGCTCGCCTCGGCGGTCGGCAGGTCCGGACGTTTCTTCCTCGTCGCGATTCTCATCCGCGCCTGCGGAACGCCGATCCGCGGCTTCCTCGAGCGCTATTTCGAATGGGCCTGCATTGCCCTGTTCGTTCTGGCACTGCTCGGGTTCATGGCGATCAAGTGGCTCGCCTGAACGGCAGCCAGCAATCGCCGGTGAGGAATGTGACCGATCATGGATGGGGCGGTCAGAAATACCCGTTGCGGGTCACGTCGTTGCGTGGTGGCCAGTGTGCTGCTGCCTGCGCTCCCGTTCCTGTCGCTGCTGCTGCCCCTCCATTTCCTCGTCTTCCGTGACGTGTTCCCCTATGTGCTCCCGATCCGCGCCGCGTTTGCCGACGCGGCACCCGGACTGGCGCTCTGGGACAGTTTCTCGCAGTGCGGCCAATCGATGTCCGGCAATCCCATCGGCGTCGTCTACTACCCCCTTTTCTGGGTATCGACAGGGTTCGGATTCTGGGGCAGTGTGGTCTTCCTGGTGCTCACGCACTACCTGCTCATCGGCCTGGCTGCGTATGTCTTCTTCCGCTACGGGCTGCGACAGAACCCGCTGCCGTCACTGTTCGGCGCCACAACCCTGGCGTGTTCCGGTTACCTCTACAGCATGGGGGACATGTTCCAGTTCCTGTCCGTGCCATGGCTGATCCTCTGTGCGGCGTTCTGGTTGCGACTGGCGTTCTACCGCAAGGGGCACAACGCCGGCCTGCCCTTGGCGGGCTTGATCCTCAGTGCCTCTCTGGCAGTGCTCGGCGCGCAGTTGCAGGAAGTGCTCGTCTGCGCCATGGCGCTGGGCGCAGTCACGGTGTGGAGCGTCCTACGCATTCGTCCGCGGTTGGCTCTCCGCCGCAGGCGTTTCCGCGCGGTCGCAACGTACGCGCTGATCGCGATCCCCGCCATTCTCATCCTGTGCGCTCTGCCGACCTGGGAGAGAGTCCTCGACGGACTGGACGGCATCCGTGCGACGGGCTTGCCGATGCAGGAGATCATCGACTGGTCCACACCACCGGACCGGCTTCTGGATTTGGTCCTGCCTTCGCGTTACGGGGCGTCCAGAACGGGGGCCTACGTGGGCGGACGAGTCCATCCGTACAACCTCAAGTCCGTGCCTTGGTCGCCCTCGATCTACGTCGGCGTGGCCGCGTTGCTGCTGGTCGCCGGCGCACCCCGGCGACGGTTCCTGTGGCTACGGAACGCGGCGTGGGCCGGCCTGATTCTGGCGGTCCTGATGGCGATGGGAAAGTACACGCCGTTCTTCGGCCTCACGCTGAAGGCGCTCCCGTTCCTGGCCGCGTTCCAGTTCCCGGAGAAATACCTGCTGTTTGCGACGTTCGCCGTCGCCGTGCTCGCAGCATTGTCGTTTGACGGTCTGCTCGCCGCCGGGCCCCGTCGCGCGTCCATTGCCTTGCCGAGCTTCCTGGCCGCGTTCTGGGCCGTCGCCCTTGGCGTGGCCCTGGTGGCCTGGCAACGTTTGCCTGCGGACATCGCAAACCCTCTGCTCGCCCGGTCGGTCATAGTGCAGACGACGGTCTTCGTCGCTTTGACCGCATTGTATCTCGTGCTGCTAACCCGACTGGCGCGCGGCGGCGCCGCGGCCTGGCGCCTGGCCGCCGTCGCCTGCGCGTTGAACGCAGCGGACCTGCTGACAGCGAACCTCCGCGACCCCATGGTGACACGACTGTCGGAGGATCCGCTGCGAGCACCGCACCCGCTGGTGGGACGCATCCAGGCGGACATGACGGGCCAATTCGACCGGTCCCTGTTCCGGGTCGCCACCCGCATCGAACACGAGATCAACCGGTCCGGGGGCGGGCTGGAACGGGCGCGGCTGGCGGCGCTGACCGGTTCGGGGCCGGCGCTCTTCGGGCTGCGCTGCACCGAGGGCTTGTACCCGAACTTCTCGCGGCGCTATCACGTCCTGACTCAGCGCCTGAAACGCAAGACGCCAATGCTGTTCTGGCAGATCAGCGCCAGCCGGTACCTCATCATCGAGCAGTGCCTGGTGCAGGGCAACCCGGAGAGCGCGGGCTTCCAGGTACTCGCCCGGGACGAGAACTCCGACCTCGTACTGCTGCGGAACACGGCGGTGCTGCCGCGGTTGGGGTTCTTCGCCGACTGGGTCGTGGCCGACGGAATGGAAGGCGCCTTGGCCGCGCTGCAGGAGACGGGTGCGGAGACAAGACTGGCAACACGGCTCGTCCTCGAGAGCCCGGCCCGCGCGCGCCCAGCCGAGGGTCAGGACCAGAGTGCGGATTTCGCCATCCGCGAGTTGCGCGAGCGATCGGGCCATCTGGTCGCCGATGTGGTGACACCGGCCCCAGGGGTCATCTATTTCGCCGAGAACTGGCACCGGCACTGGCACGCGAGCTTGGACGGCTCGGAAGCGCCAATCCTGCATGCGAACGGCCTGTTCCTGGCCGTGTGGGTCCCAACCGCCGGCACGCACCACGTCGAATTCCGGTTCGGGTGGTGAAAGGCCGGGATGAGTGTCGAATCTCGAGGCGCGGAAGACCCGTGCGGAGCAGCATGGAGCGCGGAGCACAGGGGGGGCTGGGTGGAGGGTGGAGGGTGGCTGAACCGTCGCCAAGTATGCAGGTGCGTAAAGCCGTGTTCGCCGCGGAAAACAGCGCCAGCGAAACCGGCAGAATCAGGCCCGCCGCGAGGCGACCATCGACTTGCCCTGAAGGGGCAACGTATAATAGCCCAGGGCAGAGCGACAGCGTCACCCTGGGTTCTCGTGTCGACCGGTGGCAAACGGTTGCCAGCACGGGTCCGAGTCAATGCTGTGTGTCGTAGTCCGCGAGGGCATTTGCGGTCGCCGCTCTGAGGCACCAGACGGAAAATGCAAAGGCGAGCGAGGGCGCAGTTGCCGACGGCAAGGCGCAGGCGTTCAGGAAGAACGGTGTAACCTGGAGCGCCCGTGTCTCGCGGGCTGAACCGTCACCAGGTGTGCAGGTGCGTACAGCCGTGTTCAGGGCTCCAGGAAGCCCTCCCCTCGACCCCTCCCCGCCCTCCCCTCAGTACTTGACAATGACGGCGACCATCTCGAGCGGCTCGGTGCCGATCGACTCGATCGCGTGGCCGGCGCCGTTGCCGGTCAGGATCGTGTCGCCGACGTTGAGGATGTCCTCCCTGTCAGCGTCCTTCGCCCGGGCCTGGCCGCGCAGGACAATGAACACTTCCTCCTCACCGGCGTGCTCATGAAAGCCGATACTCGTGCCCGGCGGCAGCGTGAGCCGCGCCAGCAGCCGTGTCTTGGCCTTGAGTTCGCCCGGCTTCCAGTAGTTCTCGATCTGGACCGTGCCCTTGCCGCCGCGCATTTCCTTGCGCTCGTCCGTCTCGTACGTGCCCTTGCGTCGAATCATGGTGGTGCTCCTTGGCCAAGAGGTGTCAGGTGTCAGGTGTCAGGTGTCAGGTGTCAGCGCCTCCCGGGCGGAATACCGCCCGATCATGTGCGGACGTTACTCGCTGGCGTCGGAGTGTTCTGGCAAAGTGGCGGGA
>Ga0156402_1332_pt1 | contig 26786 bp, 28 predicted proteins | sample RifOxyA3_FD_108045 | JGI IMG/M metagenome (GOLD analysis project Ga0156402, IMG submission 108045) | Lentisphaerae bacterium RIFOXYA12_64_32 | reverse complement strand
GATCAGGTCCTGTGCGGTTATCGGTTCCTTGTCCACCGTAACGGCAAAGTCGCCGGGCGACTTGCCGGGGACGCAGTCTTTCAAGGCCTGCAGCAGAACTCCGGCCGGCGTGGTCACGGTCCGGATGCTGGCGGCCAGCCCGTTCAGCGTCTCGGGGCTGACCTCCATCAGGAGGACCTCGGTGGGGTCTGGCTCGGGTGCGGCGGGCGCGGGCACGGGAGCGGCGGGCACGGCTGCGGCAGCAGCGCTGCCGACCAGCAGTTCTTTCAGGTCCTCAACGGCCATGCTCGCGGGTTGGGTGCGGCGGATGTCGCCGGTTTCGACCATGTCGATCAAGTCCTGTCCGGTCATCGGCTCCTTGTCGACCATGACCGCAAAGTCGCCCGGCGATTTGCCGGGAACGCATTCTTTCAAGGCCGGCTGCAGAACTCCGGCCGGCGCCGTGACGATTCGGATGTCGCCGGACAATTCCGTCAGTGCCTGGGGCGTGATCTCGGTCAACAGAATCTCCGCGGGCGGGGGCGCAGGTGTGATCAGCGCGGATGTCGCCGGTTCCGGGGGGGAAGCGGACGCTGCCGATGCGGGCTGCGGCATTGTTTCCGCGACGGTTGGCGCGGCGACTGGACTGGCGGCAACCCCTGAAGCGGCGGCCTCAAGCCGCTCCAGGACGCGGTCCCGGCAACGGTCCAGCTCCCGAAGCAGCTCGGCAATCGGCAGAGCTGTCAGGTACTGCATTTCTTGGGTCAGATTGTTCGGCATGACGAATTCCGTTCGTTCCTGGCGACTCTCACTCGGCCTGCATCGTTCCGCTCCTGCTGCGCAGCGGTTTTGGGCGGTGGCACGCTAGCTGCGTCTCTGTCCGGCATGCGATACATCCTGATCATCCTCGTTCTGCTGAGTCCGGGACCGCTCGGGACTTGTCGTGCCACTGACTCCGGTTCGGCGGCGCCCCAGGCGGTCAAGCAAACGCCCGCTGAATACGCAGGAAGTCTGCCAGCAGCAGGCCCTGCCACGGCGCCGGATCCCGGCGAAACACGCCCGGCCAAGGCTCGCCCCGCCTTGGGCCTGTCGCGCAGCGGCGGTACGCCTCGCTCCCAGAGCAGCGGGTGGGGCAGATACTTCCTGTCGCTTCTGGTGGTCGGCGGTGTCATGGTTGGCGTACTCATGGTGCTCCGGCGCCTGCGCGGCCAACTGGTCGGCGCACCGCAGCAGCACAACCTCCGGCTTCTGGGCCGTTTGCCGCTGGACCAGCGCAACAGCCTGACATTGATCTCGGTTAAGGACGAGGAACTGCTTGTGGGGCACGGTCCCGAAGGAGTGCGGCTGTTGCGACGTTACCCCAATGGCGCCCGCGCGTCAGGTCCGGACACGACGGCGAAGGGGTGATGGGGAGTATGTGAGTATGTGAATGGGGGGATGTGGGTGTGACGGGGATGGTGGGGAGCGGGAGTCGGCCCCCGACGCCCGCCCCGAAACCACGGTACCAGGCGAAAATGAGGGCTCGAAGGCCACCCGACCTGGGGCCTGAAAGCCGAACACTGAAACCTCATACGGGTGATTGCGAACGGCAAACGAGGGGTTCACGACATGCAGATCTGGCGACGAGTGGCGTTTATCGGTGCGATAGCACTGTTGGTCGGGGGGGCCGCCGGGGCGCAGACCGCGGCGGTGGTGGGTGGCAACGAGGTGGGATTCCGGCTCAGCCTGGAAGGCCAGAGCTTCACCCGGGCGGTGAACATCTTCCTGCTCCTGACGGCCCTGAGCCTGGCACCCTCGTTCATTCTGATGATGACGTCCTTCACCCGGATCGTCATCGTCATCGGGTTCCTCAAACAGGCGCTTGGGGTGCAGCAGGCGCCGTCCGGCCGCATCGTGGCGTCACTGGCATTGTTTTTGACCTTTTTCATCATGCAGCCGACGTGGAACGCCATCTACCAGCAAGCGGTGCTGCCGTTCTCAAAAGGCGAGATTACCGAGGGTGTGGCGTTGGAGAAGGCCGGAGCACCCTTGCACCGATTCATGCTCGCCCAGACCCGCGAAGCGTCGTTGGCCATGTTCATGGACCTGGCGGGGTTGGACCCGGCCAGCAGCGAGGCGGACATCCCGTTGCGCGTGGTCGTCCCCGCGTTCATGGTCAGCGAACTGCAGACGGCCTACCAGATGGGGTTCCTCATCTATCTGCCGTTTCTGGTCATTGACGCCGTGGTGGCGACCTTTCTCATGTCCCTGGGGATGATGATGCTGCCACCGACCATGGTCTCGCTGCCGCTGAAACTGCTGCTTTTCGTCATGGTCGACGGCTGGGACTTGGTGGTGCGCGGACTGGTCGCCAGCTTTGTGGTGTGAGCCGGGCAGACCCCGGTGAATGCCGCCGCGGCGGGAGTGCCTCTCAACCCCGGAGCGCGTGGCGGGGACCGCAAAAGGGTGCCGTTGTGAGCGAAGAACTGGTTACCGAACTGCTCGTGCTGACACTGCAGACGACGGCGCTGCTGCTGGCGCCGACGATCATCACCATGCTGGTTGTGGGTGTCATCACCAGCCTTCTGCAGACGATCACTCAGGTTCGCGACAGCACGGTCACGTTCATCCCCAAAGTCATTGCCGCCGGAGTAGTGTTGGTGTTGACCGCGCCCTGGTGCATGCAGGTCATGCAGGGCTTCTGGGGCCAGATCATGGAGGTCTTCTCGAGGGGTGCACAGTGACGTTCGAGTTCCCGCTGCTAATGAACGTCGTCACTTTCCTGACGGTTTACGGGCGCCTGGCGGGGTTTCTGGTGTTCGCGCCGGTATTCGGGGCGACCCACGTGCCCGTGCCCGTGCGGATCCTCCTGCCTGCCTTGATCGGCGTGGTCGTCTCGCCTTTGCTCCCCGCCGACTGGGGCCCGCAGGCCCTTGGGGCCGCCCTCAGCCTGCCCCTGCTGACGGTACTTATTTTCGCCGAGTTCCTCCTCGGCGCCGTCGCGGCCCTGCAGGTCCAGTTCTTCGTCGAAATCTGGCGCATGGCGGGGGACATCATCGCCAGCAACATCGGCCTGTCCTTCGCGCAACAGGTTGACCCTTCGTTCGAAATGCAGGATACGGTCCTCGGTGTCGTGCTGACCCAGCTCTTCGTGGTGCTCTTTCTCGTGGCTGGCGTGCACTTGGATCTCATCCGCCTGGCCGTGGCCTCCCTGCAGCAGGTGCCGCCCGGCACACTGCTGCCGGCCGCCGACCTGGCCGAGACATCCTGCCGGCTGGCCGGTCGGATCTTCAGCGACGGCCTGCATCTGGCCCTCCCGGTCATGGGCATCGTGCTGTTCGTTCAGGTCGGGCTGGGGCTGATCTCCAAGTTCGCCCAGGAAATTGAAGTCCTGATGCTGGCCCTGCCTCTGCAGCTCAGCCTGGGGGTCCTGGTGCTGGCGCTGCTGATCCCGGTCTTTTCCGGAGTGATCCACTCCCACTTGGACGAAGTCCTTGATTTGGTCACGAGGCTGGTGACACCGTAGGGTGGAGGAATGTGTCATGTCCTGACGCCCGATGAACACCCGTTTCCGGTTGGCCGCCGTCGTTTCTGACTCCACCACTCCTGGGGCGAGTATTCCGGCTTCGCTCAGAATCTTCCGCCTTCGTCCGGGCACTTCGGCGTGACAAGGCGCCGTTGCACGCGGGCGTCGGGGGGCTGAACATCCGCCTTCCCTCCTCAACTTTCAGCCCTCAGCTTTCAGGTTTCAGCTTCCATCCCTCAGCGCGCGGTACGGTTCCTGCGTCTGACCTGCCCGACACCGCGCTCGGTGACGCCGGTTCGGGCCCCTTGCAGGCAGGGGGCCAGGGCGGCGCCGGCCGCGCGGCACACGGGAGTTCCGCAGGTGGCCCACGACCCAAGCAAGACCGAACCGGCAACCCCCAAGCGGCTTGAGGACGCCCGCCGCGAGGGTCAGGTCGCAATGTCCCAAGACCTGGTGGCTGCCATCACGGCGATCGGCGGTCTGCTGTTGCTCTTCCTGACTGTGCGGCAATTGCGTGTTGCGTTTGCCGACATTTTTATGCTCATTCCGTGGAGCGACTGCCGTCGGCAATGGGCGATGAGCGACTTCCAACAATGGGTTATGACCATCGGGCTTCTTTTGGCAAGAGTTCTGCTAGTTCCCTTATTAGGTGTGGTCGTGCTCTCGGTGGTTGCGGTGTGGGGACAGATCGGAATCTACTTAGAGACTGGGCTTATGGGGCAAGGCTTCAACAAGCTGGATCTGGTTCAAGGCGTGAAACAAGTCATTCCTTCCAAGGACAACATCGTAAAGCTGCTGCTGGCCGCGGGCAAGGTCATCGTGGTGGGGGTCGTTCTGTACTCGGCCATTCGCCGCGACCTGCAAGGGTTCGTCGTTCTGCCCATCCTGCCGCTCGGGGATGACGTGGACTGGCTCGTGCACCGCGGCCTGATCATGACCATCAAGCTGCTGGTCCTGCTTCTGGTCATGTCGTTGATCGACTTCGCGTGGCGCCGGTACCAGCATCGCGAGGGCCTGATGATGAGCCTGCAGGAACTCAGGGACGAACACCGGAACAGCAGCGGCGACCCGCAGGTGAAATCGCGGCAGCGGCAGCGGATGCGCCAGTTCTCGCTGGCGCGTATGATCGCGGAAGTGCCGCGCGCCGACGTGGTGGTGACCAACCCCACGCACGTGGCCGTGGCGTTGCGCTACGTCCCCGGCTCCTACGCCCCGCGCGTCGTGGCCAAGGGATTGCGAAAACGGGCGCAGCGGATCAAGAGCATCGCCCGCTGCGCCGGCGTGCCCATCGTCGAGGAACCGGCCCTGGCCCGGGCGCTGTACCGGCACGTGCCGCTGGGTGAGAGCATTCCGTCGCAGTTCTTCGCCGCCGTGGCCGTCATCCTGGCACGGTTGCATCGGCGAGGCGTGCGCCGTTTTGCGCTGTGAGAAACGTCCGTAACGGTTGACCAGAGAGTCCCGCACCATGAATGAAACCAGACGAACCTGGAATCCCGAGGTCTTCCTCGCCCTGATCGTCGGCGGGATCCTAGTCGTGCTGCTGGTCCCGCTGCCGGCCCTGCTCCTGGACCTGTTGCTGGTGCTGAACATCGGCCTGACCCTGAGCCTGCTGGTGATGATGTTCTACCTGCGCAGTCCACTGGAGTTCTCCAGTTTCCCCGCCCTCCTGCTGATGGTCACCCTGTTCCGCCTCTCCCTGAATGTCGCGGCCACGAAACTGATCCTGCTCAACGGGTTTGGCGGCCATGTCATCAACGCCTTTGGCCAGTTCGTGGTCGGCAACAACTACGTGGTCGGCGCGGTGATGTTCCTGATCCTTCTCGTGATCCAGTTTGTGGTCATCACCAAGGGCGCCACACGCATCGCCGAGGTCGCGGCGCGGTTCACCCTGGATGCCATGCCGGGCAAGCAGATGAGCATCGACGCCGACCTGAACGCCGGCATCATCGATGAGGACGAGGCCCGCGGGCGGCGTGAGAAACTGTCGCACGAGGCCGATTTCTTCGGCTCCATGGATGGCGCCAGCAAGTTTGTGCGCGGCGACGCCGTTGCCGCGCTGGTCATCACGGCGATCAACATCCTGGGCGGACTGGCCATCGGCGTACTGCAGCGCGGCATGACGATCGTGGACGCGCTGCAGACGTACACGCTGCTGACGATCGGTGAAGGCCTGGTGGCGCAGATCCCGGCCCTGATCGTGTCGCTGTCGGCGGGTATTCTGGTGACCAAGGCGGCGACCACCGAGGGCCTGGGCACGCACATTTCCGGACAACTCCTGCGCCGTCCCGAGCCGTTGATGCTGTCCGGCGTCATGCTGCTCGGCCTGGGGCTGCTCCCCGGCCTGCCGCTGCTGCCGTTCGCCGTCCTGGCCGGCGGGGCCATGTGGCTCAGCACTTCGGTGCGCCGGCGGCAACACCTGGCCTCGCAGGCCGCCGGGGGCGCCGCCGGCGAACTCCCGGGAACCGCGGCGTCGCAACTGGGCGGCGCCGGGAAAGCCAAGCAACTGGCCGGCGCCGCACCGGGCACGGCACCGGGTGTCGCGCCGGGCACGGACAAGCAGCCGGCGCTGTTGAGCACCGTGTCGCCCCTGGTCCTGGAGATCGGGTTTGGCCTCATCCCGTTGGTGGATCAGCGGCTGGACGGCGACCTGGTGACGCGTCTGGGCAAGATCCGCGAGCAGATCCGCGACGACCTCGGCATCCTCATTCCGCCCATTTCCGTGCAGGACAACATTCAACTGGCGAACAGCCAGTACCGGGTCCTGATCCGCGGCATGGAGCGGGGGCGGGGCACGGTGCAGGTCGGCTCGCACCTGGCCATCAATCCGGGCGACGTCAGCGGGCAGCTCGAAGGGGTGCGCACCACGGAGCCGGCGTTCGGGCTGGAGGCGGTGTGGATCGACTCGAAGCGGGTCGCGGCCGCCGAGACGCGCGGCTACACGGTCGTCGACTGCCCCAGTGTGGTGGCAACGCACCTGGCCAAGATCGTGCGGGAAAACGTCATCGAAGTGCTGTCGCGGCAGTCGGTCAGCGACATGGTTGACCGCGTCAAGGAAACCGACGCCACAGTGGTCAGCGAGCTGGTGCCGCAGCAGTTGAATATTGGCGGCGTACACCGGGTCCTGCAATGCCTGTTGTCCGAGCAGGTGCCGATTCACGATCTGGCCACGGTCCTGGAAACCCTCTCGGACTACGCCGGCCACACCAAGGACCCGCTGCTGCTCAGTGAGTTCTGCCGGCAGGCGGTCAAAGCGCGCATCGTGGCCCGGCACCTGGGCGACGACGGCAGCCTGCGCGCCTTCATCCTGACCCCCGACTTGGAGGACGGCCTGCAGCAATCGCTGTCACGCGGCAAGACCGGCGCTCTCAGCCTGAGCCCGGAGCAGGCCGACGCGCTGGTGAACGAAATTCGCAAAGAGTTTGGCCGGTTGCGGGACCGGGCCGACGCGGCGCCCGTACTCATCGTCGCCCCGGCCATTCGTCCCCACCTGGCCCGGCTCGTGCACCGCAAGACCCCAGACCTCGCCGTATTGTCCTACGCCGAGGTGCCGGATGACGTACGGTTGCAGGTGCTCGGCACGGTCGATGCACCCATGGCAAAGGAAGCTCTGGCAGCATGATCGTCAGATGCTACTCGGGAAACTCGCTGGAACGGGTCCGCGAAGTGATCCAGTCGGACCTGGGCGAACACGCCGTCATCGTGACGGCCCGGAAGAGCCGTCGCAAGGGCTGGCTACCCGGCCTGGGGCGCACGGTGTTCGAGGTCACCGCGGTGGCCGACGAACCGGTCAACGCCGAGAATCCGACCGCAGGGCAGGCCAGCGGCGCCGGCGCGGCGGTGCCGGAATCACTCTTGGAGACGCAGAAGGTGCAGTATCGCGGGCTGCGTCAGTCCATCCGATTGCTGGACGAGAAACTGGTCGAGATCGACGGGTGGATGGAGGTGCTCGCGAGTCGCTGCGGCGAAGCGCGGCAACCGGCGCCGCTGCAGTGGGTGCACCCGGAGTGGCAGGAGCGGATGCGGAAGACGCTGGCCAGCGAGATGCCGGGCCGGCAGCCACACGAGAGCGACTGGATCGGGGCGCTCGGGCGCCTGATCCCGACCGTTCCGGGCTTGGAGCTCCGACGCGCGCCCGGGGCCGGACCGCGGCTCTACGTGCTCATCGGCTGCACCGGCGTCGGCAAGACCACCACGCTGGCGAAACTGGCAGCCCGCGGCGTGCTGGGCAACCAGCTCAAGGTGGGAGTGATCACCCTGGACACGTTCCGCATCGCCGGGGTTGAGCAACTGCGCCAGTATGCCAACCTGCTCGGCATCGAACTCGCCGTCGCCTTCTCCCCCCTCGAGTTTCGGCGCGCGGTCGAGAGATTCGCCTCCAAGGATATGATCCTGGTCGATACTCCCGGCCGCGGCCAATTCGACAGCGCCGGGATCGCCGAGATCCGCAACCGGCTCGGGGGGATGCAGGACCTCCAGCCCGTGCTGCTGGTGCCGGCCAACATCCGTCGCAGCGAGGTTCCGGAAGTGCTGAACGGGTACGGGGCTCTGAGCCCGGCCCGGCTCATCATCACCAAGTCCGACGAGGCGGGCTGCACCGATGGCCTGACCCGGCTCTTCGACTTGGCCGGCGTGCCGGCGGCCTACATCACGACCGGGCAGAGTGTTCCGGAGGACATCCAGGAAGCGTCGCCGGCGTTGCTGGTGTCGCTGTGCTGCCGCCACATGAGCGGCGTCGCGCCGCATTCCGGTCCGGTGGAGCCCTTGACGGCAACAGACCCTGTCGTCGACGCCGCCGCGGGGGCCGCGCCAGAGCCAGCCACAGCGTTGGCCGCAGAGTTGGAGCGTTCGATCAAGGATGCGGCAGCGAAGTCGAAAGGCGGCGTGGTGCCGGGACGCAAGCCGTCCCCCCGCCCCCAGGAATCCCGTTCTCCGAACCCTGAGCCCTGATTCCCAAACACGGTCCCAACCGTCCACATACAGGAAGCCAGTTTCCATGGCCAGTCCGGTCTGCAAACCGAACGACACCGACCAGGCGGCGGGCCTGCGGCTTGCCGCGCGTCGCGCCACGGGCCACGACGGCAAGACGGTGGTCTGCCTGGCAGTGGCCAGCGGCAAAGGCGGCGTCGGCAAGACGTTTCTGTCGGTCAACCTGGCGTTGGCCTTTCGCCAGTTTAACCGCCGCGTGCTGCTGGTGGACGCCGACCTGGGTTTGGCGAACACCGACATCGTGCTGGGCGTCAACCCGAAGTACACCCTGCAGGATGCGCTGTTTCAAGGCTACGAACTCGCCGACGTCGTGGTTCACACGCCCTATGGCATCGACCTGCTCGCGGCCAGTTCCGGGGGGCGCGAGATGGTCGCCCTCGGCGAGACGCGCATGGGGTTGTTCATCGACGAGCTGCTGCGCTTCGCCACCCAGTACGACGTGCTGATCCTGGACTGCGCCGCGGGGATCGGCAACAGTGTCACCGCCTTCCTGGCCGCCGCACCGCTGAGCCTGATCGTCACCACCACGCAGCCCACTTCCATTATGGACGTGTACGCGCTGATCAAGGTCATCCGCCAGGAAAATCTGGGTGTGGACATCGCACTCGTCCCCAACATGGTCGCGGACCACGCGCAGGCGCAACGCGTTCTGCAACGACTGACCGCGGCCGCGGAGACGTACCTGTCCACGCAACTGGAAGTGCTGCCGCCGATCCCGTTCTCCGATGCCGTTTCCCGCGCCCTCTACGCACGCCGGCCCTTGCTGGCGTACGAGCCGGATGACGCGGCAGCCCGGCAGGTGGTGCTTCTGGCGCGGAGCATCCTGCAGAAGCAGAAGGCGGCAACGACGTTGGCGAATCTGGACATCAAAGGGCTCATTGACGGGGTCCTCAAGGGGTGAGTGCACATGCAGCGGGAAGCATATCGGAAGATCGTGCTGGTCATGGGCCTTGGCATCGGCGTCCTGTGCCTGCTGCTGAACCTGGCGATGGGCTCCGATCTGCTGCACGCGGCGTTCAATGCGCTGTGCGTGATGCTGGCCGCGTCGCTGATTCTGTTTCACGTCATGCGCTGGGTGGGCATGGTCCTGGGGCGATTCCTCCAGGAGCAGACTCAGCGGACGCGGCTGAACGGCGCACCCAAGACGGCCCAGGGCGAAGAGTCTGAAACCGCGGAACCCGCGAGGAATGTCTGAGCATGTCGGTGACGCTGACGAAACGACGGCAGGAACGGTGCGGGGCGGCTGACGCCGTCGCGCCGCGTCGTCTCGTCAACGACAAAACGTGGCGTCCGGATGCCCAGGCCGCGGTGCCGGTCGAAACCGCCGCACTGTGGCGCGCCCACTGGCGTGACCCCGATGACGCGGCGGCATACACGGCGTTGGTCGAAGCCTGCCTGCCACTCGTAACCCGGGCGGTTCGGCGGCTCTCGATCCAGGTCCAGTCCCGCGTCGATCCGCGCGAACTGATCGGCAGCGGCGTGCAGGGCCTGCACCAGGCCATCCGGCGGTATGCACCGGACCGCGGCGTGCCCTTCGAACGATTCGCCGAACCGCGCATCCGCGGCGCCATCATGGACGAACTCCGCGACCGCGACCCGCTGACCCGCCGCCAGCGCCAAGGCGTGCGCCAGGTCCTGACAGCCATGTCCGAACATGTGGCAACCCACGGCAACCTGCCCAGCCATCACGACATCGCGGTGCGAACCCAACTCAGCGAGGGTGACGTCGACAGCCTGCTGGGCATGGGTGCGGCCAGCGTCAACCTGGAGGAAGAGTTCGCCGAGGGGCTGCGGTACATGGATGTCATTGCCGACACCGAGACGCTCTCGCCGGCCGAGGCGGCGGACCAGAGCCTCTCAATGGAAGCGCTGCGCTGCGCCATCCGGCAGCTGCCGGAGCGGGACCAGCAATTGCTGTACTTCCGACACCATGAACAGCTGGGGGTCAAGGAGATCGCCCTGGCTTTTGACGTGACACCGGGGCGCGTATCCCAGATGTACAACGAGATTGTCATGCGGCTGCGCGTGTTGATGAAGACCAACGCCTGATCCCCGACTGGCGATGGAGGTCAAGCAAGATGGACACGAACACCCAGGGAAGCAACGAGATTCCCGAACTGACCCGCCTCCAGCCCTCCAGCGACGGTGCCGACGGAGGTGGTGCGCGGAACGCGTACGCCCGCATGCCGCGATCGTCGCACGCCAAGCCGGCCGAGCGTGCGGCGGCGGACCCCGTGCAGGTCCAACTCTCGGCGGCGGCGGCGGCGCGGTTGGGACAGGACGGGGAAAAGGCCCAGGTGAAGCCGTTCGTCCCGTCGGCGGTCTACGTCGCACCACGGCCCCAGGTCCGGGTTACGGTGCCGCCTCGCGACAGTTCCAAACTTGACATACCGGCGAACGTTCAGTATAGGTCTGGTGAGCGTTCAGTGTAGTTCTATTAGGATATGGACGTCCCGGCGGGGGCGAAGCAAGACCCATGATTCCCAGCCCGACAGCGGGCGCCGACGGCAACGGAGGACGACACCATGCAACTGCAACAGTCGCAGAGTAGTCTCCAGGAGCTTCGCCAAGAACAGACCATGACGTACCAGCAGATCCAGGCACTGGAGCTGCTGGCCGCCCCGGTGATGGACCTGCAGACCATTATCCGCGCCGAGATCGAGCGCAATCCCGTGCTGGAAATCGAGTCGGAAGACTTGCCGTTGCCGCTGCCGGGCGAGGACAGTACGCCGGTGGACAACACCGGCGACGACGACGAGTGGGTCGACCAAGTCCTGCGCCTCGACGAGGAGAGTCCCGTGAGTGCGGTGGCCAACTCGACGTGGAGCATGTCACCCGAAGACGAGGAGGTGCGCAAGCACTACCTCGACTCGATCGCCACACGCACCAGTTTCCATGATGAACTGGCCGAACAACTGCGGTTCCTGAACCTGGATGAGGCGACGCAGGAGTGCTGCGAGACGATCGTTGCCTGCCTGAACGATGACGGGTACCTGACCTCGCACCCGGCCGACCTGGCAATGGCCTGCGGTGCGTCCCTGGACGTCATCGAGCGCGCCATCACCGTGGTACAGTCCTGCGAGCCGGCCGGAGTCGGGGCTCGGGACTTGCGCGAACGGCTGCTGTTGCAGCTCGACCGCGCCGGCCGCGGCGACACGCTCGCCTACCGGCTGGTCGCCGACCACCTCGACGACCTCGGGGCGAATCGCATGCCGGCCATCGCCCGGAAGCTGGGTGTTGCGCTCGGCGACATCCGGGACGCCATGGACGAACTGCGGCACCTCTCCCCGCACCTCTCGCACGAGGCGATCGAGGCGCCGGAGAACTACGTCCAGGAGGAGGCGGTATTGATCGAGAAGGACGGGCGGCTCCAAGTCAACGTGCCGGACGGGCGGCTGCCGCGCTTGCGGATCAGCGGGCTGTATCGGCAACTGCTGCGAGACCGGACCACGCCGCAGGAGACGCGGGAGTATATCAAGAGCAAGGTCCGCGCGGCGTTCACGTTCATCAGCAACCTGTCGCAGCGCCAGAACACCCTCGAGCGTATCGTCAACGCCATCGTGCAGGAACAGCAGGAGTTCTTCCGCGGCGACTATGACAAACTCAAGCCCCTGACCATGGCCCAGGTGGCGCGCGGGGTCGGCGTGCACGAAACCACGGTCAGCCGCGCCGTTTCCGGAAAGTACCTGCGCTGCCGTTACGGCCTGTTGCCGCTGCGGCAATTCTTCACCGCCGGGATCGGGGACGGACAAGGCCACACGGTGTCCAACAAGGTCATCAAGGACGCCATTCGCGACCGAATCATGGAGGAGGACCCCGCGGCGCCTCTTTCCGACGGGCAAATTTCGACCGAACTGCGCCAGCGCGGCTGGAGCGTGGCGCGACGAACCGTAGTCAAGTACCGCGAAAGCATGGGCATCCCGGCACTGAGCATGCGGCGCCGGTACTGGTAGCACGGAACGCGGAGCGCGGAGCAACGCCTCCCCTCAAACCTTTGAACCCTTGAACCTCTGAACCCACATCCAACGTCTGTCAGCAAAAGGAGTTGCCGACATGTTGATCCTGGCACGCAAGCAAGACGAATCGATCATCATCGGAGACGACATTCAAGTGAAGGTCATCCGGGTGCAGGGCAATCAGGTGCACTTGGGGATTTCAGCACCGCGTTCGGTCACGGTGCACCGTCAGGAGATCTACGAGCAGGCGAAGAGCGAGAATCTGAAGGCGGCGCACGGGAAGTCGACCGAGTTAAAGGACAGACTCGGGGCGCTGCCGTCGTTGATGCAGGCGAGGACAAAGTGAGCCGGCGGATCGGGGCCTGGCACACTCCCTGCGTAAACAGCTTCCGATGAAAGCGGCACGTCGTTGCGGCCGTGAAGGTCGAGAGAGTCGCAGGAGCAGGTAGAGGGCGTAGAGCAGAGAGCCCTGGGGCAAGGAACCGGAACGCCCCCCCCCCGACACTCAGTCCTCGACGCCCGAACGCAGAACGCCGCGACCGCCAAGGAATGCAGAACTGACCGGACAGAGCAGCACGGAGGGTCACACCATGGTACAATGCGAATGCGAATGCGCGGTGGAAAGCCCCGTCAGGGCTTCAGCGATGGAAATCCGACGCGACAATGCGCTGCGCTCGGTCTACCCCATCGAACCGGAAACTCTCGTCGAGTTTGCTCGTGGCATCCCAGGCTTTGAGCAGATCGCGCAGTACCGGATTCACGGACTCGACGCGGTTCGGCCTTTCATGTTCATGGAGGCCGTGCGGTCAGAAAATGTGAGTTTCGTGTGCATCGATGCCTTCGTGGTGACGCGTGACTACTCCGTCCGTCTGCCGGCCGCCGTGACCGAACGGCTCGGGCTGGACAGCGAGGACGACGCCGTGGTGCTGTGCCTGGTCACGATTGGCGACACGGTGCAGTCGACGACCGCCAACCTGATGTGCCCGCTGGTCATCAACCGTCGAAACCGGCGCGGCGAGCAGGTTATCCTCGATGGCAGCGACCTGCCGGTCCGCTATGCCATCTGGCAGGCGCTCCAGCCCACGGTTGGCGCAACCGTACGCCCGTAGGGGGCGCGCCAGGCAGGCCATGGGCCCGGACGCTTGACCCACGCGGCTGCACCTTGCCCCGCGTCCTCAGAGCGTCGGTCCACGGTACCGCCAGAGACTGGCATCGTTACACTTCGCTGCAAGAGGCCGGCTATCGGCTGTAGCGTCGGCCTTGCAGGCCGACTCCCGGCCCTCTTGCATCGGAGTCTGGCTATGATCGGCCTGCGCCCCCCCCTGAACACTGAGCACACCCTCCCCATTCCCCCCGCCCGTCTGGCACGCTCTCTGCGTAGTACCTTATCTCACAGACCCGTGAACATACCGTCCGGGTCAAAATGGCGGAGGAACGCCCATGACACAACCCATGGTAATCCTCAACGATCAAGGCTCACGCTCCATCACACAGATGATGGACTTGGCGATGCAGCGCCAGCGCCTGATCGCCCAGAACCTGGCCAACGTCAACACCCCCGGTTACATCCGACACGACATCGAGTTTCACGAAACCCTGGCCAAACTGGTCGCGGCTGGCGACGACTCGTCGGCCGCCGCAGCCGTGCGGCCAACGGTCGTGGAGGACACGACGGATAAGATGCGGGATGACGGCAACAACATCATTCCGGGCCGCGAGATGAGCGAGATGATGCAGAACGGCGTGTTCTACAACCTCTTGTCGAAGGCGTTCAACACGCGGCTGAACATTCTGCGTTCGGCCATGCGCTCCGGCTAGCGGCACGCGCCGCGGGTGGAAACTATGGACATGAACAGCGAACAACGTCGACAGAGTGGCACACGGTGTGCGTACCGGGTTCTCGTGGACGGACTGGGCTTACTGTGGCGAAACGCCCCGCAGGGGTTTGGCTACTCCGGGCTGCAGCCGTTTGCGGCGTCCGGCCCCGGCGAGGTGCGCGATCCATGGACCCCGGCGTGGTCGAGTCATAGCCCATTGATGCATAGCAGGATCCACTGTATTCTTGAGCCGGAAGACAGCGAGGTGCGACCATGAGTGCGATTGAACTCTTTCCTGCCTTGGGGATCAGCGCCAGCGGCTTGCAGGCCGAGCGGACCCGTATGGAAGTGGCGGCCAGCAACCTGTCCAACGCACACTCCACAGGCGGCGCGGGCGGCAAAGTTTTCCGCCGCCAGCAGGTCGTTTTTGCCGCTGTATTTGCCGACAGCATGAACGGCGAGTCTGTCCCGGGCGGCGTGCGCGTCGAGGGAATTTGCGATGACCCGCGGCCCCTGCAAGAAGAGTATATGCCGTACAGTCCGGCCGCGGACAAGAACGGCATGGTCAAACTCCCGAACGTGTCGCCCATCGAGGAGATGATCGACATGATGACTGCAGCGCGGGCCTACGAAGCGAATCTCTCGGCCATGCGGCAAAGCCGTGATATGGCGCGTGAGACCATATCGCTCGGACGCGGCGGCGCGTAGCGGCATGCACTCGTGGGTGTTTGGGGTTCGGAATAGAGGCGAACGGGGTGTTCGCAGGTTGTACGGCAACGGAGACAAGCCATGATCGAAGCTATCGGCACGACCCAGATCCGGCCCCCAGACGCCGCGTTGCCGGATCTTCGGCTGGATAAGCCCGCGAAGACAGACCAGGCCCCGTCCTTCCAGGACATGCTGACCAACCTGCTTGCCGACGTGGACAAGGCACAGACGCAGGCGGACGCTTCCATTCAGAACCTCGCCGCCGGGAAGGAAAACACCTCCATCCAGGACGTGGTTGTGCGCATGGAGGAAGCGGACCTGGCGTTCCGATTGATGAAAGAGATCCGGGATAAGCTCGTCGCCGCCTACAAGGAGATCATGAGCACGCAGGTCTGAGCGCGGAGCACGGAGAAGGCCGAAGAGTAAAGCAACGGGACGCTCGCCGCCTGCAGCCCGCAGCTGGGATTACCGGCGGCGAGGGTGTCGGGCGCGTCCGAGCAGGCTTGAGCCCTGCACGGAAGGTTCCCGGTCTGGAACCCCTGAACCCATTGAACCCCAGAACCCTGGAACGCACCCATGGCTGAGACATCGAGCAACGCGCCGCGGAACATCCGCGATCAGATCGAGGCCCTGGCGGCCAAAGTCGTTCTCGCCGACCTTGCCGATGTGCAGGCGCTCGCCGACCTGCACACGTGCTTCGAGGAGCTCGGCGTGGCCGCGGAGGGGCAACCGCCCGTGGTCCGAGCCGCGGCAGAGAAAGCCGTCACGCTCGTGGCAGAGGTGATCCTGGGCGACGCGCCCGATCCGGCTCGTGTGATGCAGGTGCTCGGGGAAACGGTGACCGCACTGCAGTTGATCGTTCGCGACCGTCGCAATCCGGCGGAGGTCAAACTCCCGGCCGAACTGGGCTTGGCCGGCGCCGCGGCGCCCGCCGCTCCGGCCCCCCCGGCGACGAGCGATTTCAGCACGCGAATGGCGCGCGAAGCGTCGGCGATGACCAGCGACTTCCTCAATGAAGTCACGGATCGACTCGATACGGCCGAGAGTCTGCTTCTGGACCTGAAGGACGCGGCGCCTGCGCCGGAGGCCCTGTACAAGGTCTGCGGTCAGTTCCACTCGATCAAAGGCAGCGCCAATCTCCTCGGCTTGCAGGATCTCTCACGCGCGGCGCACGAGGCCGAGACGGCCTTGGAGCTCGCCGCATCCGGGAAGCTGTCCTTCCAGACCCAGGCGCGCGATATGGTCCTGCATGCCATCGATCGGTTGCGCGTCATGGGCGAGGAACTCGCCACAGGCCCGGCGCGTCCTCCCGGTGGTCAGGCTGAAGCGGGGCCGGCGGCGGCCCCGAAGGCCGAAGCCGCCGCCCCGGAGTCGCCGTCAGCCGTTCCGGCGCCCGCCCCTGATGCCGCGCTATCGGGCGACATCAGCGTCGATCCGGAACTGCTGGCTGATTTCATCGGTGAGTCCATGGAGCATCTGGAGGCGGCCGAGAAACACCTGTTGGAAGTGGGTAAGGGCGGAGCGGGTGAGCATCTGAACGCGATTTTCCGCGCCTTCCACACCATCAAGGGAGTGGCCGGTTTCCTGAATCTGGACGGAATCCGCGGTCTGGCGCACGATGCCGAGACCCTCCTGGATCTGGCACGCACCGGCAAGTTGTCGCTGGAGGGCGACACCATTGAGCTGGTGTTCGGCACGATCGATCATCTGCGGACGCTGATCGGCAAGGACACTGCGAAAGGCGGCACAGCGGGCCGGGCCGGGACCCAGGACCTGCGGGCCCAGATCCGCAAGGCGAGCAGCGGTGACGCCAAGGGCGCCGCCGCGCCGGCGGGGGCAGCGGCACCGATAACGTCGGCAGCCAGCTCCCCCTCTGCGGCTGCCGACGAGGGGTCCGAAAAGGCGCAACCCAAGGAAACGGTATCGGGCAGCGCGACGGTCAAAGTCCGGGAGACGATACGCCTGGACGCGGAGCGCGTGGATCGGCTCGTCGATGCCATCGGCGAGTTGGTGATTGCCGAATCGATGGTCGAGCAGGTGATCGAGCAGGCTGGCCACATGACCGACCAGCTCCACCGGCACATGAACCAGCTCGGAAAGATCTCGCGCGAACTGCAGACCATGGGCACCTCGCTGCAACTGGTCACGGTCCGGCCGATCTTCCAGAAACTGGTGCGGTTGGTTCACGACCTGTCACGGAAGATGAACAAGCCGGTGAACTTCGTCGTGTTGGGCGAGGATACGGAATTGGACAAGACGGTCGTCGATCAGATCGGCGACCCGCTGGTGCACATGCTGCGCAACGCGATCGACCACGGGCTGGAGGACTCGGTCGAAACGCGCCGGCAAGCCGGCAAACCCGATGCGGGCCGGGTCGAACTGCGCGCGTTCCAGCGCGGCGGCAACATCTACATCGAGGTCGAGGACGACGGACGCGGCCTGAACCGCGAAGCCATCATGGCCAAAGCCCTGAAACAGGGCCTGATCCGCGAAGGTCAGACGGTCAGCGACCGCGAGGTCTACAACCTCATCATGCTGCCGGGATTCTCAACTGCCGCGAAGGTGACGGAAGTGTCCGGTCGCGGCGTCGGCATGGACGTGGTGAAGCGCAATATCGAAACATTGCGCGGGCAAATCGAGATCTCCTCGACCGCGGGCAAGGGCACCTTGTTCAGCATCCGGTTGCCGCTGACCCTGGCCATCATCGACGGCATGATCGTGAAGGTCGGTCCGGAGCGGTACATCATCCCGACGCTATCGCTGATCCGCACCGTGAAACCGGACGCCCAGGACATCTCCTCGGTGCTGAACCGCGGCCTGGTCCTGCGCGAGAACAACGAGCTGCTGACCGTGGTGTCGCTGGGCGAGCAACTGGCGGTGGATCACGGCGCCGGGTCGCTGGCCGACGGGCTCGTCGTGATCGTCGAGGCCGAGGGCCGACGCGCCGGGCTCCTGGTCGACGCGCTGCTGGGCAAGCAGCAGATCGTCATCAAGTCCCTGGGCGAGATGATGAGGCAGATCCCCGGCGTCGCGGGAGGCGCCATCATGCCTGACGGCAATGTGGCCCTGATTCTCGACATTGACGGCCTGGTCCGCATGGCCACGAGCAGAAAAGAGGAACCAGCCGCCGCCGTGGTGGCGTAAGCGGCAGGATACCCGACGAGCATCGGTCGGGGTTCGCTATTCGGTCTTGGTCCCGACCGGGACGGGGAGAATCAGAGCATGGCAACAACCACAGCAACCGCAGCGGGAACGGGACGCCGGGTCATGACCGAGCAGGCGGGGAAGTACCTGACGTTCAAGCTCGGGGCCGAAGAGTTCGGGCTCGAAATCCTGAAAGTCCAGGAAATCATCAAGCTGATGGAAATCACGCGCGTACCGCGCACTCCGGAGTTCGTGCGCGGCGTGATCAACCTGCGCGGCAAGGTGATCCCCGTCATCGACCTGCGCCTGAAGTTCCAGATGGAGTCGCAGGCGACCACCGACAAGACCTGCGTCATCGTGGTGCAGGTCGCGCAGGGCGACAGCCGCGTAACGACAGGCGTCATCGTGGACGAGGTTTCGGAAGTGCTCGATATCGCCGCGGAGCAGATCGAACCGGCGCCGGAGTTCGGCTCCGCTGTGGATACCGCTTTCATCCTCGGCATGGGCAAAGTCGCGAAACGAGTCGTGATGCTCCTGGACGTGGACAAGGTCATGTCCAGCCGCGAATTGGCCGCCGTGGCGGGCGTCGCTAAGCAGTCATAATGCCCATCGGCTATAGCATCGGCCGTGCAGGCCGATCCCTTGCGCCTTGCGCTTGCACCTCGTCTGCCTGGGCAGTTGCCTGAGTGCTTGCCCGGGAACTCCGGCCCCACCGACAGGCGCCCTGCACCCCAAGGCGTCGTCGCCGCAGTCGCCTTGCACACTCGCGCCGTTTATCCGCACAGGTCGAAAAGGAAAGAACCATGCAAGACAAGCGTCTGTCGCTGAGAATGAAGTTGGCCGTCGGGTTCGGCGTCCCGTTGCTGGGCATTGTCGTGTTGACCGTCGGGTCGAACCTGCTGGTTCGAGACATCGGCAGGAATACCGCCGAGGCCCGCGCCGAGAGCAAGGAGAGCTTCGAGTTCGCCGTCCTGGCGCAGAAGATGAAGCGCGACACCATTCAGATCCAGCAGTGGTTGACCGACATCAGTGCCACGCGTGCCCGCGACGGTCTGGCGGACGGCTTTGACGAGGCGCAGAAGGCCTACGACTCCTTTTGCGCCGGCCTCGAGAAGTTCAAGGAGATGTACATCCGCGAGGACAATCGCGAGAAACTCCGAGAACTCGCGGACATCAGCACGGCCCTCGACGCCTACTACGCGATGGGCAAGACCATGGCCAACGCCTACATCAAGGACGGCACGGACGCGGGCAACAAGACCATGGGCGACTTTGACCAGACCGCGGCGGCGCTGGAGGAGCGGCTCGAGCCGTTCGTGGCGGGCCAGGCGCTGGAGGGGGACGCGGCGCTGGGCGCCATCGGGGTGCTGATCTCCAGGCTGCAGGCACTCGCGGGCGTGACCGGCATCATTGTCGCGGTGTTGTCCTTCCTCGCGGCGTGGTTGCTGGGGCGCGCCATCACCCGGCCGATCAACCGCGTGATCACGGGGCTGTCGGCCGGATCCGACCAGGTCTCGTCCGCCTCGGGCCAGGTGTCGAGCGCCAGCCAATCGCTGGCGCAGGGCGCCAGCGAGCAGGCGTCGAGCCTCGAAGAGACATCGGCCTCGCTTGAGCAGGTGGCCTCGATGACGAAACAGAACGCGGAGCATGCGAACCAGGCTGACGTTCTGATGCGGGAAACGAAGGCCACGGTTGACAGCGGCCTTGAGTCGATGCGGCGCATGACCGGAGCGATCGAGAAGGTCAAGGACTCGGCCCACGAAACCGCGAAGATCATCAGGACGATCGACGAAATCGCGTTTCAGACCAACCTGCTGGCGTTGAACGCCGCGGTCGAGGCGGCACGCGCCGGCGAGGCGGGCAAGGGCTTCGCGGTCGTCGCCGAGGAAGTGCGGAACCTGGCGCGGCGCAGCGCGGACGCAGCCAAGAATACCGCCGATCTGATCGAAGGCTCGCAGAGGAACGCCGAGGCCAGCGTGAGCGTGACGCAGGAGGTGGCCAAGTCCCTGGCGGCGATCCAGGAGGACGCCGTGAAAGTGGCGACGCTGGTTGCGAGGATCGCAGCCGCCTCGAAAGAGCAAACGCTGGGCATCGCGCAGGTCAACACGGCCGTGTCCGAAATGGACAGGGTGGTGCAGCAGAATGCGGCCAGCGCCGAGGAGTCCGCGAGTGCGTCCGAGGAACTGTCGGGCCAGGCGCAGGAACTCAACGCCATGGTGGGCGAAATGAGGGCGATCGTCGAGGGCGGCAGTGGCGGTGACGGCGTGACCCTGCGCCCGCCGGCGCGGCCTGCGCACGCACCGCAGGCGCGGAGGCCGGTGGCGCAATCGCGCGGGAAGGCAAGAGCACCGACGGCGCTGCCGCACCGTGCCGGTGCGAACGGGCGCCGCGCCGCCAGGCCCGCACTGGCCGCCGCCAGCCAGAGACCGGAAGAGGTCATTCCGCTGGACGACGCGGACCTGAAGCAATTCTGAGGTCACGGAAGGTGGCAAGGGCTCATGCCGCTGCCGGTATCGCTCAGTTCGACAAGCAGGTAGCGGCCGGGCGTGACCGATCGCGCCGTGGCTCGGCGCGTCCCGCGCCGAAGTGGGGTACGCCGGCCGGTCCCCGGCCGAGGGTCTCGGGCCGGGACGGCCCCGAGGGCACTCTGCTGCGGTCCCGGAGGTCCCGCGCCACGACCCGCCGCTCTGCGGCGGCGCTCCCAGCCATTTCTGCACCGCGTTCTTCAGGGCGGCCGCATCCAGCTCTTCCCAGCAGGACTCGGCCGTCGGGTCGGCGAGTTCATTCACGAGGCCTAAGGTATACGCTACAGCGCCACGCCTGCTGGCGCCAATCGGTTGCATGTCGTGCCGTGATGCGTCAGTGCCTCCCGGGCGGCAGACCGCCCGGTCATACCAAGGTGAAACTGGCAACGACGCTTCCGGAGCCCGCGAGGACGCGGGCGCTCCAAAGTCAGCCCTCCGTGCCAGTCCCTGGAGCGCCCGCGTCCTCGCGGGCTCCCGGGCCCCTTCAGTTTCATGGGAGTCTTGGGTGCCAGGCGTCCCTCTGGCGGCTGGCGCGGCGGGGCGATTATCTCAGAGGTTCCGGACGCGCTCTTCGGGGCTGATGATCTCCGTGATGCGCAGACCGAACTTCTCGTTGACCACCACGACTTCGCCTCGGCCCACGTGCACGCCGTTGACCAACATGTCGATGGACTCGCCGGCCGCGCGCTCCAACTCGACCACGGCACCGGGACCGAGAGCGAGCAACTCCTTCAGCGGCAGTTGCGTCTCGCCGATCTGCGCCGTCACGCGCAACGGAATACTGTAGAGGATGTCGAGGTTGCGCCGGTCGCCGTTGCCCGCCTTGCCCGCGGCGGACGGGCTCTCGCGGATGGACCCGAACTGGACCTCCGCGATCTCGTCGCCCGCCAGGTCAGAGCTCAGGGCCGAGCCGGCTGCGTTTGCTGATTGCTTTTCCATGAATGCCGCTCCATCGATGAAGAAAGGGGAAGTGCCCAAGTTGTTCAGAGTCTACGCTGTTCACCGCTCCAAAAGTTGCTCTCCAACCGAACGCTACGGGCTCGCCGGCTTGTCCGCCTTCTCGGACCGGGGACGCTCCGCCACCTCCGTAATCTTGACCCCGAGTGAATTGCCCACCCGGCCCGTGTGCCCACGGAACATCGGCTGGCCTTCGACCGACACGGTCACCGGTGTCGAGAACGTCTCTTCCAGGACCAGAATATCGCCCGGCTGCAACGTGAACCAGTCGCCGGCACGAATCACCGTGCTGCCGAGTTCGGCGGTGGCCCGGACCGGCGTCTCCAGCAGCGCGGACATGAGGTGGCGCCGGACGTCTTCCTGAGACGACTTTCCGTAGTAGTCCATCTTCCCGGCCTTGCCATGCAGTTCCTTCTGTATGGTCTGTACCAGCGGCATGGTGTAGCAGAGATTGATGATGCCGTTGGCCATGCCGATCTTGGCGTCAAAGGTCAGAACCACGACCGGGGCGTCCGGGGGCGTGGCCTGGATGTACTCCGGCGACGACTCGTGCCGCAGTTGCTTGATCTCACCCGGCAACACATTGCGCAGCGACGCGGACAGACGCGCGAAAACCATCGCGATCAGTGGCTCCAGGATGGCCAGCTCGACATCGGTGGGCTTGCGCGCCGACGTCTCGACGTTGCCTTTGCCGCCCACGAGCAGGTCCACCAACCCCAAAACCAGCGACAGGTTGATCTCCAAGACCGCAACGCCGACGTGCGTGCCGATGTTGAACACGATGGCGTGCGTAATCTCGGAAAGCGACAGGGTGAACTCACTGTAGAGCTGTTGATCGCCCGAGACCAGTTCCACCGCAACGGCGGAACGCAGGAACAGGGACATGCTGGCTTGCAGTTCGCGGGCAAAGTCCTCGTGCAGATTCGTCAACCCGCGGAGTTGCTCGCGGGTGATCAGGTGCGGCCGTCGGAAATCGTACAGGTGGGCGGCAAGCTGCTCGGCCTGCTGAGCGTCGTCGGAGAACTGGTCGACGGCAAGGTCGCCGCGCTCGACGGCGCCCATCAAGGCATCAACTTCATCTTGTGAGAGAATTTTGGCCATAGTTACGGGCGGTTCCGAGTTCAGAGTCCAGGGCGACAAGGGACAAGTGTCGCGGGGAAAACCACCGCGTCGCTTCGGCGTTCACTCACACTTACAGACTCACTCACCCACCCACACCCGCTGCTCACACACGGTCCTGCCTCTCCGCCTCGTCCCTACTGCACCAGGAAACCGCTGAAGTAGACGTCAAGGACATTTCCAGCGCTGTCCTTGGCCAGCAGATCGTTCAGCGTGTCCTTGATCTCTGTGGCCAACTGACGCTTGCCCTCGGCCGACAACAACCCGGCAACGGTCTTGTCACTGACGATGTTGATCACCGTCGCCATGATGCGTTTCTGGCGGCCTTTGGGGTTCTTGGCGTCCGGTTCCGAAAACAGGTTCAGCATGGCCGGATCACTGACTTCGATGACGATCTCCAACTGCGCATACCGGTTGCCGCTCGGATCCGCGACATTGACCTGCAAACGCGGCAGTGCCACCTCGGTGATCAGCACCTCGGGTGCCGCCGGTTCCTCCTTCGGCGCGGTCATGGACCGGAAGGCATAGATGGTCACGATCGGCGTGAGAACCATGACGGCGACCGACAGGCCCATGAGCAACATGACCATGGAGCGCGTCTGGCGCGCCTTCTCATTGTCCGCGATCTCTTTGGTGATCGGTTTTTCCTCGGCCATGGTGTCTGTCCTCGCTCAAGTCGCTCCTCTTACGGTCGCCGGCACCACAGTTCGCCGACATGCCGCGGGTCGGCACCGGCTTGGTTACTGTGTCCCTGTCGGCGCCTCGGGTGGCTCATCGGCCAGGCCGGTGTTCACCGGCGGAAGCGTGAACCACCGGCGCCGAAAATCAACGATGAGCGTCGTGACCTCTTCGGGACTCTCCCGGACCATATGCCGGTGACCGTTGGCCAGGATGATCAGCGTCTCCGGCACCTGCTCGATGGACTCGATCAAGTCCGAATTCAAGTACCGCTTGTGGCCATTGACGTCGGTGACGAGGATCACGGTGGCTTCTCCAAGGCCGGCTGGCTCGCCGGGGCATCAGCCGGATTGGCTGCTGCCCCGCGGGCTCACCGGGGAACTAGCGGCTACCGCTTCAGGTTCAGCACTTCCTGCATCATGGCGTCAGCGGTGGTCACCGTGCGCGCATTGGCCTGGAAGGCCCGTTGCACGGTCATCATGTCGGTGAACTCCTTGACCAGGTCGACGTTGGACTGCTCCAACCGCCCCTGGATCATGTACCCGACGCCGCCGATGCTGGGCGTCTCGGGGGTCACCGTGGTCAGGACCGTATTGGGGGTCGTCTTGAACAGCCCGCCTTCCTGCCGGTCAAGGGTGTCAGGGTTCCCGAAGCGCTGCAGGCCCAGTTCGCCCGTGCCATTGGTGAAGGCCGCGCCCACCACCGTCATGGCCCCGTCCGCGGTGATCGCCATGTCAGTCGGGATGGCGTCGAACGTGATCCGGTCCAGGTTGATGTCCAGCAGCATGGCGCCGCCGGGCCGCATCAGCACGTAGGAGCCGGCGGCCGCAGGGTCTTCGACAATGGAGAAGTCGCCGGCACGCGAGTACATCGTATCACCGTGATACTCGACCGGCAGGAAACCGTCGCCGATAACGGCGATGTGCGTGGCGACGCCGGTCTCATCCACGGAACCACTCGTCCAGTCGTAGTTCACGCCGGCCACGCCCACGCCGGTGCCCTGCTGCGCCATCAACCCGGCCGCGTTGGCGCCCGCGGTCTGCATGTACAGCGATTCCTGGAAGTTCATCGACCCGCGCTTGAACCCGACCGTGCGGTTGTTGGCAATGTTGTTGCCGATCACCGCCATGCTGTTGCCCTGCGCCAGCATCCCGGTCATACCCACGGTCATGATGCTACTGCTGCTCATTGGGGATCTCCTTCTTCTTTGGCTATGGGGTTTGAGTCGGTGTCGTACTCGACGAAGCCACGGATCCGATCTGGACGAGGTTCGCCAGGGGCACAGCCTGTCCGTCAATGATCACCTCGACCTTGTCGGCATCCGCCTGTACTTGTGTGACAACGCCCGTCAAAACCTGGCCGGTAACGGGGTCTTCGTACTGAACGTTCCGATCGATCAGACTCGCGGCACTGCCCAAACGCGCGGCACCCGCCATGGATGAGACGGCGTTGGCCATTGACCGCGATTGCTCCAATGTCGTCAACTGCGCCATTTGCAGCACGAACTCCTCGTTGCCCATCGGGTTCATCGGGTCTTGGTTCTGGAGCTGAGCCACGACCAGTTTCAGGAAGTCATCGGCACCCAGGGTGTCGACGGTCGACTTCGTGGTCGCCGTGGTCTGCCCGGTCGTCGGAGTGGCTGAAATCTGCATGACCCGTTTCCTTATAACCGCCCGTCGGAATGCTGATTTTCAACCATTACGCAGGAACCGTACCATGGCGCCAGCAGCACGTCCCGTACGCCAGGACCGGCAGGTCTTGCCGGCGGTGACGTTCGTCCTGGAAGAATTCTCCGCTGTTGAATGGGTCATGGTGATCATCGTCCTGCATCCCCCGCCTGGGTGAGAGCCACCGCCGGCATCACGCCGTGCGGCGTACGCCCGCCGCTAACGCCGTGGCACGCGTCGCCCGGCGGCGGTCCTTGCGCTTCTCCGCCGGCTTGCTGCTGATCTCGAACGACACCGCCGTTTGCCCGATCCCGCGCAGCGCAGCTTCGATATCCTGTCGCTGACTCATGAGTTGCGCCTGAATGCTCTCGTTGGCCACTTGGATGCGGACGGCCAGCTTGCCCTGCGTCCGCGACAGCGACAACTCGAACGGGCCAATGTGCTGACTCTCGCAAGCCAGGGTGACGCGGCCGCCATCGGCGAGCGGCGAACCGGCCGCCGGCAGGACGGCACGCTCGACGTTCTGCAGCAACTCGCGGGTGAGCATGCGGGCGAGTCGCTCCTGCCCCCAGGCCGAATGCGACGCCGCCGACGCGCGAGTCCCGCTCGTCCGGTCCGGAGCCGTGACCCAAGCCGATGTCGGCAATCCCGTCAGGTTGGCGGCAGACGTGGTGTTCTGGCTGGCCGCTTTGTCCCCCGACGCTCCGACGGTAGAGGACGTACGGGCCGTGTCCTGCTGCGACTGGAATGCCGTGTCCCAGTCGTTCGACGTGGTCTTCCGAAACGCCTTGCCACGCACCTCTGGCAACTCGGGCGTGGGCACACGCCCCTCGGCCATCGGCGACCGGGATCCCGCCGCTGAGGCCGAAACCGGTCCCGCCTGCGGAGTCTGCCCGGGCGCCGAAACGGCAACGTCGGCACGGGCATCGTCGCTCCACCGCGCAGACGTGGCAGATGCCCGCCGCTGTGTGCCGGAAGCTCGGGACAGAGATTCGGGAGCATGGCCCAACGTTTGCCGCTCCGCGGCGCCGAGCAGCACCTGCGCTGCAACCGCCGCACGCATCGGATCCGCGACCAAGACCGGGCCCCAAACCGCGTCACGCAGAACCTGCTGCCGGTCCGCGTGGATGGCCAACTCCTGGTGTGTAAAGGCACTCGGCAACGACGCCTTGGCACTAGGCGCCCCCGACTCACCCACGCGAGCCGAAGGTGCAGGTTTGGCAAGCTCAGGGACCGCAAACATGCCGTGCTCCGACGCGGGGAGGCGTTCGCCGGCCAGCAGAATGCCGGTTGCGTGTCGACTGTCGGCCGGAGTGATCCCCAGCGCCCGCTCTGGCGCGGCGGTCTCGCGGGGCGCGGGAACAGAGGCGGCCGGGGCCGGACGGGTGTCGTTCGACGGCGGTGTGGCAGGCACTGGCGCCGGGACAACGCCCTGAACGCCGGACAACGGGCCGGCCGTCACGCTCGACAACGGCGCGCCCTGCGGCGCGGCGGTCTCACGGGGCGCGGGAACAGCGGCGGCGGCGTGCAGGCTGCCGTGGTTCGGCGGCGGGACGGTTGCCGCAGTCGGGGCCGGGGCAGCGGCTTGCGCCAGGCTCTCGCGGACCGGTGCCGCCAACGGCACAACCGACGCAGCACGGCGCACACTGGGCAACGGACCGGCTACCACCCCGGGCAACGGCGCGCCCTGCGGTGCGGCGGCCTCGCGGGTCGGGCGAACGGCGGCAGGCGGCAGGCTGCCGTGG
>Ga0156402_1104_pt1 | contig 27302 bp, 21 predicted proteins | sample RifOxyA3_FD_108045 | JGI IMG/M metagenome (GOLD analysis project Ga0156402, IMG submission 108045) | Lentisphaerae bacterium RIFOXYA12_64_32 | reverse complement strand
CAGTGTCGACACGCCGGAACACGCGCCACAACGCGAACATCCCCGCCGCGAGTAACATGGGAGTCGCGGGTGGAACGACGGTGTGCTGGCCCATGCGTGAGACCCCCGTGGCCTTGTGCCACGGGTGAATCGGGTTCGCCCGCCAAACGTGCGTGTCCCCCCTCTCTTCCCCTTCCCCCGTCCGCCGGCGGCGGACGGGGGAAGGGGAAGAGAGGGAACGAGGTGCGGCGAAGTAGCCAATGAACCCGTTCACCTGCCACACGAGGTGGCAGGGGTCTATGCTCCACCCTTAGCTGACGCATTACACGGCCGATACTTCAGATTCCTTGATATTCCGTCCTTCCCAGGCTAGTGTGCCTAAATTGTGAGAAACAAACATCTTATGAGTTAGCAGCAACAGAAGGGGAAAGGCCTTAAAGTGAAACGGCGACCTCTATCAAGCGCTGCGCTCTTCGCCTCGTTGCTGGTACTCTCCGCCTGTTTGCGCACTGGGGAGGTGCAAAAGAGGGCCGAGTGCAAGAACCAGAGGCCTGCGAACTGGCCCGTCCTGCTGGATGATGCCACCAGAAAGACCTCCGCGGTATTTGCGGACCTTGGCGCGCAAATGCTGGCGACAAGCAACAAGATCGCGACACTTCACAAAGCCGGCGACCAGAATGGGATGAGGCAGGCTGTTGCGGATCTCGCCAAGTCCAATCCGCAAGTGGTTGATTTCGCCCTCATCGACAAGGCCGGCATCATGAAGATCGTCGAACCCGAGGAATGCCGGAAGTTCGAAGGTTCCGACATCTCGTCGCAAGAACAGGTGCAACGCGCCCTGAAAGGCAAGGCGGTGATGAGCAAGCTGTTCCTCGCCGTGGAGGGCTTTCGCGCCCTCGACATGGAGTACCCCGTAACGTACGGCGACGGCCAGACCGTCGGGGCTGTGAGCGCACTCATCAGGCCGGAGCAGTTTCTTGACCATATCATCAAGCCCATGACGCAGGGTTCTCCGGTCGACATCTGGATGATGGACATGGACGGGGCGATTCTGTATGATCCCGACATCGAGGAAATCGGGCGCAACCTGTTCACCGACGCACTCTACCAGCCCTACACGAGTCTCATTGAGGCCGGACGCAAGATTGTCGCCGGCGGGGAAGAAGGTTGCACTCAATACGATTTTCTTGCTACCGGCCTGAAGCGTCCGATGAAGAAGAACGCATTCTGGCGGAAGATCGACGTGCTTGGCGAGAGATGGGCTCTGGTCGCGACCGTTGCCGCCGACCCGACAACTGTCGCCGTCCAGGGGAATCTCTCGAATGCCATGCCGGCCGAGGACGCGCTAAGAGCTCTGGCCATGAACCAGAAGCTCATCGACGCCATCGAAACGGACAAGAAAGATGCGGTCCTCGAAATCCTTAAGGAACACTACTCCAGGTACCCATGCTACAGCGTCCAGTGGGTGACCAACGATTGCGTGGCTGTCGGTGGTTTCCCGCCGGAGAACAGCCTGAACAACTACAAGATCGATGCCGTCAAGAACTCTTCCGACGCCGAGTTCGTGAAGAAGGTGACGGAAGGCAAGGAGAGCGTTTTCGATATGCCGCTCATGGAAGGCGGCGCGGGAAGAACCCACCTTGTCCCGGTGCTGACGGGCGGCCGGCGCCTGGGCATGATCTACAGCATCAGCATCTTGCCCAAGCGGTGAGCAGTTCTCCTGCCCGCGGCGTTCTCTGACGCGCCGACACGTTGGAGCCGGCAACGCCGTGGACCACTCGCTGAAGCGTCGCTGCCACTTCCGCCTGGAAGTGGCGTGTCGATTCAGCCAGAAGAAGAGCCCGCGAGGACGCGGGCGCTCCAAGTTTCGTCCGGCATCCGAACTGGAGCGCCCGCGTCCTCGCGGGCTGTCTTGGTGCCGCATCGGTTAAATCGACACGCCCTGAAAGGCGGGACTCAGGCCGAGACGGCTGCCCAACACCCTCTCCTGACCAGCCGGTCTGCCAGCCGGGAGGTGCTGACGCAGACCGCAGGCAACAGGCCGCTCAGATCACCTTGCGCGCCTTCATCAGTTCGGCGGTGAGGATTGCGCCGCCCGCTGCGCCGCGCACCGTGTTGTGGTGCAGTCCCACGAAGCGGATGTCGAACACGGGGCACTTGCGCAGGCGCCCGACGGTGACGGCCATGGCCTTGTCCGCGTCGCGGTCTTTGCGCGGTTGCGGACGGTCAGGTTCGTCCCGGCAGATGATCGCCTGTTTCGGCGCCATGGGCAGATCGAGGTCCTGCGGCACGCCCCGGAATTTGCGCCAGATCGCGAGGATCTCATCGAGTGCCGGCGCGCGGTCGGCGAACTTGAGGCTGACGCAGGCGGTGTGGCCGTCGACGACCGGGACGCGGTTGCAGTGTGCGGAGATCGCAACCGACGCGTCACTGACGATGACGCCGTTCTCGACACGGCCGAAGATCTTCAGCGGCTCGTTCTCCGTCTTCTCTTCCTCGCCCCGGATGAGCGGGACGATGTTGTCCATGATGTCGAGCGAAGGCACACCGGGGTGCCCCGCGCCGGACAGCGCCTGCAGGGTCGCGATGACCATGGTGCGCGGCTTGAAGCCGGCCTGCCACAGGGCCCAGATCGGTGTCATGTAGCTCTGAATGCTGCAGTTTGACTTGACCGCGATGCAGCCGGTCGTCCAGTTGCGGGCACGGCGCTGGGCCGCGATCACGTCGAGATGGTCGGGGTTGATCTCCGGGATGATCATGGGCACGTCGGGTGTCGCCCGATGCGCCGAGTTGTTCGACACGACCGGGAAGCCGGCGGCGGCGTACGCGAGCTCGAGCGCGGCGACGGCCTTCTTGTCGAGCGACACAGCCGAGAAGACCAACTCGCACTTGCCGCGCGCGCCCGCCACATCGTTAGCGTCGCCGACGGTGAGCTTCCGGACCGGCTCGGGAATGTCGCTGTACATGTGCCAGCGGCCCGCGACCGCCTCGGCATAGGGCTTGCCGGCCGACTGGGGCGAGGCCGCGACGTACGTGACCGCAAACCACGGGTGATTCGCGAGCAGACGAATGTAGTTCTGGCCCACCATTCCGGTGGCGCCGATGACGCCTACGTTGATGCGCTGTGTCATATGAGTTCCTTTCGAGACCTGCGGGCCTGCGTACGGTAAATCGATGTTCACGCAAAAAGGACTATGCACGAAAAAACCCGTTGTCGGGGTCGCTCCGACAGCGGGTTGTCTGCGTCTTGGCCGGGGCTGGGGTGTCTCAGGTCACCTGAGCCCGCCGTCGGAGCAATACAACCCCGGCCGAGGCGCTTGTCTGCGTGCGCGTCGTCCACGTCGTCATCTGGGTTGCTGCTCCGGTACGCATGTCCATGAGGCCAGAACTATAGCGCGCGGCCACAGACGGTGCAACCAAGTTGCTTGCCGGCTCCCGCCGCCATTGCCCTTGCGGCAGTGGGGCGCCGATTGAGAAGAAGGGGGCGGTTGGTGCCCCCTTCTTTTTCAATCGACGCCAGGCCACCGCCCCAGGACCGCGAGGTTGCGGGGGCTGCATGCGGCGGGGAACAACTGAAGCACGCGAGCATCATAGCCATGGTTTCGCAGGTAAAGCGCCCGGTCCAAAGCGAGGAAGATTTCGAGCGCCCGGCCCAGCATGGATCGGGGCATGGCGAGGCGTCGCTGGGCGACGTACGTCGCGTGGGCCTTACCCGCAGCGGCGGCGATCTCGTCCGGTGTGGGTTCGGGAAAGCCCCGAGCCTGGCACGCCGCCTTGGCGAACACGGCAAACTCCGCGTCCGCCTTGCGGCGGTTCAGCCCACGCATTTCCTCGCCTACGGGACCGGACCATCCCCGAACCGCAAGGAGATACCGCAGCGCGAGGCGCGTTTTCTTGGAAGCGAGCGTGGGGGGGCGTTCGCCCTCGAGCGCTGCAGTCCGCGACGGCACGTTTGCGAGGCCCAGGATCTCCCGCGGCAAAGTGGGGCCGCCCGGCACGAGCGCGTGGCGTGCCCTACCCCGGATCTTCTGCGGACAACACGCCAGGTGAAGCACTGACGCCTTCATGGCCACGGCCGCGGTGACAAGCGCGTCGCCCAATTCGCCACACCCGTGCAAGGCCATGAGCAGACGATCGGGGCGGGGCGGCAATGACAAGAGCGGGGCGTCGGAGGGCGAGAGCACGTCGGCGGTGATGAACCGGACGGGCAGATCGCCGGCCAGCGTCCGCGCCACCGCCACCCGCTCAGGATCCCGCTCAAACCCCACAGCAGGCACGGACAGGGCCGAAGAAGCCCGGGCGGTCACGTGTCCCCGCCCCGCGCCAACGTCCACGATCTCGGACAGGGCCGGAAAGCTTTCACGCAGCAGGTGCAGGATCGCTGCCACCTGCCCACGCTTACGCACACTCATCGAGGGGAAATCCACGGGGGGCGGGGTCCCGGGCACGACAGGAATCAGCGTGGTCACGGCCAAGGTCCGCTCGGCCAGTTCGCGCAGTGAGGGAGGACAGGCGGGATCACGCAGGAACCAGTTGGAAATCCCCTCGGTGTCCGCGCGATCCAAGTCCGCTTCGGAACGGGTCAGCAGGTAGTCCTGCCAAAGCCGGGACACAGCCCACGGCGGGGGTCCGGACTCCGCGCGCGTCAGCACGATATCGCGCGCGTCAGCAAGGAGCGCTATCACGCGCGCATGCGTTCGAGCGAGATCCATTGATGGAATGGCCAAGGACACGCTTCACCAGGCCCGGGTTTTGCTTGCAGGTTACTTTCCTGGAGCCACGAGGAAGAACGTAGTCCGGGACGAAAGGGGTGCAAGGGCCGTGGCGCGCTCAGTCATGGAAGCGCCGACTCCTTCCGAAACGAAGATTAGAGACAAAGCCCCATCTTCGTCTCCCCCGTACCACCAATACGGTTTCCCGTCAATCCGTCTTTCCGTCCGAAGCAAGCGGGAAGAGGGACGCCTACTTTTGCGGGGTCGGGCTCACGCGCACACAACGGATGGGCAGGGCCCGGTCACGGTTGATCCGCCGTGTGACGGAACGCGGTCGGCGAAAGACCGTTAGCACTCCTGAATGCCTTCGAGAAATGGAATCCGTCACAGAACCCCAGTGCGCGACCGATGTCGTCAACGGTCCGGTCCGTGGTGCGCAGCAGATGCAGGGCGCGTTCGAGGCGCCGTTGCAGGATGTAGCGCCGGGGCGAGACCCCCAGGGCCTTGCGGAACTCGGTGGAGAAATGGCAGCGGGTGAGGTGGGCGACAGCGGCGAGTTCCGCCACCGGCAGCCGGTCGCCCAGGCACGCATCGACATGGTCGAGAACCGGCCGGAGGCGCTGGACCGCCTGGCGCGGCCAGCGACCGTCGTCGGCACGCGACAGGAACGGGTGCAACAGCGACAGGAACAACGCGGTCGTCTCCAGGGCGTAGGCCGGACCCGGTCGCCGGTGAATGGCCATCAGGCGCTCGAACGTCGACACCGCTGCCGCCACATCGGCCACGTCGCGCTGGACCGCGGACAGGGCCAGTTCCGACAGATCGATGGTCCCGTAGACTCGGGCCGTGTAGTGCAGCCAGTAGACCTCGAATGAGTCCGGGCAGCCGTATCCGAACGGCAGGTTTGCCGGAACATGGTAGATTCGCCCGGGCAGCAAGTCGTACGTACGCCGCCCAACCTGCATCCACGCCTTCCCCGCCGTGATCAGGTAGAGCCGTCCATGCGGCGGCGTGGTCGGCGCCGAACTCCAGGATCGTCCCAGCCGCGAGAAACTGGCGATGGCCACCGAAACGCTCAGGTTCTCGATACCGGGCTGCTGTGTGCTCACCGCGTGTCCTTTCGAATCGTGCATCGCCGTCATTGCCACAGAGATCTGATGTTGACAGAACAAATATACATGACTTCGAAATATCCTGCCATGGCCACTATCACGGTCGTAGGTGTACATTGATCGGCAGATAGTGGACGCTTTGGAAAAACAGGAATACACATCCATGAAAGCCGTGCCGGCAGAGGACAAGGTCATTTTGCGTGAACTGGGTCGGCAGTTGGCGGACGCCGCCGCGGATCCGGTGAACGAAACACGCCGCGAGATTCAGCGCAAGGTTGCGAACCGCGAACGGACCAAGCCGTGGATCGGCATCTACCAGGAGCCGTGGAACGAACTGAACGTCAACGGCGAACTGAATCTACACTGCACCGACGCCTTCTGTAAAGGGATAGAGAACGAGCTGCGACAGGTGCTCTTCAAGTGGCGTCACTACCCTGGGGACATGACGGTCTCCGCGGTGTCTGTCCAGCCGTATTGCATTCGCGACACAGGGTTCGGGATCAGCGAGCAGGTCGACATCGAGCGCACCGATGCCACCAACAGTGTGGTGTCGCGCCACTTCCACATTCAGGTCAAGGACGAGGCGGACATCGAGAAGATCAAGTGTCCCGTCGTCACCCATGACGCCGCCATGACGGAAGAGTGTTACCGGAAACGCGGCGAGATTTTCGATGGCATCCTGGACGTGCGCAAGTCGGGCACGGGCTCGTTCTGGTTCGCGCCGTGGGATGAGATTGTGCGCTGGACCGGGGTGCAGGAAGTGTTGATGGACCTGGTGCTGCGGCCCGACTACGTGAACCGGCTGGTCAGTCATTTCGTGGATTGCTGGCTCGCGCGCCTCGACCAGTACGAGGGACAGGGCCTGCTCAGCGCCCCGGCAGCGCAGCTTGCCGTATCGGGTGCGGCGCAAATCTTCTCGGAGGTCTCACCCGAGATGCACGGCGAGTTCGCCCTGCAGCACGAAGCGCGTTTCTACCGGCGCTTCGGGAAAGTCTACTACGGTTGCTGTGAACCGCTCCACAACAAGGTCGATGTCTGTGCGCATTACCTCCCGAACATGTACAAGATCTCCATGAGTCCTTGGGTGGATTTCCCGAAGGCCGCGGCGAGTGTCGGTTCGCGGTTCATTTTCGCGTGGAAGCCGAACCCCGCTTTCGTGGCGTACGACCGCTGGGATCCCGAACTGGTGCGGAAGGACATCCGCGAGAAACTGGCAATCGCCGCTGCCAACGGCTGCATCGTGGAGATTCATCTGAAGGACATCAGCACCGTCCGCTACGAACTGCAGCGCCTCACCGAGTGGAACCGAATCGCCCAGGAATGCGCGGCCGAGTACGCGGCGTAGCGGCTGCCTCTGCCCCCCCCGGGTCGCTCCGACGTTGCGGGATCGTTTTCCGGCGATATAGTCCGACGGTTTCGTCAGATGCAGAGGCGACCGGAACCCTCGGTGCCCATGGCGCACCGCCATTCCGCACCGGCAGCCGCAATGACCATAGACCTGAAACACGCCGAAGACACTCCCGCCGGGCGGCGCCGTTTGTCCGGAAGAACGACGCGGCGCGGCGTCCAGACCGGGTTTTCCACCCGCGGAACCGTGTTGTTCGGCGTCCCGTTTGTCGGCGCGGGTGCGGGAATCATTCTGGTCGGCACCCGAGTCATCCCCGTTGATCCAAGCTCGGTGCACGCGCCCTACTGGGTGTTGACGATGGTCGGCCTGGTGTTCGGCTTCGGGGGTCTGTGGGCCTGGGGTATGGCGTGGAAGCAATACGCGTCACGCCGTCGACAACAGGAGGCGATGCGCCGCCACACGGGAGTGTCGGCCTTTGCGGACTACGCCTGGGACCCGCACGGATTCGAAGCGGCGCGCTGGCAGACGGCGGGGCATGCCGTTGGCGGGGCTGTCATTCTCACGCTCTTCCTTTCGGTCTTCAACTACTGGGCGTTCGGCGCCGGCGGGCCGTGGCCGGTGAAGGCGTTGGTGGTCTTGTTCGACCTCATTGCGGTGGCGGCGTGGTGGGAGGCCGGGCTTCGGCTGGGCCGGGCCCTGAAGTTCGGCGGGTCCCGGATCGTCTTCGATCGTTTTCCCTACCCGCAGTCAGAGCCCATCGTCATTCGGTGGGTCCCGGCCGACGGCATCGATCAGGCCAGGAACGGCGCCTTCACCCTGCGCTGTGTCGAGGAATGGTTTGAGAGTTCCGGCAGCGGGGAGGATCGAAGCACGACCATGGTGCACGAGGAAATCTGGCGCGAGACATGGCGGTTCGATCGGGCCGCCACGTTCCGACCCATGCGGGACGTCGCGCTGCGGTTCGAACCGCCGGACGACCTGCCGCCGACCCGGCTGAGCGTGGACCGCCCCACCTTCTGGGAGCTCGAAGTGAAGCTGGACCTGCCGGGACTGGACTTCGTGGAAACCTACCTGGTTCCCGTCTATGCGGCAGAGTGTCGCCCCCGGTGACTGCCACGGTGCAAGGCCGCTCCCTGGCCGAGGGGCAGCGGGAATTGACCGCGGGGCGGAAAAGACCCCGCGAGGCAGGTCACTTCTCCGTCACCCTCTTCACGCTGTCCGGCAGATCGACCTGATCGAGACTGTTGCACGTGGGGCAAGGCTGCACGATGAACTTGGTCTCTTTCCCCGGGAGAAGCTTCAGCGGGAAATGCACCGCGCACTTCTTGCAGTAGAGCGGAAAGAAGAAGCCTTTGCCGGGTTCCTTCGACGGAGCCTCGATGTTCCCGGACGCCACCTTTCGCAGTCCGCCGGAACTGTCAATGACCGTTATCTGGGGTCTGAATGCACCCCTCTGCTTCAGCACGAAGAAGCCCACGACTCCCACCACCAGCAGGACGGCCAGAACCATTGCCACGAGTTGCTCCTTCGAATACGCGCGCGGAGACGGCAACAGTTTGGCCAGCACGCTCGAAAGCGAGCCCCCCTTCAGCCCAAAGTACTGCAACGGGCTCTTCCGTTCCTTCTTGAATTGCTGCTGAAATATCGTCACGATCCGAGACTCACTGATGGCCCCGGTCTCCAGCAGAATTTCCGCCAACGAGGGCGCCCGTCCGCTTTCCCGCATCATTTCAGCCTGGATATCGAAGCACGTCCTGTACTGGCGATCGGTTATGAAAGTCCTGCCTAACGCCAGCTTGGCAAATCTGTTCTCCTCGCCCGTGGGTTTGGGCAGGGCCTGGAACTTCCGTATCCGCACGGCATAGTCCTTGGACACGTACCCTTTCGCGACCATGAGTTCGTCAATCGGTGGTACGGGCTTGCCGGATTTCGCCGCCTCCCACTGGAGAATCGCGCACTCGACAATCTGGGGGGACGTGACCAGCCCCGCCCACTTGGCAATCCGGCCGAATCTGAGATCGCGCAGAGGGGGTGGGCCGCCACTTCCCCCGGCGGTGCCGTCAGTCGAGCCGCCCGGAGCGACTCTGACCAGGGTGTTTTTCGAGCCGCAGAGCGGGCACTCGGTGCGCGGTTGCCATTCAGGCAGAGAGAACAGGAAATGGCAATCCTCGCATTCGGCCCTTTCCCCATCAGCGTTCGGAGCGCCCGCCTCGCGTCGCCTGCCGGCCGCAACAACTTCTGCCAGAGGGTCAAGGATTCTCCGAATGTGGTTGAACGGCTTAAGTATGCAGGTCTCGGCGCCGTGATTCGACGCCTCAACGACGAGAGGCTGCTCCGACGCGTTTGCGGTCACAATGACCGGCAGTTGCGGATGATGCTTCTTCACCTCCTTGATCAGCTCTACACCGTTCATTCCGGGCATCGTCAAGCTGATCAGGGCTGCGTCAAACGTCTCGTGCGCGAGCTTCTCCTGGGTGGCCGCAGGACTCGGGACGGTCACCACCTCGTAGCCGTGCTGGGCCAATGAATTGGCAAGACCATCGCGGATGCTCTGAAAGTCATCCGCCACCAACACCCTGCCCTGGGCTGCACTGCTGTCTGCTTCTGCTTCACCCATTTTAACCCCCTATCGAGAGAGCCCGACGAGTGGCGCTTTCTGCCCGCTTCAATCTTTACGGAAGTTCCGTTGTCACCGGCGTCGCAATCCCCGCGCTACGGGTCGTCCTGGCAGGCGGCTTCGTCAACTTGAACCTCAGCCGTCTCTCCGGTCGCCACTTCGCGTGGCGCTCCTCCGGCTCCTGCCAGTGTCGCACTGCCCGAGTTGACCTGTACTTCCGTCTTGTATGTCGCACCTGAAGCGCTAGTCTTGACCCCGAAATCCCCTCCATTCCCACCAGCAGCAGCCCCGGGCGTGACAACGTCACACCTGTCACCCGTCGCCACGTCCGGCTGGATTTGTACGCTGCCGTGCGATTTGTAAGCCCGGAAAACCGAGTAGACGTGTCCACTCTCACCGAGAATCGACGCCACGACCAGAGCGCTGGAGCCGCCGACCAGAGTCACCGTACTCCCGCCCTGGATCCCGAGCACGCCGCCGCTGACCTCGTCCCCAACGCCTATCGGCACACCGTTCCAAGTCACCTTGGCCGACGGTCGGATCTGGACAGCCCCGTGCGCAAAGGCGCTCACCCCCCGGGTGTTCAGGCGGTGATACGGACAGCCGAGAATGTAATCCTCGCCTTGGAGCCTCTTTGCTCCTCGCTGCACGTAGAATTTCTCGTAGCATTTCTTCGTGAACGGGCAGTAGAAGAAGTCCGGACTCCCTGCGGTGGGGAGCAGGTCGGTCAACAGGTTCTTGGGGTATTGCTCGTAGTCCGAGTTGTACACCTCCAGCGCGGTGCACACATTCTTGACGTTGCTCATGCACTCCGCCTCGCGCGCGCGTTCTCTGCCCTGCGCCAGAACGGGCAAGAGCATTCCGGCCAGAAGCGTGATGATTCCCATCACCACCAGCAGTTCTATCAGGGTGAATCCCTTCACCTCTCTCACAGGCGTCACGGCCATAGTACCACCGCCCTTTCTCGGGACGTCAGGAGACCAAGTCCTGCATCGAGACGCGAACTCCATCCGCGCCTACGCCGCGTGCCGGGATCACGGCACCCCGAAACGCATGGGCCTGTTCCGGTCAATCCGAGCATATCCCCGCTTTGTTCGAGAACCCCGCGAGTATCCCGTACTCTTCAACACCAGCCACACTACACACTCAAGATAGGGGCGTCCTGTCAGCTGTCAAAGCGTGCTGAATGCAGATCGCTCTGCGCCAGCGCGCCCCGGTCGGCTGCCACCCGGGCTCATTCCGGTATGGGTTGGGTTTCACGCATTTGTCGTGCCAGGTCTTACGGCCCTGCGTCACGCATGGCTACCGGTACGAGATGCCTTGAGCTTGAAGCAGCCCCTTGATGTAGCCGACGGCGAAGCGGTTACTGACGGTCCGCAGCGCGCCGAGGTCGTCCGGGGGGCGGCAGACCCGTCAACTGGGGCGCCGCCTTGGTCACCGCGTGGGTGACGCCAACCTGCCGGGCCAGTATCCATTTGTCGTCGGGGATGGCAGGCAGCAGCAGGGTGAGTTTCATCGGTCGGTGGTCCCGTGTCAGTTGCCGGTTTGGGTTCACAGCGTCAGGCCGCCGTCGACGAACACGTTCTGACCGGTGATGTAGCGCCCGGCCTCGGAACAGAGCGTGAGTGCCAAACCTGCGCAGTCCTCGGGAGACCCGATGATGCCGGACGGGATCGCGTCCAAGACCTTCGAGCGGTAAGCCTCATCCGACAGTGCCTCGGTATTTCGGTCGGTGTCGATAACCCCTGGCGCCAGGTTGTTGACCGTGACGCCCGAACGGGCGAACTGCTTGGCCAGATTCCGGCACATGTTCAGGACCGCCGATTTCGTGGCCGCGTAGACGAGCATGTCGGGGTGCTGTTTGTCTTGATTGACACTGCCGATGGCCAGGATGCGACCCCATTTGCGTTGGAGCATTCCGGGAGCGAAGCCCTGGATCAGCTCCAGCGTCGATCTGAGGTTGGTGGCGATCTGCGAATCAAACTCCTGCGTTCCGATATCGGTCCATTTTGTTTTGTACTGCACGGACGCGTTCAGGACCAGGATGTCAACCTGGCCGATTTCCTCCACCAGCCGCTGGTTTGCCCGGGAGTCGGAGATGTCCGCAACGCAGCCGCGGACCGCAATGCCGAGGTCCTTGAATTGGGCTACCGTCGTCTCCAGCGCCTCCGAAGGACGGCTGCCGTGAACGAACAGTTCGGCACCGGCTTGCCCCAGCGTCCGGGCGATGGCTTTGCCGATGCCCCTCGTCGAACCGGTGACCAGTGCAGTCTTTCCGGTCAACTCGAACGGTCTTGTCCATTCAACCATGTCTTGGTCCTCCCGCTATCCGAGGTGGAGCGTGAAGGTGTTCAGGGCGTTCTTTGAGAGCTTCAGGCGGTGTTGAGACGTGCCGGCGTCGGTTTCGACCGTCACCGCGTAGTCGCCGTAGAAGCCCCGGAACGTGTTGCCGGCTCCGGCCGTGTAGTCGAGTCTGGCGTGGGTACGCCACTCACGCGTAACGAGATCGTGCAACGCGGTGTAGGCCGGCTTCGGGGTGAAGTCGTAGTTGACCAGGCCGGCACGCAAGCTGTTCTCGCCTTGTTCGCTGCCGAGCGGCGCGTAGGCGGCAGTGCCGTCGACCATGTTCCACCAGATAATGCCGTTGACCGCCGCGTGGCTGAACCAGAGGCGGTAGAGTTTTTCGGTCACCAACTTCTGGAAGGTGTCGCCGTCGCCCAGATCGCGGCGGCTGATGATGCTGACTTCAGAGAAGTTGATCGGAATGTTCAGTTTGCCGTAAAGATCGAGGCCATCGAACAGACGCGACGGGGTCATGAACTTGTCCGCGTCTTTGAGGGCGGACTGGAACATGTGATACTGCAGTCCCAGAGCGTTCACCTTGTAAGCGCGCTCCAGAAGTGATTTGACCAGCAGGTAGACCGGTGAGTAGGTCTTGCTGTAGATGTACCACATGCGGTCGTCGTTGTAGGTTCGGATACAGTCGGGGAAGTATTCGGCCGCCAGCTCGAAGGCCAGTTCCACGTGGTTGTCCGGCATGTGGCACTTGGGAGTCCCGACCGTCATGGTTTGGGCTTCGTTGCAGACGTCCCAGATTTTGATCCGGTCCGCGTAGCGCTCCGCGATCTCCCGGAAGCGGCGCCGGATGCGTCGTTGCATCTCCAGTTCGTCCAACGAGAGCCAGTTCGGCCGGAATTGGTGCCACAGCAGTGGGTGGCCTTTTGGCGTGATCCCGTTCCTGTCGCAGAACTCCAGGACCAGGTCCGGCGGCGGCCGGCGGTAGATGGGGGGGCTGTTCGTGTCGAAACGCAGCGCGCCGTCGCCCGGCTCCAGATCGGACCAGTAGAAGGGAACGACCGCGAGATTGAAGAGGTCACTGAACACCTCTTCGTAGCGCGCGTTCTGCTCCGCTTCCGGGAACTGCCCGATCATGAAGGCGTTGCAGCCGAAATGGAATTCGTGCCGAACCTGCCGGAGCGTTACCTTGGCGCCTTCCACCGGGTTGCCGTCCGGACCAACCACCTTGATCGTGCCCGAGCCCTTGCGGTGTTCCTCAATGCCACGGGAGATCCTGCCCTCGATCTCGGGATCGTCCGTGAGAAGGTTCCGTGCTATGTTTTTGGCCAGGTCGTTCATGATCGGTTCCTCGGTATTTGCTGGTCATCGACGGCCGTCGATCGCAGTCGATTGCCCCCGATTGCTGTCGATCCCCGTCCTTCGGCCCTTATCCTTCTAGAAATACCCGCCTTTGTCCACAATCTGCTGAATGGAGTCGCCGCCACGGACCCACTTGAAGATTTCGTTCTCGTTGCGCTCGATTTCCTCAGCCCGCAGCAGCACTTCATAGGCAATCTCGCGGGGAACGCAGAGGACGCCGTCGATGTCGCCGAAGATGACATCGCCCGGACGCACGGTCACTTTGCCGATCTTGACCGGAACCTGGTAATGGGTGATCAGGCAACGGCCAAGCGAGCCGTTGCTGGTGCGGTATTTGTAGAACACCGGAAACTTCTGTTCGAGAATCTGCTTGGTGTCGCGGATGCCGCCGGCAATGACCGCGCCACGGAGCCCCTTGGCGATGGCGGTCGCGGTCATGACGCCGCCCCACAGCGAGCCTTCGGTGTCCTCGCTGGTATCCCAGACGACCACGCCCTCCGGGCGCATCTCGTCGAGCATTTTGGCGCGGAACGTCATCTCGCCCTGAATCATCACATTGGGAGCGCTCTTGACCGTGAAGGCGATGCCGCAGACAGTCATTTCGTCGCGCAGGGGCATGATGTTGGAGGGGAGGTTCTGTTCCAGCAGGCAACGCTCCCGCATGACATCGTTGATGGCGCCGGTGTAGAGACGCTCGTAACGCTCGCACAACTCCCGGATGGGGACTGGAAACTCGTTGCCGGGGATGTACTCGCGGGCCGCGATGAGCTTGTCAAGCTTCATCAATCCCGCCTCTTTCTGCAGTTTGTTTTCCGCCATGGTTCGCTCCTTCTCCTCTTCGCGTCTGGTCTTCATACAGTGAACCGCGGGCCGGTGCCGTTACGTTCGGGTTCCAGCACGTGGGCGAGGCCACGCGTTCGTGAACCGGCCGCGCCCGGGGCTTTCCGTTACCAGGCACACCCATTCGACACCCAATTCCGACATTCGATCAACGTCGACCCCGCGCTTGCGGCGACGAGAAGTACCCGTTCCGCGCGTAGAAGCCGTAGGTCATACCCTTGAAGAATGGAGCGTCCATGGTTGGGTCACCTCTGCTGGCGTTTGGCGACGACATAGCCGAACGGCGAAAGGGCGGCCGTGCCGCCGGCAAGCGCCGCACCCGAGGACAGCAACGGTTCGTAGGTCTCGCCGTCAGGAAGCTGGAGTGAGGTGTTGACCGCTTCACCCCGCGCGTTGATTACGACCAGGATCCTGTCCTCGCCTGACTCCCGGACGAAGGAGAGGACCGCCTCGGGCGCAGCGTTGTCGAGCCAGGTGAGGGCGCCGTCGAACAGGGCGGGCTCGGTGTGGCGGAGTTCGCACAGCTTCCGAACGAGGGCAAACCTGGCGCGTCCGGTGTCGCTGTCGGCGCGGGCCCACTCGATCGAGGAACCGACACCTTTGTAGATGCTGTGCCGGTCCCCGTCCGCGATTTCCTGGCCGTTGTAGACGAACGGGATGCCGTCGATGGTGAACAGCAGCGTCAGGGCCGCGTTCATGCCATCGAACCCCCAGGCGCGTTCGGGGCGGTTCTCGAAGGCGTCGTTGGCGATGTCATGGTTGTCGGTGTAGCGGATGAGGCGGGCGCCCTCGGGAAACTCCCGGTGCTGTTGCTCCCACACTTCGCGCAGCTTGGCGGCGGGCAGTTTGCGGGCGAAGACCGGGACCACGGTGCGGTTGTTCCAGGCAAAGGTGTAGTTCATGTCGAAGGCGAATTCCGGCTCGGTTCTGCGCTCGCCTTCGGAGAGAACGATCACCTCGGGGTTGACCCGTTCCATGCGCCGGCGCGCCTCTTCCCAGAAATCCAGCGGCACGCAGGACGCCACGTCGCAGCGATAACCGTCAACCTTGAACTCGCGCAACCAGTACTCCAGGTTGTCCCAGAGGTACTCCCGCAGTTCGTTGCACTCGAAGTTCAGCATCGGGAAGCGCCACTGGCCGTTCTTGATCTCGCCGTTCGGCTCGCGCTGCACGAACGCGGGATGCTCTTTGAGGAATACCGCGGTCGGGCCGCAATGGAAGAACACGATGTCGAGCAGTACGCGCAGACCGAGGCCGTGCGCGGTTGCCACGAAGTCGTGCAGGTCCTGGTCGGTGCCGTACTCGGGATCGACCGTGAAGTAGTCCTTGATGCGGTAAGGATTCCGCGGGTCCTCCGACTTGCTGACATGGTGTCGCGGGCTCCAGCCGGACCGGTCCATGTCGTCGTCCTGCAGGCAGATCGGGCAGAGGTAGACGATGTCGATGCCGAGTTCGGCCAGCATCGGCAGCTTCTTCTCGGCTGCCTTGAGTTTGCCCTCGCGCGTGAAGGGCCGAAGGAACATCTGGTACATGACACTGCGACTCAGCCACTCGGGGGATCGACGCGCTTGTTTCCGGACGTCCATGGTTTGTCCTTTCAACTCCACTGCCTGTCGTTGGCCCATTCCTTGTCCCATGGGTCGGTCGCCGCCCAGGCCGCCGGGAAGTCGGCGTGAAGTTTCTCCGTGATCAACGTTTCATCGAGCGATTCGATGCCCAGTCCCGGTGTGTCCGGGACTTCGATGTAGCCATTCTTGATCAACGGCTTCGGCAGGCCGTTGACCAGGCTGTCCCACCACGGCACGTCGACCGAATGCACCTCCAGCGCCGTGAAGTTCCGGGTTGCCGCGGCCACGTGAACGGCAGCCATGCACGCGATCGGGCTCTCGGCCATGTGCAGCGCCATGGCCACACCGTGGTCCTCGGCCAGGTCGCCGATCTTCTTGGTCTCCATGATGCCGCCGGTCGAGAGCACGTCCGGATGCACGACGGCCAGGGCCCCGGAGCGGAGCAACGGCAGGAAATTCTCTTTCAGGTAGATGTCCTCGCCGGTGCCGATCGGCGTGGTCGTGGCCTGGGCCAGGCGCACATACTGCTCGGTCATCTGCCAGGGCACCGGGTCTTCCATCCAAGCCAGGTTGAACCGTTCCAGGCGGCGTGCCAGCTTGATGCAGTCCTCCAGCGGCACGTGGCCGACGTGGTCGATCGCCAGCGGGATCTCATAGCCGATCTCCGCGCGAACATCCGCCATGTACTGATCGAGGAAATCCAGTCCCTTTTCGGTGATGTGAATACCGGTGAAGGGGTGGGCTGTGTTGAACAAGTCGTAAGCCTCGCCGCGCATGGCGCGGGGGTCGATGGAGCCGTGCGGAGTACTGAATACAGTCTTCTTGTACTCCCGCATCTTCTCCAGAAAACCGAGCGGGGCGCTGAGGCAGCCGGGTTGGTCCATCAGCAACTCGATGCCCAAGTCCATCTTCAGAAACGTGAAGCCCTGGGCCATCCGTTCTTTCAGGGCTTTGCCCATATCGCGCCCGCCACCTTCCGAATCCGTGTCGCAGTAGATGCGAATCCGGTCCCGATACTTGCCCCCGAGAAGCTGCCAGACCGGCACGCCCCACGCTTTGCCGGCCAGGTCCCACAGCGCCACCTCAATGCCGCTGACGCCGCCCCCCTGGCGGGAGTGCCCGCCGAACTGCTTGATGCGGCGGAAGAGACGTTCGACGTTGCAGGGGTTCTCGCCGAGAATACGGCTCTTCAGCATGGCCGCATAGGTGCGGCTGGATGCATCCCGGATCTCGCCGTAGCCGATCAGCCCCTGGTTCGTGTACAGCTTCATCAGCGTGCAGCGCTTCGGCGCACCGTCGATGTCGGCAAACCGCATGTCCGTGATCTTCAGATTCCGAATGTCCACAGATGCACTCATCTATTGATCTCCGAAATGGGCCCGCCGTCGCGGGCGATCTCAAACCAATTCACGGCATTTCCTGGCGGCGGCCAAGAGACGGGAGGCCAGGGACTCGGTGTTGCCCTCGCTGAAATCCTCATTCATTCCCAGCAACGTGAGGGCGGCGACAACCTGGCCATTGACATCGGTCAACGGGGCTGACATCGCGTCGATTCGCCAGCGATTGTGTTTGGAATTCAGGCAGTAACCACGGCAACGGATGGACTCAACTCTGGCCATGACGATCTCCGGATCCCCTTTCTCCGCAATGTCCTCCCCGCACGTCTCCGCCAACTGACGGATATCCGCCGCGGAGGAGGAACTCAGCAGGGCGGCACCCACAGACCCCTCGATGACCGGAAAACGGGCCCCAACCTTGCCCGAAACGCTCAGGGGGCGTGGCGATTCCGCACGCAGAACCGTAACCTGCTCATTCCCTTGCCGGATCGACAGCTTCGTCGACAGCCCCGTTGTTGCCGCCAGTCTGTTCAGTAACGGTTGACACTGCTCATAGCGCGCCAGATACTGAACCAACTTCATCGTGGCCGACAGAATGCCACCCGACAAATCGTAGCGGTTGCCCGGAACCTTCCTCAGCCAGTCGTGTTTCCCCAGCGTCTGGATGATCCGGTAGCAAGTACTGGTGGAAATGCCGAGTTCCCGGGCCAGCTCCGCCTGGGTTGCCCCACCGTCGCTCCGCCCCAGATACTCCATCAGGAGCACCGCTTTTCCCAAAGCTGGGATTGTGTGCGCACTGTTCATATATGAATATCCCTTGTTCGCATTTGAATAAAGAATACCACGCATCATGGGATCCGTCAATCCCGAGTCGAACGAATTCTGAACCGCTTATTTGCGCTGGCCAGCGCAATGACTCGCGTGGCATGTCCCTGGGAAAAATTCGACCTGTGCAAGCAGCGGATCGAGTCCTGTCACCTTCTCGACATGAAAACGGGAACGATAAGCAGGTAATCGCGGTCGCAATCGTAATCGCCAATGCTCATCGGCGTTTATTGCGATTTCTAACTGGTTTCTTGAATAACTCGCTTCATATTACGATTAACAGCATCTACTAATGACAATCGGTGGTAGTGTCAAGTTTGCCATGAGAACTGGAATGAGCGGCGACCACTCGCATTCGTGATCGATCCGGGATTCATGGGCTTTCGCCTTCGAGTACGAGCCAAAGTACGATCGCGAGTACGAATACAGTGGTCACGGGAGGCCAGGGCGATGAAGATCGAGCCGCAGTTGACCCCCGAGGCCGTTCTGCAGGAGCTGGGGCGGCGCGTCGCGCGCCGGCGCCTGGATCTGGGAATCAGCCAGGCGGATGCAGCCGAGCAGGCCGGGGTAGGAAAGCGAACCGTCGAACGGATCGAGGCTGGCGGAGATACCCAGATGTCGACCCTCCTCCGTTTGCTGCGCGTTCTGGAACTCATGGGGGGGGTTGATCGCCTGGTCCCCGAAACCGGCCCACGCCCCATGGACCTGCTGAAGCTGAGAGGGAAAGAACGCCAGCGGGCCGCCTCCCAGCGCACCACCAAACCGAGCCGTGAATGGCACTGGGGTGACCAAGAATGAGTACGGTTGCCGAGGTCAGGCTGTGGGGACGCACCATCGGTGCGGTGGCGCTGGAGGACGGTGCCGAGACGGCGTCATTCCAGTACGATTCGGCGTTCTCGCGCAGCGGCATTGAGATTGCGCCGCTCGTGATGCCCTTGTCCGAACGTGTGTATGCTTTCCCGGCCTTGGCGTCGGGGACCTTTCAGGGTCTTCCCGGCCTGCTGGCGGATGCGCTGCCGGACCGGTTTGGCAATGCTCTGATCGATGCGTGGTTGGCCACGCAGGGACGGACGCCGGAGTCGTTCAACGCGGTGGAACGTCTGTGCTACACGGGGACCCGCGGAATGGGCGCCTTGGAGTTCTTCCCCGCCCTGGGCCCGCAGCCCCGGCGGTCGACGCGCCTGCACGTGGATCGGCTGGTCGCGCTGGCATCGGAAGTCCTCAGGCACCGGGACAACCTGCGGGGCGCGTTCACGGATGAAGGCAAGGCCGACGCATTGCAGGATATTCTGCGGGTTGGCACGTCCGCGGGCGGCGCCCGGGCGAAGGCCGTGATCGCCTGGAATCCCTCGACCAACGAAGTGCGCTCCGGGCAAGGCAAGGCCGACGATGGCTTCGACTACTGGCTGCTCAAGTTCGACGGCGTCAGCGGCAACAAGGACAAGGAACTGGACGATCCCCAGGGGTATGGCGCCATCGAGTATGCCTACTACCGGATGGCAACGGACTCCGGCATCGCCATGAGCGAATGCCGGCTCTTCGAGGAGAGCGTCCGTCGGCATTTCATGACGCGCCGGTTCGATCGCCTGCCTGACGGCAAGAAGCTCCACATGCAGTCCCTTGCCGCACTGGCCCACTGCGACTTTAACCGGGCAGGGGTCCACAGCTACGAGCAGGCGTTTCAGGCCATTCGGCGTCTGGGGTTGCCGATGAGCACGGTGGAGGAACAGTTCCGGCGCATGGTGTTCAACATCATCGCCCGGAACCAGGACGATCATGTCAAGAACATTGCTTTCCTGATGGACCGGTCCGGAGCATGGTCGCTCGCCCCCGCCTTCGACGTGACGTACAGTTTCCAGCCCGGCGGCAAGTGGACGTCCAGTCACCAGATGACGCTGAACGGGAAGCGCGACGAGTTCACGTTGGCGGATTTCGAAGCGGGTGCGAAGGCAGCCTTGATGAAGCGCGGGCGTGCCAAAGCGATCATCGGCGACGTGCGGGACGTCGTCCGGCGCTGGCGAGACTACGCCGACGCAGTCGGCGTAACCCCGGCGCACCGCGACAAGATACAGAACGCGCTGCGCCTGGCCCCCGTCCGATAGCCGGCGCCCCGGCGCCCGAATGTTAGGCCGGCCGAATACTCGGTTCAGATCTTCATTACCCATAACCGAGGACGTTACCGTGCCGCGGCGGAAATGCCAACCGCGGCGGGATCGGGCACATGCCACTCTCAGAACAGTTCCGGGGGCTCGTCCGGAGAATGGCGGCTCAGGATTGCGGCCAGAGGGTCGGCGGCGTTACGAATTTCGTCGTCCGGCATGAATAGCTGTCGCAGGAATGACTTGGCTTCGGGCGAGGACGGATCATTCGGCGGAGCTTGCACCTTGTACTCATGCCAGCGCTCGAGGTCGCGACGCAGGGAATGATAGTTCCGCCGCCATTTCGCGGCTTCCCGCTGCGCTTGCTCCAGCCACTCGATCAGATCAAGACGATCCACCGACGCCAGCTTCTCTTCGGCCGTCTCTCGCTCCGATTCCACCGCAACGAGAATGGTATGCCAGATCACCACGTAGAGTTGGGGCGCGCTCGCCTGGTCTGCATTGTGGCAGGCGGAGCACCAGAACGTCTCCAGAAGGATGCCCGTGAGAATGGGGCAGTGCGGGATGATCATGCCGACACGGTAGGTGTCGAGCGTCTCGCCGAAATGGTGCGTTTGCAGCGTCGTTTCCGAGTGGCCGCAAGCCGGACAAACAAACGGTTCATGGAGCTGAATGGTGTCGAACATGCCCATGATGCACCGGATCCTGTTCCCGAAGTCGCGATATATAGGGGCAAGAAACGGAGACTCGACCGCGGGAAGGAAGATAGCGCTGAGGGATTGGGTACGCAAGCACTCGGATCAGGCCCACAGGGCTGTTTCAAGATCTGGCACCACGTCTCGGAAGGCCACGCCTCCGCGCACACCCGGTAGGGGCGGCCTGTCCTCAGGCCGCCCCCCCCCCCCCGCGACGGTCACGAATCTTGAAACAGCCCTGTCAGGCCCAGGGTGATGCGTCAGCAAAGGGTGGAGCACAGACTCCTGCCACCATGCGTGGCGGGTGAACGGGTTCATTGGCTACTGTGCCGTACCGTGTCCCCTCTCTTCCTTTTCCCCCCGTCCGCCGGCGGCGGACGGGGGGAAAAGGAAGAGAGGGGGGGCGCTTACGTCTGGCGGGCGAACCCGATTCACCCGTGGCACAAGGCCACGGGGGTCTCACGCATGGGCCAACACGCAGTCGTTCCACCCGCGACTCCCATGCTACTGGTGGGGCGGGGGTACGTGTGGCAGCGCGTGTCTCGGCGCGTCAGCACATGTGCGGATGGCAACGCCGTGCGGCCGCTCGCTGAAGCGTCGCTGCCACTTCCGCCTGAAGGGCGGCACTCAGGCGAAGACGCCGCAGTAACAGCCCAGTATGATCGGGCGGTCTTCCGCCCGGGGGGCGCTGACGCATTACGGTCCGGGGCTGGCATGCCCCGCGGCGTCGCGCGGACGCCGAAGGGCCGGCTCTGACCCCCAAGTCGAGCAAGAAACGGCTGTCCCCTGCGGGTTCTCAGGTCTTACTCCAGGCAGTACAGGACGCCATCTATTCCCGAGACGTACAGGCGCTTGTTGGCGGCGATGAGGCCGTCGAATACTGGAATCGCGGGCAGCGTGCTCTGTGACTTCAGGGAACCGTCCGCGGCGTCAACCGCGCAAAGCAAGCCGCCGTTGCGGCCGAGGAATGTTGCGGTGGCCTCGGCCAGGACAGGCGGCGGCTCGTAGGCGTCGGTCGTCACGGTCTTCAGCAGTTCGCGGGTCGCCGCGCGGTCGATCTCCGGCGGCCCGGCCAGGAACAGTGTGCCCCGCGCGAGGACGAGGCCCTGGGCCTGCACCGGCACGGCTTTGGACCAGCGGTGGGCGAGTCGGCTGATGGTGCGCGGCCCGCTCTTGGTCTTCTGCTGGATCTTCTCGATCACGGGCGTCTTCGGCGATGCGATCAGGGCTGGGGTCCGGATGCCTTCGTAACCGCACTGGTATCCGTAGATGTCGTTGTCGGCGCACACCATGATCCGTGCCGTAGGGTAGAGCGTGACGGCGTGCGCGACCCCGGCGCGGCCGCTGAACATGTGCTGACCATACATCCAGTAGGCGAGCTCCCACCAGGAGTCGTCCAGGAACCCCGCGGACGAGAACAGGTGCGGCGGGAAGCTCGGCTGGATTTCCAGGTCCCGGTTGAAGGTGACGCCGCGCATCCAGACGTTCTGTCCGTCGCTGGAGAGGACATCGGGTTGGATCCCCGGCATTTCCATGGTCGCCAACTGCTTGCCGGCAGGGAACGGCTCATACAGCCGAATCGCGTCGCCGGTCTTCGGGTCGCGGCTGTAGAAGACCCTTTCCAGGAGCGACTTGCCGGTTGCAAGATCCAAGGTTCCCATGCGGACACCGCCGTCCAGGTAGGAGCTTCGACCGGCGACGTAGACGACGGTCTGGTCGTCGACGAGAAGGCTGCTGTGGACCGGCCAAACGGATTCGACGCGGCCACCGGCAACCAGCATGTGCTCGTCCGGGGCGGCCCGGAAACGCCAGGCCAAGGCGCCATCGGAACAGCGCAAGGCGTAGACCATTCCGTCCGCGCAGCCGAAGACCGCCAGGCCGTTGGCGATGGTGGGCGGCGAGTCGATGCGCCCGCCGGCCACGAAATGCCACTGTCGCGCCCCGGTCGCGGCGTCCAGTGCGTGGAGTGTGTTCGCGTCCACGGCGGCAACGAAGGCGCGGCCGTGGGCGACCACCGGCTGCGTCAGCTTGCCGCCCAACTCGACCTGCCAGCGTTGTTTCGGGGACGGGGCCACGGGCGTGTCGGTGCGGCCGGTTCGCGCATTGTCGTGGCGGAACGCGGGCCAGTCTTCCGCGGTTTCCGAAGACGTGTCGGTCGTCTGCCCGAAGGCATCGCCCTTCTGCAGCGGGTGCGTGTCCGGCCGTATCTCACGGTCGCGGTTCCGGGGCGCAAGGGCATGGAAACCGATCAGCTTGCTCTCGATGTAGCACCCGCACTGGTCCGGGGGGATGTACAGCAAGCCGTTGGCGGGCATGACGCCGAACTTGCAGCTGCCCCGCAACCAGGTGTGTAGCTTGACCTCGCCGGTCTTGAGGTCAATGAACTCGGTTCCCGTCCGTCCGGCGAGAATGAAGTTGACGGTGGCTTTGTCGCGGTAGCAGCGGTGATGGTGGACGTTCGGCCAGTTTTCGGCCGCCGGGGTTTCGCTCAGGACCTTGCCGGTCAGCAAGTCATGCGTTTCGCGGTATTCGTGCGTTTTGCGTTCCAGTGTCTTTCCGAACCACAGCTTGCCCTCGACACTGAAGACATCGGTGGGTTCCCGGCATCCTTCTGCGCACGGTGCGGTCCAGAGCCGTTCGCCGGTTTCCGCGGCAAAGGCCACCAGGTCACCCGTGCTGAAGCCGCCGGCCGCGAACACGTCCTTGCCCAGCTTCTGGCTCGGGCCGGACTGACGATCCGCGGAGATCACCACGTCGGGGAACGCGGCGAGGCCGGGAGACGACCAGCCGGGCCGAAAGTACTCGGACGGGCGCGCGCTCTTCCACAGCAACCGCCCGGTTGCCTTGTCCAGGCAGACCACGCCTTCCGGGTTCTGGAAGAACAGTCGGGGCCCCTTTACGGCCAGGCTTGTCGGCATCAGCCCGTCGGTGTCGCTGTCCTGCTTCTCCCAGAGCAGCCTGCCGTCCTTCACGTCGAACACCATCAGGCGCTTGCCCGTGGGCTCCACGTGCCGGTAGGCCATCTCGCGCCGGTTCAGCTTTGCCTTCTCCCCGGTATTGACGGAGAGGAAAAGCAGGTTGTTCTCGTGGACGATGTCTTCCGTCTGTTCGGTTCGTTCGTAGGTGGTGAGCGTTTCACCCGTTGCCGCGTCCAGTGCGGAAACCGGGCCGTGGATATCAAGCGTGGCGAAGACGCGATCCGCACCGGCGACGAGTCGGCGATGCAGGTCGGCGGGGTAGCTGTTGCGGTCTTTCACGTAGTAGGGTTGCCAGTTCGCCAACGGGCGTCGCCAGAGCTCGATACCATTGAACGCGTCCCGCGCGACGACGGCCCAGCGGCTGGGCAGGTCTTCCGGCAAGGCCGTTGGGGCCACATCCTCGATGCTGAAAAGCCGACCGCATGCCGTAACCATGACATTGACGCTGGTGAGGTGGACATGGCTGCGCGCGTGCTCCGGCGTCGCGGCCCAGCGGATGTGGTAGGGTGGCCCCACCATCGTATCCGCGGACATGACGTGCCCGTCCGGACCGTGCAGATAGTGGGTCCATTCATCGGTGCCGGCGGGAACGAGCTTCGCGGCTGCCGACCAACCCGGGGGAACGGCTTCGACCGCGCGCAGGGCCTCGTGCCGCGGCGCGGGAATCGGTTGCTCGGCAACGACCAGCCCGCGCGGCGCCAGAACCCGAGCGATCTCGGCCGCGGAGGGCCCCGGGTCCGCGGACAGGATGAGCAGGTTGACGACCGCGTCAACGAGAGGCAGATGCTGACCGTCAAACTGGAGGAAACTGACGGTGCCCGACTTGCCCTCGCGTGCGGCATGTTCGCGGGCCTCCCGGACCTGGCCGGCGTCCGTATCTAAACCGAGAACGATGAACGGCGCGTTCATGTGCAATCCGGTCGTCGCCTCGCCGTTCCCTGAGCCCACATGCACGACCAGGCCACCGGTGGCGCCACCGGCGAGCAGAAGCTCCGCCGGTATGCCCCGGGCGGCCGAGGCAACCGCGAGCGGCAAGGCGACGCCTACGATCGAGAACAACCGCCGGATCGAGGCGCGAGAGAACGGTGATTGGTCACACACGGTATGCGCTCCTTGCTGGACGCTCGGCCTCGCTCTTCATACTTCGGCCACCTCCGGGTTTTCGCACCACACGGGGTGTCGCGTCAGTGGATGTTCCGGGGCCCACGTCGGTTCAGTACGGCCATTGGCGGCGAGCGTGTCCCAGCGCTGCGGGTCTGTATAGATGAAAAGGATGCTGGCGGTCGCATGGCCCCCCCCCGAAAATGTGGCGCTATTCTCCCGTCACCATGGCCAGAGCGCGTGCACGACACGTCGCCAACCGCCGGAGGCCTGAACCGGCTTGCCGCGGATCACGGCGTGGGTCGCGACCTGGGTTAACACGCATCCGGTCTTTGTCGTGGCAAACGCTCCGGCATCGCCGGCAACCAGTTCAACGGCGGCGAACCCGGAAACCTCGATCCTGGCGGCCGGCTGTTCGCCGGTCACGACCAGGATCAGATGTGGCCCGTTCGCACTGTCCAGTACGCGCCAGAACACAGACTCGTCCCCGGACACGACCGTCCGCCGCTCAGACAAGAACGATACCAAGACCGGCCACAACGGCTCGGGGCCTGGCGGCGTGACAACCCGCGCCAGCCCGTCGACTGGGTAAGCTGTGCCATAGAGGCTGCGCCAAGGCTCGGAGGAGATATACAGGATCTCGCCGCCCTTCTGCGTGAACCGGCGCAAGGCATCCATGGCCGGACTGGTCTGGTCGGGGTTGTCCGGGATGACGCTGTCCAGCAGGATCAACCGGCGGCAGGGCGAGCGGTCGAGGTCCTCCGTCTGGAGCAGGGAAACCAGGTGGAAATTCACTCCGTGCCGGTACAGTTCGCGCGCCACACTGGCGAGTTTCGGTCCATCGGCGTTCTTTCGCCACCAGTCGGCGACCTGGTCCGTGATCAGCACCTCGGCTGAGGCGGAACGGGTGGCAAGGAATGGATCGATTTGTTCGAATTCGGTGTAGCATGCGCCAACGGCATGACCGATCTTCTTGATGTGTTTGCGGTCGGCGGTGATCAGGCCGAAACAATCGGCGGTGCAATCCTGGCGTGCCGGGTCCTTGCCATGCCACCACTCGTCGTTGAACAGGAACGGGAACACACCTTTGACTTCCGGATGCAGGGCGAGCAGCCACAGATTCTGGGTCATGAGCCGGGCGGCGCGCGCGGGTTCTTCGAGTCCGCCTTCCGGCTTCTCACCCGCGTCCAAGGCGCCCGTTGTGGCCGCAGTCTCGAACGTGGTGAACCCGAATTCCGTGATCAGCGCCGGGCGCCCCGCGCCAATGCGCCGGGCCAGGCGCACGCCGTAGCCGGCCCAGTCCTTGTCCCAACCCCAGTAGAGGTTGTCACCCTGGATGTCGAGGAAACCCAGGGCCGCGTCCTCGGTCGCCGCATCCCAGCGGTTTCCGCACAGCAGCGCGTAACTCACCGGGGTTGCCGGATCGTATCGGCGTATCCCCTCGTACCCGCTCTTCATGAACTCCCCGAACACCTGACGGTTGAACAGCCACCATTCCCACCAGGCGCTGTCCTTCGCGGCACCCCGCGGCGGACAGATGGAATCAAAGGACGCGTCGCTGCGCCCGGTCAACCGGTTCCAGTCTTCAATAGTCCGGAAACGCTGGCTGATCCAGCGCTGGTACGCCCGGACGGTTGCGTCATCGAAGCCGACATACTCGTACCGCCCCTCGTCGCAGCCCACCCAGGAGTACTCATTGCCCAACAGATACGCTGCGATCGATGGCTCACCGACAAGATCCTTGGCCAACCTGGCCGCGCCTTCGCGCATGGCGGCGGACGCTTCCGGCGCACAGAACGCGACACCGTGTTCGTGACCATTGACGAAGCACGTCTTGGGCAACTTGTCCGTTCGTATCTGGGGGATCACCTTCAAGCCTGCTTTGCGGTAGTGCTCCAAACCCTCACGGGTTATCGGTCCCCACCTCCGGACCGCGTTGATGCGGAGTTCGCGCATGAGCGCCATGTCCTCGGCGAACTCCTCGACATTCCCCGGCCCGATCCAGTTCTTGTACTTGGCATGCCAGGGCGAATAACCGACTCCGCGCAGGAAGCCGGATGCGGCCGTGGCGCCCATCCCAGCCTCGGCTGCGGACTGTGCGCCGGCATCCCAGGCACCCACGATTGTGCCAATCGCAAGCAATCCGCCCATCATCCACAAATCGAACTTGGTCATGTTTGCTCCTGATGCCTCTGCCACCCAACCCCTGCCGGAAATGTCGGTGGGCGGCTCGAAGTGTACCACCCCTCTGGCAATATGGCAACCGAACCCTTTTGGCGGGCACATAATGCGTCAGCTAAGGTGTGGGGCATAGACCCCTGCCACCTTGTGTGGCAGGTGAACGGGTTCATTGGCTACTCCCCCGCACCTCGTACCCTCTCTTCCCTTATAGTCCCCCCAAACTTATTAATCAGGGCGCGGTGGAGGCCAACGG
>Ga0156402_1462_pt1 | contig 27479 bp, 24 predicted proteins | sample RifOxyA3_FD_108045 | JGI IMG/M metagenome (GOLD analysis project Ga0156402, IMG submission 108045) | Lentisphaerae bacterium RIFOXYA12_64_32 | reverse complement strand
CTGGGAAGGTGCGGACCATTGCGCGCAATTGCGGGGTGACTTCTGGCGACCGAGCACTAGGGCAAGCGCGAATGGCCGCGAAGAGGGAGAACCCAGGGCGGGGACGAGCCGGGCGGCGGCGCAGAGTGACACGCGAGTAACATGGGAGTCACGGGTGGAGATAAGGTCGACGGTTGACCGGGGCTGGCGCCTAGAGTGGTCGGAGCGGTTCGCTCCGACACCCGCGGGACCGGGCCGGTCCCGCCACTTTGGGCAGCCACCCCCAACCCTCCACCCGCGACTGACGCATTACATTTCCGTGTGGCGTCAACGGTGGGCGCCGGGCCTCCTGACCCGGCGCGTACCGTTGGCTTCTGTTGACATGTCTGGCCTTTCCTCCTTTTAGCAGTAATGTGCTGCCGTTCGGGGAAAGTCCAATTCCAGCAGAACCGAGACAAAGTTGGGCCTCTTGAACAACGATGATCCCGATGAACTCGATGATCTCGACAAGGCCCGGCTCGGACAGCCGTCCACTCACACCACGAAGCCGTAGAACCGTAGCGACAGGTACCCCGAGACTGGTGGCAGGTGGAAGTCAGGACTGGACCGGCGGGGCGAATGGTATGGCGTGCGATGGCGTTTGAGCTCTACCAACCGATTCTGAAACCACCGGCGCGAGCGGAGCCGCTGCTGGACGCAGCGTCGATCCCGTGGCGGAACGGTCTGCTGGTGCGCGCGCCGAACTGGCTGGGCGACACGTTGATGGCCTTGCCGGCGATCTATAGGGCGTCGCGGTTCGTGCCGCCGCCTTGCGGCACATTCGTGCTTTGCAGTCAGGCGTTGGCGGCGTTCTGGAAGGCTGTGCCATGGGTTTCCGACGTGGTTTCGTTTGGGGGGCGCCGCAGTGGCTGGGAGTCGGCGGCACGACTGCGGCGGTTGAGGCCGGGCGTGGCCGTGGTCTTCCCGAACTCGTTCGGGTCCGCGGGGGACGTATTCTGGGCGACGGGAATCCCCATCCGTGTTGGACGCTGCGGCGGCGGGCGCGCGTTCATGCTGACGCACCGGCTGCCAGCCTGGCGCCACGGCGAGGGTGTGGGCGAGTGCCACCAATTGTCGCACTACCTGGCGATCAGCGCGGCGCTTGGGGGCATCGGGTGGGATACACAGTTCCCGCCGCTGCAGGTCCCGGGCGCGGCAGAGATTGCGGTGCGGTTGGGCGTGGCGGGTGCGCCGTCGGCGTGGTTGGCCGTGGCGCCGGGTGCGGCTTATGGCCCGGCGAAGCAGTGGCCGGAAGCGAGTTTCCGGGCCGTCTGCGAATGGTGGTGCGGGCGTGGCGGGCGCGTGGTGGTGGTGGGGACCGCGAAGGAACAGGCGATGGCGGCGCGGATGGCCGCGGGGTTGACTGGCGTTGTGGATTTGACCGGCCGCACCAGCATGGTTGAGTTGATGGCGGTGCTCGGCAGTGTCAGTTGTCTGATGGCCAACGACAGCGGCGCCATGCACTTGGCGGCCGGCGTCGGGACCCGGGGCGTGGCGGTGTTCGGTTCGACGGACCCGGTTTCCACCGGCCCGATCGGTGCGCCGTGGGTCGTCGTCCGGGGAGAGGCAGCCTGCTCGCCATGTTTCCGTCGGACCTGCCGGCCTGATGCCGAGCCATACCGCTGCCTGTGCAGCGTGAACTCGGAGCGTGTTTGCCGGGCTGTCGAGTTCGTACTGGGGAAGGGCGAGTGAGTGGCGGGGGGGGAAGCAGGGAGCAGGGGGGGGCTGGCGGGGCGAGGGACAGAGGTCTTAGGTTTTTGGGGAAGACGTGGGGCATCGGGGGCTGTCCCCCGTGGCGAGGCCCGATGCCCGTGGCCCGTCGGCCCCTTACTTACGAATTGTCTTGGGTTTCATCGGCGCTGAAGGTACGCTACATTAGTAGTGGGTTCGAGGGTCAGTCTGCCTTGAACCCGTCGGTGTGGCAGGCGGGACGTGCACGGCACGCGCGCCCGGCGGATGTCTTGTTCGCTTGTGGCGCCGTGTGTTGACGGTGCTGCAGGGGTGGTTTCGGTTGCGGAAGGTTCCCACGATGAAGTGGCTGAAATGGCTAGGCTGGGTTCTGGGATTGGTGCTGACCATTGTGGCGTCGACGCAGTGGCAGAAGGGGAGGGAGCGCGCCTTTGCGGCCCGGCAGGTGATTTTGAAGGAGACCAAGCAGATTGAGGAAGAGCTTGGGCGTGTGGTTGTCGAGAGTCGCGAGGCGCTTCCCGGACTCGAGCGGCGCTACAACACGGAGGTTGCGGAGACCAAGAAGCTGGAAGCGCGCCAGAAGGAGTTGGAACAGCAGAAACAAGCCCACGAGCAGACCATGACGGTGCTGTCCACGGGGACCGGCGACCTGCAGAAACAGGTTGAGGCCACCGCGGAGCAGCAGGAGACGATGGGCAAGGACCTGCAGGAGATCCAGAAAATGCTGGCGCTGGTCGAACCGCAGATCAGGCAACTCCGTGAAGCAATCCGGACGGTTTCGAAGTCGGCAGAATGACGAGGAGTGTGGATGAGCACGGGTGAAAACAACCCGGGAGGGACCGGGGGGGACAGTCCCCGCGGCAGTAAGGCGGGCCGTACGAGCTTTGCCATGGTGGCCAAAGCGGCGCGAGAGCGCGCCGCTTTGGCGCGTAAGACAGAGGGTGGCGCGTCCGCCTCTGGCGACCCGGCGCCGGATGCGGTGGTGGTGGGGGCGGATTCTGGAGCGGGAGCGCAGGCAACGGAGGCGGCTGCCGGGACGACATCACCAGCCGCGCCGCTTACGGTGCATGTCAGGGACCAGGGCGCAGACCCGTTTGCCGATTCCTCTGAGAAGCGGATGACGAAGCCGCGTGCCGCGTCCAGGACGATCCATGTGGCAGCACCGCCGTCTCTGGGTGCTCCCAAAGCGCGGCTTGTTCCGGCTGCGGTGCTGGCGCAGGAAGCGTCAACGCCGCCACGGCAAGAGGTTTCTGCCGCGGTTGTCGCCCCCGACGACGTCCCCGGGACTTTGGCCCCAGCCGTCCTTGAACCTGGGGACGGGGCGCCTCCAGCACCTGCGGCTCCTGAGGCGGGAGCGGTGCCCGCGTCTCCCGAATCCGCAACGCACATGCCTGCTCGCAAGACAGGGATAAAGTCGGCGCTGCGGGAGATGGACATCGAGTCTCGCGCCACGGCGACGCGGACGCGGATGCGGACCGAGGACTTCAAGCCGCAAGTGAGTCCCACGGCGATTTTCTTCGTGTCGCTCGGTTGGGTGTACGCCCTGTGCGGTCTGCTCGCCGTCATGTGGGCTGGGCACAAGGCCAGCGAGTTCAGCGAGAAGGCGAGGAGGCCCGTTCTCGAGGAGAAGCAGAAGTGGGATGATCGGTTGAAGACCGAAAAGGACCGGCTTGCCGAGGCCAAGGCCAAGGTGGATGCGAAGGCCAATGAAGCCACCGAGGAGCGCCGACGTCTGGCGGCAGAGATCAAGGCCTTGGAGGACGAAGTGGCCAGGAATGAGGCGAAACGGAAAGCGATCTACCAGGAGATGGCGGAGATTCAGCAGGATTTCAAGCCTACCGGGCAGCAGGCGGCGGACACGCAGGGGAAGTTGGCCCAGACCAAGGAAGAGTTCAGCAAGCAGATGGGGGTGCGCGGCAAGATGTGGAGCTATTACAGCAAGCGCTGGGGCGAACTGAGCCAGGGATTCTGGAAAGCGATGAAAGAGCAGGCTCCGGCGCAGATGTCGAAATTTTACGATGACAATAAGCACACCGTGTTTGGGGCTGCCGCGGCGTTCTACGCGGCGGAGAAGTACTACAAGGCCGACTGGCGGCCACGCGCCAAGTCATTGTACCAGGCGGTGCAGAAGGATTTTGGGAATACGCCCTATGCTCCGTACGCCTTTGAGCGGCTGCAACAGCTCGAGGCCAAGGCGGATTTCAAGCCGGGAAACTACCCTGTGGCTCCGTTTGCGCGTTTCGAACTGGAGCCGATCACGGACCAGGAGAAAGAGGCGAAGCGCCAGCGCGACGAGGAGGCCGCGAAGCGGAAGGCGGAAGAGGAACGAAAGAAGGCTGAAGCGGAGGCCAACAAGAAGGGCGGGGGCGGGTGACGTCTGTGGTGCGGCCGGTGGCGCCTGGAGCCGTACCCCTGAGGGATGGGGATCATTTCGCGGTCTTGTTGCTGTTGCCGCCAAGGAACCGGACCAAGGAAATATCGTCCGCGGTGTTCCACTGCCTGTCGGGGCCGGCGCTGACAACGTCGAAACTCCCCTTCCGCGGGACGAGTTGGTACCGTGTACCCCATCGGTCCACGGCGGTGGCGAAACTTGCCTCCTTGTGCCGCTGAGCAAGGTATTTCTGGACGATTGTCTCCAACTGCTGGCTCGTTCCAGGGAACTTGCCCGTCGTGGCGTAGTTCTCCTGCACGGCCCTGGCCACCACCTCCATCTGCCCCTTAGTTTCCATTTCGGCGTTAATGTTGCGCAGCAGGTCGACGGCCGTGCCGAGCGAGATGTGGTTGGTTTTCGCCACCCACGTCAGGATGCCCATGACCATTAGGACTAGAAAGAGTTTCTTCATCTCTTGCGACTGCGGTCCATCCGCGACTCCATCGTGCTTTCGATAATGACGCCGGTGAGTACGTCTTCCGTAATGAAGCGCAGAAAGCGTTCCTTGCCGAGCTTAAGGCATCGGCAGGTGCGTTCGCCTGCGGTGACTCGGGCCACGGACGGCGTGCCCTTCAAGAGGCTGATCTCTCCGAAGAACTCCCCCGGACGAAGAACGGCACGGGGCGTACCTTGGACGGTGACACTGCATTCCCCTTCGTAGACCAGGTAGAACCAGGAGTTCGGCTTGCCTTCCTCGATGATCACCGCGTCCTTCTGCGGGGCGACAAAGGCAAAATCACCGGCCAGGGCAAGCAATTCACGGTCTGGCCATTCAGAGAACATTTTGTTGTTCCGGAGGAAATTGCAGACTTGGATGATGGTTCTCACCTTCTCCGCGCCGAGAGGCTCAACAAGTACTCTCTCGAACTCCGACCTATCGAGAACCAGCAGGCTGACCGGGCCGATACTGCGGACGGTGGCGGTGCGGGGGACCTTGTCGAGGAGAGCGATTTCGCCGAACACATCGCCGGTCTGGAGTTTGGCGACGATCCTGGGTTCACCGGCTTCATCTTCCCGTGCCACCTCGGTTTCGCCTGAGTAGATAACAAAGAGAGTGTCGCCGCGGTCTCCTTCACGAATCACGACGGTGTGTTTGTCGACCGTGACGAACCGCATGGTTTGGGCGATCTTACTCAGGGCTTCGGGTGTCAGGCCGCCGAACAGGACGGTGTCTGAGAGGAACTTGGCCACCGTATCGACGGACGGCGAGGCGTCCGCCTGTCTTCCGGGGGCGGCGACACGTCGTTCCGTGGGGAACCAGTAAGGGGCGATGAGTGCATAGGCATTGCTGCCGAACAGCCAGACTTGGCAGAGAAGAGGACCGACCAGCAGGGCGGCAAGGACCACTGTCACGAGGGTGGCCACGGGCCACGCCCATGCATCCTTCGGGAAGACAATTTTGTGCGCGAGCAAGCCGCTTTGGTCGTGCAGGAGGACTTGCCCCAGAAGGATGACAAGCCCCAGCCACACGATCGCATAGAAGGAGTAGAAGACCAGGTAGTTGTCCTCTTTGAGTCGGCTGGACGGGGTGAACAAGTGCCGGAAGAGGCGTTTGCTAAGGAAGGTCGTGGCGCAACGTGGCAAGTGGTATGCTTTGCGGAGCATGGCGTGGAGCAGGTTATGTGCTGGGGTGTCCCCAAAGGGCGACATCAACGCCAGGCCTGAAAAGCAGGCAGCCAGCAGGGCCGATTGGGATTGGGAGATGCACGCCAATGTCGCCACAAGAAAGGGAACCGACAGGGCCTGCATGGCGACGCTGGCCTGGCATCCTCGGCCACCCAGAAACGCATCGCGAGTGTCCACCGAGAAGAAAGGCACGCCCAAGTCCCAGCGTATCCGCGGACGATAGACTTCGCGGCCAAATCCGCTGAGGACAAACCCCTCGAGGAGATTGGCCACGCTGAGCGTCAGGATCACCATCAGCAGCACAGTGAGGCATTCAGCGCCCGTTCGGGGGATGACCGGAGCGAACTCAACCAGAGACCACACGCCGAGCGGGACGAACGCCAGGAACGAAACCAACGCCGTCTTGAGGCCCCAGCCGACAGGCCATCTTCGACCAGAGACGAGCTCGGGGGCGGGCGACGGATCGGCGGGATCATCGACGTTCTCAAGGAACCCATGATCCAGGGCATGGAGGACCAGGACGTAGAACCGGCGGATGCTGGGGCATTGCTGTTCGGTCAGAAGGTCATACAGAATTTCCTGAACCGTTCTTTCTCCGGAGAATCGGTCCATGATGTGTCGTTCGTTGGGATCCAGGGCAATGTAGTCCGCGCGGTGGAGCTGCTTGAGGAGACGGGTCCCGTCCTGGAGTTGCCTGGACTCTATGTCCGGCGCCAGCCGCAGCCTGCACTGGTTGAGCTTGTAGTTCATTTGGGGGTGTGCCATTCGACCCCGGTGCGGAACATGCCGTTGAGCATTGTCCGTACTTGTGCGACAACTCAGAAGAGCTCGGTGTTAGGTTGCTGGGCCATGAGATCCGGGGAGGGATACTTGCCGACGTCCCAGTGGGGCCATATCGAGCACGGCGACACTTGCCCTCGTGGCAACCTTGATCCTCGGATGTTGATCCCTGAATACCCGCGTCATTCCGTCGTTACTATATATGTCAAGTGTACCTGCGCAATGTAGGACGTAACCAAGGGGGGGGGCACGGGATTTCCTTAAAGGCAAGTACAGGCTTGCCAGGTGTGGAACTATGTTACGGGCAGGCGGCGGGGTTGCCGGACGGCCGCGCGCATGGGTGACCGTGCGACCGGATGAACACGACCTGTAGCGACTGCACGTTGTGACGGCGACGCGCCGGAGCGATGGCTCTATGGCCTCCCATAACATGACCTCTCATGGCGCGGAACAACGGATCCTCGTGGTCGGCGCCAGTCCTCTGTCCATCCTGGATCCGGGGCTTTGTCCGGGGATGGCGGTGACGACCTGTCCAGACCTGAAAGCCGCGGCAGACCGTCTGTTGAGTGAGGTGTTTGAGGTTGTCGTGTTCGACCTCGACTCGGCGGGGGGCGGGGAGGGGTTGGCGTTTCTGCGGCACGTCCGGCGCGGCAGCCCGGAGAGTGGGCTGATTGCGCTCGTGGGGGCGCAACATGGAGCGGACGTGCTGAGCGAAGCACAGGCACTCGGATGCCGGGTGGTCCTAAAGGGGGACGAGTTCGGGGATGGGGTGGCAGAGCGGGCGGTCACGGACTCGCTGAGCGCGCAAAGGCGCTTGGAGGGTGGGACGGTCGAGGTGGCCAGTGCGGGGGTGAAGGCGTTTGCTTCCCTGGTGCACCGTACCGGCCTGGCACTCGGGGAGAAGGATGTCACGGACCTTCTTTTCCGTCTGGGACAGGACGTGGTGGAGGTTTTCGACGGCGTGACCACGGGAGTTCTTGTGTCTCACGGTCCGCAGGCCGGGGTCACGGTTCAATGCCGGGGCAAGGTCCCGGATACCGCGCTTCGCGGGTTGGGTGAGGCGCTCTTGGAGTCCTATGTCTTGCTCGCAGGCCGGTCGCCCGATGTCGATGTGGCAAAGGTCAGGGTTGATTGTTCGACGCTGCGCCCCTGTGCCATGACGCCCTCGCGTCCCTGGTTCCTCCTGCCGGCGCGATGTGATGATGAACTGGTCGGGTTACTGCTGGCGATGGGGCCCGACGCGTCAGACTTCCCCGGTTTGGTGCCCGAGTTCCTTCGCCTGGTGGCCGAGCACCTGCGTGATACGCTGTGGACCTTCGACAGGGTGCAGATCGAGTTGCGTCGTGATCCACTGACTTCCCTGCCGGATCACGGATACCTGTTGCGCGCTTTGCCGAGAGCGTGGGGCCGGCGCTCGGGTGCGATGGTTGGCTTCGTCATGCTGGACGTGGACAACTTCAAGAATCTGAATGATTCCTACGGGCATCGGGTGGGGGATGCGGTGTTGGTTGAGTTGGCTGACCTGGTTCGTGGTTTTTGTCCTGAAGGGGGGGATGTTGTCCGCTATGGCGGCGACGAGATGGCCATCATCCTGTCCGGGACGGACCGGAACCGGGTGCGGGCCTTTGGGGGAGAGCTCATCGACAAGGTGCGCGCCCACGTCTTCCGCAGAAGCGGTGTCGCTCTGGATATTACTGTTTCCATCGGCATTGCCCTGAGTGATGATCCCGGGGTGGAGAACGACACCGACCTGTTGGAACTGGCGGATCGAGCCCTGTACCTGGCCAAGCGCAGCGGCCGAAACCAGATGTGCAGTTCTGCCGAACTGGCTAGGAGCGACTCGGTGGCGGCCATTCCGGCGCCGCGGGGCCAGGCTATGCCCTACGTGCCGATGCGGGTCGGCAGTGGTACCATCTTGGTGGTTGACGATGACGCGGCGGTGCGGAAGCTGTTGCTCCGGTTACTGGCCACGTGCCACTATGATGTACTGGAGGCGGGCAGCGCGGTGGAGGCGTTGCGGATCATTCAGTCGGAGCCGGATCGGGTCGACGTCCTGCTCGCCGACGTGCGAATGCCGGAGATGGACGGCATTGAACTGCTCAATCGGGTGCGGGATATCAACCCGAACATCATTGCCGTGGTCATCACCGGGTTTGCGTCCTCAGAGACCACGGTTTCGGCCATGCGCGCCGGCGCCTACGACCTAGTGGCCAAGCCATTCAACATTCATGAACTGAAGATTATCCTTGGGCGCGCTGTGGGGACGCGGTACCTGGTGCGGCAGTTGGCCGCCTATCATCTTCACACGGAGGAGTTGCTGCGGGAAAAGACCAAGGCACTGCACGATGTTGTGGACAGGTTACGAGCCTCCTACTTCAGGACGATGGAGGCCATCGTCAGGCTTCTGGATATCCACGAGACGTCGACGGCCGCGCACAGTCGCAGAGTCAGCGAGGTGACCGTCCTGTTGGCGAGCCGGATGGGGTTGCACAGCCCGGCTGAGTTGGAGGTGATCAGGTTCGGAGCCCTGCTGCACGACATCGGCAAGCTGGGCGTCCCGGACGCCATCATCAACAAGCCGGCGGCCCTGACGGATTCCGAGAGGGAAGTGGTCCGCGCTCACCCTGAACTGGGGTACCAGATGCTACGGTCGATCCCCGGGATGGAGGATATTGCCCAGATGGTCTACTCGCACCATGAACGCTATGACGGCACGGGTTACCCAAGGGGGTTGAGGGGTGATCAGACCTGCATGGGGGCACGCATCTTCGCGGTCGTGGATGCCTACGATGCCTTGCGGCATGACCGCTGTTACCGGACGGCGCAGACGCCGGAAAAGGTGCTTTGCGAGATCAAGGCAGGGCGAGGGACGCAGTTCGATCCCGCGGTGGTAGATGCGTTCTTGGAGCACTTCCAGGAGTTGGAGGTTACGTGTCTGCGCGAGGAGGGAACATGGGAGGCCGGCGTCAGGCCTGTGAACTGACGGGCGCGGGTGCGTGGCGGTTTGTCGTGTGGCGCACGCGCCGTCGTGACGCCCAGGGCTGTTTCAAGATCTGGCGCCGCGTCTCGGAAGGCCACGCCTCCGCGCGCACCAAGTAGGGGTGGCCTGTCCTCAGGCCGCCCCCCCGGCGTGGGGACACGCCGGGGGTACACCGCACGCGACAGTCACGAATCTTGAAACAGCCCTGCGTGACGCCAACGTGGACTTGACTCGGGCCGTGGCTGGAAGTACACTTGTGCGGCAGCAGACGGGCAGGTTGGATTTCTAGTTCGGTTCCCGTGACGATGCCGGGAGCGTTTCGGCAGAGGAAAAGGGACATGGCCAAGTTCGAGATTCTGGATGGTCCAAGCGCCGGACGGAAGTTCCAGATTGACGGAGGTCGTCTGCTGATCGGCAGAGGCGAGGACTGCGACATTCGTATTCCGCAGACCAGCATCTCGCGCCATCACGCGGCGATCGAACTGCTCAACGGTGTCTGGCACATTGAGGACCTCGGCAGTCAGAACGGGACGTTTGTGGAAGGGGAAAGGATCAAGACGGCCGAACTGGGTGGTCAGAAAACGCTCCGGGTCGGCACCGTCGCAGTCCAGTTTGACGCGCAGTACGGGGAGGGCGACCTTTCGGTCACGTCGGAGGAAGCGAAGGATGGGGGCTCGGCAGCATCCGCTCCGGCTCCCGGCGACACCGTGGCTGGGGAAGAGGTCGGGGGGGAGGCGCTGATCCAGGACATCCGGGAGATGGCGAAAGTCTATCCGGCTATCGAGGGAGAGTTCGGCCGGGTGATCATCGGGCAACGGGCGGTACTGGAGCAACTGCTGATCGCCATCGGTGCCGGGGGACACTGCCTGATGGTAGGGTTGCCCGGGCTGGCCAAGACGCTGATGGTGAGCACGCTGGCGAACGTTCTGCGCCTGAAGTTCAAACGCATCCAATTCACTCCCGACCTCATGCCGTCGGACATTATCGGAACGGATGTGCTGGAGATCAATGAGGCCACGGGGCAGAAGTTCTTCCGCTTCATCAAGGGGCCGATTTTCACCAACATGCTTCTGGCTGATGAGATCAACCGCACGCCACCGAAGACGCAGGCGGCGTTGCTCGAGGCCATGCAGGAGCGGCAGGTGACGGTTTCCAACCATGTCTTTCCGCTGCCGCCGCCATTCTTCGTGCTGGCCACGCAGAATCCCCTGGAGCAGGAGGGCACCTACCCGCTGCCGGAAGCGCAGTTGGACCGTTTCATGTTCAACATCCTCGTCGACTACCCGGAGGAGGCGGAGGAAGAGGCCATTGTCGAGGCCACGACATCGCGCAAGGACGTTCCTCTGAAACAGATCCTCAGCGCGCAGGACCTGCTGTCGCTGCAGGGCCGCGTGCGGGATCTGCCTGTGAGCCGGCACGTGGTGAAGTACGCCACCCGCTTGGTCCGGATGACTCGGCCCAAGGTGGACGGGAGTCCGCAGTTCATCAGAGATAATGTGTTTTGTGGGGCCGGGCCGCGGGCTGCGCAGTTCCTCATTCTGGGGGCCAAGGCCCGGGCGGTGATCCACGGTCGGGTGAACGTCGGGTGCGAGGATGTCCGGGCTCTGGCGCCGCCCGTCCTCCGGCACCGCATCTTCACCAACTTCACGGCCGACAGCGAGGGGATTACGCCTGACGACCTGGTCAAGCAGTTACTGGTCTCGGTTCCCGAACCTGCCCCGAAAGATTACTGAGAACCTTCCTCGCTGTCAAGGCGGGAGGAAGACGCAGTGTAATGCGTCAGCGCCCCCCGGGCGGCGGACCGCCCGATCATACCCATGTGAAACTGCCAACGACGCACCCGGAGCCCGCGAGGACGCGGGCGCTCCAAGTCGGCACGCATCCAAACTGGAGCGCCCGCGTCCTCGCGGGCTCCGGGGCCGCAGTTTCATGGGAGTCGCGGGTGGACGGTTGGGCGGTAGATGGCCAAAGTGGCGGGAGCGGCTCGCTCCCGCGGGTGTCGGAGCGAGCCGCTCCGACCACTTTAGGCGTCGCCCAGGTCAAACGTCGACCTTATCTCCACCCGCAACTGACGCATTACGACGCAGCGGTGGGGTGGTTGGGGGACATCAGGCCCAGATGCCCGCTCGCCGGCACTCGTCGTCCGTGTTTCCTGCTCGACGTCGCCAAGCATCAGCTTCCACGGGGCGATTCCGGTGTCGACGCTCCGGTGGTGTCGCCTGCCCCGTCCGGGCGGGCCGTCGGGGGCGGTTCGGCCGCCAGGGACGACTCTGCGACGGGGGGTGCATCCTCCTCGCGGGTGGGTGGATAGTCAACCCCGATGATCAGGTACAGCACGGCCATCATGAAGCAGAGGAACGAGAAGGAATTGGCGTAATCCTTGTCGGCGATACTGATATTGACGAAGATCAGGAAAAGCAGGAGAATGAGCAGTTTCATCCCCTTGGGGAGGTCGGGCCAGATTCGGTGTCCGAAGTGGCGGTACCGGATGTTCGAGACCATGAGAAGAGACGTCACGAAAACAATGGCTCCGGCGAGTAGGGGGAGGCGGTCGAACAGCAGCGTGGCCGACCCTGCGAGCATGGCACCGGCGGGGGAGGGGAGTCCTTGGAAGATGCCCCTGGGCAGGGTGGTGGCGGGGTTCAGGAACCGGTAAAGCCGGAAGATCACGCAGCCCAGGTAAAACGCTGCCAGCAACCAGACGTGGGGTAAGGTCGGGATCGCCTGCCAGACGAGGAACCCGATGGCCAGCCCGAAGCTGGTCCCGTCGGCGATATCATCAAACACCGCACCGTGGCGGGTGGAGCCGTACTTGCGCGCCAGTCGCCCGTCGAAGAGATCAAAGAATTGCCCCACGAAGACCAGGACGAAAGCACGCAGCGGGTGGCCGGCATGGACGTTCCATATGGCGGCAATGCCGCAAAGGAAGTTTGCCAAGGTCAGGGAGTTGGCATACCAGGAGTCCGGTATGACCTTGCAGTAGAACGAAAGAAAGGCCAGTACGGTGCAGGAAACGGTCAGCAGGTAGACGAAGTGGCCCGAGGTAAACCAGAGGGGGTGGATGTGGTTCAAGGCAGTGACTGCGAGCAGAAGGGTGATAAGGGCGGTCTTGGCTTTTCCGAAGTGGTTGGCCGCCTTCTTCTGGATGAAAGCACGTGAAGCCTGCCCCACGGCGTCGGTCACCAGGAGCAGGGCGACCCAGCCCCCCGGGAGCCCGAGCGGTTCTCGGACGATGGACAGGTAAATCAGGCCTGGGAAGTAGACGCACTTGTCGCTCAGCGGGTCCAGCCATTTGCCGCTTTCGGTGGCCAGGTCGCAGTTCCTGGCAATGGTGCCGTCGGTGAGGTCGGAGATCATTGCCACAGTGAAACAGATGATGGCGGCCGTCCAGCAGTCTGCCATGGCCAGGAGCACACAGACGATTCCCAGTGGCATGCGGATCAGGGATATGCTGTTGGGGTGAAGGATGTGGTGTCGTTTGACCCACTCGCGGCCCCGCGGGTGCGTGGTCAACTTGGTGATGGCCAGCCGCTCCAACAGGAGCAGGCCGACGATCAGCACCACAATGATCCAGACTTCCGCCATTGCCTACTATCCCCGTCGCACGCGCGGCAACTCGCCGCCAGCCTGCCTGAGAGTTCAAGTCTTGAACCGGACGTCCCCGAACGGACTTCATCCCGGTCTTCTTCGATGAAACCGCGTTGCCCGCTCACGGGTCTGTCGCCAGCGTCGGCGCGGGCATCAGAAAAGGTCTTCCACCGGGAAGTGCGCGTGCAGTTCTTCCATCACTTTTGTTTCCAACTTGCGCATGCGTCGGCGCCCAGCCGCCGAGGCATCGTCTTCCCCCGCCAGATGCAGCATGCCGTGCACAACGTAAAGGATCACCTCGTGGCCAGTGCTCGTAGTATATTCACTGGTCGCCGCCACGGCCACATCCAGGCAGACATAAATCTCGGCTGCGGCGACTGCTTCGCCAGGGGTCGGAGGGGTGTCGCGCAGGTCAAACGCGATCACGTCGGTAACACGGTTCTTGCCAAGGTGGTTTCGATTCAGTTCCCGAATCTCCGCGGTATCGACCAGAATCACGTGGAGGGCAACGGCAGCCCCAGCGGAAGACGGGACAAACCCATGTGCCAGGCCGCTACTCTGAAGGGCTTGGCGAAGGACCTGCAGGAACACGGTCCTTTTCCTGAGCCGCGGTTTTTTCGGCCGTTTTGAAAAGATCACCTTCATCCTCGTACTCCTTCGGGTATCTGACCCGTCCATGGAGCATCATCTGCAGCGTCCGGGCGATGGTGTCGGTGGCCACCGTCAGCTCCGCAAAGGTCAGGTCTGCGTCGTCGAGTTGGTGGTCGCGAACGCGTTTCTGCACGATCTCGTCCACAAGGGCGCTGATCTTCTGGGGGGTTGGTTTTTCCAGAGACCGGGCGGCTGCTTCGCATGAGTCGGCGATGCTGATCAGGGCAATCTCTTTGCGCTTGGGCAGGGGGCCGGGATAGCGAAAGTCATGTTCCCCCACCTTCGCGTCCTGCGCTGCCCCGTTGTGCTGCTCCAGAGCGCGGCGGTAGAAGTAGTACACCAAGTTGGTCCCGTGGTGCTGCGCGATGGCCTCGCGGATGGGTTTCCGCAATTTGTACTTCAAGGCCAGTTCGATCCCCGCCTTGACATGGTTGAGGATCACCAGGCTGCTCATGCGCGGTTGCAGTTCCTCGTGCGGGTTGTCGCTGTGGAGGTTCTCGCTGAAGTACTCCGGGTAGCTGAGCTTGCCAATATCATGGAAATAGGCGCAAACCCGGGCCAGCAAAGGGTTGGCGCCAATGGCCTCGGCGGCGTGTTCGGCCAAGGTGGCCACCATCAGGCTGTGGTGGTACGTCCCCGGGGCCTCAAGCTGGAGGCGCTTCAACAGGGGATGATTGAGATCGTTGAGTTCCAGCAGTGTCAGGTCGGTGGTGACGCCAAAGATGAACTCGAAGAACGGAAGCAGGCTGGAGGCGACCATGGCCACGGCGATGCCGTTCAGGAGCGCCAGACCCAGGATTTTCGGCAGCACATCGGTTGGCACCTCGCTGTGAAAAAGAAAGACTGCACAGGAGGTGAACACCGCCGCGCCGATCCCAAGCCCAGCTCGAAACGCGTGCGATCGTTTGCGGGCTCGATGCATGAGCATGGCGGCTACCACGGAAGAGAACCCGCCCACGAACAGGATCTGCAGCGACCGGCCGTGCTGGAGGGCAGCGATCAGGCTGGTCAGGACGCCCGCCCAGATCGCGATTCGCATCCCTGCCAACGGTGCAAGCAGCAGGGCCCCGAGTGAGAGCGGCAGAATCGCATGCAGGAAGAGAGACGACGTCCAGTTCAGGTAGTACACATCGGCGGCTAGGCGTGAGAGGAGGATCTGCAGAATCAGCACGACGCCAATCAGGGATATGGTGGATTTCTGCAAGAGCGTTTCCGGCGAGATCACGTAAAGGCAGTAGGCCGCAGCGAGGATGAGCAGGACGCAGAGTACGGGGCCGAAAGCCAACTCCAGCGAGCTCTCATGCAACGTGCGGCGGCTGTGGAGTTCCTGCTGGTGTTTTTCCAGGCGAAGGATATCCTCGTCGGTGACCTTCGCCCCACGACGCAGCAACACGACGCCCGTGGGGACCAGGCGTCGGACTGTCTCCACGCTCTTCGCGGCCTGTTCCCGCGCGGCGCGCGTCGCCTGGAAATCGTAGAGAAGATTGGGGCGGAGCAGATGGCCGAGGACGACACGAATGGCGCTTTGGGACGGTCCGGCGTTGTCAGGGAAGCCCTGTACGAAGTCCCGGGCGATCCGATCCGCTGCTTCCAGGGGAGTCTGCACCTCGCGGGACTCGCAGACCGATTTTCGCCCCGATCCGTCTTTGGAGTCCATGACGTGGATCCTATCGACGACCTGGCTGCCCGATACCAGCGACGCCTTCTCGTCGGAGTCGAGTATCCCCTGCCGGACAGTGTCTGCGACCAGTTTGTGGAGGAGTTTCCACTTTTCCCGGCTGGCCAGAACGTACTCCAGCGTCGTGATATGTTCGGGGGCAAGGAGCCCGATCATCTCCAGGACACGAGCGCTTGGCGGCGGAGAATCAACCTGTTCGTCGGCAGAGCCCAGCGGTTGCTGCAGGCGGCCCAGGACGACCGAGTGCACGTCTCCGAGTTCCTGCAGGATCGTCTCGGTGGTCGATGCATCAAGTCGGTAGGCGGGTGGTGTCTGGCTGGCGGCCTGTTCTCTTTTGCGTCGGGTCTGGGTCAGATCCTCGTACTCGAAAGGCACTTCGCTGTAGACATAATTGCCGACGGTCTGGCCGGCGACGTACTGGAAATAGGGCACGGAGTGACGGTAGACAAGGCTGAGGCTGGCGACGCTCCAGACACAGATCAGCACGAGCGCGGCAACGAACACGGAGGACGAAGGGTAACGTCCGGACGTCTGTGGCGCAGGGTCGGGGGTGCGTTTGCGGTCCCGGAAACGGAATCCGCTCCAGTTGAAATAGCGTCGTTCGTACCGGCGAAGGAGATCAAGCAGTTTCATGCTTCCTCCTTTCCTGCCGAGGTACGAGGCGGGGCTACCACAGGTGCAACCAAGGCATTACGCAGAGGCGTATGCCCCCGCCGGCAGCGGGCTGGCCGGCGATGGATCACTTGCCGCCGGGCGCGGACGGGATCTTGAGGCGCATTCCCGGCTTCAACTGGGTCGGAGAGGTCAGCACGTCCTTGTTGTTGTTCAGAATCCGTTGCCAGTCGTTGGCGCTGCCGTAGTACTTCTTGGCGATGCCTCCGAGGGTGTCCCCCTTCTGAACCGTGTAAGTCTCGTCCTTGGTGACCGCGGGTGCGTCCCCGTTCTTCTTGTCCACGGGAACGAGTTCGACCTCTTCGCCTTTGCCGGCAACCGGCGGCAGGAAGACGGAGTCGGAAGCTGCGGGGGTGGCGAACTGGCCCGCGATGACCGGCAATGCGATCGGGGCTATTGGCGCCGGCGCCCACGTTCCCACGGTGCGTACGGGGGGCAGGGTGGGCGGATTCCAGCCTATGTAGGACTTGCCGATTGACCGCGCCCAAAAGGCTTCCTCTTCCGTGAGAGAGCGGGACGCCATGGCAGGCCCTCTGCAACCCACGAATCCGGCGGACAGCGCCAGCGCGCACAGCACGGTAGAGAATTTCTTCACGGTGTGTCTCCCTTGGAAGGTCATTGCCTATCCTTGATCGGCGGACCCCACCCCCAGATCTCGGGCACCCGCCCCGCAGAACCGACGCGGAGAGAAGCAGCCGTCCTGTATCCCGGCTCGCGTTCTTCCCGTTTCCCGGGCCCGATGCAGGCCCCAGGGCTCTATTCCCACTTCCTGAAGATCAACGCGGCATTGTGCCCGCCGAACCCAAGGTTCGTGTTCAGCGCCGTCCGGATCTTCAGTTCCCGAGCCGTGTTGGGCACGTAGTCCAAATCGCAGTCAGGATCAGGAGTTTCGTAGTTAATGGTAGCATGCACGGCCCCGGAACGCAAGCTCTGAACGCAGACGATGGACTCCATTCCTCCCGCAGCGCCCAGCCCGTGGCCGACCATGGACTTGGTGCTGCTGATGGGCACCTTGTAGGCGTGCGGCCCCAAGGCCTTCTTTAGTGCCAAGGTTTCAGTCTTGTCGTTCAGTTGCGTCGACGTTCCGTGCGCGTTGACGTAGTCAATATCTTCAGGGGCCATATGTGCCATCTTCAACGCGTTTCGAATGGCGGTTGCCGGACCTTCGGCTTCGGGGTCGGGTGCGGTAATGTGATGGGCATCGCCGCTCAGGCCATAGCCGACGATTTCCGCGAGGATTTCCGCGCCGCGGGCCTTGGCGTGGTCCAGCAGCTCAAGAACCAGAACGCCCGCACCTTCCGCGGGAACGAAGCCGTCCCGGTCTTTGTCAAAGGGCCGGCTGGCCCGCGTGGGCTCGGCGTTGCGTTCAGAGAGCGCCTTCATGGCACAGAAGCCGGTCAGCCCCAGGGGGACAATGCACGCCTCGGTGCCGCCGGCGAGCATCACGTCCGCGTCGCCGCGACGAATCATCCAGTAACCTTCCCCGATGGAATGCGACCCGGTGGCGCAGGCGGAGACGATGGCCATGTTGGGGCCCTTGAAGCCGTGCAGCATGGAGAGCAGGCCGGGCGCCATGTCGATGATCATCATGGGGACGGTGAGGGGCGACGAGCGCGACGGTCCTCGTTCGCGGAGGATCTGCGCCTGGAGCTCCATTGTGGCCATGCCCCCAACGCCACTGCCCACCACCACACCCGCCCGCGCCGGCGAAAAACTGCCCGGCGTCTTGAGGCCGGCCTGCTTGACAGCCTGGTCCGCGGCTCCCACGGCGTAGTGACAGAACAGGTCGAACCGTCGGGCATCCTTGGGCGTCATGTACTTCGTGATGTCAAAACCCTTGACCTCACCGCCAATCCGGCTCCGGAACTGAGAGGCATCGTACTTCGTGATTGGACCAATACCGGATTTTCCTGCCAGCAGATCGCTCCAGAAGGCGGAAACATCACAGCCGAGACAAGAAACCACTCCCGTCCCGGTGATTACAACCCGTCTTTCTTCGTTCATAAGGCTCCCTGCGCATTCCGCCTGCAATGGCCGAAAAAACAAAGGTCACATACCGACAAACTACGGTGATGTGACCCCAGGGGCGACGACCTGTCATCAGCCCTTCTGCAAGTTCTCAATGTACTTGATGGCCTCGTTGACCGTGGTCAGTTTCTCGGCTTCCTCGTCAGGGATCTCGGCCCCGAACTCCTCCTCCAGGGCCATGACCAATTCCACCGTGTCCAGCGAATCGGCGCCCAAGTCTTCCACAAACTTGGCCTCCGGCACCACCTGCTCGGCGTTGACGCCCAACTGTTCGATGATGATCTCGCGCACGCGTTCTTCTACTGAAGCCATAGTATTCCTCCGTTAGTCTCTGCCCGATAAACAGATGCTCGGATCCGAAGCCGGATCCCCTGTTGACTGTGTTCCGCCAAATCGGCAGATAATTTCGTCCCGAATGGCGTCAATTCAAATGTCCGCGCAAAAACTTGCTCACATCACCATGCCGCCATCGATGTGGATCACCTGCCCAGTCACATAGTCGGATGCCGGGCCGGCGAGGAAGCGGACGACGCGCGCCACGTCCTCTGGGGTTCCCGGGCGTGCGAGGGGGATGACGGAGAGAAAGTTCTGACGCGCCTGGTCGGACAACTTTTCCGTCATCTCGGTCTGGATATAGCCCGGAGCCACGGCGTTGACCAGGATGTTGCGGGAGGCCAGTTCTTTGGCCGCGGACTTGGTCAGGCCGATGACGCCGGCTTTTGACGCGCTGTAGTTGGCCTGCCCGGCGTTGCCCATGACGCCGACGATGGAGGCAATGTTGACGATCTTCCCGCGTCGCGCCTTCATCATCGGTCGGGCGACCGCCTTTGTGCAGTTGAATGTGCCTTTCAAGTTCACCGCGATGACGGCGTCCCAGTCGCTGTCTTTCATGCGAACAATGAGGTTGTCCCGTGTGATCCCGGCGTTGTTGACCAGGATGTCGACCTGGCCCATGGCGGCGAGTACTTCGTCGACCATCCGTTCGACGTCAGCGCCGTCTGCCACATTGGCGGCGAACGCCTTGGCGTCGACGCCCTGCTGCAGAAATTCGGTGGCCGTCTGTTCGGCGACGTCTTTCATAATGTCAACGACCGCCAGTCTCGCACCGGCGGCGGCCAACTCCTTGCAGATGGCCTTGCCGATGCCGCGTGCGCCGCCCGTAACCAGAGCAACCTGTTTTGCCAATTCCATTGCGCGTAACCCTCCACGTGATTCCGTTTTCTTGCGAAGCGTCGTTTCTTGCTCCCCGGGCGGGGAGGTCTCCTGCTGTCGCGTGTCCTGGCATTCCCGGAGCGGGCGCTACGCCAGGGCGGCAGCCACCTTGGCCACGTCCGCCGCCGTTGCCACGTTATAGCAGGGAAAATCCCTGCTGATCTGTTTCATGAACTTGCTCAGGACTTGCCCGGGGCCGAGCTCAATCAGGGCGTCCAGGCCCCGGTCTTGCATGGCGCGCACGCAGGCTTCCCATCGGACGCTGCCGGTGATCTGGCGCCCGAGGTTGACGCGGATGGCCTCGGGATCGTCTACCAGGCTACCCGTGACGTTCTGGGCGACCGGGCACCGTGGTTGGCGGAGCGGGGCCTGGGCCAGCGCGGCGCCGAACCGGTCCGCCGCCGGTTGCATCAGACGCGAGTGGAAGGCGCCATCGACCTGCAGCATGATGACTTTGACGTCGCCGCCGGCCTTGAGCGCTTCGGCGCAGGCGGCAACGGCTTCCCGGGTGCCGCTGATGACAATCTGCCCGGGGCAGTTGTAGTTGGCCACGTCCACTCCGTGTGCGGCGCACGTGGCTTCGACCTTCTGCGGGTCAGCCTTCAGGATGGCAGCCATGGCACCGCTGGAACTCCGGCATGCGTCGTGCATGAGAGCACCGCGCGCAGCCACCAAGCGGATCCCCGCGGCGAAGTCCAACGCGTCGGCCGCGGTGAGAGCGGCGTACTCGCCCAGGCTGAGTCCGGCACAGGCGCTCGGCTCTATGGGGCAGGCGCTCTTCAGCGCTGCCAGGCAGGCCAGGGACATCGTGTAGATGGCCGGCTGACAGTTGGCACTGAGGGTGAGTTTCTCCAAGGGACCGGTGAAACACAGTCCCGATACGTCTCTCTGCAGAACACGGTCCGCCTCATCGAAGACCGCTCGGGCCGACGGGAACGTTTCGGCCAGGTCCTTTCCCATGCCCACCGATTGTGCTCCCTGTCCCGCAAACATGAACCCAACGCGTTTTGACATACCTCACTGTCTCCAGATTCTGTTGGGGAAGTTTTCGAAGATGACTCTTTCTGTCCCGGCGTGATCCTTCCGTCCGTCAGTTGCCTGGCGCAAAAAAAACTCTGGTCGCGACGTCGAACGTTCCGGTCTGGCGGCCGAGGGTGGGCCATAACAAGCGGGCTTGTCCTGGAGGGCTTCCATTGACGCGCTTCCGCCGTCCCCGTCATCCCAAGGCCTTGCCCACTTCCTTGCAACGACGCCTACCAACGGCAGAGCGCCGAGCCCCATGTCAAGCCTCCCCCAAAGGCTGTCATGAGAATGTAGTCGCCACGTTGCACCTTGCCGGCCCTGACGATTTCGTCCAACGCGATCGGTATGGAGGCGGCGGAGGTGTTGCCGTACTTGTCGAGGTTCACGTACACCCGTTCGTTCGGGATGCCCAACCGCTTGCCGACCCCCGAGATGATGCGCATATTCGCCTGGTGCGGCACCAGCCAACGGACTTGGTCGATGCGCACTTCGGCATGAGCCAGAACGCCTTCTGACGCGTCCACCATGGCGTTGACGGCAAGCTTGAACACCTCGCGGCCGCTCATCTTCAGGAAGTTCAGCCGCTGGTCGATCCGCTCGTGCGTGATCGGCATCAGGCTGCCTCCCGCGGGAACGTTGAGCAAGTCCGCGTAGTTTCCGTCTGAACCGAGGCGGGTTGCCAGCAGGGAATCGCCCTCCCTGGGCACCCGCCGCAGCACAACGGCGCCCGCTCCGTCGCCGAACAGCACGCACGTGCCGCGGTCGGTCCAATCCACAAACATCGAGAGCTTTTCGGCGGCCACTACCAGCACCTTCTTGAAGCCGCCGCAACGCACCATGTCGGCCCCGACTTTCAGGGCGAAAATGAATCCCGAGCAAGCCGCTTCCAGAGAAAAGCAGGCGGCATTTGGGGCGTTGAGCCGTTTCTGCAGGTGACACCCCGTGTTGGGGAAGGGTGTGTCGGGCGACAGTGTGGCCACGATGATCAAGTCGAGTTCTTCGGCCGGAACTCCGGCGTGCGTCAGGGCTTGCGTCGCGGCATGGTATGCCAAGGCGGAGGTTGGTTCGTCTGCGGCGGCAATCCGGCGTTCGCGAATACCCGTTCGCTCCACGATCCACTGATCCGTGGTGTCCACCATTTTCTCCAACTCGTGGTTGGTGAGGACACGCGCGGGCACATACGAACCGGTCCCCGCGATTTCTACGCCGAAGTAATCCATGTTGATGAAAGCCCGCGCTCCTTCAAGGCAAGAAATAAGGCAGCCGACAACCGCCTATGCAGGCTTGCCCGAGCCCATGCCAAGATGCTTCACCCGCTCCAAGATGTGGTCGTTGACCCGCTGCTCCACAACTTCGCCGGCGACACGGAGGCCGTTGCGTACACCCCGGGCTGAAGTGGATCCGTGCCCGATGATGCAGACCCCGTTGACCCCCAGCAGCGGGGCGCCGCCGTACTCGTCCACGTCGCTCAACTGCTTGAGTTCCCGGTAGGCGTTGCGGGACAGCAGATATCCCGCTTTTCGGATGACTGTCTTCTTGAGCTTTTGCTTGATGATATGGCCCAAGGCCTTCGCCAGGCTCTCGCAGCACTTGAGCACGACGTTACCCACAAAACCGTCGCACACAACAACATCGACGGTCTCGGCGAACAAATCGTGCCCTTCCACATTCCCAACAAAGTTGATGTCGGGAATCGTCTTCAGGATGCGGAAGGTCTCTCGGGTTAGCTCGTTGCCTTTGCTGTCCTCCTCGCCGACGCTCAGCACACCGATGCGGGGATTGGGCATGTTCAGGATGCTGCGGGCATACGCGTCACCCATGATGGCATAGTGGACGAGGTGGATCGGCTTGCTGTCGACGTTTGCGCCGGCATCAAGAAGCAGGAAACGCCCGGTCGGCGAGGGGAAGACCGTGCCGATGCCGGGGCGTTCGATACCCGTCAGGGTGCGGAGTTTCAGCACTGTAGACGCGACAGCCGCTCCCGTGTTCCCCGCACTGAAGACGGCTTGGGCTTTCCCCTTTTTCACCAAATCAACGGCCACGTTGATGGATGAGTCGCGTTTTGAGCGGATGGCCGCCGCCGGAGAATCCTCCATCCGAACCACTTCGGAAGCATGGACTATGGTAAGGTCGGGATGGTTCAGCTTGCCGATGGCCGACAGTTCACTCTCGAGTTGGTCCTTTTTTCCGACCAACATCAAGTGGCACTTGCCGGGATTCCTGTCGAGCGCCTCCCCGACACCCCGCACGATCTCGTGGGGTGCATGGTCGCCCCCCATGCCGTCCACAGCGATGGTAAGCATACGTGCCGCCCGTTTCGGGTAAGAACCCTACTCGGATGTTACCGAGACCACCTGGCGCCCCTTGTACGTTCCGCACGACGGACACACACGATGTGACATCCGTGCCGCCCCGCACTGCGGACAGCGCGCCGGCTGCAAACCACGGTAGCGGTTGGCGGCTTTACGGGACCGCACGCTCGCCTTGCTGACTTTGGATTGCTGCAAAGGCATGGAATGAATTCTCCTCCCCGCACTGGTTCGAGTCTGGTCAGGTTCCGGCACGACCGGGCGCGGGGGGCCCGTGCCTCAGGAACGGGTTGTCAAAAACTCGCCTGCCGTACCGATCGACAACCACATCTGAAACGCTCATTTCCGAGGCCGTGACGTCGGGCGCACTTGGTCCAGCGCACCCCAGGCGTCACAACCCAACCGTTCCCCTTCGCAACGGCACTCGCCAGAGTTCAAATCGGCGCCGCACTGGGGGCAGAGTCCTCGGCAGTCCTCACGACAAAGACATCGATTTGGCAAAGCCAGTAACATATCTTCGCGGATCTCCTCCGTCAAGTCCAGAAGCCCTTCAGCCGGGGTTGCCAGCAAGTGGCATACGTCGGAGGTCTTGAGCGTTACTTCAAAAACTGCCAGGCATCGGTCGCACGCGCAGGTCAACCGCGCCTGCAATTGTCCCTCAACCAGGATCTCCGCCTGGACCGGAAACACTCGCAGGTCAAAGTGAATCGGCGTCGTGAACCGGACGCGGTCGTCCTCCGGCATCTCCAGCGCTGAGGCAGGCACCTGCCCGCTCCAGGGAAGACCTTCGGGGGGAAGATCGCCAACGGAAATTCGGAGTACGTGCGTGGCGCTCATCGGAGACTCCGGGCGACAATCTGCCTCGATCGATAACTTCACCGGGGAAAAGGTCGACGTCCCGCATGACGGGGGTGAATCCCTGACACAACTCGAAAGATAGCGTCACGTCGCCGACCCGCAAGTCCCCGATGGTCTGTGAAGAGCCGCGGTTCGGCAGGACACGGTGTTCCGTGCACAGAATCCATAAAGACTTGCGGGCTTGTTATGATTGGAAATGCTTGAAAAAGAAAGTTTGTGCGCGAAAGGCGGATTGCAAATGCAAAAAGGCTTGTTATACTCTAAAACTGTATCGTTATAAGGCCCAGCTCTTGGTGCACGTGCCGCAGGAATCAAAAGGAAGGCGGGAGAGCCGTACGCCGCCGTGATCGGCGGAGTCTCGTGCGGGACCGTTCTGGTGCAGGGATCGCCGGACGCGGCTCTTGTGTTCCTTAAAAACTGGGGGGCACGAACGCCCGCAGAGCTGGATGGTCGACTTGGATGATTTGGCAGCAGGCAGTCCATCGGGAGAGAAAGGCAGGAGAGAATGAGCACGGAGAAAAGGGCGATCACTTCGTTGATGACGGAAGAGCGGACGTTCCCGGCGCCGGCATCCGTCGCCGCCAAGGCGCACGTCAAGGGCTTCGACCAGTACTTCCAGATGTGGAAGCGTTCGATCGATGACCCGAAAGGGTTCTGGCTGGAACAGACCCAGACGTTGACATGGTTCAAGGCCCCGACAAAGGCCTTGGAATACAACTGGAACACGAAAGCGCGCCGGATTGAGCACAAGTGGTTCGACGACGGGGAGCTCAATGTTTCGGTCAACTGCCTGGACCGGCACCTGAAGACCAAGACCGCGGACAAGGTGGCGATTCTGTGGCAGGGCGAAGTGGAGAACGCGGTTCGGAAGATCACGTACCGCGAACTGCACAAGGAAGTCTGCAAGTTTGCCAACGTTCTGAAGTCCAAGGGCATCAAGCGTGGCGACCGGGTCGCCATCTACATGCCGATGGTTCCGGAATTGGCGGTGGTGATGCTGGCCTGCACCCGGATCGGGGCCATCCATTCGGTGATTTTCGGCGGGTTCAGTTCCGAGGCGATCAAGGGTCGTGTGGAAGACTCCGCCTGCAAGATGCTCATCACGTCCAACGTCTCCCTGCGGGCCGGCAAGCAGATCAAGTTGAAGGAGATTGCCGATGATGCCCTCGCCAGCGCCAGTTGCCGGAGCATCGAGTCGGTCATCGTGACCAAGGTGACCGAAGACCCCTGCAACATGAAGTCTGGCCGCGACTTCTGGTACCACGAGGAGATTGCCAAGGCCAGTGACGTATGCGAACCGGAGAAGATGAAGGCCGAAGATCCGCTGTTCATTCTCTACACGTCCGGATCGACCGGCAAGCCCAAGGGCGTGGTTCACACCACCGCCGGCTACCTGCTGCACACCTCCTTGAGCCACAAGCTTATTTTCGACGTTCACGACGAGGATATCTACTGGTGCACGGCGGACATCGGCTGGGTGACCGGCCACAGTTACATCGTGTACGGACCGTTGTGCAACGGGGCCACCACTCTGATGTTTGAAGGCGTGCCGACCTACCCGGATGCCGGCCGCTGCTGGCACATGGTGGACAAGTTCGGGGTCACGATCTTCTACACGGCGCCCACGGCGATTCGCGCCCTGATGCGCCTTGGCGACGAGTGGCCGGCCAAGTACAAGATGAACACGCTGCGCGTCCTCGGCAGTGTGGGTGAGCCGATCAACCCGGAAGCGTGGATTTGGTACTACGAGAAGGTCGGCCACAAGCATTGTCCGATCGTGGACACCTGGTGGCAGACGGAGACGGGCGGCATCCTGATCACGCCGCTGCCCGGCGCCCACACCCTGAAACCCGGCAGTGCCAACCGGCCGTTCCCGGGCGTCGATCCGGTCGTACTGCGCGACGACGGCAGCAAGTGCGATACGAACGAAGGCGGCAAGCTGTGCATCCGCAAGCCGTGGCCGGGCATGATGCGGACCATGTGGGGGGACCACGACCGCTTCATCGACACGTACTTCACCATGTACAACGACATCTACTTCACCGGTGACGGCTGTCGCGTTGACAAGGACGGGGACTACTGGCTGATGGGCCGCATCGATGACGTCGTGAACGTCTCTGGCCACCGCATCGGCACCGCGGAAGTCGAGAGTGCCCTGGTCAGTCACCCGAAGGTCGCGGAAGCGGCCGTGACGCCCATGCCGCACGACATCAAGGGGCAGGCGTTGTACGCCTTTGTGACGCTGAACGAAGGGATCAAGGAGAGCGAAGAGCTGAAGAAAGAGCTGATGACGCACGTCCGCAAGGAGATCGGGCCGATTGCGGTCCCGGACGTGGTTCAGTTTGCGCCGGGCCTGCCGAAGACGCGCTCGGGCAAGATCATGCGCCGCATTCTGCGCAAGATCGCCGAGAACGACGTCAGCAACCTCGGGGATATCACCACTCTGGCCGATCCGAGTGTGGTTGAATCTCTCGTCAAGGGACGGCCTCAGGCGAAGAAGTGAGTCCGGGCTGATCTGACGGGCGAAGCAACAGGCGCCGGATGTGCCGCGGGTAGCGCGGGCATCCGGCGCTTTTTTTCGGCCTGTGCAAGCAGAGTAACGCCGGGTAGGTCGCGGTGCCAGCCCGGACCGGCCTCGCCTGACCGACAGGGCCGCCCGTGGTACTGTCGGATGGTGGCGGGGCCTAATCCGCTGCTTGCACAGGTCGATTCTCTTTCGGCGCCGGCGGAACCCGGGCCGATGGCAACGCGCTCAACTCTTGAGCGCGCCCGGCGTCTCCTGCGGCAGCCAGCGCAGCGGCGCTGCGATGGTGCGCACGTGCAGGTCGCGCTGCGGGAAGGGGATTTCTATGTTGTTGTCGCGGAACAACCGGTCAATGGCCCGGTTCAGTTCGTCGGTCAAGTTCTGCTTGATGGTGGAGTCCGGGAGCCAGCAGAGCAGTTCGAAGTTCAGCGACGAGTCGCCGAAAGCCAGGAAGTGCACCGCCGGCGCCGGGTCGTTCAGAACCCGCGCGTTTTCCGTCGCGGCTCGGGTCAACAGGCGGGTCACCAAATCGACGTCCGAGCCGTAGGCCACACCGATCGGAATGTGAATGCGGATGCGGCGGTCGCCATAGCTCCAGTTGACCAGGTTGTTGTCCAGGAGTGACGAATTGGGGACGATAATGCAGACGTTGTCGTCGGTGTTGACCACCGTGGTGCGCAGGTTGATCTGCGTCACATCGCCCCAGACGTTGTCGACCGTGATTCGGTCGCCGAGCTTGATCGGCCGCTCCATCAGCAAGATGAAGCCGCTGATGAAGTTGGAGGCGATGTTCTGCAACCCGAAGCCGATCCCGACGCCGAGCAGCGCGAAGAACCCGGCTACGGCGCCCAGGGGCAGGTTCAGCATGCTCAGCGCCGTGTAGACGCCGAAGGCCAGGACCAGGAAATGGGTCGTGCGCAGGAGGGCGAGTTCGATGCCGACGTCCAGGTTGAACCGCGGCAGGAACCGGCGTTTGAGCAGAAGCTGGAGCCACCTGGAGAGAAGGTAGGCGACCAGCATCACGACCCCCGCCGAGACCAGGTCCATGAGCGTCAGACCCACCCCGCGCACGTTCACCAGGGTGTAGTCGTACAGGATGTAGTGGGTCTTCTGCAACGCTTCCGAGACGGTCATGGCCTGGCTCCTTGCTGAAATCGTGTTCGCAATCCTCGGCGCAATCGCTTCTTCGATGACCGGCAGCCCGGCGGTCATGGGATCGAGAATCGATTCCGATTACGACTGTGCCGGCGATTGTCTGTTCGTCGTCCTTCATTCATTGTGACGCGATACGTTCTATACGCCCGCGTGCCGGATTTTTCAACCGGTGATGCGTCAGTCGCGGGTGGAGATAAGGTCGACGGTTGACCGGGGCTGGCGTCTAAAGTGGTCGGAGCGGCTCGCTCCGACACCCG
>Ga0156402_1015_pt2 | contig 27526 bp, 16 predicted proteins | sample RifOxyA3_FD_108045 | JGI IMG/M metagenome (GOLD analysis project Ga0156402, IMG submission 108045) | Lentisphaerae bacterium RIFOXYA12_64_32 | reverse complement strand
CGGGTGTCGGAGCGAGCCGCTCCGACCACTTTAGGCGTCAGCCCAGGTCAAACTTCGACCTTATCTCCACCCGCAACTGACGCATTACTGTGTGGGTGCTGGAGTGTGTGGGTGATGGGGCAGGGCACAGGGGGAAGGTTTCAGATTTCGGGTTTCAGGGCGTCGATGATCCCGATGATCTCGAGTAACCCCCGGCTTCAGCGTCCCGCGGGACGACGGCAGCGGGGCGTGACGCTGGCGGGAGTGGGCGCCGGGCTGCGCGCTGGGGACGGTCTCGTCGCTGCTGCTACGGGGTGCGTCCGTCGCGGCGGATTTCCGATCGAGGGTCTCGGGCCGGGACGGCCCGAGCGCACTCTGCTGCGGTCCCGGAGGTCCCGCGCCACCTCTTCAGGCGCCCGTGCCGACGCGACTTGAGAGGGGGGCGACACACCCGCTCAGTCGGTCAGGATCATGATGGGCCAGAGGTCCGGGCGGCGGTCGCAGTGCGCGCCCGGTTCGGTGGCCAGAGACATTCCTTTGGGGGGCCACTGCTCTTCCAGCTTGTCCTTGTCGTGGATGTAGAGGGCGAAGCCGGCGCGCCAGCCTTTCTCCAGTTTCAGCGGCTCGATGTAGCGCTGCGGCAGGATGATGCAGTAGGCGTAGCGGTTGCCGTCGCGGCTGAACTGGCACTTCACGCCCTGCGCCGCCTCGTCCTTCTTCGGCATTTCCAGGCCACCCGCGAGTTGATGGTACGGCTCGTAGAGGCGGTAGACCGCGCCGGGGCCGTCACCGGCCTGGTCGTTGCCGGGGCTGAAGTCGTAGCGGTAGTCGTCGGCGTCGTACCCCTTCAGCGGGTTGCTGCGGCCATTGGCGCCGGTGTCAAGGTAGACCTCGACGCAGCCGTCGTGCATGTAGAGAAGCTTGGCGGTCCTCTCGATGGACTGCCGAAAGCGTTCCGGTTCGGTGACGACGAAGGCGTCATCGACGGCGCTCACGCGCAGGTAGAGGTTGTCGTTGTCCCACGCCAACTGGAACTGCGCGTCCAGGTCGCCCGGACCGCTGGACTTGACGGTCTCCTTCCCCGGTTCGGTCTTGCCGTAGAAGTTCGTCATCTTCACCGCCGGGACTTTGTCCCAGTCCGGCGCTGCCGGGTCGAGCGGGAGCGGTTGGACGGTGTGCGGCACGAAGAGGAACTGCATGTCCCAGGACGACGTGTCCTTGCGTTTGTCGGGGAACTCGGCAGCAATGTCGCCGTGCCAGGCGTTGAGCTTGCCGGGGGCCGGATCGACTCGCTCCTGCAACTTCGCCGTGAACTTGTCCTTCGCCTTGATGTCAAACGCGATGTCGTTGGCGCCGACCTGCAATTGGCCCTTCAATTCCTTGCCGGTCAAGTTCTCGGCGACCGCCTCGATGGAACCGTCCGGCGCCGGCTGGACGGTCACCATCAGTGCGTTTCCGGCACCGGAAACATCCGCCGCGTTCAGCGCCGCCGCGAGTTTGTCCGCGCCACCCGCGGCGCTGCGCATGAAGAGCGGGGCCGGCGTGAGCGGAATGTCGACGAATCCGTTCTGCGCCACGACCGGCCTGACGTTGCCCATCAGATCGATGAACTCCGGGACATCTCCCCCGAAGTTGACCGACATGGTGGGGCCCTTCTCGAGTCCCTCCTGGACCTTCGCCGTGATGCACCACACGGCGGCGACACCGCGGCCCTGCTCGTCCTCAAACACGTGACCCTTGACGCCTGCGGCCGGCAGCACGTCGGCCTTGAACCGCGGTTTGGGCAGGAGATGCCCGAGTGTGTTGGGTACCTGGCAAAGGGCCAGTGGCGTGAGGTACTGGTCCATGAACGGAGCGGAAACCCAGATGTTGAACGAGCGCACCTGCGGCCAGCCTTTCAGGCACGCGAGGTAGACGCGCGCCGCGTTGGCGGCATGGAGATACTCGCGCCAGCCGAAGTCGTAACTGGGCTTGCCGCCCTGGTAGTTGTCGTAGCAACCATCGTCGCCCCACTCCGGGATCTTGGTGTGCGTGCAGTTGAAGCCTTCGGTGTAGTCGATGGGGGTGGACTTGTCATAGCCATACCGCGCCATGATCTCGTTGAGCATGTCGGTGCACCCGTCGATGGCGTCGACCGGCCCGTAGGGGTGGACCGCCATGGCGTCCCACTTGACCTTGCCCCGGGTCGCCTTGAGGTAGCCATCCATCTCGCGGTAACCGCGCAGACGGCTGAAACCCGAGGTGCCGCCGTCGGGCAGCACGACCGCGTTCGGGTTGGCCTTCTTGATGCCGCGCCAGGCGGCGAACTGGACCTTGGCCCATTCGTCGAACCGCCCTGAAGCGATGATCGGGCCACCCTCGGACTCGGTCGACCAGGCCCAGGAAATCCCCCACGGGTGACTCTTCACGACCTTGTACGAGATCTCCTCGACGCGCGCCTCGATCTCGGGGGTTATCTCCTTCCAGCTCTTGGTGCTGTTGGTGAACTCCCGGTCCTCTTTCTCGGCCAGGTCGCAGACCAGCAGCAGGAAGTTGGCGACGCGGCAGTTGTTGTAGAGTTCGAACTCCTCCTGGGTGTGCCAGCCGTACGTGGTCGAGCCGAAACCCCACCGCATGTAGTTGCGGATCAGGTCGTTGCCGCGGGTGATGCGCGGCGCGTGGCAGAGGGTGCCGAAGACATCCTTGTCCGCGTGCTTGTTCTCGAGGAAGTCCATGATGGAAAAGCGATAGTAGTTGCGGTCCGTCGGTCCGCCGCTCGGTTGGAAATCCGCCTGCAGGACGAACACGCCGGTTCCGAGTTGTGCGCCGTCGTACGGCAGTTCGAGCCGGGCCGAGCCCGTGGCGTCAAGGGTGTACGTCAGGCTAAGATCGTAGAGCCGTTCGCGATAGTAGTTGAAGAGTTGGAGGTGCACGTCGCCCTGCGCATTCGCTGTGCCGCGGAGCGTGAGGCCGGCCCGGATCGGCTGCCCACGGGCGAGGTTGTTGTCGGGATCGGACGTCGCCAGGGCCGCCTCGATGTCAGGCGCGACGAAGTCCGTCGCCGTGTTGCCCGTCTCGAACTGGAGTCCGTCGATCAGCAGGTTTTGGCCGGTGCTGAGCAGCAGGTTCACACCGGCGCAGTCGGCGGTGAAGGTGAACGACTTGCGCTCCCACTTCGTGGTTGTGAGCGTGTGCTTCGTCTGGAACGCTGTCATCCAGCCGAATCTGCTGCCCTTCGTGCCCTGGATTCCCAGCGAGAACGCTACCCCCGGTTTCTCCGCTTTGGCGTAGACGCTGACCGTGTACGCCGTGCCCTTGATGACCGGGACCATGAAACTGGCCAGCGGCTGGGCGCCCTTGCCCGGACGTATCCAGATCGCGCTTTGGCCGAACCTGGCGTCGGTGCTGGCTGAATAGGCGGGGATGTCGGAGGGGTTGTACTTGCCGCCGCCCCACCACCAGGTCCAGAAGCGGAGCCCCTGCTCGAAACTGGGATTCGGCATGATGTTCCGGGTCGTGGACGCCGGGACGCAGAACCGGTCGTGCTCCCAGAAGTCGATTCCGGCGACCGGCGGCGGGGCGGTGTCCGCCCGGCCGACGACATCGCCGAAGCTGATCGTGAACTTGTCGGCGGCGAGTCGCTTGCTCGTGCCCACGCGGATGCAGACGCTGCAGGCGCCGCCGCCCGCAAGCCTCTCGCTGATCGCGTACTCGTAGTAGCCGGGGAACTTGATGGAGAAACTGCGCAGCGGCTTGTCGGGGGCGTAGACCAGTTCGAAGCCGTCCGTTCCCGCGGGGCCTGGCGTCTCTTTGTCCCCGGTCAGAAGAGCCGTATCGCTGAACTTGACCGTACTGCCGTTGATCCGCACCTGCTCTTGTCTGTAGGCGGTGCTGGACATGAACCACGGACTCACGCCGGCGTAGCCCTTCGGGTCGGCCTCGAACTTGTCCTGGGGCACGCCGAGGTCCCAGCTCACTTCGATCTGGCTGTCGCCAACGGCTTTCACAGTGTAGGCAAACGTCGCCGACTCGCCGTTCGCCTGCACGTACGCCTTGGAGTAGGTGATCGAGTTTTGCGCTTTGTCGTACCGCAACTGCGGTGTGGTGCCGTCCGCCGTCCGGAACGGATAGCCGAAGTTGCCCTCGGGCGGAGCCGCCCCCCAGAACTGGAAACCGAACACCTCGTGGTTGTCGACCATGATCTGCGCCGCCTGGTCGCGGTTGAGCGTGCCGCGTTCCCGGAATCCGATGCGCTTGTTCCCGATCCAGAGCGAGGGCTGCTCGAAGGATTCGTTGCCTTGCGCAATGCTCATGACCTTGAGTTCCGGGGGCGCAGGCTTGCCCGCCTCGGCCAGGAACGGCGGCGGCGGATGAGGCAGTTGTGACTCATCGGCCGCGGACGCGAACGCGGAAGCCATCCCCACAGCCAACGTCGCGAGCGTATTCCGCATGGTCTGCTCTCCTTGCGTTCACTCGAGTCAGTACGTGAATTCGATCCGATTGTTGGATACCGTGCCCGAGCCCGGCGCGCGCATGTTCCAGACGTCGGATGCCGTCAGCCCCGCCACATGTCCGTCGGTGAACCAGGCGTTGCCTTTGTGGTTGTGCCGAAGGTGCATGCCGGTGAACCCGTTGTACGCCCAGCCTGACGCCAATCCCTGAGCTTGTCGAAGGGGTGACGGGGGCGACGAGCGTAAACAATCCGACCCTACGTGCGTTTTTCATGGGTCCTCGTGTCCGCCTTCCGCAGTTTCGCTCCCGAACGAGCGGACGAGCCGGTCGGGCCGACTCCCTCGAACGGGATCCGTTGCGTCGCCAGCGTCATGTCCGGCTGGCGGATTTTTTCAATCAGCATGTGGACCGCGGCTTCGCCGTAGGCCCGGTTCTGCTGGACCATCACATAGTGGGGAAACATGAACAGCTCGTCCGGACTGCCGAAAAACCCGAACCGCAGGTCATCGCCGAAACGTCGGTTCGCGGCGGTTGCCAGTTGGATCAGAGGCGGGGCAACGTTCTCCATGGAGTAGCCGATGATGGCGTCCAGCCGCGGGCGCCGGCGCAACCACTCCCGCAGCGTCGCCAGGTGCCGGGGGCGTGCCACGGAACGCAGCGTCACGTCCGGTTCCAGGCCGGCCTCGCGCATGGCGTCGGCATAGCCGGCGGGGCGTGCGCGGCGGCTGTAATGCGCGTTCGGCGCGCACTCCAAGTCCACGTATGCGATGCGGCGCAGACCGTCGGCGAGCATCATTTGGGTGAGTTCGACGCCGGCGCCGTGGTCGTCGAAACAGACGCCGTCCTCCGGCATGTCACGGTTCAGCCAGATCGCCGGAATGTGGTGTCGGCAAAGCCCACGGCGCAGCGGGGCGACCATCGCCGAATTGTCGAAGTAGTTGACCAGCAGCCCGTCCCCCATGATCTCGCGGAAAACCCGCGGCATCTCCCGCTCCCGGGACAATTGTGCGTCGGTGTAGTGCGCGAGCTTGATGTCGTACCCGTTCCGGTCCGCCTGGGTCACCAGACCGAAGAACAGGTCCGCCGGCAGGTAGGAACGGTGACTGTCGGTCGCGATCAGCATGCCGAGCGAACCGGTCCGCCCCTGGCGCACGGCCTGGGCCAGCGGGTTGGTGCGATACCCCAGGCGCTCGGCGGCCTTCCGGATGCGCTGCCGGGTCGCGTCGCTGACGCCGGTGTTGCCTTTCCCGCCGTTCATGACGATGCCAACCGTCTGAATCGACTTGCCTGTCGCGGTTGCGATGTCCGCCAGTCTGGGGTTGGCAAACGCCATGGATCCTGCCCTTTCCAGCCGCACCCGGCTGGGAGGTTAACCTAACGTTAGGTCTAAAATAGCGGCCCCGTCTGACAATGTCAAGAACCGCTGTGGTGCATGCGGCCGCCGGCGCGTACCGGCGGTGGTCACCGGGCCCAAGCGCTTGGACGCAGCGTTCCAGGCAGTCACCCACCTGGTCGCGGTACTGCAGCAGGGCCGCGGGGTTGTCTGTGATCGCCAGCTTCTTGTCTTCGAAGCCGGGGTTCATGAGCGGCAGGGGACTGGTGCGCTCAAGGACCACGATCGGCCGCAACGTGGGCCCCGGACCGCATGAACGCGGGACTACGAGCCCGTGGCGCGTTCTGGTCGGCGGCTACGGCGTCTCTGCGACCAGGAACCAGCCGCCGGCGACCTTGACGGGGAGCGGTTCGTCGGGCTTGACGGTGCGTGCGTCCTGCATTTTGGGGATGGCGGGGGCGTGCAGTTTGACGGTGGCCGGGTCGAGGCCGAGTGCGGCCCAGTCGATGGTGAGCTTGACGTTTTCGTCCTTCAGCGACCAGGTGGCGACGGCGATCAACGCCTTGCCGGGTTTGCGGTACACGGTGACCAGCACGTCCTTGCAGTCGGTGCGCGCCGGGCACTTCGGGTCCCAGTAGCCGAGCCACTCCGCGTCCTGGATGCCGAACTCGTCCCACAGCGTCCAGGCACTCGCGCAGTTGGGGACATTTCGGCCGGCCAGGCCGTAGAGCATGCCGCGCCAGAGGTTGCCGGTGCCGGTGTCCTCGAGCATTTCGCCGGTGACGCCGAACGGGATGCCGGACACGTCCACCAGCCAGTAGTCCGGGCTGCGGTTGTAATTGAAGCACTCGCCATACCACAACTGGGTGACGAACGGCAGGTGCTCGAGGTCGGCGTTGGCGACGCTGCTGCCCTTTGCGTCGGTGCACTGGTGGTGTTCCATGCGGTAGGCGGGATTGTACTTCGACATGACGCGGGCGACACGCTTCATGATCTCGCGGTCGTAACCGATGCCATCGAGGTACAGGCTGTAGAAGCACTTGTTCTGCTGCAGCCAGTCCATGCCCTCGATGTAGTAGTTGTGCCAGCGCGAGAGGTAGCGCATGGCGACTGCGGCGTCGATCTCGTTCGGGACGGCGGTCCCGGTCCGCCACGCTTTGCAGAAGCCGTCGCCCAGGTGTTCGCGCAGCCAGGGGTGCCCGTCCTCGCGCGTCGGATTGGCACCGGCCTGGAAGCAGCGTTCCGGGCCAACCAGGATTTCGCCGCCCAGGCTGCGCAGTGCCCAGATTTCCACGCAGCGGTTGGTGAGTTCGCGGACGGTGTAGTACAACTGCACGCCGAGGCCGCCGTTGCCGAGGATCTGCTTCTGCAGGTCCACGAGCTTCTCCGGGGTCAGGAACGGGTAGTTGATCCACGGGTTGGCGGCATTGGCGTGATGGATGTGCTCGATGGTGGGGTGTCCCGGGGCCTTGGGATCGAGGGCGTTGCCGACGCGCGTCGTCCAGTGGACATTGGTAATGGGTTTGAACGGCGTGATCAGCAGGCGGAAGCTGAAGTGCCGCGCCTGGCCGGCTTTGAGCGGTGCGGTGTCGACGCGCGTGGTCACCAGGGCCGCATCGCCCTGCTCGGCGAGCGTGCCGCGGCCCTCGGTGGCGCGCAACTGCATGCCGGCGTTGACGTCGCCGACCCAGATGTTCGTGTAGCTTCGGGCCCAGGCGTTGAACGTCCACTGGTGCGAGGGCGGACGGTAGCCGCCGGGTGCGTCGCCGCCGGCCATGTAGGTGGCGATCTTGCGGCTGAACGGCACGTCCAGGCCCACGTCGGCCAGTGCGGTGTCCGCAGTGGCGGTCACCGCAATGTCGAACTGAACGCAACCGTCGAACTCCATGGTCACGGTGTTGCTGAGCGTCAGCCCGGGCGCGGTGGCGGCGTACTGGCGCACGATCTTGCCGGCCTTCTGGAGTTGGGTTTCCGGGTTGCCGGCGGGCGTCCACTCGACCGGTTTGCCGTCGCGGGTCGCGACGAAACGCATCGGTGTTGCGAGGATCGCATGGCCGCGGCTGGTGACTTGCTGCGGCATGCCGAGCGGGCCGAACTCGACCGCGCGGGCGAGGCACTCGATGCGGTTCGCCTCCGCCTTGAGCGGGGTGTACGGCGGCACGAGCCAGTCGTCATCGAGGCCCAGGGTCGAGTTCAGCCAGCGCAGCCGCGAGTGGCGCCACGGCTCGTCGTCGCCATGGTTCGCGATCACCGCGCCCGCGACGTTCACGGCGATCTTGACCGTTTGCGGCTGCAGGCCCTTCGGTTGCACGGTGACGGTGCTCGTGTACGTGCCCTGCGCCGTGTCGGGGAGTTGGACCCCGAGCCACAGCGCGCGCACCTTGCCCTGGGCGAGGGGGAACGGCTGCGTGAACGCCTTGCCCAGCCAGTCGGTGCCGCCGAGGTTGAGGCAGGTCCACTCGGCTGCGGGGATCGCAGGCTTGCCGTCGCAGGTCAGGTCGCTGAATGTGAGACTGAGGTCGCTGATCGGCGCGCGTGACGCGAACACACCGAGTTGCAGGCAGTAGTACTCGCCCGGCTGCGCGTCGCCCTTGAACTCAGGTGCCGGGCCGCGCTTGATCCACGCCAGCGGCAGCGTCTCGAACATGCGGATCGGGTACTTACGGTCTTCCGGGAAGAGGAGATACTCCCTGTCCTGAGTCTGGTCCAGGAGCGCGCCGACCTCCTCGCGCGTGGCGATGACCTCCATGGGGTCGAACCGGTCAAACTCCGTCTTGGCCTGGATCTCCACCACCTCGGCGGGCGGGAGCAGTTGCCAGTTGCCGCGGGTGATGTCGCCGAGCTCGCCGCGCATGATGGCCGGTTCGTCGCCGAGGCTCCAGGCGACTCGGTTGACCCAGTTCGGCTCGGGCTCCTGGTAGGCGGGCAGGTACGGGTCGGTCAAGCCCCAGAACCAGGGTGAACTGCTTAGCGGGACGTACGGCAGGTAGTAGACCTCGTAGTCGCCCGGGATCGTCGGCGCCTGGAAGATGATGTCACCGTACTCCTGCTTCACGTTGAGCACGATGACGTTCTTCACCGGTTGCCCGGTCTTGGCGTCGATGATGCGAATGCCCTTGGCCTCCGGGTTCTGGTCGCGTCGTCGCCAGGGGATGTGCGCCCAGACCGCCTCGTAGCGTTGTTTCGCCTCGGTGCCGTAACTGGCGAAGCGCGCATAGCTGATGCGCCCATACTGCTGCACGGATTCGGACACGTGCAGGATGGCGCGGTGTCGGCCGAGATCGTTCCGCTTCCAGTCGGTGACGCTGTACTTCACGTCCTGGCTGGCCTTTTCGACGCCGCGCAGGGCTTGCCGGAAGCACAGGTCGGTCGCGTCGCCGGTCCAGAAAAAGAAATCGTCCTTGCTGGTGGCAACGGGGACGGGTGTCCACGCCGTGTCGTCGTAGCCGGGCTTGAGCCACGCCCAGTCGGCTGTCGCGGCGCATTTCCACAGCGGGTCCGTCGTGGCGCGGCCGACCTGGATTCGGATGCCCGGGTCGGCGCCGTCCGCTTTGGCCACGATGCCAACCACGTTTTCGCCCTCGTCGATGTCCAGCGCGGCGCGCAGGGTGCGCTCTTTGCGCCCGGCGTACGAAGTCAGCCACGTCTTGCCCGACAGCGAGACACGCTTGCCGTTGACCAACAGCGCGGCGTTCACGTTGCGGGTGTGGATCTCGAAGTAGGTCTTGATCTTGTCGGCCTTGTCCGTCGCGTCCGTCTTCTGTGCGGCGGCCTGGGCCCGGGCATTGAACGCCTGGTTCAGGCCGATCTCGGCCAGGGTCTTGGCATCCTGTGTCGGCGCTTCGCCTTTGAACTGGAACGCGCGGTAGTGGTCGACATCGTGGAAGTTCACGACCCGCGGCGCCCACGTGGTCAGGTCGTCCTTCGGCGTGGTCGAGTGCCGCGAGATGTTGACCCGCCACGTGTCCCCGGGCTTGGGCGTGACGCCGAACCGCGCGAAGGGGATGGCGGCCTCTGCGAGCCACGAGTCCTGCCGGCGCGTGGCGGCGACGTCCCAACCGTCCGGCCAGTGTGCGCCCAGCGGGTTGAGGATGAACTGGACCTTGGGCTTGCCTGCGCCGGGCGCGATGTGGATCTCGATGCAGTCGTTTTGCCACAGGTCGGGGCTGTTCTCCTTGGTTGCCGACAGCTTGTCCGCATTCGGCTGGTAGCAGCGGGTCGCGATGAAGAGCGTGTCCTGCGTGTACCCGGCCTGGAAGTAGGTGATGGCGGTGGTGACGAACTCGCGCTGCTCCTCGACTTGTACGTCACCGGGCAGGACCTGGAGCCCGTCGTCGCTGGCTGTGGCGGCTTGCAGGCGGCAGAACCCGGAGACCTCCGGCGTCAGGCGCCAGGCCGGGTCGTCCAGGACACCGTCGAGCTTCGGCGCCTGCTCGAACTTGCAGCAGGGGTAGACGTTTTCGTCGCCGGCTGCCTGTTGCAGGGCCGCGGCGGCGAACAGCGACAACGGCCCCAGCGACAGCTTCGCACCGACCTCTGCGGGCGGGTAGAGTTGCAGGCAGAACGACATTTTCTGCGGCGGCGTGCGGAACCGGATCTCGGCCGTCTGCCACGCCTCGGCAGCGGTGAACTCGCGCAGGGGTGTGTTCCAGGTCCAGTCGGCGCCTTCCGTCTTCTGCAGAACGCCGATCCTTGCTGCGCCCGGGCCGTCCACGCGGATCTCGAAGCGCAGCGAGTAATCCGTGTTCGGCTCCAGGCCGTCCACGACACGGTAGACTTTGAAGTCGCCGCCCGGCCGCTTCCGGTTCATGGTCAACGCGTTGTTTTCGACGGTGAACTCGCCCGTGTCCTCGGGAATGCGGACCGGATTTCCCCAGCCGGCTGGGGTCTTCAGGTCATTCTGGCCCAGCAGGTTGACGAGTTTGTCGGCCGCCGCGCGGGCGGGCATGAGGCTGGCTGCGAAGGCGGCAGCCCCGAGTGCGACGGCGGTCAGAGTGCGAAGCGTGTGGTTCCGTGGCGTGGTGATCATGCCTGTCCCTCCCTACCTGATGCTGACACCGGACTGGGCTGGCCCCGACGCGGGGAACCAAGCTGCGGTCTGGCGTGAATGTAGCACGCCGGTACGCCGAGGGAAAACCGACCTGTGCGGCCGAATCCAGCGTGGCAGAAACGCGGCTTGCCCCGGCCAGGACGATCGAGCGCGCAGTGGCTCGGCGCGTCCCGCGCCGAAGCGGGGTGCGCCGGCCGGTCCCCGGCCGAGGGCCTCGGTCCGGGACGGACCCGAGCACTCTACCACGGTCCCGGAGGTCCCGCGCCACTGCCGCATGAAGGAGCTGGAGGAGAAACACCGCCAGGGCTACGCCCGTGCGCCGGTGGCCAAGGTCCGCGACGTCAGCAACGCGATTCGGTTTGCCCTGGATCTCCGGGACTGACGGTTGTGAGGTGTTTCAGGACGCGTCGCAGGAGTCGGTCGGCGGTGCCGGGCGTGAAGTGTGTCGAGTCGGGCGAGGCCTCGTAGCCGCCGCGCGGGTACTCGTGGGCCAGTGGCAGGTAGCCCTGGTAGCCGTTGGCGCAGGAGACCAGGACGCTGTCGGGGCAGCGCTTCTTCATGCGCAGGCTGATTTCGGACAGCACTTCGAACGGCATGGCCACGAGCGTGGTCTTGCCGATCTGCAGGCATTGGACCTGGATCGTGAACCGGTTCTTCGGGTAGAGCCGCGACCGGCCCAGGGCGGTCTGCTGGCGGTTGAAGTCTTGGGCCGCCTTTCCGACGACGGGGTTATCGCGCGCGGTGTCGGCGTCGAGGATTGCGAGGTAGTCAGCCTTGGCTCGGTCATACTCCGCCTCGGCCGTGCCGGGGTTGGTCTCGAAGATGGTGCGTGCTCTGAGTTCGACGACACTTGTCTTCAGGACCGGATCCGGTTCCGTGCGATAGGTCCGCTCGGCGAGAAGGATCGTGTTGCCGAGTACACTGCCAATGCGCTGCCGGCAGTCGCCGAGGCGGTTGATGGGCACCGCATCGCCCGCGGCACCGAGCGTGAAGAAGACCGGGCACTTGTATTTCTCCTCGACGGTTTGGCGGAGGTAGTACGGATAGTCTGCGGAGACGCGGTAGAAATCGCGGTCGGGCAGTTCGCCGCCGGTTACCGGGTGGCAGCCGAAATTGGTGAGCACCGCCTTGATGCCAGTGTCATCCTTGAACCGCAGTACGGTCAACTCGGGGTCGACGGGGCGGAACTCGAACGCGTCGGGGTTCGGCGGGTAGAGGAAGTTGGTCTGGACCGAGCCGTCCGGCTTGCGCGTGCGGCGGTTGAACGCGACCTGCGGCGCCTGCAGGCGCGCGGTTTGCAGTTGCACGGGCTGCAGGTTCTGCAGGCTGGCGGTCGCGGCGTCCAGAAGTTTGGTCGTGAACTGGGCTTCGTAACGCGGGTCCGGTTCGACGATGCCGACCCGGGGCGATGCGAACCCTTCACGGTGCAGGGCTGGGGCGAAGTGGGTGTGCGAGGCGGCGATGAGCACATCGGGGAAACCGATCCCGGTTTCGCGCCGCAGGGTGTCGCAGAGCTGTTGGCAGTTGTGCGCCTTGATGCCGCTCAGGTCACACGTGATGAGCAGGACCGTCTTCGTGCCGTCGCTGAGGGCGAGGCAGCTTAGGGAAATGGGTTCCGCCACGCCCGTGGACGTCTGCTCCCTTGCGCCGTAGCCGTAGAGCCAGGCCGGGTCGTTCGGGGTGATGTCGCGCACGGCAGTGCCGAGTCGAAGTGAGCTCATGAGAGGCGCCTCCGTGGATCAGGATCGGGATGTGCGTGGGCGTGTGGGACGCGTACAAAACCGACCGAGCACCCAACGAGAGGGTGCCAGCCCACGTGCAGGTCTCGCCCCCGGACCGCGCGAAGGGCCTGTCGATATAATCGCCTGACGCGGGCTGCAACGTCTGGACACCGCCGTTCTCGGCGGTCATTCGTGCTCACTCCACGGCGGAGGACCGCCGTCTCCAGCCGGTTTGCGTCGGCAAAGTGCCCCAATCGACACGCCCTGAGCGCGGGACTACAAACCTGGTTTGCCGCGCGTCAAGCGGGGTTCAGCAACCGAGCACCTTCTTGACGAGGGCGACATTTTCCTCGACCATGTTGTCCTTGTCGCCACGGTGCATGCCGACATTGACGACGTCGGTCGGCTTGATGTTCTCGAACGCGTACTCGAAGGCCATGCCGGCGTCGATGCGGCCGGCGCCCATGATCTTGTACGCGATGCAGGGTTTGCGGATGCGGCGGGCGCACTCGGCAGCGCGCGCCATGTCCGCCAGCTTGAACTTGTGGCCCTTGCCGCTGTGCAGGCTGCCGCAGTTGAAGAAGCACACGACGTGGAAGTCGACCAGGTTCAGGCTGTCGATCCAGTCGTGCGTTTCCGGAGCATGTCCGGCCACACCCACTGGCACCCCGTGCTGGCGCGCGTGTTTCACCCAGTCGCGGAGTGTCTTGTCGTCCTTTTCGCCGAAGAGCTTGTCGGTGAGTCCGCCGTGGAAGTAGAACGCCTTGCAGCCGATCTCGACGGCCGTGTCGATCGCCTTGTGCATGCTCGGGTAGTTCGAGCCGCTGATCTGTGCGATCCACTGCAACGGCCCGCCCGCCGAGAGGTACTCCCGCACGGCTTGCAGCACGTGCGGCGTCTCGTTGTTCGTGATGACCGTGTTGAGGCCCGCCGCTTCGGCGCGCCCCCAGGTCTCCTTGATGCGCTCGACGGTGTAGTAGGACTTCATCTCCTGGTCGCGTTGCGGGTTCTGGTGGCTGTAGCCGCCGAACGGGTTGGCGCCGAGGATCAAACGGGTGACGGTCAGACCGCAGAAGTCGACGGTGGGTAGCATGGTATCTGCTCCTTTATGCGAGTTCTCGCTTCACGCATGAGTTGACCACATCTTTACCAATATACTCCATGGCGGCGCAGTCGGCACCGCTCGCGCACCGGTGCCCAGGGCTGTTTCAAGATCCGTGACCGTCGCGTGCGGTGAGTACCCCCGGCGTGTCCCCACGCCGGGGGGGGCGGCCTGAGGACAGGCCGCCCCTACTTGGTGTGCGCGGAGGCGTGGCCTTTCGAGACGCGGCGCCAGATCTTGAAACAGCCCTGACCGGTGCCGGCGGCGCATCAACCGCGAAAGAGCTGGTCTTCCGTAGGTTGCCTGGCTCCTGACGCTACTGACGGCCGTCGGTCGCCATCGGCCGCGATCGACTGCAACCGACCGCCGTCGACTCCGAGCGGCGAGCCCCGGGCGTGGCCGCCGTATTCGGTCGTCTGCGGCCATCACGCACGGCGCGGTTCGTGCCGCTCTTGCAGTCCAGCCCTCGACCCATATGGTAGTGCAGCAGCGGCGTTGAGAATGTCGTTCGAAACGTGCGAGGACAGACTGAAATGGGAGCCGTGCAATGGGCGCGAAGCGAGCCAACGATCCGTTTCCGGTGATGGAGAACATGACGGTCAGGCTGGTGCGGGAGTACCTGCAGCGGAACAAGGGCATCATCATTCCGGTCGGGGTGATCGAGCAGCACGGGTACCACTTGCCGCTGTCGACGGACGCGTTGATCGCAACGCACCTGGCGCGGCGCATCGGCGCGAAGGCCGGTGTGCTGGTGGCGCCGACGATCCACCAGTCCTTCTCGGGCGGCGGACTGCCGGGCACGATGAACATCTCGCCGGCGGTCATGTCGTTGGTCATGAGCGACACGCTGACGACGCTCGCGGCGCAGGGGTTCCGGAATTTCTACATCCTGCTCTGCCACGGCGGCAGTGAGAACGCCCGTGCGCTCGACGATGCACTGAAGATCCTACTGCGCACCAACCCGACGTTTGCCGACGCCATGATCGTGTTCATGCCGGCGTGGAAACTGGGCACGCGGACGATCGGGTACCAGCAGGGCATGCAGGAGCGCGACTGGCACGCCGGCTGGGTCGAGACCTCAATGGTCATGGAACTGGCGCCGGAACTGGTGCGGATGCAGGACCTGAAGCTGGATCCCAAACCGCTGCTGCAACTGCAGATCGATCACCCGGACAACTACCAGCACGCCGAGAAGATCGTCGACGACCCGCTCGTCGTGCCGCGCATGACGCAGCGGCCGGACATCAAGGTCGGCGTGATGGGGCACCCCGAACGCGCCTCGCGTGCGATCGGCCGCAAGATCGTCACCAGCATCGTGGCCGACGCGGTGCAGCGCCTCCGCCGCTTCGAAGCCGAGGCGGACGGGGTCTACAAGGAAGTGAAGTTCGTCCCCGCGCCGCTGATCTTCGACGAGGAGTGATGGGCGCGGCTTCGCGCAAACGCTACGCCGGATCGACCGGGCGACGAGTGTCGCGTGTCGAGGGGGAAGAGAGGTTTCAGGTGTCAGGGTTCAGGCGACGGAACGCCTCCGAGGCATCCGCGCCGCGTCCGATGATCTCGATGAGGTCGACCTGCCGCCAGCACCGCAAAGGAGGATTTCCGTGAGGGTCGAAGAACAATACATGGACGTGCTGCAGAATCTGGAGCACATCGTTGTGTCGGCGTTTCTGCGGCAGCCGTGACTCGGCGTGGCGTGATTCAGTGCCCGCGTGGGGCGGTACTCCGTAGCCGCGGGGCATCCGAGCGAGTAGCTCGCCGTTGCGTCTCATTCGGGCACGGTCAGGGCTGTTTCAAGATCTGGCACCACGTCTCGGAAGGCCACGCCTCCGCGCACACCCGGTAGGGGCGGCCTGTCCTCAGGCCGCCCCCCCCCCGGCGTGGGGACACGCCGGGGGTACTCGCTGCACGCGACGGTCACGAATCTTGAAACAGCCCTGGGGCACGGTGGGGTGCGCTTGGCTTTCCCTCCGCATTGCTGTAAGGTAACCGTTTAGCGAGAAGCTCCGGCTCCGAACGGGAGCCGAGGCTGTCTGCCGAAAAGAGAGTCGGAAACCGAGTGTCGAGGGGCGGGGAGACGGAGTCTGGATGGGCGTGCCCCGCAACTGGACTGGCGCGAGGCAGGGGCCGTCATCGCTGTCCGGCGCAGGCGTGGCGAACGCTGGAGGTTTGGGTAGGCGGTCAGTCTGAACGCTGCCTGGCGAGACGACGCTCGCAGGGTTCGGGCGGGTCGGTGCGTCAGCCGTCTCAAACGGTCGGACCTGGCACGGGGAACCCCAAGACATGAGCAAGGCCGCGCTTTGGCTCAGGGCGCTCCTGTTCGGGGTGGCTTACTTCGCCGGGGCTTGGCTCGGCGACTGGTTGACGTTCCAGCCGAGTCTGTTCAACACCTTCTGGCCCAACAGTGGTCTGTTTGTCGCGGTTCTTCTTCTGCATCCGCCGCGTGCCTGGCCCTTCTTCGTTCTGGCCGCTGTTCCGGCCAATATCGCCTTTGACCTGTTTCATGGTCGTCCGCTTTGGGTCACCCTCCTGTTCAGTACGGGGAACTGCAGCGAGGCGGTGGCGGGCGCCTGGTTGGTGCGGCGGTTCTGCGGCGGCAGCTTCTCCCTCGCGTCCATGCGCGAGCTGCTCGCCCTGATTTTTGGCTCGGCGCTGGCGTCCACGGCGCTCAGCGCCACCTTCGGCACGATCGCGGTGTGTCTGGCCTACGGCGCCACGCCGTGGGTGCAGTGGCTGAAATGGTGGTCCAGCGATGTTCTCGGGGTGCTGCTGGTCGCGCCCTGCATTTTCTCGTGGCTCTCGACACGGCAGGACGAACGGTCGGCAGCGGACCGGCACGTCGAACTGCTCGCCCTCGTGGCGACCGTCGTGATCGTGAGTTACCTCGCCTTCCATGGCCACTGCCTCGAGACGGGCCTGAATTTCGTGTTCATTCCGGCTGTCGTCTGGGCGGCACTGCGCTTTGGCGTAGCGGGCGTCTCGCTGGCCAGTGTCGGTGGCGCGGTGATCGGTGTGGTCCTGGCCATACGCTCTCACTCGTTCGCGGAGTTGCCGGACCACAATGCCTGGCTGGAGGCGGTGACCCTGCAGGGGTTCCTTGCCGTGTCCACGACCCTCGGGCTGGTCCTGGCCGTTCTCTACCGCGAACGGATGGCGGCCGAGGCGCTGGCGCTGCAGCGCACGCTGGACCTGGAGCGGGAGCGACGCGTGCATGAGGACATTCTGGAAGCGACACTGGCCGGGTACTGGGACTGGGACATTCCCGGGAACACGGAGTACCTGAGCCCGGCGCTCAAGCGGATGTTCGGCTACGAAGACCACGAGCTGGTGAACCGACCGGAGTCCTGGCAGAAGCTGGTCTTCGCCGAGGACCTCCCCGGCGTTCTGGAGGTTTTCGACCAGCACGTCAAGAGCCACGGCGAAGTCCCGTACCGGCGTGAGGTCCGGTGTCGGCACAAGGACGGTTCCACGGTCTGGGTCTTACGTGCCGGCCGGGTCATCGAGTGGGCGGAAGACGGGTCCGCGAAACGTATGGTCGGCTGCCATGTGGACATCACCGACCGCAAGCGGGCGGAGGATGAACTGCGGCGGAGCGAAACGCGCTACCGGACGCTGTTCGAGCAGTCCGGCGATTATATCCTGCTGATGGAGGTGGGTGAGGACTTAGTCCCGGTCATCATGGACGTGAATCCGGCCGCCGAACGCGCCCACGGTTACTCGCGGGAAGAGCTGCTGGGCAAGCCGATCACCTTCCTGGATCCGGACAGCACGCCGGAACTGAACCGTCAGCGGATCCCGGCGCTGGCCGGCGGGAATCTCTCCCTGTTCACCGTGCAGCACCGTCGGAAGGACGGGACGGTGTTCGATGTCGAGGTCAGGGCGCAGACCCTGAGAGTGGGGCCCAAGCTGCTGGTCGTGACGTCGGAGCGGGACGTCACGGACCGCAAGCGGTTGGAGGAACGCCTGCGCCAGTCCGAGAAGATGGACGCCATCGGCCAGCTTGCGGGCGGCGTGGCGCACGACTTCAACAACCAGCTCGCCGGAGTCCTCGGGTACGCGGACCTGCTCGTGCGCCGGATCGAGGATGGGCCCTTGAAGCGCTACGCCGAGAACATCAAGGTGGCGGCCACGCGGGCGTCGGACTTGACGCGGCAGCTTCTGGCGTTCGGGCGCAAGGGCAAGTACCTGAGCATGCCGACCGACCTGCACAAGGTCGTTGCTGAGGTGGTGGAGCTTCTGAGTCGCAGCATCGATAAGCGGATCGAGATCCACCAGCACCTCGACGCCAACCCGGCTACGGTGACGGGCGACCCGACGCAACTCCAGAACGCGATCCTGAATCTTGCTCTGAACGCCCGCGATGCCATGCCGCAAGGCGGGGCCCTCACGTTCGCGACGCGTGTGGTGACCGTGGATGTCTCGGCGGCGGACGCCGACGGGCCGTCGGGGCGTTGCGTGCAGGTCAGCGTCACGGACACGGGTATTGGGATGAGTCCCGAGACGCAGAAGCATCTTTTTGAGCCGTTCTTCACGACGAAAGAGCAAGGGAAAGGCACGGGGCTGGGCCTCGCCTCGGTCTACGGCGCGATTCGGAACCACAAGGGCGCCGTACAAGTCCAGAGCGAGCTCGGGCACGGTACGACCTTCACGATTCGGCTGCCGCTTCCGGACGCCCTGCCGGTCGCGGTCGACCCCGTCGTCCCGGACGCCGCGGCGCCGCAGCGCCCGGCCGGCATTCTGTTCGTTGACGACGAAGGCCTCGTCCGCGAGCTGGTCTCTGACATGCTCCGGAGCGTTGGGCACAAGGTCGCGACCTGTGCGGACGGTGCAGAGGCGGTTGCCTACTACCGGGAAGCCTGGGCGAGCATCGATCTGGTGATCCTGGACATGGTTATGCCGAAGATGAATGGGCGCGACACGTTCCTGGCTTTGCGCCGGATCAATCCGAAGGTCAAGGCGCTTCTGGCCTCGGGCCACAGCCTCGACGGCGAGGCGCAGGCCGTTCTGGACGAAGGCGCGCTGGGGTTCGTTCCGAAGCCGTTTGAGCAGACGGAACTGGCGCGTAAAGTGGCAGAGGCGCTGGCGTCTTGAGCAGGGCGCCGTCTCGTGCCGTTCGGCAGGCAAGCAATCGCATTGGAGGTAGAACGTATGAGCAGACCCGACACGGCAGTGGCGTTGTTCAAAGACGGGTTCTCGTGTTCGCAGGCGGTGTTTGCGGCGTTTGCGGACCGGTTCGGGGTGGACCGGGACACGGCGCTGAAAGTGGCGGCTGGGTTTGGCGGCGGTATCGGGCGGCTGGGGCTGACATGTGGTGCGTTGACGGGCGGCATCATGGCGATCGGGATGAAGCATGGCGCGGTGTCCGCACAGGATCGAGAGGCGAAGGAGAACACGGGTCGGCAGGTCCGCGAGTTTTTGGCGCGGTTCAAGGCGCGGCACGAGTGCCTCAACTGCAAGGACCTGCTCGGCTGCGATCTCAGCACGCCCGAGGGGATGGAACAGTTCAAGGCACGAAACCTGCACGCCACCGCCTGTCCGGCTTTTGTCCGCAGCGCCGCCGAACTGCTCGAGGAAATGCTGCCGGCACAGACGGGCGCGGCCTGATCGTGCGGCGCGGCACAGGGGCGCTGACACAGTCCTGCCCCGGTCGTGCTCGGCTTGTTTTTTGTCTCTGCCGCCGCATATTTTACTTCACTCGACCGCGCATGCTTGCGTGACCCAACACGGGGGAAACCTCATGATTGTTTCGTTTGACTGCGGGAGCTGCCAGAAGAAGGTGCAAGGGGTTCGGAACCCTGACACCGGCCGGGCTGTCTGCCCGGAGTGCAGCCAGGAGATGGCCGTGCCCGGCGCAATCGTCCCGGGCGTGGTCCTGGGGACGGGATACCGGATCGAGCGCAAGCTGGGTCAGTCGCGTTCGAGCACGACGTATCTGGGTTACCAGACCGCCATGCAGCGGAATGTGATGGTCAAGACGTTGGCGCCGATGACCCAGGACCAGGAGCAACTGGCGCGGTTCCTGCAGGAGAGCAAGCTCACCGGTAGCCTGCGGCACCCGAACATTCTGGCCGCGATCGACGCCGGCGCCGACGGCGGCGTCTACTTCATGGTTACGGAGTACCGGCCCGGTGCAACCCTCGACGACTACATGAAACTGAAGGGCGGGCCGTTGGACGAGAAGGAAGCCCTGTCCTTTCTGGCCTCCATCGCCGAAGCGCTGCAACACGCCTGGGCAGAGCGCAAGATTGTGCACCGCAACGTCAAGCCTGACAACGTCCTGATCACGGATGAGAAAGAGGCGATGCTCACGGATCTGGGCATTGCCAAGTCGCTGGCGGGCGAATCGTTGAACCTGACGGCGGCCGATTTCACCGTTGGCACACCGGAATTCATGAGTCCGGAGCAGGTGCAGGGTGACCCGGACCTGGACTTCCGCGCTGACCTGTATTCGCTCGGTATCGTGGCCTATTACGCGGTCACCGGCGAGCTGCCGTTTGTGGACACCAACCCGGTCGCACTGATGACCAAGCAGCTCGAGGAGAAGCCGGTCCCACCCTGCGAGAAGAACCCGCGCGTTTCGGCCCGCTGCTCGGCGCTGATCGAGCGGATGTTGAAGAAGGAACCCAAGGACCGGGCTGCGAGTTGGCAGGAAATCATCGACGACATGCGGGCGATTGCGGTCGGCAAAGTATCGATGGCGGTCCCGGCGTTGGCCAAGCAGAAGAAGGACCCCGAGAAGAAGGCCCCGCCCGCGGCAGCGCCTGCCGCCGCCCCCCCCCGGTTGACGCGGAAGGAGATCGAGCAGATTGCCAGCGTCGTGACGGCCAAGCCGTCCATTGGGACCAAGATGATCGTGTACATGTTGTCGGCGCTGGTTCCAATCCTGATCGTGACCATGATTTACATCGTCAAGCAGACTCAGCGTCCGGCGCCGGTGACGCAGAGGCCCGCGCCCGCGCCGGTGGCTGTTCAGCGTCCGCCGGCGGTTGAGCCCCAACCGGCTGCGCCGGAGAAGCCGGCGGTTGCGGAGTCCGCGCCGGCCCAGAGCGCGGCGCAGGAGAAAGACCAGAAGGAGATGTACGATTTTGCCCTCCGGCACTGGAAACAGAACCCGCAGGACTTCGACGGCGCGTTGCAGAAGCTGACGCTGGTCAAGGAGCAGTTGGCCGGGACCAAGTACGCCCTGATGGCCGAGGACAAGATCAAGGAGATTGAGGCGGCGAAGGACAGCGCGATCAAGGCGGTGCTGAGTGAGTTGGGGGTGCAGGCCAAACTTCTGGCGGACGCCGGCAAGTACGACGAGGCGATCTCGACGTTTGCCAAGTACACAGGACGGTTGGCGGACGTCACGCGGGATGAGCGTGCCGCCGAGGTGCAGCGGTTGCGTACGGCGCAGGCGGCCACGGCGGCCGTGCAGAAGGCCGAGGCGGCGCAGGCGACAACGGAACTCGGCGAACTGAAGAGTCGGATCGCCGCCGAGGTGCTCGGGGGCCGCGAGGCCGCGGCCCTGAAGTTGGCCGACGAGGCGCTGGCGGACGCCAGGTTCACGGCCGCGAAGGAGGAGTTGAGCGAGATCCGTAAGTCGGTCGAACTGGTCTCGAAAATGGACGAGATTATTCTGCAAGGCGTCAAGGCTTCGGCGGGCGAGGTCATGAAGATCGCGCTTCGGGACAAGGAGCCGTCCGAGGTCGAGATTTCGGGAGTGGAGAAGGGGCGTGTCAATGCCAACCACCTGATCAAAGGTGAAGACGGCAAGATCAAGGGCAGGATGGGATTTGAATTTCGCGCTGCCGATTTGCACCCCCGGGACCAAATCGTGTTTCTGAAGAAAGCAGCGCCCGAGCACATTGACCTGCTTTGCGGCGTGATTGCGCACCGGGTTCGGAAGAAGGACACTGCCATGGCGCAGTTCCGCAAGGATGACGGTGCCCTGGCTCAGATGTTGCTCGCCGAGATTGCGAAGTGAGCGGCGTGCCGTCGGTCGCGCGCAACGCCTGTCGCCGCTCGGCGTCACGACGGTCTTTTCTCCGCGTGGTTCCGAGTTCTCTTCGCGCCCCGCCCGGGGGCGCCCCGGCGCCACCACTCAGGCCCGCAGCGGCAAACCGATGGCAACCGGCAGGAGATCTGCCGCTCATCTCGATGAAGGAGGTCTGCGATGTCCGCAACTGACGGGCATTCATTCGTGAAAGAGCGCTCTGAAGTCGCCTACTTTATGCGGCGGCTGTACCGGCAGCAGTTGACGACGACCTCCGGCGGTAATATTTCCCTGCGCGCGGACGACCGGTACGTGCTGCTGACCGCGTCGAAACGGGACAAGGCCAGGCTGAGGTGGCAGGATGTGGGCATCCTCAGTCTGGACGGTGAGAACCTGAGCCCGGAACTGGTGCCGAGTATCGAGGTGTCAATGCACCTGGGCGTGTACCGGCAACGGCAGGACGTCAAGGCCATCGTTCATGCCCATCCGGTCACGGCCAGCGCCTTCTGTGCCACGTCGCGACCGATCAACTGTCACCTCACCGCGGAGGCCTATGCCATCCTGGGCGAGCCCGCATACCTGCCGTATGCGTGCATGGGCACCGAGGAATTGGCGGGGATCATCGCCAAGGGGATTGGGAGCGCGGTCTGTGTGCTGATGGCGAATCACGGCGCGATGTGCACCGGCAAGTCGCTGCTGGAGGCCTTTGACCGCATCGAGGTGCTTGAGGCGACGGCACGGATCAACGTCCTGGTGCAGGCGCTGGGAAACATGCGGGACTTGGGCGTGGGCGAGTTGGCCGCCCTCGACCGGTTGATGGGGCGGGGACGGGGGTGAGCGCGGAGCACGGAGCACGGAGCACGGAGCACGGAGCACGGAGCAGCGACTCTGGGGCCACGCGGCCTGAACCGGATTGCGTTTGATTCGGGACTTCACGGGAACTGAGCACTCTGCAGGAACACCACACAATACCGGCGGCGAAGTGGGATGAATCGCGGGTCTTCGCTTTGGCGGCTGTGGCCGTGTTTCTGGTGCGGGTCACGCCGTGGTTGCTTTCGGATTTGTGGTACGACGAGATCGTCACGCTGACTGATTTTGCCATCGGGCCACGGCATGACGCGTCCATCCTGCACGTGTTTCGCTCCTACCCGGTGGCGAACAACCATGTCCTGTTTTCCGCCGTCGCCTGGTGTTGGGTGCGGTTTCTGCAGTTCAGTTCCGCCGAGTATCTGCTGCGGATGCCGTCGGTCGCCTTTGGGGTGCTGACGCTTCTGTGGATCCTCCGGGATTGGCCGAAATGGCTTGGGCAGCGTGTGGCGGGTGTGACGGCCGTGTTGTTCGCCATGAGCCCGGTGTTCTGCGGTTTCTCCTGGCAATTGCGCGGGTACTCGCTGTCCATGCTGCTCGGCGCCGTGGCGGTGTCTGGGGTCATGGAGTTGACGACCGGTTCGCACCGGCGCGGCCTTCTGTTGAGTGTGCCAGCGGCGTTCCTGCTGCCGCTGGTGATTCCCACCAATGCACTGTTGCCGGCGGCCCTGCTGCTGGTGCCGGTTTTTCTCGGCGCCGGGGACCCGTCACTGGCCGTCCGCGTCCGACGGGTGGCGCCGGTCGCCGTGGCCACATTGCTGGGGTGTTCCTACTACCTGACCATTCTGCCGCAGTTCCTGCATGCGGCCAAGGAGACCCAGGGCTGGCCGAACGGGTGGCTGGTCTTCGGCAACGTCCTCCTCGGCCTGCTGGCGCATCTCGGCCCCTTGCTGTTGCTGTTTGCGGGGCGCGGCCGAGCTGTGTTGCGGCCGCCCGACGCGAGTGTCGAGTCCTGGGCGCGGTTGCGTCTGGGTTGGGTCTTGCTACTGGCCGGCCTGGTCGTGGTTTTGGTGTTCGTGCTGGCGTTGCCGTCGCCGCCGTTCCCGCGGGTGTTCCTGGTGTTTGTCCCGGCCCTGTCTCTGGCGGTCATGCTCGGGGTGCGCGACCTGGGCTTTTGGTCGCGTGTGCAACCCCTGATGCTCATCGGCCTGGTGGTCATGCACGGTTACGTCTGGGATCGCGCAACGACATGGCTGACACAGCAGCAGATGCGGCAGGGCAAGTACCCGCAGAACCTGGTGCAACAGTTTTACCGGGGCGACACGGAGCTCTCCGGGATTTGTCGCAAGGTGCGGGCAGGTGAGTGGCGTGACCGGCTGGTGGTGATCGTTGCCGAACACGATTTTCCGACGTTCCGGTACTACTGGGGCTTGTACATGATGGACCCGGCGCTGGTCCTGGAGGGCAACGACCAGGCGCGCCGCAAGTGGGGTGAGCAGTTTGCCGGTCGGGGTTACGCGATAGGGGCTGTGGCCCTCGACGAAATGGCGGCGTCGCGGTTGTTCGGCATTCTCGACGGGAGCATGAGCTTCGCCGTGCAGCACCAGGCGGGGGGCCGGGCCCTGTACGTGGCGGTGCGTCCGGACGCGCCGTAGCGCTGCACCAACGGGCCTGTGGTTCGGTGCCACAAAGTCGTCATTCCCCCCCTCGCATGTCTTTTCTTTCTTTTTTTCTCGTGCTGCCTTGTCAATGTGCATGCTCTTGCCTTATTGTAATAGAGTCCGCTGAGTTATTGCGCTTGCGGTGGCATGGTGTCGCCGTTCGCATAGGGCTCCGAATTGGATGTATGGGGCCGTCCGCCTGGTGCCGTATGTGCCGGCGGTCCGAACGGTGGGTGTGATGACCATTCATGGGCTTACGCATCCGTGTCGCTAAACCGCAGAGCGTTTGCATATGTGGTGCCCGGAGTGGGGTAGGCGAAGGCTGAACGCCTCGGGTGCCGGTCTCGGAAGACGGTTATGTCTTACTGCTCCGAACAGACGAATAGCTGGAGGGAACAGCGGGTGCGGCAGTTATTGCCAGCCGGACGGGTCATGGGGGTGACGACGACCCGCGCGGCATGGTGGCCCATTGCGCCTTTGCGGAAAGGCCAATGGGACTGGCCGAGGTAATAACTGGGTTCGGAGAGACCGGCCTGAGGCAGCGCGGCTCAGTGGCGAACGACAGTGGCGGATTGCAGGCAGGAGCAGACATGCGGAAGACTCCTTGGCTGTGCCGCCGTGCCGCTGCTGCGGATATCTAACTCGCCTGACGTCCATCCCGGGTGCGCGTGGCTGCAACGTGCGAGCTTGGTGATGGAACATCGTCTTCAACGTCCGACTGCACCGGGGCGCGGGACCATCGGCGGCAAGGCCGCGGTGGTTGTCCTGGCGCGAATCCTGTGTCGCAGCGGCGTCTCTGGCTCTGGTGAACATTCCCAGTCCTGCCGGTTGTGCGACGGGGCGGTTCACGGGGGTCGTCTCCTTCCATCCATCCACCTTTGCCTGGCACCTGCAGCCCCGTCCGTGCGTGTGTGTGTGTGAGGGTCGGCGACGGAGAGGCATGAGTGTGCCTTCCCGGCGGGCCGGCGGCAGACGGGGACGGGCGGACCGCGTCATGTCTTGCTCGTCAGCAGGGCCATTGGTGCCAGGATGTGATGCCATGACTGAGGCCTCGACCAAAGCGGCGCTGCGGCGGCGGATGCTGGAGCGCCGGCGGCTGTTGACGGCCGCGGAGGTCGACGACAGCAGTCGGGCGGTGTGTGCGCGGTTGCGCGGCCTGGCGGAGGTGGTCGGGGCTCGGGCCCTGGCCGCCTACATGGCGTTTGAGGGCGAACTGGACGTTGCGCCGGTCCTCCGGTGGGCGCTCAGCGAGCGCAAGGCCGTTTTTCTGCCGCGATTTGAGCCTGCGAGGAAGGATTACGGCATGGTTTCCGTGACCGACGTTGAGCGAGACTTGGCACTTGGGGTATTTGGGGTTCTCGAACCCCTGGCCCGGATCCCTTGGGTGCCGCATGAAGAGCTGACCCACGGCGATGTGACATGGCTGGTGCCGGGGGTCGCCTTCGATCAAACAGGCAACCGGTTGGGACGTGGCAAGGGCTACTACGACCGACTGCTGAGCGGGACAGAAGGTGCGTGCATCGGGGTGGCCTACGACTGGCAAATCGTTACGGTGTTGCCGGTCGCCGGGCATGATGTCCCGATGCATGTGCTCGTCTCAGATCAGCGGGTCGTTGACTGCAGAACGCGTTCGGCGGGCGATGCCTGATACGTGGAAAGGAATGGAACGATGCACTGGGAAATGGTGTGGCCGATTGTGACATTGGTTGTGGGCGTCCTGATGGGGTACGCCTTCAAGAGCATGAAAGACCGGTCGACCCTGCGCGAGGCTGAAGATGTGGCCAAGAACGCGCAGCGTGAGGCGGATGCGGTGCTGAAGGAGGCGCGGATCGCCGCCAAGGAAGAGATGCTCAAGGCCAAGGATGAGTTTGAGAAGTCCACCAAGGAGCGCCGTGTCGAGTTGCAGAAATTCGAGGAACGACTGGGGGCCAAGGAGGAGAACGTCGAGCGAAAGTCGGACTTGATCGAGCAGCGTGCGCAGGACTTGGACCGTCGCGATAAGGAGTTGCGCCGGGTTGGCGAGCAGAATACGACTGAAGCAGAGCGCCTGTCCGGCCTGATTGCGCGAGAGTTGTCCGAGTTGGAGCGGATTGCCTCGCTGAACAAGGACGAGGCGAAGAAACAGCTCCTGGACCGGCTGTCCGAGACGCTGGAGGCCGAGCGGGGCGCCTTGATCCGGCGCTTCCAGGAGGAGAACAGGCAACGGATGGAGCGTGAGGCGCAGGAGATCATGGTTCTGGCCATGCAGCGGTACGCGGGGGACTGTGCCTATGAGCGCACCACGTCGACCATTCCGCTGCCCAACGAGGAGATGAAGGGCCGCATCATCGGTCGTGAGGGCCGCAATATCCGCGCTATCGAGGCGGCGACCGGTGCCAACATCCTGATCGACGACACGCCCGAGGCCGTGGTGGTTTCCTGTTTCGATCCGGTGCGGCGTGAGATCGCTCGTGTGACCCTGGAACGGCTGGTTTCCGACGGCCGGATCCACCCGACGCGCATTGAGGACATGGTGGGCAAGGCCAAGTCGGAGATTGAGGCGGAGATCCTCAAGGCCGGCCAGGAGGCGGTCGATCGTTTGGGGTTGACGAAGGTGAAGCCGAACTTGGTGCGTCTGCTGGGGCGTTTGAAGTACCGGTACAGCTACTCGCAGAACGTCCTGCAGCACTCCCTCGAAGTGGCTTACATGATGGGTGGAATAGCCGCGCAGCTCGGGCTGGATGAGAGCCGGGCTCGCCGCGCCGGCATGTTCCACGACATCGGCAAGGCGGTTGACCACGAGGTGGAAGGTTCGCACGCGGTGATCGGGGCGGACCTGTTGAAGCGTGCCGGTGAGGACGACGAAATCTGCACCTCTGTCGGCGCGCATCACGAAGAGATGGAGAAGACCTCGCTGTTGGCGACTTTGGTCGCAATCTGCGACGCGCTCAGCGCCAGCCGGCCGGGCGCCCGTTCCGAGACCACGGAGCTGTATCTAAAGCGGCTCGAGGAGCTGGAGTCGGTCGGCAAAGGGTTTGACGGGGTCGAAACCTGCTACGCCATCCAGGCGGGGCGCGAACTGCGCGTCATCGTGTTGCCGGAGAAGATCGACGAAAATCGCGCCATGGTCATGGCCCGCGAGATGGCGGACCGGATTGAGAAAGAGATGCGGTACCCGGGGCAGATCAAGGTGACGGTGATCCGGGAAACGCGCGTCGTCGAGTACGCGAAATAGAGCTCGCCCCGAGAGGCGGGGCTGCCGGTCAGGTGCCCTGGGTGGAGTTTGCGACGCGACGTGGCCGCAACGGCGGCCACATCGTCTGGCCTTGGATGTGGCGTCAGTGAAAGGTGGGGACAGCCAGCCCGAACCGCTCGGGAGGCCCGTCGCCCTCCATCGTGTCATCCTCGGCGCGATTGGATTCGTCTGTCGGTGACTCCCGTGTTACTCGCGGGCCGCGATAGAGTGGCCGGAGCGGCTCGCTCCGGCGGTT
>Ga0156402_1377_pt1 | contig 27539 bp, 20 predicted proteins | sample RifOxyA3_FD_108045 | JGI IMG/M metagenome (GOLD analysis project Ga0156402, IMG submission 108045) | Lentisphaerae bacterium RIFOXYA12_64_32 | reverse complement strand
CCCGCCACTTTGGGCAGCCACCCCCAACCCTCCACCCGCGACTGACGCATTACGGGGCGGAGTACTTCTGTGAGTGGGGCCGGGCGTGCAGGCGTGGACGGTCGAATCGCAGGCGGGGTGGTCAAAACATCATGATCTTGACCAGGAACTCGGTTTCGTTGAGGCGGATGCGGTCCCCGTGCTTGAGCTGGAACTCCGAGAAGTCGTCCTCCCCGGACATCGGGTTCTTGCCGCGGATGACGATCTTCTTCCCGCGCTTGATGAAGGTCCCGGTCGATGACCCGGTGTCGCGGATGTAGTACGTGGCGAACGGCCCTTTGCCCCTCTTGGAAATTTCACAGTGGAACCGCGAAACACCCTTGTCGTCCAAGACGATTTCGTTGATGTGATTCCGGCCGATACGGGTCTTTTCGGCCAGAAGCTTGATCGCTTTGGGTGTACTGTCCAGGAACTTGATGCTCTTGGCGATGTGGGCCATGCTGCCGGCGCCGAGGGCGGTGGCGGTGTCCGATTGGCCCTGCAGCAAGCGCTGATACCACGAGCCTTTGATCATTTTCAGCCTGCAGGCCATGCCTTGACTAAGCCCCGTTTGTCTTGGCCCAGATCGTTATTTACTTCGTCAACGCTCCGACCCCGGACACCTCCCCGGTGCCCAAGAATTAAAGAACTCCTCTCTTCCCCTGGCTAAGATAAGGCGCAAGCCCAATGAATGCAAGGGGGGGCAGTACGGCGGGGGAGCGGGGCGACAGATTCGGTCAACTCCGACTGCGCCGGTGCGGTCGTTTCTGCAGGAGCGGCGCCAGGAAACGCCCGGTATGCGACTCTGCGCACTGGGCCACCTGCTCGGGTGTCCCGGCCACGACGATGCGCCCGCCGTCGTCACCGCCTTCCGGACCGAGATCGATGATGTGGTCTGCGACCTTGACGACGTCCAGGTTGTGTTCGATGACCAGGACGGTGTTCCCCTGGTCGCGGAGCGACTGCAGCACGTGGATGAGGCGCTCGACGTCCGCGGCGTGCAGTCCGGTGGTCGGTTCGTCGAGGATGTAGAGCGTGTGTCCCTTGGGCTTGCGACCCAGTTCCGCGCCGAGTTTCACCCGCTGCGCCTCGCCGCCGGAGAGGGTGGTGGCGGACTGGCCCAGGTGCACGTAGCCGAGGCCCACCTCGGCGAGTGTGTCGAGCTTCCGCTTGAGGGTCGGGATGGCGGTGAACAGTTCGCGCGCTTCGTCCACGGTCATTTCGAGGACGTCAGCGATGCTGCGGCCGCGGTAGCGGACGACGAGGGTTTCGCGGTTGTAGCGGCGGCCCTTGCAGGCTTCGCACTGCACGTACACATCCGGCAGGAACTGCATCTCGATGCGCTTGAGGCCGTCCCCGGCGCACTCCTCGCAGCGGCCGCCTTTGACGTTGAAGCTGAACCGGCCGGGCCGGAACCCGCGCAAGCGTGCCTCGGGAACGCGCGCGAACAGGCTGCGGATGAGGCTGAAGGCGTTGGTGTAGGTGGCTGGGTTAGAGCGGGGTGTGCGGCCAATGGGGCTCTGGTCGATGACGATGGTTTTGTCGACATGTTCCAGGCCCAGGATTCGGTCGTGCTTGCCGGGCGGGTCGCCGTTCAGGCCGAGCCGGCGGTCGACGGCGTTGCGGAGGATGTCGTGGACCAGGGTGCTCTTGCCCGAACCGGACACGCCGGTCACGGCGCAGAACGTCCCCAGGGGGATATCCACGTCAATGCCCTTCAAGTTGTGCTCGGCGGCGCCGAGGATCCGGACCGTCTTGCCATTGCCGCGTCCGCGCGAGGTGGGCAGGGGAATGGCCTTGGCACCGGACAGGTACTGACCGGTCAGCGAGGCGGCGCAGGCGGCGATCTCCGGTGGCGTGCCAGCGCATACGACATGGCCGCCGTGGCGGCCGGCGCCCGGGCCGAGGTCGACCACGTAGTCGGCGCGGGCAATGGTGGCCAGGTCGTGTTCCACCACGACGACCGTGTTGCCCTGGTCGCGCAGGCGTTCGAGGGTGGTCAGGAGCAGGTCGTTGTCGCGCTGGTGCAGGCCGATGCTGGGTTCGTCCAGGACGTAGAGCACGCCGACCAGGCGGCTGCCGACCTGGGTGGCGAGCCGGATGCGCTGCGCCTCGCCGCCGGCCAGGGTCGCGCTTTCGCGATCCAGAGTCAGGTAACCGAGGCCTACGGAATCGAGGAACTCGAGGCGCTTGCGGACCTCGCTGATCACCTCGCCGGCGATCGTCTGTTCCTCACTGTCCAGGCGCAGGCGGGAAACGAACTGCGTCGCGGCGGCAACGCTCGACGAGCAGAAATCGTGAATGGACGCACCCCCCACCGTGACCGCCAGTGACTCGGGCCGCAGTCGCGCGCCGCGGCAGTCGGGGCAGAGCTCGCGCTCCATGGCGGCACGCAGAAACTCACGGACCGACTCGGTTTCGGTCTCGGCCAGGCGACGCATCAGGTTGGGGATGATCCCCTCGAACGGCTTGTGCTGCGGATGCATCCTGCCGCGGCGCCAGTAGTCGAACTTGATGGCCTCATCGCCGCTGCCGTGCAGGAGGATCGTCCGGGTGCGTTCGGGGAGTTCGCGCCACGGCGTCTGGATGTCAAACCCGTAGTGCGCGGCGAGGCAGCGCAGCAGGCGGTTGTACTGGATGATCAGGCGGCGCGGCCCGCGCCGCCACAGCGGGATGGCGCCGCCGCGCAGCGACAGGGACGGGTCCGGGACGACCTGGTCGTCGCGGAACACGAACCGGGTCCCGAGGCCGTGGCAGGTCGGGCAGGCGCCGTACGGGCTGTTGAACGAGAAGTTGCGTGGCAGCAGTTCGCCGAAACGAATGCCGCACTCCAGGCAGGCGAGCTGTTCGCTGAACGTCTCCTCGCTCCAGCCGCCGGGCTGCGCCGCATCCTCCGCCAGAACGATAAGCACGCCGCCGCCGAGGCGCAGGCCGAGCTCGACCGAGTCGTTAAGGCGGCCCTCGTCCGCCTGGCCGGTGACGAGCCGGTCCACGACCGCCTCGAGGGTGTGCGGCAGGCTCTTCTTCAACTGGATCTCGGTGTCGAGCGAGACCTGTACGGCGTCGATCCGGGCGCGCACCCAACCGTCGCGGCGCATGCGGTCGAGAACGTCGGCATGCTCGCCCTTCTCGTTGCGCACGTAGGGCGCGAGCAGGGCCAGCTTCCGGCCGGGTGGAATGGCGCGGACGCGGTCGCAGATGGTCTCGGCGCTCTGGCCGGCGATCGGCTGGTGGCATTTCGGGCAGTGCGGCTTGCCGATGTGGGCGTAGAGCAACCGCAGGTAATCGTGGATCTCGGTCGTCGTGGCGACCGTGGAGCGCGGGTTACTTGCCGCTGAGCGCTGCTCGATGGCAATGGCCGGCGACAGTCCGTCAATGCGCCGGACGCGCGGCTTTTCGAGGCGGTCGAGGAACTGGCGCGCGTATGCCGACAGACTCTCGACATAACGACGTTGCCCCTCTGCGTACAAAGTGTCGAACGCCAGCGAGGACTTGCCTGAACCGCTCAACCCCGTGATGACAACCAGGGCGTCACGGGGCAGCGTGACGTCGATGTTCTTCAGGTTGTGCTGCGAGGCACCGAAGATGCGGATTTCGTTGGCCATCGAATGCGGACTCCGCGGAAAAGAAACGATACACGGACAACGGGACCGCTGCACCCGCAGGGTGTCCCGTGCTGCCCCCCTAATATAGCCGGTCGGGGGCCGGCGCGATGCACCGGCCATGCGCGTTACGCCGCCGGCCTGTCGCGTGCCGCTGGGCGCGTACGCCGATGCGAAGTCCGCACGAAGCTGCGACCGGCGCGCGTCGCGGTACGTCCAGGGGAGCGGTGCGCTTTCACGTGGTGGCCGGGCGTGAAAGCTGACGGACGCGGTGTATGTTGGGTGGCTCGCGCGGCGTCCGCGACAGCCGTGTTGGCGGTCGAGGCGTCGCGTTTGGCGTGGAGATACCGCGGTGGCCGTTCCCAACATGCCCCGGGCTTCCGACGACCCTGCCGTTCGGGCCCGGTTCGACGTTGTCGAGCAGCTTCTGGCGCGTGGCGAGGTTCGCCGCGCTCTGGACGTGGCCAAGGACCTGCACAAGGCCTGCGGCAGTCCCGAGACGGAGGCGCTGCTGGTGCGCGTCTACCGGGCGCGGATCGAGGAAATGCTGCGCCTGGGCATGCCCAACGAGGCCAAGGCGCTGGTCGACCTGGTGCAGGAGCGGTATCCGGCCAGCCGCGCCGCCTGCGCTGAGGTGCAGGAGCGCGTGGTGGTCCGGTCCGGCAACGCGCAGTGCCCTCTGGCGCGCCTGGCCGCCCCTGACTTGCCGGGCGAAGAACGCGAGCACATCGAGGCGTTCATCCGGCGCAGTATCACCGATCCGCGGCAGGTGGCGGACTTCGCGGGACTGCCGGCGACGCATCCACTGCGCGTCGAGGCCGCGGCGGTGGTCCGTGCCCTCGATGCCGTCACCTCCCGGACCGTAACGGACGCCGACCTGGCGCTGCCGGAAGTGTCGCGGCACAGCCCGTTCGCGCCGTGGAAGTTCCTGGTGCGCGCCGTGGCGCATTTTCACGCGCGCCAGGACGATGAATGCCGGAAGTGTCTGGCCGCTATCGCGTTCGATTCGGCCCCGGCGCGTCTGACGCCCGTCCTGCACGGGCTCATCGAGGGCAGGGCGCCGGCGAACGCCGCGCCTGCCGCGGCCAAACTTGTCGTGGCCGTCACCGGCGACACGTCGCGCTTGCGTCAGGCCCTGGCCAACCTCGATGCGGCGTTCCGGTCCGGGCGCCAGCGGGCGGTCATGGACGCCATTGCCGAGGCGGTGCGGGAATGCCGGCGGCAGCGCCCGGAATTGCTCGACCGGCTGCGGCAGCACATTTCCGCGTGCGCCATGGTGGTCGATATCCCAGCCGAATCGGTGCGCAACGCCATGGGCGGTGCTTCGGTGAAGGACGCGTACTTCTGGCGCCTCTTCGCGCGCGCCGCCGAGAAACGGGCTGAGACGGAAGGTTGGGTGGAACTGTTCGGTGCGTGCTCTGGCTGGGAGGAGTTCCGGCGGCATGCGGTGCATCAGGGCTGGTTTGGCGCCGGCGGCGCGGAAGAAGCGGCGGTGTGCCTACACATGGCCGACCTGCTCGCGCCGTTGCCGTTGCGGGAGTACGAGGTCGAGCGCGACGAGATGGTTCGGGGCCTCAAGAAATGCGGCGGGATGGCTTCTTACTACAGGCCGAGCGAGCACCAGCCCCCGTCCGTCATGGCGTGCGTGCCGCCCGCGCCGCCGGAAACCTATTTCCTCTATCCCGAGCAGATATTCGGGCGGGCCTGCCACGCGACGCCGTCGCCCGAACTGTTCCGACGCTGGCTGGACTGGGCGAAGGCCAACGATCAGGGCGACCGCGCCGCGGACGACGTGGCCGAGGCGTGGCACACGGCCTGCCCAACCGATCCGCGGCCGCTGTTGGTCCTCACCGAGAACGCCGAGGCGCGCGACGCGCTGGGCAAGGCGCTGAAGTACCTGACGGCAGCCGAGGAACTGGACGGTATGAACGTCGAGGTGCGGCGGGCGCGGCCGCGGTTGCTGGTGGCCACCGCACTGCGGCACCTGCGCAAGAAGCAACATCACTTGGTCGAGAAGGACCTGGCGGAGCTGGGCGAGTCGTCGCAGATGGCCGAGGGCGACTGGCCGGCCCTGATCGAAGCCTTGCGCTGGGCGGCCCATGCCATTCCTTCCTGCGCGAACTGCGTCGATTGGGGCATGGAGCGACTCGTCGCCGCGGCGGGCGACCGGCTGACGGCCACATACCTGGTGCATCTGGTCGCGCACGAGAGCAAAGCGTTTGGCCTGGACAATGCCGTGTGTGATCGCCTGCTTTCGGCTGATGTCGAGTCCGCGGCGTTCCTGCGCGCCGCGGCCCGGGCGCGACTACTCTGTGAGGCGATGCACTTGCGGTTCGGGATGCCCGAACCTTGGGCCGATGCGTTGCCGGCCGCGGTGCGGTGCGGCGACGGCAATCTGAGCGAGGCGCAGTTGCGCGCTCTGGCGGGGTTTGTGCTGGGATGCGGGACCACGGACAGCAGTGCCAGTCCGCGGCGTATGGCCTCTACCGGCTATTGCCTGGCGGGCTACGGCCTGAAGCGGCCGGACGCCGACCACGCGCGGTTCCTGTTCTTGCGCGGGAAGAGTCTGCTCATCGAGGACGCGCGGGCGCCGCAGCGCGGCCTTGAGTGTCTGCGCGCCGCACGCATGCTGGCGGCGCGGCGCCGGGACATGGTTCTGGTCGAGGAAGCCTTGGACGTGGAGCGGCGCTACCGATACCTGGTGCGCAACGGGTCCGAGCCACGCGGGGCGACCGGTGACCATCTCAATCTGATGAGCGCCGAGCAACTGCAGCGCGTTCTGGCCACCGAGCGCGAGAGTACCGAGTTCCCGGTGGTGCCGGCACCCGCGCCGGCGCGTGGTGTACGTCAGCCCGCTCGCTCTGCTGCCGCGCCTCCGCCCAAGCCGGAGGCCGACCGGCGTCAGGGGGTTCTGCCCGGCCTTGAAGAACTCGACAACGGCCAAAACGAACTCGGTGACGCGGACGATACCGGCGACGATGCGGAAGTGGACGACGAGTTGGACGAAGATGAAGACTTGGCATTTCTCGACGACGACTTCGTTTTCGGCGCCGGTATCGACGACGATGACGAGGGTCCCGCACCGGACATGCCGCCGGCGATCCTGAACGTCTACTTGAGGCTGGTGGCGAAGTACGGTGAAGAGAAGGCAGACCGGTTGCTCAGCATGCCCGATGCGTTGGCGCGCAAGGAACCGAAACTGTTGGAGGAACTGATGTGGGCGTTCGAGGAATTGGGCCTGGGTGGCGGCGGCTTCATGCCGCCCGAACCGCGGCGCGGCAAGCGGAAGTGAGGCGATGAAGACACAGACGTCGAACGAGGACCCGTGGGCGGTGCTGGGCATTGCCCTGGACGCCAGTGACGCGGACATCCGCGCCGCCTACCTTGCGGGCGTGAAGCGGCATCCGCCGGACCGCGACCCGGACGCGTTCGAGCGCATCCGTGACGCCTATGAGCGCATCCGTGAACCGAGTCGGCGCATCTCGCTGATGCTGTTGCAGGTCGACCCCATGGCGCCGTTCGTGTCGTTGCTGGACGCCGCCGGCCCGGCGCCGCGGCGTCTCGTGGGTATGCCCGCGTGGCTCGACGCGCTGAAGGAGGCCTGATGTCGGAGGTCGGAAGTCAGAGGTCAGAGGGTGTGACGTAGTGACTCAGTGACGCAGTGACAAGGAAGCCAATCGTGTCGGATGCAGCTTCAGAGAATGTAGTCTCCGGCGGTGGCGCCGGGGGGGCTTCCGCGCTTGAAGCGGGCGAACCGATGGTGCCGCCGCCGGCGCGGGACGCGGGCCCGACCGCGGCGCCGGGCATCGAGCGAACCGCGGCGCCTGTCCCGCAAGGCGCCGTCGGCGCCGGTGCGTCTGTCGCCCCGGCCGTGGATGCCGCCGTGACCGCGGCGAATGCCGAGTGTGTCGATCCGGCCGCGCGCGCCGAGTGGCGCGCTCGTGTCCTGGCGCAGTTCGAGGCCTGGCTCGACGAGACGCTGGCGGACGAGCCGTTGCCGCAGGGGCTCGATGATGAAGTTGTGGCCGAGTACCTGGCCGCGGCTGGCGCCGAGGCAGAGACCGAGCCCCCCGATGGTGGTTCGCTCTACGACCTGTGGGCGGCCATGACGGCGCTGACGCAGGAAGTCAAGATCCAGGGCCGGACGTTCCGGCAGCTCACCGACGCGGTCGCGCCGGTCGCGGAACTGGACCGCACCGTGCACGACGCACTTGCGGCCCACGACGAGGCGCTGGCGGCCGCCGAACGGCTGGCGGGCGACGTCAACGGGGCGAGAAACGAGCGGCAACGCGAAGCCGTCCGCGAGGTCGAGCGCCGCGCCGCGAAGGCGGCCCTCGATGCATTGATGGATACGCGCGACCGGCTCCGGCGCGGACTGGCGACGGCGTGGAGCATGGACGCGGTGCGGGCCGGCTGGTTCGTCGGGTTGGTGGCGCCTGGCGCCCGGCGTGCCATCGAGGCGGTGGCCGCGTTGCGCGAGGGCTACGTGATGGCGCTCGCCCGGCTCGACGAGTGCTTGCACGAACACGGTCTGCGCGAGATCGAGGCCGCCGGGGCGGTGTTCGACCCGAGACGCATGCGCGCCGCCGAAGCGGTCGTGACCGATGCCGCGCCGGACGGCACGGTCATCGAGGTGCTGCGGCCGGGGTACGAGTCTGACGACGGCGTGGTGCGCGTCGCCGAGGTCCGGGTCGCGCGCCGGGCGTGACGTGGTCACGGTGCGGCAGTCGAGCGGTGGCTTGGCTTCTGGACTGGCGCGGGTGGATGCCGAGAGCGAGAAGGGCCCGCCGCGGACGCCAGGATGCGCCGGTTCGTAGTGGGCTCGCAGTGCGCGGAACGAAGTGGAGCGCCAAGAGCCCATCCGGTGTGTTGCGGCGGCGTGGTGCAGGGATGGTGTCTTGCCCGGCGGCGGACCGCCGGGACTGCGACACCACTACGAGCGGGATCGGGATCGGTGCTTGCGCATACCCCGGTGGTTGGACGGTGGCAGCGCTGAATGCAGGAAGGGCATCGCATGAGCGAAGAAGTTGTGATCGGCATTGATCTGGGGACGACGAACTCCGAGGTGGCTGCCTACGTCGGCGGTCGCGTGCGCGTGCTCGGGCCGGGGGACAGCAAGATGCTGCCCTCGTGCGTGGGACTGTCCCCGGCCGGGGAACTGCTGATCGGCGCGCCGGCGCGCAACCAGCAACAGGTCTATCCCGAACGTACGGTTCGCAGCGTGAAGCGGAAGATGGGCAACCCGGAGACGGTAGTCTTGGGCGACAAGAGTTTCACGCCGCCCGAGATCTCGGCCCTGATCCTGCGCGAACTGGCGCAGTGGGCGGCGCGCGACCTGGGCGTGGCGCCGCGCAAGGCGGTGATCACGGTGCCGGCGTACTTCTCGGACGTCCAGCGCCAGGCGACGCGCGAGGCGGGCGCGCTGGCCGGCCTGGAGGTGGTGCGCATCCTCAACGAGCCGACCGCCGCGAGCCTGGCGTACGGCGAACTGGCCGGACACGGCCGCACCGCCATGGTCTACGACCTGGGCGGCGGTACGTTTGACGTGTCGATCGTGCGCATGGAGGGCGAGGTCACCGAGGTCTTGGCCAGTCACGGCAACAACCGTCTCGGGGGCGACGATTTCACCGACTTGCTCGCTTCCCGCATTCACGAGGCGTTCCGGAGCAAGACGGGTGTTGATCTGCGGCTGGACCCGGCGCACGCGGTAGCACGGTCGCGGGTCTGGTGGGCGGCCGAGGAGGTAAAAAAGAAACTCAGCGTTGAACCGTTTGCCGTGGTGCGCGAGGAGAATCTGGTGGTGGTGGACGGCAAGCCGTTGCACCTCGATGTCGAGCTGAGCCGGGACGAGTATGAGCGCCTGATCCGGCCGCTGGCGGAGTCGACCCTCGAGAGCGTTACCAAGGCCATGCATGACGCACGCATGAAACCGGGGGACCTGGACGCCATCCTTCTGGTCGGCGGCTCGACCCGGACGCCGCTGGTCTGTCGCCTGCTCAAGGACGCATCCGGCCTGACCCCGCGCCAGGACGTGCATCCCGACCTGTGCGTGGCGCTCGGCGCCGGAGTGCTGGCCTCGCGTCTTGGCGGACACGCGGTCGAACGCGTGCTGGTCGACGTCTCGCCGTACTCGTTCGGGGTCTCCTATCTCGGTATCCGCGGCGGCGTGGACTATCCGTACTGCTACCATCCGATCATCGAGCGCAACACGCCGCTGCCCGTGACGCGCACCGAGCAGTACTTCACGTCGCACCCGTACCAGGTGGAAGTCGACGTCGAGGTGTTCCAGGGCGACGACGACGACGCGCTGAAGAACGTGCCGGTCGGGAACTTCCGGTTCGAGGGCCTGACCCGGCAGGAGGACCCGCTCACGTTGCTGTGCCGCATGAACCTGGACATCGACGGCATCCTTAAGGTCACGGCCATTGAGAAGGCGACGGGCAAGAATACGCATATCGTCATCGACAACGCGTTCAAGAGCCTGTCCCGCGAGCAGATAGGCGAAGCGCGGCGCCGTCTGGAAGCCTTGTACGCCAGCCGAGTCGAACCTGACGCGGACCTGGACGACGACGAGGGCGAAGACGAAGAAGGCAGTGTCTTGGACTTTAATCCCGCGGTCTTCCGGGAACACGACGCCGAAGCGGGCGCTGCCGCGGTTCCGGTCCCGACTGCCGCCGCCGCGGTCCCGGCCGCTGGCGCCGACGACGCTGAATGGCAGGCGGCTCTTGCCGATGCGGAGCGGCTGTCGGCGCGAGTGAAAGCGAAGCTGGACAGCATGCACGCGGAGGACCGTGCCGAGGCCGAAACCTTGACCGCGCGCATCGTGGCTGCGACAGGTAAGCGGAGTCTCGACGAACTGCGCAAGAGTGTCGCGGAACTGACGGAACTCCTGTTCTTCGTGGAGGGAACATGACCGGGGCCGAAGAACTGCGTTGCCCGGTGTGCCGGGCGCCGTTCCGTGGCACGGGCGATTGCTCGCGCTGCGGCGCCGACCTGCGCCGACTGATGCGGCTGGTTGTTCGTGCGCGCGCCGCGCGCCAGGCGGCGCGGCGCGCCTTGGTCGCCGGCCATCCCAGCCGGGCGCTGGGTCTTGTCCGGCTGGCCCAGAACTGCCACCCGACGCCGGCCGGCACGCGCCTGGCCAGCCTGTCGGCGCTGGTGCCGCACTCCGAGGGTACGGTTGGGAACACCGGCCCCGATCGTCGTCCCAAGTCGTCCAGCCCGACGCGGGGCTCTGTATTCGGGGCCTGAGTCCCGAGTTCCGCGCCCGGCTGAAGCACGGGCGCGGGCTTCGGTTTCGGCGCCAGCTTGATGAACGGTTCTCGGCGCAGTACTCGTAAAGGGCTCGCCCGACACGGCAGAGGGGATGGACGCCGTGCCGGGCGAAGAGGGTAACCGGAGGCGCACGATGAAGAGTCAGATACGCTGGCTCCTGGCCCAGATCGAGATCTGGGTTGCGGAGGGCATCATCCAGCCAGCGCAGGCGGAGGTGTTGCGGCGGCGTTACGCTGCGGCGGCGGAGGAACCTGCGAAGCCGGGCGTGCCGTGGGCGATCATCCTGTTTGCCGGGTTTGGCGCTGTGGTGATCGGGTTGGGCGTCATCCTGTTGTTCGCCTACAACTGGGAGAAGATGCACCGGTTCGTGAAGCTGGGGCTCGTGTTCGGTGCATTGGCCGCCGCGCACGGGGCCGGGCTGGTCCTGCGGCGTCGCGAGAACTTGAGGGGGTTCAGTGACGCGCTGCACTTGCTCGGGACCATGCTGTTCGGGGCCGGCATCTGGCTGGTGGCGCAGGTCTACCACATTTCCGCGCACTACCCGAACGCGTTCTTCGTGTGGGCCGCGGGCGCGCTGCTGCTCGCCTGGGCCCTGCCGTCGGTACCTCAAGGCCTGGTCGCCGCGATCCTCATTCCCGTGTGGGCCTGCTCGGAAGCGTTTGGCTTTGAGAATCACCAACTGCTGGCCCCGTTGTTCATTCTTGTGGGGACGGGGTGGCTTGCCTGGCGCCTGCGTTCCCCGGTCCTGCTGCTCGCCTCGGTCGTGAGTTTCACCGTCGCGACCCTGGCTACCGCCTTTGACGGGACGCATGTCTTCCTCCTGCTCGTCAGTACTGCTCTGCTGCTCGCCGGACTCGGTCGCCTGACCCGCGATCACGCGGACTTCCCGGCCAGCGGCGCCATCTTCCATTTCACCGGCCGGGTGCTCTACTACCCGCTGCTTTTCATCACGACGTGGATGGACGCGCTTCGGCACGGGCTCTTGCGGCATTCGTATCACTCCTTCAGCCTCTGGGCTGACGGCAGCGTCGTTGATCTGGCCCCCGCAGTCATCGTGCCCCTGGTCGCGGTGGCGGTCATGGCGGCGGCCCTGGTCCGGGGTGTGCAGCGGGGGGAGGAACGGTCCTTCGTGTTTCTCAACCGGCTCGCCGTGCCCGCGTCGGTGTTCTTTCTGTACATTGCCGGTTGGTTCGCTCTGAGCATTGGTCCGGCGGCCGACAAGTTCGAGGACGCCCTCTGTCTGGCCATGGCCATAGGCGCCAGTGCGGCGTTTCTGTTCCACGCCCTCGGATACATGCGGAAAGGCTGCGTCGAGACGAGCCTGGTTCATGCCGTAGCTGGGTCGATCCTGTTCGGAACGTGGGTGTTGGGGCGTTACCGGGACCTGTTCGGAAGCCTCCTGTCTCGCGGCATTGCCTTCATCGTCATGGGTGTGGCTCTGTTCGCCGTGGCGGTGCTGTACCATCGGAATCGCAAGCGGCGTCTGGATGCCGCTGCGGCGGGCGCGTCCCCGCCCGCCACTGCGCCTGCGGCGCCCGTCCCCAACGCGTCGTCACAACGGGAGGAGGGCTGAACCATGCGGTCACTTCTCGTCATTGCCGGTATCCTGCTGCAGTTTCTTGTCCTCGGCTGGATGGCCGTGGAACGGGAGTGGATTGTGGCCCATGGGCAGACGGTCTGGCTGGCCACCGAGCCAGTGGACCCACGCGACCTGTTCCGTGGCGACTATGTGGCCCTGAACTACACCATTGCCAACCTTCCCGCATCGGTGCTGACCCCTGAACTGAAGGCGTTTCTCGACGTGCGGCGGCAACGGCAGGAGAAGAGGGCTCAGGGCTGGGGGAAGACGGAAATGGTGATCTACGCGGCGCTGAAGCTGGCCGACAACGGCGTGGCGGATGTCGCCAGTGTCGGGCTGGTTCCGCCGGCAACGGGGCTGTACGTCAAGGGCCGCGTGCGGCCGTATGTCTCGGCCAACGCCTACTACCTGAGCAACACCCGGTACGGCATCGAGTCGTACTTCGTCCAGCAGGGCAAGGGGCGTGGCTTGGAACGGCGCGCGCCGGAGGACACGCCCGCGGGCGTCCAGGTTCCCCTCGAAATGGAGGTGGCGTTGGGCGACAACGGCAGCGCGGTGCTGAAAGGCTACCGCTGGTCGCCACTCGGGATGCGGCTGGAGGTCAAGCCTGTCGCGGTTGCGGTTGCGGCGGTGGCGACAGGGACGGCCGAGACCGCGGTAGCGGCGGGAGATGCCAAGCCTGCCGTGGCAGCGCCTGGTCGGCCAAAGCAGATCCGGTTGAGCCTCTACAACACTTCCGAAGCGCCGTTCGGTGTGGTGTTGCCCGCCGACTTGCGAAGCCTGCACATTGACACCATGACCTGGGCCGAAGGCGGCCAGACGACCGTGCGCGCCACCGCGGCAATGCCCGATTGGACCCCGACCGAGTCCGACGTGATCGTGCTCCAGCCGCACGCGAGTCGCGAGGTGGTCATCGATCCGTGCCAATCGCAGTGGTTCGTGCGTGTCGGCGAGAAGGCCGAACCGCGGCCCATCGGTTCAGTCAAGGATGGTGGATACCAGCAGTACCGGCTGGTCTATTCCCCGCCCTCGCCCGAGCGTTGCAAGGACCTTCCCCAAGCAGTGCCGATTTGGCACGGTCGCCTTGCCAGCCGTATGTTCTCCGACTGGGAACTGCAGCCGGAGACGTCTCCTGCCCGGTGACCCTCTTGGCGTTCGCCGCCCCGGCGCAAACCCGCTGGAACACCGGTCCGTACCGCCATTTCTCAGAACTGACAACATCGCCAAGCCTTGTCTTCACCATCCGGAGCGCAGGCCTTGTTGGGGGTTCCGCCTGCGCATCCATTAGACGAGCCCAACGCATGACCGGCCTCCGCCGCCTTCGGCAAGCCGGTCGACACCGCGTTCGGTGCCGAGAACAGCGCCAGCGAAACCGGCAGAATCAGGCCCGCCGCGAGGCGACCTTGGCCTTGCCCTGAAGGGGCAACGCATAATAGCCCCAGGGCAGAGCGACAGCGTCACCCTGGGTTCTCGTGTCGACCGGTGGCATACGGTTGCCAGCCCGGGGCCGATTCAATACCGACTCGGGTCGCACGGGGCGAAACGGAGGATTGGGAACCCGAACGAGGGGGCTGTTGCCGATTTTGCTGTCCAGCAGGCCGTTGTTTACGCTCGCCGGGCACTAGCTACCGCAACATAGCGACGTTGCCGGGAACCTGGGTCGCGTCATCCACCGTTCCGACCCATTTCAGCGGAAAACTCCAGAAGAACGACGCCGGCGTGCGAGACGCGCTATGCCATCGCAACCTATAGTCTCTGCAGTGACCGAAACGGTGCCGCAAACGCGAAGTCGCCGCGTACAACGCGGCCGCTGCAGCAGGCATGCCGACTGTCGTGTCGGCCGATGGCAGGAGGAGACCTCACATGTCGTTGGACATCACTCTGAAGCGTAGCATTCCCGTTCGTTACGACGTTGACGTCCTGGTGGTTGGCGGCGGGCCAGCCGGCAGTGCGGCCGCAGTGGCCGCGGCACGGCAGGGTCGCAGTGTCTACCTCGCCGAAGGCCACACCTGTCTCGGCGGCATGGGCACCGCTGCCATGGTCCCGCTGTTCATGATGTTCTCCGACGGGGTCAACTTCCTTGCCGACGGGATTGGCCGGGAAATTCTCGACAAATTGCGCGCCGCGGGCGGCACGGTCCCTCGCGAGGGTCACGGCATTCGTGCCGAGATCCTGAAACGCGTTTATGACGATCTGTTGCGCGACGCCGGAGTCAACTTCACGTTCCAGACCAACCTGATCGACGTGCAGCGTGATGGCGACCGTGTGACCCACGCCGTCTTCGCTGCGAAGAGCGGTCTGTTCGCCGTCCGCGCGAAGTTCTTCATTGACGGCACCGGCGACGGCGATCTCTGCGCCTGGGCCGGCGCGCCGTTCGAGAAAGGCGACGCGGAAGGCAACCTCATGCCTGGTACGTTGTGCAGTATCTGGGCCAACGTGGACTGGGACGCGTTTCGGCAGTCCAAGACCAACGTGCACGAGCGCCTGCTCGATGCGTTTCGTGACGGTGTGTTCAGTGTTCAGGACCGGCACCTCCCGGGCATGTGGCCGGTCGGACCGAATCTGGCGGGCGGTAACATTGGCCACACGTTCGGGGTGGACGGCACGGATGAGCGGTCCGTCTCCAAGGCACTGGTCGACGGGCGCCGCATGCTCCTGGAGTACGAGCGTTTCTACAAGCAATACATCCCTGGCTACGCGAACATGGACCTGGTGGCCACCGGCTCTCTCTTGGGGTTGCGCGAGACGCGCCGCATCACGGGCGACTACGAGTTGAACCTGGCGGACTTCAAGGCGCGTGCCGCGTTCCCGGACGAGATTGGTCGCTACTGCTACCCGGTGGACATCCATGCGTCCAAACCGGACCCGGTCGCCTACGCCAAGTTCGAGCAAGAGTTTCTGCGCGACTACCGCTACGGCAAGGGCGAAAGCTACGGCATCCCCTACCGCACGCTCACGCCGAAGGGTTTGGCGAACGTCCTGGTCACGGGCCGCTGCATCAGTTGCGACCGGTACATCCAAGGTTCGGTTCGCGTCATGCCCGGTTGCTACATCACCGGCCAGGCGGCGGGCGTGGCCGCAGCGCTGGCGTTGGAGCGCGGCGCTGACACGCGTGGCGTGGCCATCCCCGAACTGCAGGCACGGTTGAAGAAGCTGGGCGCGTTCCTGCCCAACGCGTGACCCGCGCCATGGCCAACAGCCATGTCACCCTGAAAGACTTGGCGCGGTCCATGGTCGCAACCAATTCCGCGGCCACGGCAGGATGGGCGGTTAGCTAGGCGGCAGGACACCGCGAGTGGGGCACACCGAACCGGGAGTTCCTGCCACCACCTGAACATCCCTGAGGCTGGGGTACTCCTCTTCTTCATGCCCCCTTCATGCGCTTCATGGTGAAGGGGTTGACGGCGTGGTGGTTCAGCTGACCAGCAGTTCCACGATCGCGCCCTTCTTGACGTCGATCAGGCCGCGGTTGGTCAGCTTCAGGTCGGGAATGGCCGGCATGGAGAGGAAGCTCAGGGTCGTGAACGGGTCCTGCAGCCGTGACCCCATGTCACGCGCCTTGTTCCGCAACTCGGCTTTGGCGCGCACCAGCGCGGCGGTTGAGCCGCCAATCATCAATCCGCCGAGGGGCAGCGGCAACTTCACGACCTCGCCGAGGTCTACGATAGCCATGCCGCCTCCCATTTCGATGACGGTGTTGGCGGCGTCCGCCATTGACTGGTCGTCCGTGCCGACCACGATGAGGTTGTGGCTGTCATGCGCCACCGTCGAGGCAATGGCGCCGCGATGCAGTCCGAACCCGTGCACAAAGCCCAGGCCCTTGGTGCCGGTGGCGTGGTACCGTTCCAGGACCGCCACCTTCGCGACATCGCCGCTGAGACTGGTTTCGATCTGGCCGTAACGTATTGCGAGCGCCACGGTCTCTGCGGTGGTCACCAGGCTGTGTTCGCGCACGGTCATGCAGCGGACGTTCACCTCGCCGCGTGCCCGGGGGCTGGTGACCGCGAAATCCTTGGCCGTCACGCGTCGTCCGACGTTCATCGTCGCCTTGAATTTCGAAGCGTCCACCTCGCCCGGTTGGTAGTCGGCCTCGCCGCCGTACATCACGAGTCCATTCACGATGACCTTCTCGACCGCGACGTCGCGCAGCGAGTTGAACACGACCAGGTCGCCCTTGAAACCGTAGTCGATCTCGCCAAACCCCGGTCGGTCTGCGAACGCCATAGACTGCCGGAAGTGCCGGGCGGGGTTCCTCGTCGCCATGCGGATGGCACGGATCGCCGCCGCCTCCGCCGTCAGGCCACCCTTGCCCGTCATCAGCGCGATGGCCCGGCGCAGGATGCGGTCCAGGTGCCCGTCCCGCAACAGGTCTTCGACGTCCAGATCGTCGGAGCAGAACATCGCCGAGTCCAGCGTCTCCATGTCCGCGGCGATCAGGAAGGGGATGATGCGCGACATGTCCCGATTGGCAGTCCCTTCGCGGATTGCCACCATCATGCCGATACGGATCCGTTCCAGAGCCTCCTTACCCGACGCGCACTCATGGTCCGAACTGATGCGCAGCAGGCCGTCGTTATACCCGTTCGTTGCGTAGGCTATGAGGGCGTCGCCGGTCAACTTCGGGCAGTGCCCGTCCACCAGCTTGCCGGCTGCCAATGAAAGGTCCACTTTGGCACGCGAATCGCCCGTGCCGTCGATGACCGCGGCCCAGTTCTTCATCTCGCCAAGTCCATAGACGCGCGGGTCCACAATCAAATCGCGGACGTCGTCCACGGTGATGGTGGCGCCGGAATCCTCCCAATCGGTCCCTGGCACGCACGAGGGCACGGCGACGTGGATGTCGCAGGGCGCCAGGTCCGCCTGTTCGAGCAGGTAAGTGATGCCGTCCCGTCCGCGGACATTGGCCGCATCGTGCGGGTCGATGAACATTGCGGTGGTGCCGCGCCGCATGGCCTGCGTTGCGAACTCCAGCGGCGACAGCATGCTGCTCTCGATGTGAACATGCGCGTCGATGAATCCCGGTGCGACATACTTCCCGGTCGCGTCAACGGTTGTGAGCCCCGGTTCTGTCGGGGTGCCGATCCCGTCGGGGTACACGGCCTCAATCAACCCGTCACGGATGACAATGTCAGCCTGGATAATGGTTTCGGTGTCGACGTCGATCACGCGGCCGCCGCGTACCACGACGCTGCCCTTGGGCTTCTCAGCTTTAGCCATGCCTGTAGAACTCCTCGCGTACCACGACGACTTCGGGCAAAGCCCGGAACTCTTCGGCCACATCCAGGCCGCACCCTGCGACCCAGCGGTCGGGAACTCGGAACCCGGTGTAGTCGGGAACCAACTCCCTGCGGACAGCCTGCACCTGCGCGCTGGGGTGTGCCAGTTCCTTGTCCAGGAGCACGCACAGCTTCACGGAGCGGGCCCCGCACTCCTGCAGCAGAAAGGCGCGAATGCGTGCCAGGGTGAACCCCTGGTCCAGGATGTCTTCCACGAGGATGACATCTTTGCCGTCGAGTTTCGACGGCACCATCTCGACGCGCACCTCGCGGGCGACTTCGCCGGCGCTCTTGACGGCCGTGCCGTAGGTCGAGGCACGGACGAAATCGTAACGCACATCCGGTCCACCGGCTTTCCAGACGGCCCGGCCAAGGTCAGCCATGAAGACGAAGGCCCCCTTCAGGACACCGATCATATGCACGGTGTCGTGGTCCGCAAAATCCCGTGCGATCTCCGCGCCCAATTCCGCGACCCGGCGCTGGACCCGTTCCTCACTGATCAGGGTCTTCTCAATGCGTTCCGTGTGTCGCATGGCGTCCCTCGTCTTTTCGCCGCCCAATCGTTGCCGCCCCGAGCCTGTGCCTAGACTCCCTCGCGCGCGCCGAAAATCGCGGTACCAATTCGCACCATTGTCGCACCTTCCGCGACCGCGATCTCGTAGTCACCCGACATGCCCATGGACAACTCCGGCAGGGCGCAACCGCAGGCGCTTTCCAGTTCGTCCCGCAGCAACCGCAGCGAGCCGAAGAAGCGGTGCAGGTCCGCGGGCTCGGAGTCAAAAGGCGCCATGGTCATCAACCCTGCACAGACCAGGTTCCGGCAGTTCCGCGCCTCGGCCACGATCGGGCGCGCCTCGCCGGGCGTCACGCCGGACTTGGTCGCTTCGCCGGATATGTTGACCTGCACCAGCACGCGCGGGCATCGCCCTTCCTCGGCCGCAATGCCGTCGATTCGCTGCAGCAGCGCGACGGAGTCCACGGAGTGGATCCACGCGGCGTGGCGGACGATCGATCGCACCTTGTTTTTCTGCAGGTGCCCGATCATGTGCCACTCGCAGTCCGCCGGCAACCGTGGCGCTTTCTCCTCCAGTTCCAGGACCCGATTTTCGCCAAACGCCCTCTGGCCGGCCGCATAGGCCTCGTGCGCCACGTCGATCGAAACGGTTTTCGATACGGCAATCAGCCGCACCGCTTCGGGGCCGCGGTTCGCCGCGCCCGCCAACGCCCGGATGCGGTCTCGCACCCACATCAGGTTTTCCTGCACGCTCACCGTCGGCACCGCCTTCCTGGCATCGGTTCGACGCAACCAAGGCCACGAACCAGGCACACGCCCAGTAACGTAAGGGCAGCCGTCCCCAGATTCCAGCGGGAGAAAGCCAACATATTGCGTCAGCGCCCCCCCGGGCGGACACGCCCGATCATGAGTGGGCGTTACTCACTGTTTGTCCGGGTCGTTCTGGCAACGTGGCGGGAGCGGCTCGCGCTCCCGCGGGCGCCAGAGCGAGCCGCTCCGGTCACTCTACCGCAGCCCGCGAGTAACATCCACACATGACCAGGCCGTCTGCCGCCCCAACTCGGGGTCCCGTCGTTCAGCGGGGATCCCAGTCGAGGTGTTTGCCGAAGAACGCCACGGAACGGTTACCGCCCCAGCCGTGCTCACCCGGGTGCAGATCGAGTTCGAGGTTCTCCGGCACGTTGGCGACCTTGTAGATGCGTTCGATCTGCCGAAACGCCGCCATGGCCGTGTCAACCTTGAAGCAGGTGTCGTATATGCCAATGTCCACCAACACCGGTAACGGCGCCAGCAGGCCCAGCAGGTCGGGCAGGTCCACCAGCTTGAACAACCCCGGTGCGACCTGCATGCCGCAGTAGTTGATGTCGCGATACCCGAAGTGCGCCCACAGGTCGCAGTAACACATGATCTCCGCCGCCTTCACGCGAGGTTCACAGAACGCGGTCCACGTCGTCATGGTGCCGCCGCCGCTCAGGCCCATGACGCCCAGCCTTTCCGGATCCACGAACGGCTGTGCCAGCACGAAATCGGTGGCCGCCATGCCGTGGGTGACGTTGATCGAAATCGGGGTCATGCCCAGCATGGTCGCGTGCAGGTAGTAGAGGTTGCACCAGTCACGGCCGGGCGGGGCGCGGTGTTGCGGTTTGGTGCAGTCGTTGCGTTCGCCGCATCCGATCCAGTCGATGGCGAAGGTCACGAAACCGGCTTTGGCCATCTGGTGCCCGTAGTTGTAGTTGTGCGCCGCAATGCTCGCACGCAACTCCGGCGAACTGTCGTTGCCCATGACGGGTTCCTTGCCGTGCGGGCCGTGCCCGTGCCAGCAAAGAATGACCGGGCGTCTTTCCTTCTGCTGGATGTCCGCCGGGATGTTCAGCAGCAACGTTGCGGACAGGCCCGGTTGCACGTCGATCAGCCACTTCTGCTTGCGCAGTCCATCGTGCGTCCACTCGGCCAGAAGCTGCGGGTTGAGTTCGCACCGTTCCGGCCAGTCACCGAGGCATTCCGTGACCTCGGCGCGCGTGCGCTGGCGCCAGGTCGCGAACTCCTTCCGGGTGCGGGCGCGAAACTTGCGACTCGGTTGGTGTGCAAACGCCATCTGCTCGAACATGTGTTGCGGACTGAGATTGCGGAATGACATGGCGAGGCCCTCCTGTGGCTGTAAAGCGCTGCGGACAGCATGGGCCATAACATACGGGGGGTGCGCTGAAGTTGCGACTTTGGGGCGTTGGGCGTAGATTACAGAGAAGAAGGCGCCTGGATCGACCGCACCGGTCCGTTCTACCGCACGCGGAGGTGAGCAGCATGCGAAAACGCTTCACTCTCATCGAGTTACTGGTCGTCATCGCGATCATCGCCATCCTCGCCTCACTGCTGTTGCCGGCGCTGCAGACGGCCAAGGCGAAGGCCAAGCAGTCCGAGTGCGCCTCGCGCGAGAAGCAGCTCGCCTTGGCGACGCACATGTATTGCGACGAGTACGACGAGCAATACCCGAACTGGAACCGCATGGTGGGTGAGGAGGAGAGCAACCTGGCGCCCGCGGCGGCTGTCTGGCCCTATGTGCAGAGCCTGGACATGTTCATCTGTCCGGCTGGCGGCAAACTGCCGGGCGGGACCGGGTGGCAGAACTACACCTATATTGGCCGAACATCCGGCACCGGGCACCTGATTCCCGGGCCCACATCCAAGGGCTATGCTTGGAGCGGGAAGCTCTGCAACGGAGACATCAGTTTGCGCGCACGCAAGCTGAAGCAGGTCACCAAACCCAGTGAGACGCTGCTGATGGCTGATGCGGCCCACATGTTCGGTGGTGGCGCAGGGGCGTTTGTCTGGTCCAATGTCTGCTGCGATTCGGGTGTCGTCGGGACGTTGGACGGAGTGGAAGCGGTTGACGCCGTGTATTCCCGGCACACGAGCGGCGAGAACACCACCATGTGCGACGGCAGCTTGAGATGGATTCCCGTGCGCCAGTACTTCGCCACCTTCACCTCGGTTTGGAATCCGTTCAAGTAGTCGCCTTAGGCGCGATGCTCCCTCTGCAGAAGAGTCCGACCTCACACGTCGGACAGATCCGATTCGACGCAGTCAACGACGCAAACTCAGAGGCATGGATCGATGCGTAGAGCTTTCACTCTCATTGAACTTCTGGTTGTTATTGCCATCATTGCCATCCTCGCCTCTCTGCTGTTGCCGGCGCTGCAGACGGCGAAGGCCAAGGCCAAGCAGTCCGAGTGCGCCTCGCGTGAGAAGCAGCTCGCCTTGGCGACGCACATGTATTGCGACGAGTACGACGATTTTTACCCGAACTGGGACCGCATGGTGGGGCAGGAGGGCAGCAACCTGGCGCCCGCCGCGGCCGTCTGGCCCTATGTTCAGAACCTGGAAACCTTCACCTGCCCCGCCGGCAGAAAGCTCCCGGGCGGGACCGGATGGGAGAACTACACGTTCACGGGCAAGACCTCCGGGTCCGGACATTTGGTCCCCGGCCCCAATACGATCGGCTATGCCTGGAGCGTGCGGCTCTGCGATCTCACGTCCATCCTGCAACCGCGCAAGGTCGGCAAGGTCACGAAGCCCAGTGAAACCCTGCTCATGGGCGATTCGGCCCACATGTGGGGCGGAAAAGGCGCCTTCATCTGGTCCAACGTCTGCTGCGACACGCACTGGAGCACGCCGCCACTGGACGGTGCCGAAGCGGTCGACCCGGTGCATTCCCGCCATCTTTCGGGCGAGAACATCACCCTGTGCGATGGTCACGCCGCCTGGTATCCGGTCCGGAAGTATTTCGCCGTGTTCGACACGCTGTGGAACCCGGTGAAGTGACCCACTGCGCGGGGGGAGGCCGATCGATGGGACGCATCGGTCCGATCGGTCGGGAACACGCGTCCGCACAGGGGGTGGTCCCGTGCGACGGCCGCCTCACTCGTCCAGCCACTGACCCAGGTTCGGTTCGATCAGGTCTTTGATCGCCGGGTCGGTCATGTTTTCGGGCGTGACCACCACCACACCGGTGTCGACGCGGCGCTCCACCTTCTTGCCCTGGATCGCGTCCACTGCGCTCTTGACCCCGACGTAACCCATCAGGAACGGGTTCTGCACCACCAGAACTCACCACGACGCATCAGGTGAACTCCCACCTTGACGCGGGTCGCGGCTCGCGGGGCCGCTCGCCCTCCATGGAAAACCTCGGATCTATCCTGGGCATTCAGCGTGCGGCACTCGCGTGCTTGCCACTCTCCGCGCCTCCGTGGCCGGTGTCACGGCGCCCCCGCGACGGGCGCCAGCACGCTCACGCCGCGGCCGGTGGCGAACCAGATCTGGCCGCGCCCGTCTTCGGCCAGCGCGAGGACATGGTCCCAGGCCAGCCCGCTGTTGCGCGTCGTGAACGTTGTCCACTGCCCGTCCGGGCTCAAACGCGCCGCCCCGCGGCGTGACGCGAACCACACCGAGCCGTCGTTGGCCGGCAGGATCGCCGTGACGCGAGTGCTTGGGAGCGGCGGCGCCGTGAAGACCTGCGTCGTCCCGTCGCGCCGGAAGCACGTGACTCCGCCGGTGGCGGCATCGTGCGTTGCCGCCCACATGTCACCGTTCGCACCCCGGGCCACGCACGCGGGGAACCGACCCATGCCGTCGGGCCCTTTCACCTCTTGCCACCCCCCAGACGGCGTCCACTTGTGCACCCCGGACCCAAACCCGACCCACATGGCGCCGTCAGCGTCCGGCGTGACCGCTTGGCACGTGTCGCCGGGGAGTCCGCCCTCGGCCTTGCTCCAGCGCGTCCAGATTCCGGTAGTGCTCCTGATTGCCAGGCCATTGTTCCAACGCCCGGCCGCCCAGAGCCGCCCGGTCGGGTCGAACGCCAGGCTGCCCCAGCGTTCGGACTTCGCGCCACAGCCCACGCTAGCCTTCTGCACCTGGCCGTTCGGATCGAGGAACTTCAGCCCATTGGCCACCGCGAAGCCAACGCTGCCGTCGGGCATGGCCACGATGCCGTAGATTGCATCGCCCGGCAGGAGTTTCTCCCACTTGCCCGCCGTGAATCGCGCCGCGCCGTACATGGTCCCCACCCACACGGCGTCACCGATAACCGCCAGGTTGATCGCCTGCGGCCAGGGCAGGTCCGGCGTCGTGAACGTCGACCAACCGGCGCTTGTCGCGTCGGGTTCCTGTACCGTGAAACCCTCGCACAAAGCACTGCGGAAGCGATTCGGATTGGTGACCACCAGGTCGTACACGCCTGGTGCGAAGTCCGCGGGAAGCGTCACCCGCAGCACGGTCTCGCTCTCGACCACCACGCCCTCAAGCGGTCGATCGTTGAGTTGCACGGTAACCCCATGCTTGAAGTTCACGCCCTCGATGCGGAGTTCGCTGCCGCTGCCTGCCGGCACACGGTTGGGTGCGACAGACACCAAGTCCGGGAACCCGTCCGACTTCGGTCGCCCGAGCGGCACTTCCCAGTAGCTGTATTCGAGCTCGAACGACGCGTCCATGCCCTTGGCCCGGTAGGCGTCGCGGAAGGAGATACTCGGCTTGTCGCTGTTCATGCGCGCGCCGATCGAACCGTCGGAGTGGTTGTGCATTTGCCCGCGTACCCAAGTCCCGCTCGCCGGGTACGGATTGACGATCGAGCCGTCAGCCTTGACGACGAACGGCTGCGTGAGCGCCTCGCCCGTCGGAGCCACACGCACGATCGCACGGACAAACTGCAGTTCCTGCACCGGCACGCCGACCGCGGAGATATCGAAGGTCGACTGCGTCACGCCCGTCTCCTGTTTCAGGCACTTGCCCTTGCCCATGTCCGTGCCGCCGCTGAACGTGGTCTCCGGCGCGTTGAACTGTCCGGCGCGCAACCACAGCACTTCGGACGCCTGCCCCAACTCGAGCGTGATCTTTGCGCCGTCGACGGCGACGCGCTGGATGACGGGGCCATTGCTGACATAGAGCGCCCCGTCGCGCAACGCCTTTTTCAGCGCCACCTCGTCCACGGTCGGTAGCAGTGCCGCGTACCACGACAGGCCGATGCGCTCGCGCGAATGCGTGTCATCGGCGGCAAACGCCCAGAGGAGCGGGTCGCCCTTCTCGATCCGCCGCCGCAGGACATCGTCCCACAGCGCGTCGCGCGAAACAGCTTCGCCGGCGTAGTGTATCTCCATGCCCGTCAATCCTTTGAGCGATGCGATCCAGGCGGCCTGGATCGGCGACGGGTGGGCAAGCTCCGACAGAGCGCCGGTCCCGTCGGCGATACACGTGTGCAGCGGGTTGTTCACCCAGTCCAGGTGCTCCTGGATAGAACCTTCGCCCGGTACGGGGCGTTTCGAGACGGCGAACAGCGTGACCGTGTGGGCGAACGAGGCCACTGGCTCGCCGATGTAGATCCGCCCGTATTCCTCGACCGCGCGGCAGGCCAGGGCTTTCCTGTCGGTCGCCGCGTCCGCCGCTACCGCGGCGCCCGCAAACGCGCACACCGTCAGCGCGGAACAGAGGGTCAGCCTCAAGGGCGAAATCAGCATTGAGAGGTCCTTTCCGAGTCGGTTGGGGTGCGTTACGCCGGAGTGTCCATCGGTGAGCATGCGTCTGCACAGGTTGCGATTGCTCGGACATGCCACCTTACAGATCCACGGGCGTCCCCGTGGCCAGCGAGGCTTTCTGGAAGCCGAGTTTCTTCAGCCCGGAGCGGTCAACAGCCATACCGTGTCCATCCGCAAACAGCATGTTGCACCAGCCCACGTGGCACAGATGAGCCGAGTAGTAGTGGGAGTTGTAATTGAAACTGTAGACCTGAGTGCGGTATCGGAAATCATCGGGGAGGCGGTCGGCATGGTTTGAGTCGGCCAAGAGAATGAACTCGGTGGGTTTCGCCATGCGGTAGAGATACAGGAACTTGTGCGGCCACGTGGTTTGCGGCTCTGTCACGGACGCGTACGAACCGGCCGGAAGGGACCAGTAATTCAGCGCGTAACACCAGTCCGTGTGGCCTGGGTCGTAGGACTTTGGGAGCCACGCCGGGCAAACGCCGACATTGGGTTCGCTGATGTAGATGGTATCCGAATATCCTTTTAGCCCGCAGTAGAAAGGCAGCCAGGTCCCAATGTCGGGATACCCTCTGGTTGACATGAGACCGTCATAATCGCCAGCGTAGGACGCGAAGGCCACGCTGCACTGCTTCTGGTTGCCCAGGCAGACGGCTTGCATGCTTTTCGCTTTGGCCGTGGACAGAGCCGGCATCAGCAAGGACGCCAGAATGGCGATGATGGCGATCACCACCAGCAACTCGAGCAGGGTGAAAGACTTCGTGGGTGCGCGTGACATGTTTCCCCCTCATGCGCGCGAAAACCGCAGTCCTGTGTCTGCCGCACACAACCCAAACGGCACACGCTTTGCCGCGTGCGTACTCGCACGTCGGCAACAGCGCCTCGTTCGGGTTCCCGGTGGTTCGTTGCGCCCGAAACGACCCGAGTCGGGATTGAATCGGCCCCGGGCTGGCGACCGTTTGCCACCGGTCGACACCAGAACCCAGGGTGACGCTGTCGCTCTGCCCTGGGCTATTATACGTTGCCCCTTCAGGGTAAGCCGATGGTCGCCTCGCGGCGGGCCTGATTCTCCCGGTTTCGCTGGCGCTGTTCTCGGCACCGAACGTCACCATATGAAGCTCAACGTGGCTTCAACACCTTGTTCAACTAAGTACAACAACCGTCAGCGTCTGTCAAGTCCAGGCGCGAGTTTCCCAAGTGCGGCCGGGGGCGGTACTGATGGTCGTTTTGGCAGCCGGCAATCACGGCCCCGGTTCGTCGAATGGGAATCGGTATTGGCGCAGGCCGAACTCGGTCCGCAGATCGACAATGTGCCGGCGCAGTTCCTCGTCCACCTTGGCGCCCTTGTTGCGGCGTTCGAGCCAGGCGAGGTGCTCCTTCTCGCCGGCGGTGTAGATGCGGTCCGCGCCCGGCGTCTTCTTCGAGTTGCGGAGTTCGCGCAGGATCTCCCCGGTCGTCTTCCGGAAGTCAACCGGATCCACAAACGCCGCCACGTCGATGGCCATGAAGAAGTGACCGAGCCGGTACGGCACCGGTTTGCCGTCCTTGAACCCCAGGAGCTGCTTCATGAACGCGCCCTGGCAGAGCGCGGCGGAAAGGACCTCGACCACCGTGGCGTAGCCGTAGCCCTTGTAGCCGCCCGTCTCCTCGCCAATGCCGCCCAGCGGTGTCAATGCAGCCGTGCCCTTGACCAGGTCCTTGAGGATCTGATCGGTGTCCGTCCGTGTCTTGCCGTCCAGTCCGATGACCCAGCCTTCGGGCAGCGTTTTTCCGAGCCGTGAGTACGTCTCGATCTTGCCGCGCTGCGACACGGAGGTCGCGCAATCGATGACGAACGGGAAGTCCTCGTCGGTCGGCATGCCGATGGTGAGCGGATTGGTGCCGAGCATGTTTTCGACGCCGAACGTCGGGGCGATTGACGGGCGAGCGTTGGTGCCGGTGATGCCGATCATGTTCCGCTCGGCCGCCATGAGCGGGTAATAGCCGGCAATGCCGTAGTGGTTCGAGTCGCGTACTGCCGTCATGCCCATGCCATACTTGGCCGCTTTGTCGATGGCCATCTGCATGGCGCGTTTGCCGATCACCTGGCCCATGCCGTTGTGGCCGTCGATGACCGCCGTGGTCGGGCTTTCGCGCACCACCTCGAACCGCGTCACCGGGTCGATCTGGCCCAGCTTGATGCGGTCGATGTAAATCGGCTTGAACCGGCCGATCCCGTGCGAATCGATGCCCCGCTTGTCCGACGTGATCAGCACGTCGGCGCAGACGCGCGCGTCGGCCTCGGGCACACCAACAGCCCGAAACACGTCGACCATGAAACGCTCCAAAACCTCGAACGGCACCCATGAGATGTTTTCGGCCATGAGGACTCCCTTTCCGCTCGTGCTTGTCCCCGAGCCGGAATGGCACCGGGACAGCCGTTAAGTTGAACGCGTTCAAGGCGGATGCAAGGCCGATGGGAATTCCCCACGCGTAATGCGTCAGCGCCCTCCGGGCGGCGTACCGCCCGGTCATAGGTTGGTGTTACTCGTGCCGGTTCGCGCCGCCGCGGGTCTTGCGCCCGGACGAGCCAGGCGGCGGCGCAGAGTGACACGCGAGTAACATGGGAGCAAAGGGTGGAGCATAGGCCCCTGCCACCTTGTGTGGCAGGTGAACGGGTTCATTTGGTTACTACGCCGCACCCTGTCCCCTCTCTTCCCTTTCCCCCGTCCGCCGCCGGCGGACGGGGGAAAGACATCTGAGGCGGTC
>Ga0156402_1106_pt1 | contig 27929 bp, 18 predicted proteins | sample RifOxyA3_FD_108045 | JGI IMG/M metagenome (GOLD analysis project Ga0156402, IMG submission 108045) | Lentisphaerae bacterium RIFOXYA12_64_32 | reverse complement strand
CCGGCCAGTAACATGGGAGCGCCCCGTGCACGGCGCGGCGGGCTACGGCGCGCCGGTTGGCGTCGAGTACCAAAGCCCGGTGATGTTCATGGCCGCGCCCCGGGTCAAGTATTCGACGTGGTGGTCCAGAAACGCGGCCACACAACCGTTGCTGTGCCGGCCCAAGCCGACGCGCGCCCAGGGGGTGTAACCGGCATTGACGCTGTCGTCCCACGTGCCCCAGGCGTATTCGACCACAGGGGTCAGGTTGGCGGTGGAACCGTCGCCGTTGTCGATGAAGTCGATGATCAAGTCGGAAGACCGCTTGAACTGTGACAGCTTGTTGTACTTGACCACCCCAGGGGCTGGTACGGTTCCCGGCAGATGCGTGTAGTAGCTGGAGATGTAGCTGATCTTGTAACCGGTGGCGCCCGCCCACGGGTCCGGGTCGGAGGGGCAGGTGAAGACCTCCGGGGTCGCTCCGTACGGACGGAGCAGGACCGGGAAACTGTACGACGGCGGCTCGGAGTAGGCCAAGTGCTGTGTTTCGTCGTAATCCTCGGCGTACAGTCCGGAGCATGTCCCGACCTGCTTGAGATTATTGGCGCACGTGGCCTGGTTCCCCTTCTCCTTGGCCTTCTGCAAGGCAGGCATCAGCATCGAGGCAAGAATCGCGATGATGGCAATCACAACCAGCAGTTCGATGAGAGTGAATGTGCGTGTTTTCATGCGTGACCTCGTCCTGGCGCCGACTGAACGTCTTGAGGCTACGGTTCTCTCACGTCAAGATAGACCGGAGGCGGACGTGATACAAGTGCGGGGCGCAGGACGTCAGGGCTGTTTCAAGATTCGTGACCGTCGTGTGCGGCGAGTACCCCCGGCGTGTCCCCACGCCGGGGGGGGGGCCTGAGGACAGGCCGCCCTTACTTGGTGTGCGCGGAGGCGTGGCCTTCCGAGACGCGGTGCCGGATCTTGAAACAGCCCTGGCAGGACGTTTCCGAGGCCGAGGGTACCAGACCCGCATCAATTCCCTCAAGAAACCCGGGCGGGCAACCGCCACGTCGAGTGGACGGTAAATCCGTTGCGTTCCGTCCTCCGTCCCTCCCTCCGCCTCTCACCCTGCCCATAGCGCTATAGATGAACGCGTTTCTCCGTCACCGTGCTGCTATTGCGCTACCTCGGGTCCGTCTGTATGGTAACCAGTATACCTTAGGAAGATGTGGCGTCCGTCCGGACTCCTTCCGGCAGCATAGGGACAACCCAAAGAGGGAGGCTTTCCGCATGTGGCAACGATGGTTGACGATGTGCTCCGTGGCCGGGATCCTGTTTGTCCCGGTCCGCGCGGCTGAGAACGCCGCGGACACCACGCTGGTGTACCCGTGCCGGCAGGCGACGGCTCCGATCACGGTCGACGGCAAGCTCGACGCGGCCGAGTGGGGCAGTGCCGTGGAGGTCGGCGGGTTCGGCATCAGCGGTTCCGAGGACCTGGCGCCGGAGCAGGTGCTGATGCGCCTGTGTTACGACCAGAACAATCTGTACCTGGCGATCACGTGCCTTGAGTCGAACATGAAAGGACTGAAGACGTCCGCTGGCACCCAGAAGGACGGCCCGTTCTGGGAGGACGACTCGATCGAGTTCTTCCTGAACCCCAACCATGACCACCAGAGCTACTGGCAGTTTGGCGTTACGGCCAAGGCGATGCAGTACGACAACTGCCAGGGCGACAGCGCCTGGAATTCGAGCTGGACGGCTGTGGCCACGCAGGACGCAGACTCCTGGACGGTGGAAGCTGCGTTGCCCTTCGCGGACCTGGATCTGAAGAGTCCGGCGCCGGGCACGCTTTGGGGGTTCAACCTCTGCCGCGAACGCCATGCCGGCGGCAAGCTCGACCTGTACAACTGGGCGAACGTGCAGCGCGTGTTCAACACCGTCAGCCGCTTCGGGCATCTCGCGTTCGTGGCGGCGGACTGGCAGCCGGCGGCGGCCAACGTCGCCGCGGCGGTGAAGGATGCCGGCGGCAAGGAGTCGCGGTTGCTTGTGCCCGACGGCTGGTGGCGGACACCGACGGGCGGGACGCCGGAGCATGTGCCCTTCATCGCCATGCTGCGCAGCGAGGACCGCGGCCTGCCCACAGTCATGACGGAACTGACGGCGATGTATGCGGCCAAGCCCGAACTGCCGCTGCGGACCGAGTACCAGGGCATCCAGGACTCGTACACGAAGATCAAGGGCATCATTGAAGCCGGCGCCCCGCTCGACGCCAGGAACTGGGCGAGCAACAAGCAGTTCCTGAACGCGGTCCAGGGCAAACTGGACCTGGTCTACTGGCGCGTGAAACTGGCCATGCTCAATCTCTCAATGGAATAAACACAGAAGGAGGAGACGCAGCACATGAAACGGAACACGGCGGTCTGGCTGGCGTGGCTCTTGGCGGGACTCCCGGCTCTGGTCTGGACGGCGCAAGCGGCCACCAACGAGAAGGAGGTCGAGGAGGATCAAAGCCTTGCCTCGCAATTGGTGACGCCGCACAAGCCGTGGGCCAAAGGCTACAGCAAGGGCGCGCCCCGGGCCCTGTTCATCGTGACGCCCGGCAACTACGACGGTTCCTGGTTCGCGCCCGAGACCCGGATGCGCGAGGTCGTCGAACTGATACAGCGCTTCGACCTCAATGCGGACGCATTCTTCTTCGGCGGCTCCAAGGGCGAGGACTTCTTCGGGCTCGAACTCGGCCGCGCGCGCGCCGAGCGGTTGCTCGAGAAGCCGTACGACGTCTACGTGGTCGCCGGCACCAACATGGACAAACTGCCGCCCAAGTTCCAATACATGATCATGGAACAGGTTGCGAAGGGCGCAGGCCTGGTCTGTGTCGGCCCTGCGGCCAAGGATTTCATGACCGACAAGCGTCGCGTCCAGCCGGTGCCGGGCTTCCTCGTCGACGGCGTGCCGGCCCTGGACGGCAAGCAACCGGGCGAGCTCGTCAGTGCCTACCGCCTGGGCAAGGGCCGCGGCGCTTGGCTCAACTACCCGGCGTGGGTACTGACGCCGCGCGGCGAGTTCAGTTGGGCCGGCCTGGCGGCCTACGACTACCGCATGCTATGGGTCGGCCGTGCCGTGCTCTGGGCCGCATCGCGCGAGAGCAAGGTTACCGCGGCGTTCCAGGCGGCCGAAGGCCAGGGTGGGCTGCCGACGCTGACACTGAACGTGAGCAATGCCGACACCCAGGCCCTCGCCCTGTCCGGCACCGTCGAGATCCGTCGCGCCAGTGACGGCTGGATCACGCCCGGCGGTGCGGTGTCCGCAACCGTCTCCGCGGCACAGCCCCTGAGCCAGGCCATCACGTTGACGCCGTTGCGCGCCGGTCAGTACTTCGTCGACGTCGTTCTGAAGAGCGCCGCGGGGGTCGAGGCGTTCGCGGCCGGTACGTTCGAGGTCAAGAGCGACGCCGGCATTGAAACGGTCGTGCTGGACCGGACCTACGCCGAGACGGGCGAAAAGATCCCCGGCAAGGTCACGCTGCGCGGCACGCCGCCGGCCGGCAGCCTGCTGCAGATCCGGTTCCGCGACGCGTACGACCGTGTCCTGGCGCAGCAGGCAATCCCGGTCGCGGCGGGCCGGGCAGAGTACCCGATCGAGTACACCCCGGACGCGTTTGCCACCATCTGGATGCGGGCCGAGGCGGCGCTGGTTGCCGGCGGGCTCGAGCTCGAGATGAAGGACGCGTCGTTCACCGTGCCGAAGCGGCGCCAGGGCCAGTTCAATTTCCTGCAGTGGGACACGCCGAACGACGTGCTCGGACTCTTCGCCTGGCAGCAGATGAAGAAAGCCGGCATGAGCACCTGCCTGATCGGCAGCTTCAACGAGTCCAAGTTCCACCCGGTGTTGGCGGCCGCCGACATCCCAATGGTCCCGTACAGCACGCGCATCCTCGACCCGAAGGACGACAACGGCGTCATGAAGGTCCGCGACAAGAATGGCAACTTCCAGGCGCTGTGCTGGAACGACGAGCCGAAGATCGACGAGTACGTCCAGACGATTGTGGACTACCAGAAGAAGCGGCGTGAGCACGGCGTGTTCGTCTACTCGCTCGGCGACGAAGGCGTTACCCTCGGCTGCTGCGTGGCGCCCACCTGCATGGCGGCGTACCGGCGCTATCTCCAGGCGCAGTACGGCACCATTGAGGCGCTCAACGCCTCCTGGGGCGAGCAGCACAAGAGCTTCGACGAAGTGGCTCTGCTGGATGTCAAGGACAACATGGAGAATGCCGCCAAGGGCAAGGCGCAGTGGGCGCGCTGGTACGATCGCCAGGCGTTCGCGCGCTACAACCTGATGCAGTTCTCGGGGCGGTTCGTGAAGGCCTACGAGCAGCTTGATCCCAAGGGGTTGACCGGGTTCGAAGGCACCGGCGGGTTCGGCGACGACTACGACTCGATCGTCGGCATCAACCCGTTCTACGGGCCGTACCCGAGCATTGGCGACGACATCGTGCGCTCCATCGCGCCGCGCGCGACCATCCGCTCGAACTGGATGGGCTACAGCAAGACCGGCGACGCGCTGTCCGACGCTGCCTGGCGCATGGTCATCAAGGGCATGGACAGCGTCTGGTACTGGATGTGGACCGGCATCGGTTCGTGGCGCGGCTACATCACGCCGACGCTGGACTTCTACCCCGCCACCGCGGACCTGATGCAGGAAATGCAGCCGGTCTGCCGCGGTCTGGGCGACCTCCTGTTGCAGTCGGACATGACGCACAGCGGCATCGCGGTGTTCTACTCGCTGCCGTCCGCGCTCTCGCACACGGTCGAGGACAGCGGTTCGTTCATGAGCCCCGAGATGACGCACCAGACCTGGACACGCCTGACCTACGACCTGGGCCTGGACTTCCGCTACCTCACTGACGCCATGATCCGCCGCGGCGCACTGACCCATGCGGAGTTCAAAGTCCTGCTCCTGCCCATGACCCAGGCGGTGGCGTCGGACCAGGCAGCCGCTATCCGCGCTTTTGTCGAGGCCGGCGGCGTAGTGATCGCCGACGTGCGGCCGGGCGTGCTCGACGGCCACTGCAAGCCGCTGGACAAGGGCAACCTCGACGACCTGTTCGGTATCCGCCGCACCAATCGTGGCAAGGCGGAGAAGGCGCCGGTGGTCGTTTCGGGGGCACTCGACATTCAGACCCTCGAAGCAGACCTCGGCAAGTGCCGCATCGACCCGGGCGTCGAGGCCGCCACGGCCAAGCCCGCGTGCCAGGCCGGCAAGTACCCGGTCATGCTGGTCAATCCGGTCGGCAAGGGCCGCGCCATCCTGCTGAACTTCCAGCTCCTCTCGGACCAGGCCGACGACGCCCAGGCCGCCGCCGCGCGCAAGTTCCTGGGCGCCCTTTACGGCAATGTGGGCGTCAAGGCCGCGGTGACCGCGACCGCCCCGGACAACGGGCCGCTGCCGGAGACGGAGGTGCGCATCTGGAACGACGGCGACGCGCGCGTGTTCGGGCTCTGGCGGCAGATGAAGTGCGCCTGGTTCAGCCCCATGTCCGGCACCGACGCGGGCGCACCGGTCGCGGCCAAGGTTACACTCCCGGCCAAGCAGCACGTCTACGACCTGCGCGCCCGGAAGTACCTCGGCGAGGTGACGCAGGTCGACACGTCGTTGCGCTGGGGCCGCGCCAACTTCTTCCTCGCCTTGCCGTACCGCATCGGCAAGCCGGACATCGATCTGTCGACGAAGAAGCCTGAACCCGGGCAGGTGGTCACGGCCACCATTGAACTCGACATCCCGAAGAGCAGCACCGCGCGCCACGCGGTGTACGTCGACGTCATGGATCCGACCGGAAGAACCACCGAGTGGGGCGGCCAGGTTGTGATCCTGGACAAAGGCCGCGGCTCCGTCCAGGTCCCGGTCGCGTTCAACGCCATGCCCGGCAAGTGGCAGATCAAGGCCACTGAGCTGTTCAGCAACCGTTCCGCCGACGCCAGTTGGAAGGTGAAGTGAGGGGACGAGAACTGGGCGGGCCATGGGGCGAGGTTTGTAGTCCCGCGTTCACGCGGTCCGGGTAGCGCGAGGCCACGCCAAACGAAGACCGCCTGAAGGCGGGACTACGAACGGGGAGGCCGCACCCGTTTGTAGTGTGCTCGCAAGGCGCGGCACGAAGTAGAGCGCCAAGAGCATACGGGCAGTACGCGGCTTCGAGGGATGGTGTCTTGTCCCGCCCCGCTTTGACAGCGGGCCGGGCCGTGCGACACCACTACCAACCGGGAGCGCCACCGTTCGCGCCGTGGCGGCGGCGAACGGTGCCGAGGCGGGCAACCACAAGGCCCACACAAGGAGGACTCAGCGATGTTCGCAACCGACCGACTCCTGAGCGGGTTCACGGCTCTCGTTGTGCTGTCCGCGGTGCGCCTCGCGGCGCAGCCCGCGCCGGCGGTGTCCAGCACCGTGACGGTCCGCGACGCCGGCCCCACCTACCGCCAGCAGAGCTGGATCGACGGGCACAAGGACCACAAGTGGGAGCAGCACGAGATCACGCTGGACAACGGCAAGGCGTGCTACGCGGTCAAGTACACCGCCTGCGTGGACCCGTCGCATCCGGACACGCGCGCCCTGGAGGAAGGCTACATCGGCATGCCCAGCCCGTGCGCGGCCAACTGGTACCACTCGGGGTTCTTCTTCATCAAGGTGAACGGCACGGAAATCGGTGTGGTGCCCCTGGCCGACATGCGCATCACGGAGACTGGCGCGCGCGGCGGCTGCCACATGGTCTGGGACACGCCCGACGCCACGGTGCGCGTGCAGTTCCTGGTCCTGCCCGGCGGCGACCGGCTCCTGTCGCAGGTCACGTGGACCGTCAAGCCGGGGCGCACGGTGACCGCGGTTAGCCCTCTCTTCCGCTGCTACCCGAGCTTCTTCACCTCGCATCACCGGCGTCAGGGAGACCGGACCGTGACGACGCCGCGCGCCGGAAAGCACGAACCCGAGACGCTCGACCTCGTTCCGGCTGAGGACACCTTCCTGCTCTACACCGACGGCGTGTTCGACGTCGCGAAAAAGGAAGGCGACGGCCCGTGCGCAATGATCTTCCTCCCCGAGGAGATCGCCTCGGGCAAGGTCCAGCTAACCAACTATCCGGTCACCACGTCGCTCGAGGCCAACCCGGAGACGAAACGTCTGCGGTTCACCTTCTGGGACTTCGCGGGCAAGACCAACGCCGAGGCGCTCGCGTACCTGCAGGCGAACGCCGCCAAGATGCAGGAGGAACTGCGCACCATCGACTTCCGGCCCGAGACCATGGCGAAGTTCGACCCGGGCGCGACCAAGGCAGAGGCTGACAAGCTCCTGGCCGGCGCCGGCGAGGACGCGGCCCCGTTCAAGCCCCGGACCGAGAAGCTCGTGACGCAGATGACCGACCTGAAAGCCAAGGCCGAGGCCGGTGCCTGGGACGCCGATGCGGAGTTCGCCAAACTCGCCCCCGAGTTCGAAACCCTGCTCTGGAAACTGAAGATCTTCGCCCTGCTCAACGCCCCGTGAGCCGCGGCCGCCAGTGGCGCGGGACCTCCGGGACCGCAGCAGGGTGCCTCAGGTCCGTCCCGGACCGAGGCTCTCGGCCGGGGACTCGTCTTCGCCCGGGTTTTCGCTCGTGTTGGTTCGTTTTCCGGCGGCGCGCAGTCCCATCGGTCCCATGCCCGGCGGTGCTGGTGCGCACGGCTCAGGCGGCTCTGGTCCTGTTCCTGCGGCCCGAGCGCCGTCACTTCCGCGCCTTGGGGCCCGCAAACCGCTCTTTGATGGTCTGGGCGTGGACCGGCAGGCCTTCGGCCTCGGCGAGGGTCACCACGGCGTCGCGCAGGTACTCCAGGCCGTCGCGGGTCAGGTACTGGAAGGTCGGCTTCTTGATGAAGTCGTCGATGCTCAGGCCGCTGAACATCTTGGCGCACTGGCCGGTGGGCAGGACGTGGTTGGTGCCCGAGGCGTAGTCGCCGGCCGGGACCGGGGCGTACGGGCCCAGGAAGATCGAGCCCGCGTGCTGGATGCGCGGCAGCAGCGATATCGGGTCCTCCGTGACCACCTCCAGATGTTCGGCGGCGTAGTCGTTGGTGAACTCGATGGCCGCCGCCATGGACTCGGCCACCAGCACGGCGGAGTTGTTCGTCAGCGCCTGCATGATGATTTCCCGGCGCGGCACTTCGTCCAGCGCTTTGGTCACTTCGGCGCACACCGCCTTGGCCAGCTTGGCGGACGGGGTGATGAGCACCGCGGCGGCGTCCGGGTCGTGTTCGATCTGGCTGAGGTAATCGATCGCCAGCCAGCGCGGGTTGGCGCTGTCGTCGGCGAGGATGAGGATTTCGCTCGGGCCGGCGGGAGAATCGATGTCCACCTCGCCGAACACGGCCATCTTGGCGGCGGTCACGTAGCGGTTGCCGGGGCCGACGATCTTGTTGACCTTGGGCACGGTTGCAGTGCCGTACGCCATGGACCCCACCGCCCAGGGCCCGCCCATCTTGAACATCTGGTCCACGCCGGCAACGTCGGCGGCCACCAGACTCACATCCGTCGCGACCATGCCGTCGTCGGGCGGCGTGCAGGCCACGATGCGCCCGACCCCGGCCGCCTTGGCCGGGATGACGGTCATCAGCACGCTGGACGGGTACGCGGCGCGCCGGCCGGGGATGTAGCACCCGACGCTGTCCATGGGCCGCACCACGCGCCCGGCCAGAATGCCGGGGGCAATCTCGATGGACCACATCTCGCGCTCGCGCTGCGCCAGGTGGAACTTGCGGATGTTCTCCGCCGCGAAGTGCAGTTTTTCGACGACCTTGGCGGGAACGGTCTTGTACGCCGCGTCGATCTCGGCGCGCGTCACGACCAGGTCGGCGGGCGAGATATTGGTCTTGAGCTTCTTGTAGTGCTCGAGAGTCACCGCGTCGCCGCGCTTTGAAATGTCCACGCACACGGCCCGCATGTCGGCAAAGATGGCCGACACATCTTCCATGGACCGCTTCATGATGGCTTGCCGGCGCTCGGGCGACAGCGAGGCAAGTCTTTCGGGCTTCAAGGCCATGACGATTACCTCCGTTGCGGTTTTCACCAGATTCCGTACCGGGACATCCAGGACAGGGCGATCAGGCGCCGGCGCAGCAGACACGATAGACGGGCGGGGCGCGGGAGTCAAGGGACCTGCGGCGGGTGCAGGGCTGTTTCAAGATTCGTGCCCGTCGCGTGCAGCGAGTACCCCCGGCGTGTCCCCACGCCGGGGGGGGCGGCCTGAGGACAGGCCGCCCCTACCAGGTGTGCGCGGAGGTGTGGCCTTCCGAGACGCGGCGCCAGATCTTGAAACAGCCCTGGGCGGGTGAAGCGTGTCGGGCGTGTGGCGCGGGCGCTGTTCGGGAGTACATTGCAGGAGTGCCGCAGTTGCCAGCTCCGGGCGCAACGGCGGAAGGAGCCGTCCGCAGGACGGTTCGGCCCGGGGAACAGAAGGAGCGTGACAGAAAATGGCAAAACGTGGCGACATCATGGAACGCAGTGAGGGGCAGGACGAAACCGCCCAACAGCCCGACTGGTTGAAGAAGCGGCTGGAGTGGTTCATGGATTTGCGGTTCGGTCTGTTCCTACACTGGGGTCCGTACTCGCAGTGGGACTGCTGCGAGTCCTGGCCGCTGGTGCCGGCCGACACCTGGGCGCGGCCCGATCAGCTCAAGTGCTGGACGGAGCGCGGCAAGGACCTGAAGCGCTTCAGCGCCGACTACCGGAACCTGAACCGTACCTTCAACCCGACCCGCTTCGCCCCCGACGTCTGGGCCGAACTGGCCGAGTCGGCGGGCATGAAGTACATCACGTTCACCACCAAACACCACGACGGTTTCTGCATGTTCGACACGGCGACCACGGACTACCGGGTCACGCACGCCGACTGCCCGTTCCACAGCAACCGCCGCGCCAACATCTTCCACGAGGTCGTCGACGCGTTCCGCAGCCGCGGCCTGGCCATCAGTTGCTACTTCTCGAAGTCGGATTGGCATAGCCCGTACTACTGGTCGCCGGACACGCCGCCCGTGGATCGCAACCCCAACTACGACACGCGGAAGCGCCCGGAACTCTGGGCGAAGTTTGTCGATTTCGTGCACCGGCAGGTCGAGGAACTCATGACCGGCTATGGCAAGATCGACGTGCTCTGGCTCGATGGCGGCCAGGTGCGGCCACCGCTGCAGGACATCCAGATGGACAAGCTCGCCGCCATGGCACGGACGCACCAGCCCGGGCTCCTCATTGCCGACCGCACCGTCGGCGGCGCGCATGAGAACATCGTCACGCCGGAACAGCAGATTCCCGAGAAGCCGCTTGGGGTCCCGTGGGAGTCCTGCATGACGCTCGGACAGCACTGGAAGTACGTTCCGAACGACACCTACAAACCGGCCCGGCAGGTGATTCACATGCTGGCCGAGACCACCTCGAAGGGCGGCAACCTGCTGCTCGGCGTTGGCCCGACGCCCGAAGGAACGATCCCCGCGGAGGCGGCCGAACGACTGACCGACATCGGACGCTGGCTGCGGACCAACGGCGAAGCGATCTACGGCTCGCGGCCTGTCGCGCCCTACCAGGCCGGCGCGGTCCGCTTCACGGCGAAGGGGCGCTACGTCTACGCCATCATCCTGGCGCAGGAGGGTGAAATCCTGCCGCCGCGCGAGATCAGTATTCCGGGCTTCCGCCCCAAGGCGGGGAGCGAGGCGGCGCTGCTCGGAACGTCGGCGCCGATCAAGTGGCGCGACGAGGAGAACGGCGTGCGGCTCATCATTCCCGCCGGCCTCACCGCCGGGCGCCACGCCTGGGTCGTCCGCTTCGGGCCGAAGCAGAGCACCACCGGACGTCGACCCGGGCGGCACTAACTCCCGGCGTGTTCGGCACCGTGCGCCAGGATGTCGGCCAAGGCGATTCCGATACCGGCGCCTCATCTTGCTCCGGCATCCGCGGACGAACGCACCGCAATCCGCGATACACTCTGGCGCCAGCAGACGACGACGGTCGGTCCTGCGCCCCGACTCGCGCTGCCACGCCCTTGCGGCGTGGAGCGACCCGCGGCCCCCAGCTACAACCGACGCCCATCCCCCATTCTCCCCGCCCTCGCCCGAGTCCCGCGTTCACGCGGAAGTGAGCGCGAGTCTTAAGCGAGCGCACGGTGAACGGCGGCGGGGCCGAGCAGGAAGCCGGTGTCGCGGCCGAGAGCGTCGTGGGTGCGCGTGAAGACTTCGTCGCCGTAGAAGCCGGGGGGCAAGGCGCGTAATCGGCGCCGGCCGCACCCGCCCCCCAGCCCCGCTCACCTGCCGGGCTGTTGGCGACGGAAGGCGCGCGGGCTGCGCTGGTGGCGGCGCGCGAAGACCCGCGAGAAGTAGAACGGGTTGGGGAACCCGGTCTGGCGTGCGATCTCCGCAATCGTCTTGCCGCTCATAAGCAGCAGTTCGCCGGCGCGCGCCAGCCGCTGCTGTTCCAGGCACTGCCAAGGCGTCTGCCCGGTCTGCTCCCGGAACAGGTGCGAGAAGCGTGACGGCGACAGTCCGGCGCAGGTCGCCAGTTCGGCCAGCGTGATGCGCCGGTCGTAGTTGTCGCAGATGAACGCCAGCGCCTGGCGGATACGCGGGTCGAGCCGCGCCTGGGCGTTGGCCGGGTTCGCCGTGTCGCACCACAGCAGCACGCCTTCGAGCAGGTTCATGGCCAGGTCCTCGCGGCGCTTGAGTGGGCCGCGCATCAGGTCGATCCCTTCCTCGAGCCGTGTCTGCACCCGGCCCTGCAACTCCCGCGGCAGAGTCAGGCGCAGGATGCCGGGTGTGCGTTCCGGCCAGTGCAGCAGTTCCAGCCATGCCGGGCGCGGCGCGAAGCACACCCACAGGTGATCCCAGTCGCCGGTCTCCGGGTCCATGCCGTAGTCCTGCGGCACTTCCGGGCGGAAGATGATGATGTCGCCCGGCGTCGCGTGCCAGTCTTCGCCGCGCGTGCGGATCCGGCCGCGGCCGGACGCCGTGTACTCCAGGATCCAGATGTCCGTGCCGCCCGGCCGGTCGACATGATGCGGGTTCTGCCGGTGGTTCACGCCCCGCCCGAACATGAACCGGATGTGGAAGACGTGGGGGTTGTTGCGCATATTGGGCGCCCTTGCCGGGATGGGGTTGTGGTGGCGGGATACAGGGTTCGGGGGGCAGGGCAAGAGAACGCGACCAGCGCGGTCAAGCCCCGCGTCCCCGAGTCGGATTGGCATGCCGGGGCACGACAGGGCGCACAGTGGCTCGGCGCGTCTCGCGCCGAGGCGGAGTGCTCGGGCCGGTCCCCGGCCGAGGGCCTCGGGCTGGGACGGCCCCGAGCACTCTGCCGCGGTCCCAGAGGTCCCGCGCCACTGCACGCTCCGCGCACGTTGGGGTCGTTGCCGTATGATTCCCCAGCCAGTTCAGCAATATTGTACATGTTTTCGACAATCTGCGACATTCCAGGATGCCCTGCTGTCACCTATATTTATCGCATAGGAAAGCGGAGATTCAAGCTGAACCAAGTTCGCGATTGATTCAGCAACATCCGATAGACTCATGGAAGGTTCAGGGTTAGGAGGTTCAGAGGTTCAAGGTTGGGGACGGAAGAACCTTCCTCCGCAACCCTCTGCAACCGTGAACCCTTGAACCTTTGAACCTCGGAACCTTCTCTCGACAGGAGGCGCAGCATGGAACAGCAGATACGTTGGGGCATCCTGGGTTTGGGCCGCATTGCGGGGGTGTTCGCCGAAGGGCTGAAGCATGTGCCGGGCTCGACGCTGGTCGCGTGCGGTTCGCGCGGCCCGCAGAAGGCGGAAGAGTTTGGGGCGAAGTGGTCGGTACCGCGGCGGCACGCGTCGTACGCGGCCTTGGCCGCCGACCCGGAGGTGGATGCGATCTACATCGCCACGCCGCACCCGCTGCACCGCGAGAACTGCCTGTTGTGCCTCGAGCACGGCAAAGCGGTGCTGTGCGAGAAGCCGTTCGCCGTCAACGCGGCCGAGGCGGCCGAGGTGCTCGCGGCCGCGCGCCGGCACAACCTGTTGCTGATGGAGGCGATGTGGAGCCGGTTCCTGCCGCACCTGGTCCAGGTTCGGGACCTGATCGCCGGTGGCGCGATCGGCGAACCGCGCCTGCTGCAGGCGGACTTCGCGTTCCGTGCCGGCTGGAACCCCGACGGGCGGTTGCTGAATCCGCAACTGGCCGGCGGCGGGTTGCTCGATGTCGGCGTCTACAACGTGAACCTGGCGCACATGGTGTTTGGCGTGCCGCAGCGGGTCATGGGCACCGCGCACCTGGGCGAGACGGGCGTGGACGAGCAGGCGGGCATGCTGCTGCAGTTTGCGGCCGGACGCCTGGCGGTGCTGTCCTGCGGGGTCCGCACCAGCACGCCGCAGGAGGCGTTCATTGCCGGGACCGAGGGCCGCATCCGCATTCACACGCCGTGGTGGCGCCCGTCGCGCCTGACCGTCAGCATTCCGGGCAAGGGCGACACGGAGTACGCCCCGGCCATTGTCGGCAACGGCTACAACTACGAGGCGCTCGAGTTCGGCCGTTGCCTGCGCGCCGGCCTGACCGAAAGCCCGGTCATGCCGTGGGCCGAGTCGCTCGCGGTCATGCAGACTCTGGACGCCCTGCGCGCCCAGTTCGGACTGGCGTACCCGATGGAACGCCGCGCCGCGTGAGTGGCGCGTGGGGAGAGAGGTTTCAGGTGTCAGGTTTCAGGTGTCAGGAAATGCGAGAGGCAATAGGCGAGAGGCAATAGGGGCCAGGTGGCGGCGGATTGGTCCGACAAGCCCGACGGGGCCGAACCGCCACTGGACAAGACCTGAGCGACAACAGAGGAGCATCGACCATGAAATACGGCGAAGTGAGTGGCGTTTCGAAACCGGTGTCGCGGCTGGCGTTGGGCACGATGATTGTCAGCACCGACTGTCTCGAACAGAGTTTTGCGCTGCTGGACGCGGCGCTGGAGGCGGGCTGGACCACGCTGGACACGGCGCACGGGTACGGCAGCGGCAAGAGTGAGCGCGCCATCGGCCAGTGGATGCGCCAGCGGGGCAACCGTGAGCGGGTGGTTGTCCTGACCAAGGGTGCGCACCACAATGCGGACCGCAAGCGCGTGACGCCGTTCGACATTGCCAGCGACCTGTTCGATTCGCTGGCGCGGTTGCAGACGGATTACATCGATATCTACGTGCTGCACCGTGACGACCCGGACGTGCCGGTCGGCCCGATCGTCGAGGCGCTGAACGAGCACCACCGTGCCGGGCGCATTCGTGCGTTCGGCGGCTCGAACTGGCGTCACGAGCGGCTGCAGGCGGCTAACGACCACGCGGCGGCGCACGGTTTGGTGCCGTTCACCGCCAGCAGTCCGAACTTCGGTCTGGCCGAGCAAGTGGACAATCCCTGGGGGCCCGGGTGCGTGTCACTCAGCGGTCCGGCCAACACGCCGGCGCGCGAGTGGCACCGGCGCACCGGCACGCCGGTGTTTGCCTACTCGAGCCTCGGCCGCGGGTTCTTCTCCGGCCGCATCAGCCGCGAGAACTTCCCGAACATCAAGGACAAGGTGGACGGCGCCTGCCTCCGCGCCTACTGCCACGAGGTGAACTTCCAGCGTCTCGACCGGGCGTGGGAACTGGCGCGGCTGAAGAATGCCACCGTACCGGACATTGCCACCGCCTGGGTGCTGAACCAGCCGCTGAACGTGTTCGCGCTGGTCGGCGCCGCCTGCGAGGCGGAGATCCGCGCCAACACGCGCGCCGCCGACCTGACCCTGTCCCCGCGCGAACTTGCCTGGCTCAACCTCGAAACCGCACAGCCGTAGGGTTTTCACGTCACTGAAATCCTGTGGCTGCGGACGTCGACCGGGTAGACCGTGCGCTATTCGTGCCGCCTGGACTTGGTTTTAACAAGTCCATGGTCCGTGGTCCCCTCCGGACCGCCTGAAGGCGGGACTACGAGCCGGGTCGTGTTGCCGTCAAGGTCGTATTGCGGGTTGACGGTGCCGGCGCCTTGCTGCAGGGCGGTGCACTGGTTCAGGGCGTTGGTGGTGCAGCTCGTGGCGGGGTTGCCGTCGTTGGTGTACGTCTGGCGGTTGCCGATCGGGTCGTAGGCGTAGGCGAAGTCGTGGTTCGGGTCGGTCGCCGCGTCGGCGGAGACTACCTCGGAGCGGTCGTTGTAGCCGTAGGTCACCGTGTCCGCGGCGGTGAACGCGGTGCCGGTGTGGGCGCGCGCGGTGCGGCGCGCGAGCTGGTCGTTGCTGTAGTCGTACTTGGACACCGTTGCGGTCCCGACTTTGTTCTCGATGTAGTCGATCAGGTTACGCTTAAGACTCGTACGCACGCGTTACAGTAATATCGGACGGGTAGGCGGTTGTGGCAAGCAGGTCGGAGTTGGGGAGGTAGGAGTAGATTCCGCAGTGGCACGCGGCGATGCAGGTCGTCTCTTGCCCGCGGGTTCAGAGCGACGCTCGAGGTGGCATTTCCTGCATCTCAACCGCACTTCGTCGGTCTCGTTCCGCTTGCATTGCCCCCTCAGACCCGGTATGCTGATGCGGCATGGGGTACTGGCGTACACGGATGGCGGCATGAAGAAGGACAATGTCGATCTGATCTGCAGTGTCGGGGAACTGGCCGGTATCTTTGAGAAGAGCCAGAGCCTCGACCAGTTCCTGCAACAGGTGGTCAGCACCGTTGCCTGGCACATGCGCGCCGCCGTCTGCTCCGTGTACCTGCTGCACCGCGGCAGCGACAAACTGGTGCTGACCGCCAACCAGGGGTTGAACCCTGCCGCCGTCGGCACGCTCCGCCTGCGCCTGGGCGAAGGCATTGTCGGCACGGCGGTGCGCGAACTGCGCGCCATCCGCGAAGCCCACGCCCGGAACAACCCGCACTTCAAGCCGATTCCCGACCTGGACGAAGAGCAGTACGAAGCGTTCCTTGTCGTCCCCATTCTGCGCGGTTCGCAGCGCATCGGCGCCCTGGTCGTCCAGGACCCGCAGCCCAACTACTTCGACGAAAACGACGAGAAAGCCCTGCGCGCGATTGCCGCGCAACTGGCCAGCACCATCGAGAATGCGAACCTGCTGCTCAGTCTGCATCCCCGCGACACGGCAGACACGTCGGCGGTGCCCACCCCGGCCAAGCCACTGGCCGGATACCAGTTCCTGCGCGGCATTGCCGCCTCGGGCGGCTTCGCCCAAGGCGTCACGACCGTTCTGGCGGCCGATGCGACCGAGCCGTTGGCTCTGCCGGGGAAGCCACCTCTGGCCGACCCGCAGGCCCCGATGGCGTTCGAGGCGGCGCTGGCCCGGACCGAAGCGCAGATCTCCCGCCTGCAGGCCGACATGGAAGAGAAACTGGCCGACGTGGCCTCGCTGATCTTCAGCGCACACCTGCTGATCCTCAAGGATGAGCCGTTTTCCGGCGAAATGCGGGCCCGGATCCAGCGCGGCCACTGCCCGGCCACGGCCGTTGTCGAGGTGGTCAACGAGTTCATCCACCTCTTCTCGCAGAGCCCCAACGCTGGACTACGCGAAAAGGTACTGGATGTCAAGGACCTGGGGCATAGGCTGTTGCGGAATCTCTCCGGAAGCGACGACGACCAGGCCGACTACCGTGGTCAGGTGCTGATCGCCACCAATGTCCTGCCTTCCGACCTGCTCAAGTTGTCGGCGCAGCAGGCAGCGGCGGTGGTCCTGGTCGGCAGCGGCGCGGCCACGCACCTGTCGGTCCTGGCCCGGTCGCTGAACCTGCCCATGGTCGTGGTGAATGACCGTCGGCTCTTCGACCTGCCGGAAGGCACTCCGGTGCTGGTGGACGGGAACCAGGGCACGTTGTTCATCCGGCCCGGCCTTGAGGTCGCGGAACACTACGAAAAACTGAAGGCCGCGTTGCTCAAGGTCGAGGTCCTGGCGGCGACCCTGCCGCCGGAGACGCGCACGGCCGACGGCTGCCGGGTGCGCCTGCTGGCCAACATCAATCTGGTCAGCGACGTATCGGTGGCGCTGCGCCTGCGCGCCGAGGGCGTCGGGTTGTACCGCACCGAGTTCCCTTTCATCGTGCGCAACGACCTGCCCTCGGAGGAAGAGCAGTACCGGATTTATGCCGCGATCGTCCGCGAAATGCACGGCCGCGAGGTGACGTTCCGGACCCTGGACATCGGCGGCGACAAGGCCTTGTCCTACTTTCCCATCGTGAACGAGGCCAATCCCTTCCTGGGTCTGCGCGCCATCCGTTTCTCGTTGCGCTACCGGGAGTTCTTCGCCCCGCAACTGCGCGCCTTGCTGCGCGCGGGCGTCGGCGGGCCCATGCGCATCATGTTCCCCATGATCGCCTCGCTGGACGATTTCCTCGCCGCGCGTGACGTGGTCTGGGAGTGCGTTGCCGCGCTGAAACACGAGGGCATTCCGTGCATTGAGGCGCCGGTCCTCGGGGTCATGGTGGAACTGCCGGCTGCCGTCGAGATCGCCGAGGACCTGGCGCGCGAGGCGGAGTTCCTGAGCCTGGGCAGCAACGACCTGGTGCAGTACATGCTCGCGGTCGATCGCACCAACGCGCGGGTCGCGGACTTCTACCGCCCGGATCATCCGGCGGTGCTGCGGGCCCTCAGTCGCGTGGTGCGGGCCGGACAGCGCTTCAACCGCCCCGTTTCCATCTGCGGCGACATGGCTGGGAATCCGAAGTTCCTGCCGTTCCTGCTCGGGATCGGCCTCCGCAGTCTGAGCCTCGACGCACGGCACATCCCGGCGATCAAGCAGGCCGTCACCGGCATCCGCCTGACGGATGCCGAGGCGCTGGCGGCGCGGGTTCTGCAGTTGGGCCGCTGCACGGACATCGCGCGCGAACTCGGCCTGGAACGGCCGCCGGAAGAAGTGTACACCGGCAGCCCATAAGGAGTCTGAACCCATGCGATGCAGTCTGGCGACCTGTGGAATCACGGTGGTGGCCATGGCGGTGTCCGCCACGCGCGTGCTCGGGGGCGATGCGGCGGGCGCTGGCCCCAAACCCCAGTTCCCGGGCGAGCGCGACACCTACCAAGGCTTCACGCGCTACACGTTCACGGTGGATGGCTGTCGCTGCATGGTGGTCGAGCCGCCCAACCCGCGAGCGGACCGGGCCTGGGTCTGGAAGGCGGAGTTCTTCGAGGCGTTCCCCGCCTTCGAACTGGCCATGGTGAAGCGCGGTTTCTACCTTGCGTACATCACGGTCGGCAACACGTTCGGCTGCCCATCGGCGCTGAAGCATTGGGACGTGTTCTACCAGGAGATGACCGCCAAGTACGGCTTGGCGCCACGACCGATCCTGCTGGGGTTGAGCCGCGGCGGGCTTTACATCTACAACTGGGCGGCGGCGAACCCCGACAAGGTCGGGTGCCTGTACGCCGACAATGCCGTCTGCGACTTCAAGAGCTGGCCGGGCGGCAAGGGCAAGGGCAAAGGCAGCCCCGGCGACTGGACCAAGCTCCAGCAGGACTACGGGTTCACGTCGGAAGCCGAAGCCCTGGCCTACAAGGGCAACCCGATTGACAACCTCGACGCGCTGGCCAAGGCGAAGATCCCGCTGATCCACGTGGCCAACGACGCCGACGATGTCGTGCCGATCGACGAGAACACCGCCATCCTGGAGAAGCGCTACCTTGCCCTCGGCGGCCCGATCAAGGTCATCCACCGCCCCGGGCTTGGCCACCACCCGCACGGGCTCGAAGACCCAACGCCCGTCATCGAATACATCCTCCAAAACGCCATCGGCCTGGCTGCGGACCCCGCGGCCAAGGGCAAGTGACGGGGCGGCAGGGAGAGGTGTCAGGTGTCAGGGGGAGCCGGAACTCGGGCTGATGGCCCTCGCCACTGAGTTGGAACACGGTACGGCACGGGCTTGTAGTCCCGCGTTTACGCGGTCCGGGTGGTGCGTGGTTAGTGAGAGGGAGACCGCCTGAAGGGTCTGTCGATCTAACCGATGCAGCACCAAGACAGCCCGCGAGGACGCGGGCGCTCCAGTTCGGATTGAGCACGAAACTTGGAGCGCCCGCGTCCTCGCGGGCTCTTGGTTTGAATAAATCGACAGGCCCTTGCGGCGGTGAACGACTCTGACGTGAGGGGCGAGGCAGGGCATCACATGGACACGAGCCGGTTCCTCTTCGTGCCGCGCATCACGCGCTGCATGCGTTCCGACTGCTGGGGCGACGATTTCCTCTCGCACGCGGAACTGGCCTCGGCGAATCACGTCTACACGGACGACTTCCTGCGCGAGGCGGCGGATGACGGGCTCGGCGGCATCTGGGTGCACGTGGTGCTGCGCGAGACCGTCCCGTCGCGGCTCTTCCCGAAGCCGGACCCGCGGCAACTCCCGCGCCTGAACCGGTTGGTCGAAAAAGCAGCACGGTACGGCTTGCGGGTCTACACGTATCTGTGCGAACCCCGCGCCTTGTTCGCCGACGACCCGTTCTGGAAGAAGCACCCCGAGGCGCGCGGGCGCGCCATGCTCTGCGAGTCGGACAACCCGCACCTGAGCGGCATTCAGTACGGGCTCTGCACGAGCACGCCGCCCGTGCAGGAGTTCCTCGAGGAAAGCTGCCACAACCTGTTCGAACGCACGCCGGGGCTGGGCGGTGTATTCAGTATCACGGCGAGCGAATTCCGCACCCACTGCTACCAGTCGTATTCGTACCCGCTGCGCCGCACCTCGGTGCTGGAGGAGCAGGCGCGGTCGGACATGTGGCGCACCACCGCCATGTACCGCGATCCGGTGCGGGTGGTGTACAAACTGCACCACCTGCTCGACGAGGCGCTCTTCTGCCCGCGCTGCGTCCAGCGCGATCCGGCCGAAGTGGTCGCCGAGATCATCGCGCTCATCAACCGCGGCGTCAAGTCTGCCGCGCCGAACGCCGACGTGATCGCCTGGTCCTGGTGCTGGCACCTGCTCGAGGCTGACCCGCAGCGACGTCTCATCGGGCTGCTGCCCCAGGACGTGATCCTGCTCAGCGACTGGGAAACGGGCGGGCATGACAAGGCCAACCGCATCCTCGGCAAGCGCTATCCGGTGGGTGAGTACAGCCTCTCGTACATCGGGCCGTGCCCGCGGTTCGTCCGCCAGTTGCGGATCGCCAAGGAGCACGGCCGGCGTGTCATGGCCAAGCTGCAGGTCTCGACGACGCACGAAATGGCCGCCGTTCCCCACCTCCCGGTGCCGTTCAACGTGACGGAGAAGATGGTGCGCCTGAAGCGGTACGGGGTGGACGGGTTCCTCGGCTGCTGGAACCTGGGCGGTGATAACACGCCCATGAGCAAGGTGGCCGGCGAAATGAGCCGCGTGCCCACGCCCAAGCCCGCCACGGCGATTCGCGCCGTGGCCGCGCGGTTGTTCGGCGAGCGGAACGCGGTGGACGTCACGCAAGCCTGGCGGCATTTCTCGGCCGCCTGGCGCGAGTATCCGCTCAGCGGCGCCTTGGCGTGGTACAACCCCTTGAGCTACGCGGTGGCGTTCGCGTTCCCGCTGGCGACGTTCGAGAAGAAGCCGCCGCCAACCCCGAACGGATTCGTGCCCGGCGGCCTGCCGCGCGATGCCCGCGGGCACCTGGCGCCCACGTGCCACTACCTCGACCACTGGGTCGCGCCGTTCGGACCGGCGCTCGTGCAGACGGCGTTCGAGCGCCTCCTCGCCGAGTGGCGCCGCGGCATGCGCGTCCTGGACGCGGCTGTGGCGCGGGACCGGGGGAACGCGGGACTCCGGCGCGAGTGGGCGTTGGCGCGGCACATCGAACTGTCCGTGCAGAGCACCGTCCACATCCTTCGCTTTTACACGCGATGGCCGAAGCTGGCGGCCGCACGCGGCAGAACACGGAAAGCGGTACAGGCCGAACTGGCCGCCATTCTACAGGCGGAGGCGCGCACCGCCACGGAAGCCAAGCGGTTGCTCCGAATCGAGCCGCGCCTGGGCTTCCACCCGGAAGGCCACGCGCACCTGTTCACCGCTGCCGACCTGGCGCACAAAGCCCGCGCGATCCGGGCGAGCCTGCGGCAGATCCAGGCCGGGGCGCGCGCGCCTGCCAGCCGTGCGTGACAACCCGGACAGTGGCGCGGGACCTCTGGGACCGCAGCAGGGTGCTCGGGGCCGACCCGGCCCGAGTTCCTCGGCCGGGGACCGGCCCGAGCACTCCACTTCGGCGCGAGACGCTCCGAGCCACCGCCTTGCCCAACGTGAGGCGGCTTGAGTTCCCCGGTTTCGGTGGAATCTTGACGTGAACGACACGAAAACGAAAGGACCGAGACGATGGACAAGACTGGATGCTGGGAACTGACGACTGGGGGCTGGGAAATCCGCTTTGCTGCGGACTCCGCAACCCTGGAGTGTCGCCACACGGACACAAATGCACGGATCGCGGGCGTTGTCGGCTTTGAGCACCTTGCCGGCGACAAGGCGACAGCCTGGACCGTCGCGCCGCCCCGGGACGGCGTGCACGGACGCCTGGCCTTGCTGGATGCGCAGCAGAACGTCCAGGGCTACCTCGTGCCCCAGCCGCGGCCTGACAAACTCAGCCTCACGGTCATTCACCGCACGGCCCAGTCCTACAGCGGCAGGCTCCGATTCGACGGCACGGCGACTCTGGGCAGGGACACGTTTGCCTGCCGGACCCGGCCCAACCCGGCCTCGCCGGTCGTGCAGATGGCCTCCGGCCCGGCCGACAGCGCTCTGAACGACTCGCTGTTCGATGGCGACACCGACACACTCCTGCGTTTCTCGGGCGCAACGGTACAACTCCGGACACGTCCGACTGCGGACTCCGCATCGGTGTTCGAGTTTCAGTTGCTCGCGCGGCCCGAGCAGGCGGCGGAATCCAGCCTGGTGTTCGAAATCGAGCCGGACTTCTATTGCTCCCGCTACGTGCCGCACTACCGTCCCATCGACAAGACGCGCTGCCCGTCGCCGCCGACCGGCTGGATGTCGTGGAACGTCTACTTCGACCAGGCCGGCGAGAAGGAGAACCTGGACGAGGCGAGGGTCGGCGCCCGGGACCTGCAGCGGTTCGGACTGGACATCTGGTCCATCGAGTCATGGCAGGCGAATTCGGACAAGCTGCCCGTGTCGGTGTTCCACAACCTGACGCTCGAGCCGCACCCGGGCCAGTTCCCGCACGGCATGAAATGGCTGGCGGACCAGATCCGCGCGCTCGGTTTCAAGCCTGGCATATGGACCGTCCCGTTCGGCACCGGCAGCCGCGAGTTCTACGAGGCGCACAAGGGCTGGTTCCTGCACGACGCGCAGGGCAACCCGATGCGCAACTGGTGCGGGACCTACCTGCTCGACCCGTCGCAGCCGGAGGTGCGCGAACACATGCGTTCGACGCACCGCACGATGTCCCACGAGTGGGGGTACGAGTTCTTCAAGATCGACGGCATGTCCGGCCGCAGCGCCGGTTACTGTGCGCACTTCTACGAGCGCCCGGAGGTCCGCGCCGCCATGAAGTACCCGTGCGACAACCCGTTCGCGCTCTGCTGCCAGGCGCTGCGCGAGGGCATCGGCCCGGACCGCATCCTGCTCGCCTGCCAGGGGCACTACACCGGCCCGGACGTGGCGGTGTCCGACGCGGCGCGGACCGGTGGCGACATTGTCTCCCCGAACCAGCCGCCCAAGTGGCACAACATCCTCAACCAGGCCAATGCCACGCTCAATCAGCTCTTCGTCCACAACGTCGTCTGGTATGCCGACCCGGACACGCTCATGGTCGGCGCCTTCCATTCGCTGGACGTCGCCCGCATCGCGACCGCCGTGGTGGCGCTGCCCGGCCAGATGATGTTCGCCGGCGACAAGCTCGGCGAGTTGTCCGCGGAACGCATGCGCCTGCTGCAGCAAGCGCTGCCCGTCTGCGACGTCCGCCCCCTGGACCTGTTCCCCATCTTCGAGCTCAAGTCCGTGTGGGACCTGAAGATCACGCGCCCGTTCGGCGCCTGGGACGTCGTCTGCCTCTTCAACTGGACCGACGCGGACGCCACCGTCGGGTTCACCATCGCCGACCTCGGCCTGCCGCGCGACGAGCGCAAGTACCTGCTGTTCGACTTCTGGGCACAGCGGTTCCTGGGCGAGTTCGCCGGCGGATTCCAGGGCTCGCTGCCGCCGCACTCGTGCCGGCTCCTGGCCGTGCACTCGGCGGCGGGGCGGCCGCAGTTCCTGTCAACCGACCGGCACATCACGCAAGGCGGCACCTGCCTGCGCGCGCTGGCCTGGGACGACGCGTCATGCGCGCTGACGGGCGAGACCGAACTGGTCGCGAACCACGCCCAGACGCTCTTCGTCCACGTGCCCGCCGGCTACGCCCTGCAGCGCGCGACCGCAGACGGCACTGAGACCGTACAGGCGGAAATGGGTGGGGATGGCGTGCTGACACTGACTCTGAAGAGAGCGGCAACTGGCACGGCCGCATGGCGACTCCAGTTCGCGCGGATGTGAGGCGCAAACGTCGTGCCTGATCGGCCAGACGCCCGGCGTCGAAAACGTGGCGGTGACCACCACGCGATGGCTCAGCAGCCGAAGATGATGCGTCAGTCGCGGGTGGAGATACCGTGCACCCGCAACTCCCATGAAACTGAAGGGGCCCGGGAGCCCGCGAGGACGCGGGCGCTCCAAAGTCAGTCCCCCGTGCCAGTCCCTGGAGCGCCCGCGTCCTCGCGGGCGCCGGAAGCGTCGTGGCCAGTTTCACCTTGGTATGACCGGGCGGTACGCCGCCCGGGAGGCGCTGACGCATCACCTGACGCAAAGCCAGGGCTGTTTCAAGATTCTCCGCCTGCGGGACCGACAAGTACCCCCGGCGTGTCCCCACGCCGGGGGGGGGCCGGCCTGGGGACAGGCCGGCCCTACTGAACGCGCGTCGATACGGAGCGTTCCCATGCGGCGTGACCCGATCTTGAAACAGCCCTGACGCAAAGCCTCCATCGCTTGCACTTCCATCCTGCCGGGACTACGTTTTGGCGCGTGACCTCAGAAAAGCAAGTTCTTATTAGTTAGTTCCTTGCAGCGCAGGCACAAGCGAGGCACTTTCCCAGCGTGCACAATCTGCAGGGGGCCGGAGCTCTGTTTGCCGGCCGGACCAGAACCGCAGTGAAGGAGATGTGTTTATGGCGGCGGCGCTGGATTCCCAGGCTGTTGGACTGAACAAGACCATTGAGATGGTGAACCCTGGCGTCATGGCGATGCTTTCCGAGCGCGGCCGCCGGATCTACTTCCCGAAGATGGGCATTCTCGCGCAGTCGGCCGAAGCCCGGGGCAAGGCGATCAACGCCACGATCGGCACGGCGCTCGAGGAGGACGGCTCTCCTCTCTGCCTGCCCAGCATTGCCTCGCAGATGAACCTGCCGAAGAGCGCGGCATTCCCGTACGCACCCAGCCCGGGCCTTCCGGAGATCAGGGAACTGTGGGGAAAGATGCTGCCCCGGAAAAATCCGGGCCTGGCGGGCAAGACCTTCAGCCTGCCGGTGGTCTCCTGCGCGCTCACCCATGGCCTCAGCGTGGCGGCCTACATGTTCTGCAATGACGGCGACGTGCTGCTGACCCCCGACCTGTACTGGGAAAACTACGACCTCATCTTCGGGGTTTCGTTCGGCGGACAGGTCGTTACCTACCCGGCATTCAACGCCGCCGGCGGGTTCAACATCGACGGCATGCGCCGGGCCATGGCGGCGCGCAAGGAAAAGAAGCTGGTTGTTTCCCTCAATTTCCCAAACAATCCCGCCGGATATACCCTGCTGGAGAAGGAAGTGCCGGCATTGAAGGAATTGCTGCTGGCCGAGGCCGAGGCAGGTCGGCAGCTCGTCGTGCTGATCGACGACGCCTACTTCGGGCTGGTCTTCGAAAAGGGTGTCTACACCCAGTCCGTGTTCGCCGATCTCTGCGACGCGCACCCTAACCTACTGGCCGTGAAACTGGATGGCCCGACCAAGGAGGACTATGTGTGGGGCTTCCGCGTCGGGTTCATCACGTTCGGGATCAAGGGCGGTACGCCGGCTCTGTACCAGGCGCTGGAAGGCAAGTGCGCAGGAGCCATCCGGGCCAACATCTCCAACGCCTCCATGCCCGCGCAGTCCATGCTGCTTGCGGCGTGGAAGAACCCGGCCTATGAGGCCGAGAAGCGGAAGGCCTTCGAGCTGCTCAAGGGGCGCTATGAGGAAATCAAGAACGTCCTGGGCGCCCACCCGGAGTACCTCGACGAGTTTGAGCCTCTTCCCTTCAACTCAGGCTATTTCATGTGCGTGCGCTTGAGGAAGTCCGATCCGGAGAAGGTCCGGCAGAAGCTTCTGGCGGACCATTCAACGGGTGTCATCAGCCTGTGCGGAATCCTCCGCATCGCCTTTTCATCGACCCCGACGGCCCACATCGGCACGCTCTTCGCGAACCTGTTTGCCGCATGCAAAGCGCTGCGGTAACGGCGGCGTGGAACAGGGAGCGCGAGAGGGAAGGGCGGCTGTCCGGCCTGCTCCCGGCCGAGGGCCGGATCACGATACGGACACGGGCGTCCGCATCCTCGTTGAAGGGTCTGTCGATTTATTGAAACCAAGAGCCCGCGAGGACGCGGGCGCTCCAAGTTTTGTGCTCAATCCGAACTGGAGCGCCCGCGTCCTCGCGGGCTGTCTTGGTGCTGCAGCGGTTAAATCGACACGCCCTGAAGCCGGCATTGGCTCATCGGCCAAACGGCTGCCGAACCTGCTTTCCGAGCCTGGCCATGAACGTCTTGCACAAGGGCCAAGTCATTGGCGCATCGGCTATATGGACGAAAACGGCGCGCTGGCCGGCACGGGCCGAAGCTACGACTCGATTTCGAGCAGTTCGACGACGAAGATCAGCATCGCGAACGGCGGGATGCGCGGCGGCGAGCCGCGCTGGCCGTAGGCGAGGTTGTAGGGGATGTAAAGTTCGTGCTTCGCGCCGACGGCCATCAGTTGCAGACCTTCGGTCCAGCCCCTGATGACGCCATCGAGCGGGAACGAAACCGGCACGTCGCGCTTGTAGGAACTGTCGAAGACCGTGCCGTTGATGAGCCGGCCTTCGTAATGCACCTTGACCGTGTCGCGAGCGGTCGGTTTGTCGCCGCTGCCTTCAGTGATGACCTTGTACTGCAGCCCGCTCGCGGTCGTTTTCACGCCGTCCGCGGTCGCATTTCCCGCCAGGAACTCTTCGCCCTCGCGTTTGTCCCGCGGTTCGCCGCCCAAGAGTTTTCCCAGTAATCCCATCTGGCCTCTCCCTGTTGCCCGACAGAGTTTCCCGACTTATTTACTCATAAAATAACCGCAAAAGTGCCGGGTGCCAATATGAACGCATCGGCGGTCATGTCGGGCCGGCTTGAACGACAGATTGTCGGGCCTACGTTTGTGGGTCCTCATCTGTCGGTGTCGGCACAGAGACGCCCTCGCCCACGACTCGGACGGCAGCGGGAGAGGGGGGCAGTGTCAAGTCTGACAAAGAAGAACGATGGACAGATAGTCGTTGCCGCAATCGTGATCGCCGTCGGCTGTCGATCCGGTGCCCGTCGCGGTGTCGGTCATGGAGAAACGATAGCGACGAGGGTTGCGAGAAGCGATTGCGGTGGATCTGGAGGCAAACGATGACCGACACAGTCGGCGTTGAAGTGCAGAAGCAGCTCGATGAGATTCGCGCCGCGGGGTTGTACAAGAACGAGCGGGTCATTGCCAGCCCGCAGGGGCCGGAGATCCGACTCGCGGATGGTCGCACGGTCCTGAATCTGTGCGCCAACAACTACCTCGGGCTCTCGAGTCATCCCGCGGTTATCGCCGCCGCGCACAAGGCGTTGGACGAATGGGGCTACGGGCTGTCGAGCGTGCGTTTCATCTGCGGCACGCAGCAACTCCACAAGGACTTGGAGTGCAAGGTGTCGCAGTTCCTGGGCACGGACGACACCATCCTGTTCGCCGCCTGTTTCGATGCGAACGGCGGCGTGTTCGAGCCGTTCCTCGACAAGGAGTGCGCGGTCATTTCCGACGCCCTCAACCACGCCTCGATCATCGACGGCATCCGCCTGACCAAAGCGCAGCGTTTCGTGTACGAACACAACAACCTGGCCGAGCTCGAGAAACGGCTGCAGGAGACGGCCAATGCCAAGCGCCGACTTGTGGCCACAGACGGCGTGTTCTCGATGAACGGCGACGTGGCGGACCTCGCCGGCGTCTGCGCCCTGGCCGACAAATACAAAGCCCTGATCATGGTCGACGATTCGCACGCCACCGGGTTTGTGGGCAAGACCGGCCGCGGCACGCACGAGGCTTGCGGCGTCATGGGCAAGATCGACCTGATCACCACCACCTTCGGCAAAGCGTTGGGCGGCGCGTCGGGCGGGTGTGTGTCAGGCCGCAAGGAACTGATCGAGTTCCTGCGCCAGCGCAGTCGGCCGTACCTGTTCTCGAACACGCTCGCGCCACCGATCGCCGGGGCTACGATCGCCGTGCTCGATTTGCTCTCGAAGAGCACTGCGCTGCGCGACAAGCTGGAGGCGAATACGCTGTTCTTCCGGCGCGAGATGACCGCGGCCGGGTTCAACATCCCGACCGGAACGCACCCCATTGCGCCCCTCATGCTCTACGACGAGAAGCTGGCGCACGCCATGGCCGACGCGATGCTCGCCGAGGGCATCTACGTCATCGGTTTCAGCTACCCGGTCGTGCCGAAGGGCCAGGCGCGCATCCGCGTCCAGCTCTCCGCCGCGCACGAGCGCCACCACTTGGAGAAAGCCATCGCGGCCTTCATCAAAGTCGGCAAAGCGCTCGGCGTGATCAAGGGGTAGCCAGGGACGCTCGGTGCGAGCGAGTGCGAAGCGGGGGCTTCCCGCCCCCTGCACCCTTGGCCAAGGGGCGTCCAGACTCCCCTTGGAACCCCCAGACCTCACCGAAGTGAGCACGCGTGTCGCGCAAGTTGAACGCCCACACTTGAGGTCGCGCGGACGTCATTGCGA
>Ga0156402_1205_pt1 | contig 28950 bp, 19 predicted proteins | sample RifOxyA3_FD_108045 | JGI IMG/M metagenome (GOLD analysis project Ga0156402, IMG submission 108045) | Lentisphaerae bacterium RIFOXYA12_64_32 | reverse complement strand
TAGGCGTCAGCCCAGGTCAAACTTCGACCTTATCTCCACCCGCAACTGACGCATTACGGGAGAAATGCAGAGTATGTGGGTGTGTGGGTATGTGAAGGGGAAGCCGGGGAGACCGGGGCTTGAGGCGCGTGGGCCCTGGGAACGGTGAGCGCGGTGTGTCCAGTGGCTCGGCGCGTCTCGCGCCGAGGCTGGGGTGCTCGGGCCGGTCTTGTCCGGCGAAGCGGCCTGGGCGAAGACGGGTCCCCGGCCGAGGACCTCGGGCCGGGACGGCCCCGAGTACCCTGCCGCGGTCCCGGAGGTCCCGCGCCACTTTCATTTCGCGGACGGTCCGGCACGGCTGGCATTGAGAAGCGGGCGCGTTCCGGCGCTTGTGGCGGGGCCGTTTCCCTTTCTGGATCTGCCCGCACATGTCGCCTTTCTCAGTTTCCCGTCGTTGGCTGGGCCTTGTCGGCGGGGGAGTCTGGGGGCGAGGGCGGCAGTCCGGTCACGCGGGAGAGTTGGTCGTCCTGGGTGCGGATGCGCAGGGACGCCTGCCAGCGACCGTCGCCGTACTGGGAGAAGGTGCGGTTGTTGACGCGCATGCGAAGGCGGTGTTCGCCTTTCTCGATACGCACCGGTTCGCGCGCTGCGGAGCGGGTCACCGGCGCCTGCTCGTCGTGCTGGCAGATGAGTTTTCCGTCCAGCCACAGCAGCATCTGGTCGTCGATCCGGCGGGTGTGCCGGATCCGGTCCGGCCGGCTGAGCGTGTGGTCCACGCCGGCAATACCGAGGACCAGCAGCACCGGGAACAGCGCCACGCCGAACCACATCAGTAAGCTATTGGAACGCATGCTTCGCCTTGGTTCTTCGCTGTGCGGGGCAATCGACTGCTGACAGCAGGAAGGAGGCAGTGTGCGGATGGCCGGCCACGGCCACCACTCGGGCCAACCGGGGCTTGTCACCACAAGGCGCGGACCTGCTCATAGTCGAGGATTCGCTGGTCCACGGTGAGGATGGTCGCACCTTCTTCCCGGGCCGTGGCGACAATGATCTGGTCCGCCGGATCATTGTGGAACGGGGGTGGCAGGACGGTCGACCGGTAGGCAAGTCGCGGCGACAAGGGGACGAGGCGGAGTTTCGGCATCTGGAGAGCCGAAAGGATCCATGCCTCCGCATCGCTCTGGACGCGGAGTCGGCCCTTCTCGATGAGCTTGCTGAACTCCCACGGAGAGATGGCTGATAGCAGCAACTCTTCGTACCCTTCGGTGTCGCGGATCAAGCCTCGCACCTTACCTGACAGGCGGCTCGGGTGCATATGCCACCAGACCCAAGTGTGCGTGTCCAGCAGATACTTCACCGAGCGGCCTCCCACATCTCCTCTCCCAGTGGCGAGACAATGTCCCCTTCGAAGGCAAGGAGGTGCGCCAGCTTTCCCGGTACTGCTTTGGCCTGTTTCTCCGTATACGGCATCACCTCGACGACGGGACGGCCGCGCTTCGTGACCAGGAGCGATTCGCGGGATTCCGACACGTCGGCAATAGCCTTCAGTGCGTGGGCCTTGAACTCCGTCACAGTCATCGTCTTCACGTCAGTATCTCCTTTACCACATTCCAATATAGTCATTTAGAATGACTATTGCAAGGTTTGGTCCTGTCGCTTGCGTTCCCGGAAATCCCTGGCGTTTGCGGACCGGGGCCATGTCCATCGCTCGAGAAGGGCGTTCGACCAAGGGGGCTGGTGCACCTGGAAACATCAGGTGGAGGACGGAGTTCTTACCCCCCACAGGTGTTCTCCGTTTGGCTTGAGGTATGCTCTGATCTCGGGTAGCTGGTACGATAGGCGTGGTGTCGCTCGGACGCAAGACTCACGGCGTGGCAGCCAGGGCTGTTTCAAGATCGGGTCACGCCGCATGGGAACGCTCCGTATCGACGCGCGTTCAGTAGGGCCGGCCTGTCCCCAGGCCGGCCCCCCCGGCGTGGGGACACGCCGGGGGGACTTGTCGGTCCCGCAGGCGGAGAATCTTGAAACAGCCCTGCGTGGCAGCCGTGGCGGTTGGACGCCGCCGCCGGGGGCGGACGTAGACACCGGGCCACGTGAGTGCTACCTTCCGAGAATACTTCTGCAATCGCGCAAACGGGCCGTTTCGAGGGGAGAACTACAACATGCCGGAGCAGCTCGTGTTCTCCGACGACTTCAGCGACGGGATTTGGACCAAGTACGCCGGGAACCCGGTTCTGGTCCGGTCGCAGCCGTGGGCGGAGAGCGATTACATCTGCGAGCCGAACGTGCTGTTCGAGGACGGGCTCTTCCGCGTCTGGTTCTCGCAGATGTTCCCGGGCGGGCGCGGGCACGGCACGGCGCTCGGGTACGCCACGTCGCCGGACGGGTTCACTTGGACGAAGCATCCAGGCAACCCGGTGCTGACCATGCCGGGCGGCGAGGTGCACCGTCCATCGGTCATGAAGCACGGCGACACATACTACTGCTTTGCCGTGCAGAACGAGAACGGCGGCGAGGCAGCCACGATGCGGCGCTGGAGCTCGCGCGACGGCATGGTGTGGGGGGACGAGCGGTTGGTGCTGCGCTGTTCGCAGGCGTGGGAGGGCGGCCTGTCGAACATGGCCGTGGTGGTGGATGAGGACGGCACGTGGCGCATGCTCTACACGGGTGCCGACAAGCCGCCGGCGCCGTCGTTCGGGTACGCCTGGTCGCGGGACGGGCTCGAGTGGGTCAAGCACGAAGGCAACCCGGTGATCACCGGGTTCTACGGCGGCGACCCGGCATTGCACCGGATCGGCGAGCTCTACTACACCTGGCACTCGCACTCGTTCGAGGGCGGACTCCGCATCTGCTGCCGAAGCAGTCCGGATATGATTGACTGGGAACCGGTCGGGCGCCATCCGCAGATCGGCTACACGCAGGTGTGGGAACGCGGCGTGCCGGAAGCGCAGGGCGGTACGACCGCCGGCTACTACGGCCACCTCACCGACGCGACGCTCTGCGAGGCGAACGGGCGCGTGTTCCTGCTCTATCAGGGCGCTCAGACGCCGCTTGGGGTCGCGACGTTCGAGGGCACGTTTGCGGACCTCGCAGCGCGCCTGCGGACTCCGCCGCTGTCGCAGTGGGAGGAGTCGCCCTATGGCATGGTTGAGAACGGGACACTGAAACTCGCGGACAACGGCAGCGACCGGAATCCGCTGGTGGCGGCGATCGCAGGGGCAGGGGACCGGTACGCCTTGGACGCGCGCATTCAGTGCTATGCCGGCGCGACGCACCGGGTCTCGGTGGTGATGCGCTACGGCAACGCGAGTACGTTCGCCCGGTTCTGGCTGCACGACGCCGGGCACACGTACTACCAGGAGTGCATTAACGGGCTATTCAGCACACCGCTCAACGTGGGGCCAAGTTCTGCCTGCGATTCTGCGCCGCACGACTGGCGTGTCGAGGTGCATGGGGCGGCGAACCGTCTGTCGATTGACGGCCGGCGCGTCGGCGAATGCGAATCGAGCCCGGCACTGTTGCGCAAGCTGACGGGGCCGGTGTACGTCGGGTTCTCGACGCTCGACGCGTACGCCAGCATCGAGCAGGTGCAGGTCCTGGCCTGCGAGTGAGGGCTTCGGTTGCTGAAATCCAGATTTGCCTATGGAACTCGCATCAATCGCAACGCCGGCATCTCGTTTGTGTCCAGCCTTCAGGCTGTCTGGCAGGGCGTGGCTCCCGAGCCGGCTGAAGCCTGTACACAAACGGCGACAACGGGTTTCATTCCGACATGACCGGGTGGTCTGCCGCCTGAGCCCCGCTGAAACCTGAAACCCGAACACTGAACACCCCAAGTGGAGACAGCCATGCGAATCGGTTTCGCCAAGCGCGACGTCAGTCCGCCGGTGCTGGCGGCGGGCGACCTGTCCATTCCGATGCTGGGCTGGCGCTGGGAGCGGTCCAAGGCGTACCGCGAGATTCACGACCCGCTGCACGCTCGGGCTATGGCGGTCGAATCGGGCGGTGCGACGGCAGTCATCTTTGCGTGCGATCTGTTCGGCGACGCGGTCGGGTTCGGCAACCGGTGTGCGGCGGGGTTGCAGGCGCGGCGCGGTGTGCCGGCGGCACACGTGTTCTTCAGTTGCTCGCACACGCACCTGGGGTACATCTGCTCCCTCGAGGCGTTCCGGATCGGCGGGTACGAGATCGGGCCAGGCACGTGGTCGTGGCTCGCCGCGGGTGCGGGCGAAGCGATTGCGCAATGCGCCATCGCCGCGGCGAGGTGACGTGGGGTGCGGAGGAGGGACGAGGGTCGAGTGTCGGGTGTCGAGGGGGGGAAGAACTCGGCGTACGGTAGGCCAGGCGTGTCCTCACGCCGGCGGCTTGGGGTGCGTTCCTCGGAAGACCCAGATTCCGCGCGGGGCTCGGAGCGCGGCGGCGGGAGATCGCAGCACGGAGGCGGGTTGGACACGGCGGTCCTCCGCCGTATCTGTCCCATGTGCGTTCTGAGACGAGGCGTCTGTCTCTGCTCGGGTCCCAACGCACCTGTGGCGGTGACGGGCGAGGACGCCCGTGTCCAGCGTCGGCTCGGAACGCACATGCGACACTCGTCCCCCGTCGCAGGAGCGGAGTCAACGGGTGGTGTAAACACATGACCAAAGCGCCGAGAATACCGGTTGCGTATCCTGATACGAAGCTGCCGCTGGTGTCGGTCTCCAAGAGCGACACAAATGCGCGGTCGGGCACGTACCATCTCCACACAGACGTGGACTGGGAGATCTGGTTCATTGCCGCCGGGCAGGTGTGCCTGCGGGTGAGCGGGCGGCCGTGGCGGCTCCGCGCCGGGCAGTTGCTGGTCGTCGGCCCGGACGAACCGCACGCGCTGGTGTCCGGCAGCGGGAAATGGTACACGCTGATTTTCCGGCAGCGGTTGCTGCAGGGCCTGCCTTGCCAGGCGCGCGGCGTGACGAAGACGGCACTGGACGTGGCGGGGACGCGTCTGTCGGGGAAACTGACGCTCGGCGCGCGGCAAGGCGCGAATCTGGACTACCTGCTCGATCGCCTGGAACGCGGCCATCTGCTGTCCGACTCGATCCGTGACCTCGATGGATTGCGTCCGGCGCCAGTCACGCCCGGCTCCGAGCATGGCTATTGGAGTTACGGCATGTGCGTGGACGCGTGGGAGGCGAAGACATTCGCCGCAGCGTTGGGCAAGGAAGGCGTGCCGTGCGGTGCCGGCTACATCGGCGAACCGATCTACATGTGTATGGAAGCCTGCTGCAACAAGGTCACGTTCGGCACCTCGCAGCACCCGTTCGACGGCTGCCACACCAGCCGCAAGTACGAGTACATCCAGGGCATGTGTCCGCGCACCGAGGAGGCCCTGAAGTGCATGGTCACTCTCGGCATCCACGAGTTCATGGTACGCCAGGATGCGCTCGACATGGCCGGTGCCATCCGCAAGGTCGCGGAGGTGCTGCCGAAGACGGTCGCTACACCATGAAGGGCATGAAAATCATGAAGGTTGGCGGATCCGCCCTTCATGCTCTTCATGGTGAGCTTGCCCCGCGTCATTCGAGTCGGAGCAGGACGGTTTCCTGTGGGCCGAGGTGCAAGCGCCAGTCGCCGGCGGTCAGCGGCAGGGTCAGGGGCTTGACCTGCGCGTCGGCGTCGATGCTGAAGCCGGTGGCGCGGGTGGCGCCCTTTGTGGACTCGGCGCGCAGGGCAATGTCCGTCGCTTGGGCCGTGTCCCAGTTGATGGCCAGGAGCAGGCGGCCCCTGGGGCCGTCCACGACGGTGACTTCGACGTCCTCCCCGGGTTGTGTCGCGAACAGGGGCGCGGGCTTGCCGAGGGCGGTTGTGAGCGCCTGATCGAGCGCGGCGCATGTCGCGGCGGCGAAGGGGGCCACCGGGACCTTGAGTTTGGGGTCGCGCACCGGAGTGACGGGCTCGAACAGCCGGATGGCAAGGTCATTGCCGAGGAACACGGCTGAGCCCTTGCCGACCGCGGCCGTGACTGGTCCGTCCGCATTGCGCGGCGGTACGGTATTGCCGAACAGCGGCGCGAGCCGCGGGGTTGGGAGCGTCTGGCCGAGTTCGTCGACCGGCGACAATTCCGAGAGAACGACGACCGTCTTCCCCTGCGCGGCCAAATCGTTGAGGGCGGCAGCCTCCGACTCCTTGAGCGCAAACGGGAACGGTACGAGCACGACGCGCGCTGCCGCCAGGCGTGACGGGTCCGGGTTGTCGAGGTACGTCATGCGGAACGGGTAGCCGCGGCGGAGCAGGAAGTACAGGGCATTCTTGTGCGCGACGAAGCCGCGGTTCGGGTCCGGCGTCTCGCCGAATTCCGCCGCGAGTTTCTTGGTCTTGGCCAGCCACTGCCAGATGTCTTCCGAGTTGCGCGAGCAGAGCACCACGATCTCGCCCGGTTCCTGTGTGCCGACGATGAACGGTTCCATCTCGCGCATCACCTGGTAGGCGGCGGCGAGGCGGCGTGAGGGCGCCGTGGGTTCGACATACGCGACCTTGCCGGTCATATAGTCCAGGTACCACCAGAAGAACTCGCGCGCGCCGTGCACCAGGCAGGAGAGTGCGGCGCCGTAGACCTCGGCGGCGTCCTTGTCGCGGTATTTCTCTTCGAGCCGGCAGACTTCGAGCGTCACGCCGGCGGAGCGTTTCCAGTTGGCCGCGGCCAGGTGGATAGCGGTCTCGGTCGTGTAGTAGTGCGTCGAGTCGCCGAGGTAGTTGTGCAGTTCGATGTACGGGTCGGTCTGGAGGCAGTCCAGGGCCGTGTCCACGCCGATCTTGTCCCACGCCGCGCCGGTGTCGATGCGGTTGTCGCTGCAGATGGGCAGGACGCAGATCATGGTGTCGGTAACGACGGACGGGTTGACCTGCTTGGCCGCGGCAATGGTGCGCTGCAGCCAGGCTGAGGTCGAGTCGTAGCGGAACTCGTTGAGCCGGTTCCAGGCGGGCCCGGGAATGGTCCACGGCTTGGCGACGTCGGGGAGTTCCGTGCCGTAGCGTTTCTGGAACTCGCGCTTGCAGACATCGCAACTGCAGTAGGCCGTCATGGTCGTCTGGTAGAACTTCGCTACCTCGGGGTCCTTGTGTTTCGCGAAGTGGGTTTTCACGCGGTCGTTGGCCCAGTTCCACGTCCATTCGTCCGGCACGACACCGATGCCGTCGAACCCGAACTGGGTGAAGTAGGCGACGGCGCGGGTGTACGCCTCGCCCCAGCGGCCGTTGACGCAGGCCCAGTAGGGGAATTCGGGTGAACGGGTGTCCGCGATGTCAGGCATGGGCGCGCCGACGGTCAGCCAGACCTTGAACCCGCGCCGGTGTGCGTCGCCGACGAAATCGAGCACGCGATCGTCGGGCTTGACGGGGGTCAGTGTGGTACCCGTCATCACGGTATCCCACGATGCGCCGCGGTAGAAATGGAACGCGTTGCAGCCGATGGCGGTGAGCGAGTTGAAGAACTCGTCCCGGAACGTCGGCGTTCCGTCCGTATCGCCTTCGAAGCCGGGGTCCTGGACGAGGTTCTTCGAGCGCGTGCCCTGCGCGTCGAGGACTTCGCCGACGTAGAGGTCGTCGAACCAGGCGCTGCCCTTCAGTTGGCGCAGGAAGACGTGGACGCTGGCCGAAGCGATCGGGGCGGGTGGCTCGTAGATCTGTTCGACGTATTGCCAGTCGGTTTTGGCGGGATCGAAGGCGGCGATCTTCATGGGCCAACTCTCGCCGTTCTTCAGTCGGACATCGAGGTACACCGAGCCGTGGAAGTCGGGAGTGCCGGTCACTCCGACCAGCTTGGCCCAGCCGGCCACGATCAGGGGCCGCGGTTCGGGTTGGTCGAAGGTCACCTGCTGCGAGGCGCCGTGCGCCTCGGTGTCGGTGGCGTTGGTGCAGGACAGGCTGGCCCGGCCGGAATGCACTTCCTTGGCGTCCAGCGTGTAGCCCTGGCCGTAGGGCCCCCATGCCCGGTTCTCGATGGCCCTGCCGGGATTGCAGTAGACGCCGCGGATGATCCCCGGCGGTGCGGTCTCGGCGGCCAGCACCCCGCAGCTGGTCAGAGCGAGAAACGTTCCCATTGCGACCGTCGTCGTTCTCACGGATGGGGCCCTCCCTAAAGGCTGCGTGGCTATGATGGCGATGGCGGCGGACAGACTGGATTGCACCGTCTAGCGTCAGAACAGGTACACGAGATACGACAGTTTGCGGAACCCGTGCGCCGCGAGTGGGTACAGGGTGATGTGGCGGCGGTCGCGCGTGTGGGCGAAATCCGGGGCGTCCCCCGCCGGGAGCGCAAATTCGATCTCGCTGGGGAAGGCGCCTTCGCGGTTGCAGGGCGTCGGGGTCATGGCGGCCAGGGTCGCGTCGTCAATGCGGTAGACGATGTGGGCGGGGCAGGCGTTGGTGCCCAGCGCCATGGGGCCGTACCACAGGCTGCGGCGTTCGCCGAACACGTCCGGGCGCCGGCATGGCTCGGCGCGCACCGACGGTGCGAACTGCAGTCGGAGCACGTGGCGTCCGGCGTTCCGAACGGCCACGGGCAGTGTATCTGCGCCGCGCGGGGCTGGCGGCAGGTCCAGGCCGTCAAGGGTCGCGTTCTTCAGCGGCGTGTGGTGTGGCAGTCGGACCTGGAGTTGCGCTTCAGGGGTACCTTGGAGTTCGACCTCCAGGTCCACCGTGCCCGGGAATGGGTACTGCATGCCTGTCTGAAGGAGCCGGACGTGGCCGCCTGGCACGGGGATGTCCGCGCTGGCGCCGAGGAACAGGTTGACGTGAATGCCGTCCGCGCCTGTCGTGTAGACGTGACGTGCGACCTCGGCCAGGCCGTACGGGCCGTGCATTGAGCAGCACCAGAACGCCTCGACGAATCGGCCTGCGCTGCCGGGCGGCATGGGCCCGACCTGGCCGTGGAAGCCGTTCCAGGTCCCGAACCCGCCACCGGGTGCCTGGTTCATGAAGAAGTGGCTATGAATGGCGCGCTCCGCGGCCTCGAGGTACTCGTACCGGCCGGTGATCTGGTGCAGTTTCAGGTTCACCAGCACCCAGTCGACCTCGGAGCAGCCTTCGTCGGTCTTGGGGTTGTTGAAGGCTTCCGGGACCCCGCCGGTGTCGAGCAGTCCTTTCTCCATAATGAATCCCCACTCCTGCGCGACGCGGTCGACCAGGAATCTTTCGCCGGTGAGCAGGTGCCAGTCCAGCATACCGCGCAGCGAGGCCAGGAAGTGGTGGCTGTGGATCTCGGTATCGAACGACCTGACGCTGCGGGCAATCTGCAGGGCGAGTTCGGCGTAGCGGGGCTGTGGGTCGACCTCGTAGAGGGCCGCCAGGCCGTCGAGGCAGTGCGTGAAATTGGAGAAGACCAGCGCATAGCTGCCTTTCTCGAGTTGCTCGCCGCGTATTTCCGGGCGCAGCCAGTACGGGGTGATGGCCGCGTACCAGTCGGCCAGGCGCCGCGCGGCCTGCAGGGCGCGTTCGTCGCCCGTCAGGGCGTAGTACCGGGGCAGGGCCAGGAGCATCCACGCCGTGCCGGAGACCTGTGATCGGTCGCACGACTCGAGAGACCGTTCAGGGCCGAAGTGACCGTCCGTTGCCTGGTTGCGGAAGACAAGTTCCGCCACCTCTTTGCCCTTGGGTGTCAGGCCGCCGCTGTGCGGGGCCAGGGACACGACGGCATTCAGGTATCGCCCGCTGACGTCCGCGAACCAGGTCCACTCGTGGCCGGTGTACCAGTCGTGGAATGGGGTTGGGTCGTAGGCGAAGGTGATGTCGCTGGCGATCCACTCGGGGCGGTAGACGTCATCCTGCCCAAGGCGGACGGCGGTACGTCGGATGCGTTCGGCCAGTTCGCCGGTTGGCTTGACCTGGGTGGATGCGAGGAGTTGGGTCTTCGCTTGGAGAGTGGGTTGCATGATGTCCCTCCGTTGTCTGCGGTGAGGCAAGGTTGTGCGAGGGTTCAGGTTTCGGGTTTTCATCCGTCGGAAAGAGAGACTCGGCCCCGCTGTACGAGCCCAGGCACCGCGTGCGGACGTGGCCACTGCAGCCTCAGAAAGCAATCTCACGATCGGCTGCAGCGTCGGCGTTGCGCGCCGATTCCAGGCCCTCTTGCACAGCAGGCACAACCTAGTCGTTGCGGGGCCGGTCGGCAAGTGGCCCGCCTTTCACAACCGTAATGCGTCAGCGCCCCCCGGCCGGCGGACCGGCCGGTCAGTAACCCGCAGGGTATGATCGGGCGGTCCCCGCCCGGGAGCCGCTGACGCATTACTCACAACCTCGGGGCGGACTGGCGGCGGTCGCCACTTCCGCTATGGTAACCGGTTTGCGGGCCACCGCATGCGGGGCGTGCGTCGGGGGCCGGGTTTCTTCCGCTGGTTGCCGAGGGATGGCGCGGTCGCGGCTACGGGTACACATGACCATTCGCGAGATCATTGAAGTTGGCGAGCAGTACGTCATCGAGATCATCGGGGGGCGTCGGCGTACCCGATGGGACCGGCTGTTCTGTGCGTTCCTGTTTGCCATCTCGCGAGTGTACGCCAACGTGGTTCTGCTGCGGCAGACGCTCTACGACCACCGCATTCTGCGCCAGCGCATGCTGGGGTGCCTGGTCGTGAGTGTCGGCAATCTGACCGTGGGCGGGACGGGCAAGACGCCGGTCGTGGAAGTGTTTGCCAAGACACTGGCGGCGAAAGGGCGTCGCGTGGCGATTCTCAGTCGCGGCTACCGCAGCAAGGGTAAGCCTGTGCTGCAGCACGTGCGCGACGCCTTCCTGAAGACCAGCAAGAAGACACCGCCGCGCGTCGTGACGGACGGGAAACGGTTGCTGATGGACTCGGCGCTGGCGGGCGACGAACCGTACATGCTGGCGACCAACCTCAGCAATGTGATGGTGGTCGTCGACAAAGACCGTGTCAAGGCCGGGCTGTATGCGATCCGCAAGCTGGGTGCGGACACTCTGCTGCTGGACGACGGGTTCCAGTACCTGCGCCTGCGCCCGCGCCTGAACATCCTGCTGATCGATGCGACGATTCCGTTCCACAACCATCACATGCTGCCGCGCGGTCTGCTGCGCGAGCCGATCCGGAACCTGCGGCGGGCTGACTACGTGTTGCTGACCAAGTCTACGGGCGGCAGTCACATCCGGCACCTGCGTCGTTTTGTCATGCGGCACAATCCGCGGGCGGAGATCATCGAGTGCACACACCGTCCGTTGCATCTCCAGGACGTGTTCACCCAGGAACGGAGGCCCCTGACGTTCCTCAAGGGCAAGCGCCTGGCGGCGATCAGCGGCATCGCCGCCCCGGACAGTTTTGAGAATTTCCTTCCGACGCTGGGCGGGGAACTGGTGTACGCGGAACGATTCATCGACCACCATCGGTTCCGGCAGCAGGAGATCATTGATTTCCTCAATGCCAGCCTGAACCACCGTGCGGACCTGATTGTCACAACGGAGAAGGACGCCGTCCGGTTCCCGAAGATCGATCGGCGCGATTTGCCTTTCTACTTCTTGCGGGTCGAAATTGACATCCTCAGTGGCGCGGAGACGTTCAACGACTGCATTGCGCGCATTTGCTTCCTGTGAGTGGCGCAATGCAACCTGACGGCGAGCACCTCGGACAGGGCTGCGGCCTCGGAAACTTCCCGGGGTCTGTTGCGTTGCGCCGTTTCCTCGCGTAAAATACCAGATGGGTGTGTCGTGTCGGGACCGGATACGTCTCTGTCCCTCAAGTTGTGCCTTCGCATGGGCAATCAGGGGCTGGTTGGCTTGGAATCCCGTCGTGGGGCGGTGCCCGTAGAGCAGGACGGGGAGGAATCGGCCGCGTACGGCATGGGGAACCGGTTCCATCGGGTTTTGTGGCATCGGGAGGTGGCGCCCAGTTCTGTCGGTCCGTTGTCCGATGGCGATGGTTGTGGAGTCGGGTTCCCTGCCGCGGGTGGGTGACCCTTGACGAGGAGTTCCCGAGGATGATTTGCAAGCGCGACGTGTTCTGCCGTTCCCGCGGCGCCCTGCTGTTGCTGACAGGCTTGCTGTTGATCGTGGGAGTGGCTTTCGCCCCGCCTGCCATGGGGCAGGAGAAAGCGGGCGGTGCGCCGGCCAAGCCGCCGGCCAAGGGAAGCAAGGCTCCAGACGCCAAATCGGTGTCAGCCAAGCAGCCCGGGGATGCGAAAGGTGAGGGCAAGCCTGAAGGTACGCCGGAGGCGGCCGCACAACCCAGCGAGCCGCAGCTTGCTCCGGCCAAGTCGCCGTTGTCCGAGACCCGGCTGCAGTTGCTGCGCCAACTTGTCGAGGCGTATTTCGTGGAGAACCCCGAGGAGACCAGCGAGTACCGGCTGGTGAAGGCGGTTCTTGCGAAGTTCGCTGAGACCGACGCGTGTCCCCAGGCCCCGAAGGACCCGGCCATGAGCGACCGGGACATCAAGCGCGCGGCTGCCAATAGCACTCGCAAGCTGGTGGCCGAGAAGTTCCCTGCCCTGGATGAGAAGGTTCTTGTCGATGAGTCGGTGGCCGCCTACCCCATTTATGAGGAAGGGGAGATCGTCACGGTGAAATACCAGGCCAACCCGGCTCGCCCGTCGGTGACGAAGAAGGGGTACTACCATGGACGGAAGGGGGATGTCATCCTGATCGGCGTCGGCGGTGGCAACCCGATTCGCATCCCGGACATGGAAGTGTTGCCCGAGAACAAGGAAGAGCTTCTGAAATTCGACCGGAATGCATCGCTGGTGTTGCGCCAGAACTACGTCGAGGCGAAAAAGAAGGACTACGAGGCCAAGCGGGCCGCGTTTGAGGAGGCGGTCAAGGGGCGTATGCTCGAGGAAGAGCAGAAGTGGGGGATAGCCGCCAACGAGAAGAACGGTCACATCCTGATGGGTGGGCAGTGGCTCAAGCTGAAAGACGCCCTGCTGGCGGTGGCAGTGGCGGTTCGCGGCCAGATGGGTCAAGACAAGGAGACGGCGCGGCAGGAGCGATTGGCTGAACTGGACCGGTTGGCGGGTGTGGCCATTGCGGCACAGGCAACGTTCGACGTGTTTTCCAGCCCACGGCGGTACTGCGATCCGGAGAAGTTGTATACCGAACTGAAGGCCGAGGAGATTCGGCGGGCGGAAGAGGGGAAGAAGGCCAAGGACGAGGCAGAGGCCAAAGCGAAGGCGGACAAGGAGGCGGCGGAAACCAATGCCAAGGCGGCGGAGGCGGAGGCTCTGGCCAGTGCGGAGGCGGCGAAGAGGGCGGCCGCACTGAAGAGCAAGCAGGACGACGACTTTAGGATCAAGTTGGCCTCTGAGAAACCAACCGGAATCCCGATTTGGCTGTACGCGGTCATTGCGCTGGCGCTTGGCGGGGGCGGTGCCGTGACGTTCTTTCTGATCAAGAAGTATTCCACCCCGGACCCGCAGAAGTTCTTCAAGGCCAAGGGCAAGATGCAGAAGAATTTCTGGGCCATGGCGGAAGCCGACCCGGAGCACTTCAAGTACTGCGCGTATCGATTCCCCGATCCGGAGCAGGGCCGGCTCGCCCTGCTGAGTTTGTCGTACATGCAGGATGCGTCCGGTGAGGTCAGGTGCAAGCGGCCGGGCGAAGTCCTCTTCGGCGTGTATCCGCACCAGGACAAGGCGGTGGCCTTCATGGGCGGCACGTCGCTCGGCTATGCCATGTGGCGTGAGGCCACTGCCGTGTGGCCCGAACTGCCGGGCGCCGAGTACTTCCGTGTCAGCACGGCCCCGGACGTGACGCTGGAGGCGCCCAACATCCAGGAACTGATGGCGGACTCCAAGATCAATATCACGTTCGTGGAGCGCAAAGAAGCCGAAGATTACACCATGCACCACATCTACAAGGCGCCCGACGAGCAGAGCGCCATGGCTTTCCTGGAGAAGGTCGAGATCAAGTCGGCGGACGTTCGGATCATCGTGCATACCCCGACGGCCACGTTCCGCAAGGGCCTCGATGGCCTGGTCAAGGACGAACCGGGCAAGGAAGGCGGCGAGAAACCCGCTGCGTCCGAGGCGGGTAAAGAGAAACCCGATTTGGTTGCGGAAGAGAAGAAAGAGGCTCCGGGCTTGGCGAAGGCGGAACAGAAGGAAAAGGAAGCTCCCGCGGTCACGAAGATAGCTCCCGCCGAAAAGGCGCATGAGGCGGACGCGGCGAAGGACGAGGATGATGATGAGGGGGCGGAAACGGAACCGGCGAAAGACGACAAAGATTCGGCCGGGAAAAAGCCGGACGCGCAGAAGCCGCCGATTGTCATCAAGCCCAAGACGGCGTCGCCGCCGTCGGCGCCCAAGAAGGCTCCCTCTGTGCAGGTCAAGGCTCCACCCGCTGCTCCGGCCAAGCCCGCAGCCGCGGAGTCGAGCAAGGAAGGGTCAGACGTAGACGTCCAGAAGAAGCCATCGATTGCCATCGTGTCGAAGGACGCGTCATCGTCTGTCGCTTTGAAAACGCCCGGAGCTGCAGTCAAGATCGTTGTCCCCCCGCCGGGCGCGGTGCCTTCCAAGTCTTCCGGGCCGGTTCCCGCCAAGGTGGCTGCGCCGGCGCCGAAACCGATCGTTCTCATGCCGCCGAAGTCGCCGGCGGCCGCCGCGCCCGAGGGGGAGAAGGCGGTCGCCGAAGGCGGCAAGCCGGAGGCTCCCAAGGAAGGCGGCGAGCCCAGGAAGTCCCTGACTCTCCTGAAGAAGAAGGTGCCCGAGGAGGGCAAGAAGTAGGGCGGGTGGTGGTCGGGGCCGGAGGATGGGTTGAGCAACCTGAGCCGTAACGCCGATGCGATGTTTCTTGGCATTCCCTTTGACGCCGCTGGTCTGCGAATACGCCGACGGGGTCGGCACGGTCCTCCGCGGTGCAGGGGTCCGGGGGAAGTGGGTGCGGACCGGGAACCTTCATTTGACGGTCCTGTTTCTGGGCGAGCAGAATGAGACTGGGCTGCGGTCGCTTTTCGGCGCCATCCGCGACGTGTGTTCGCGGTCCATGGCCCTCCAACTGCGAGTCGGCACTCCGAGCCTGTTCGGCCCGCCGCCGCGAGTGCTTTTTCTCGAATGCCACGACACAGGGACTGACACGTACAAGTCCTTTGCTCTGCGGGTCCGCGACGGAGTTGCCGGATGCGGTCTGGTCCTGCAAGACTCAGTTCTCAGGCAGGAGCCGCTCCCGCACCTGACTTTGGTGCGTTTTCGTGACCCGCAGGAAGCCAGGTCGTTGGCGAGGCATGGGCGCTTTGTTCGCGGTTCCTGGGTCTGGGATGATGCACCCGCGCTTCCCGCGCCGCCGGCCACCCTGTGGGAACTGGCGCGTCTGGGACTGTACTGCAGTGTGTTGCGGCCGGCCGGACCGGAGTACGAGTGCTTGGACGAGTTCCCGCTCGGAGGGAAAGAGGTGTGAGGAGAGGACGGGGAGAGCGGCAGTGGCGCGGGACCTCCGGGGCCGCAGTGGAGTGCTTCGGGCCGTCCCGGCCCGAGATCCGCGCCGGGGACCGGCCGGCGCACTCCGCCTCGGGGGACTGTCGATTTAGTGCCGGCTCGCTCCCGCATGCCGGACCGAGCCGGTCCGGCCACTTTGGGTGTGGTTGCGCATCTGAGGTGGTTAAATCGACGCGCCCTCGGCGCGGGACACACCGAGCCACCGCGCGTCTGATCGCGTCCTGGCCGGGGTGAGCCGCATTCCCGCGAGGTCGAATTCACTCGCACGGGTCGAAAAGGAGAAGCCGTTGCGCAGAGACACGATCACGGTTGAGGTGGCCGGTGGACGGCAATTGCGGTTCCCGGTGGTGTCCGTGAATACGGTCATCGTGGGTGCGGGGGCGGCGGGGCTGAAGTGCGCCGACGCTCTGCACGGCCTGGGCGTGCAGGACGTGGCGGTGGTGGTGGACCACTTGGGGAACGGGGCCTCGAACAATTCCGGGTCGGACAAGCAGACCTACTACAAGCTTGGCATTCTGGGCGCTGAACCGGACAGTCCGATGGAGTTCGCGCAGACGTTGTTCCAGGGCGGGATGATGCACGGCGATCTCGCGTACATTGAGGCGCTGGGCTCCGCACCGGCGTTTTTCGATCTGTGCCGGATCGGGGTGCCGTTCCCGTTCAACAAGTATGGCGGTTACGTGGGGTATAAGACGGACCACGACCCGCGGCAACGCGCCACGTCAGCCGGGCCGAAGACGTCACGGTTCATGTGCGAGCGGCTGCTGCACCAGGTCCGGCATCACGAGATCCCGATCCTGGACCGGCACGAGGCGGTGCGGCTCCTGACGCAGGACGGCACCGACGGGACGCGGCGTGTCATCGGGGTGCTGTGCGTAGACCGGGCGGCGGCTGAGGAGGAGCACTTTGGCCTCACCGTCGTGAACGCCACCAATGTCGTTCTGGCGACGGGCGGGCCGGGCGAGATGTACCGCATCAGCGTCTGGCCGCACGGGCAGATCGGGTCGCACGGCCTGGCGCTGGAGATCGGGGCGGTCGCGAACAATCTGACGGAACTTCAGTACGGCCTGGCCTCGGTCGCCTTCCGTTGGAACCTGTCCGGGACCTACCAGCAGGTGATCCCGGACTACTTCAGTACGGCGGGCGACGGTAGCAGCGACCAGCGTTTCTTCCTGCACGACTACTTCGAGGACATGCCGTCGCTGGCCACGAACATCTTCCTGAAAGGGTACCAGTGGCCTTTCCACGCCGCACGGTTGCAGGGCGGCGGTTCGTCGCTGGTCGACATCGCGGTGCACCAGGAGGTTGCGGCGGGCCGCCGCGTGTTCCTGGACTTCATGCACAATCCGACGCCAGCCCCCGGGATGGCGCCGTTCAGTATTGCCACGCTACGGCCCGAGGCGCGCACGTACCTGGAGCGGTCGGGCGCGGTGCAGGCCACGCCGTACGAGCGGCTCCAGCACATGAACCCGCAGAGCATCGATCTGTACGCGGAACATCACATCGATCTGCGGGAACCGCTTGAGGCGGCCGTGTGCGCGCAGCACAGCAACGGCGGCCTGCGCGGAAATCTCTGGTGGGAGACGAGCGTGCCGCATTTGTTCGCCATTGGCGAAGTGAACGGAACGCACGGGGTGCGGCCAGGCGGCAGCGCGCTGAACGCCGGTCAGGTGGGCGCCATGCGCGCCGCCCAATTCATTGCCGGTCGGTACGGCGAGGCACCTTCGGCGCCGGAGGAGTTCGCGGTTCTGGCCGGTGTGCAGGTGGCCGCTCAGTTCCGCGAGTACACGGGGTATCTGACCGCCAACGCCGACGCGCTTCCGCTCGGCGACATACGGGCCGGCATCCAGGCGCGCATGAGTGCCTGCAACGGGTTTGTGCGCAGTCTAGTGTGGGCGGAAGACGGTCTGCGCGAGGCGCGAACCCTGTACCGCCGCATTTTGGAGCACGGCATTCGCTGTGCCGACCGCCACCAACTCGTTCGGGCAACGGAGGATCGGCATCTGGCCCTGACCAGCATTGCTTGCCTGGAGGCGCTCTGTTTCTACATCCGGAACGGCGGCGGCAGCCGGGGCGGATTCATGGTCCTGGATGACGCGGGGCAGCTCACCGTGGACAGCCGGCGCGGTCGCGAACTGCGGCACCGCGCGGAGAACCTGGACAAGCGCCACGAGATCCTGGAAATTCGCCTCGCGTCTGGCACGCAGGACCAGTTTGATGTGTCTCCTGTCCCCGTCCGGCCCCTGCCGCAGGACGACAGTTGGTTCGAGACGGTCTGGGCCGCCTGGAATGAGGGCCTTATTTTTCGCGAGTAATGGCGGCGCTTCGTAGGCGAAGACGTTCTCTGGATAAGGAAAAGAACCGAGCTGTGCCGGCAAACCTTGAGAGAGAAGAGGCCCCGCCATAGACGCCAGGACGCGCCTGTTCGTAGTGGGCTCGCAGCGCACGGAACGAAGTGGAGCGCCAAGAGTCCATCCGGCGCGTTGTGAGGGTCAGGCGCGGGGATGGTGTCTTGCCCGGCGGATCCCGCCTGTCAGGCGGGGCCGGGACTGCGACACCACTACGAGCGGCGCCGCGACCTATGCCTGTCCGCACGAGGACGTCATCCCGCGCGGCCGGATTTACCCGCACCGGTCGAAAAAGGCGCCTGAGCCGAAACCTGCCAGGCAATGCCGCCGTGGTGGCGCAACGAGTTTGGTTGACCGTACGCGGGACAGAGGCAGCAGCACGATGTCGACACTGTTTCTCATTGCCACACCGATCGGGAACCTGGAAGACGTGACCGACCGGGCCCGGCGCGTGTTGCGCGAGGTTCAGGTGCTCGCCTGCGAGGACACGCGGCGGACCCGGATCCTGCTGGACCACTTCGGGATACCCAAGCCGGGTGTGGTTCTGCCCTGCCACGAGCACAACGAGCAGCAGGTGTGCGGACGGTTGCTCGAGTGCCTGGACCGGGGCGAGAACGTGGCCCTGTGCACGAATGCCGGCTACCCGACGGTCAGCGATCCGGGGTATCTGCTGACATCGCGTGCCATTCAGGCCGGGCACCGCATCGAGGTCATTCCCGGTCCGGGTGCGGTCGAGGTGGCGTTGCTGATGTCGGGGCTGCCGGTGTCGAGCTACACGTTCAAAGGGTTCCCGCCGCGGAAGCAGGGGCGCCGGCGCACGTTCCTGGAGATGGACCGCGAACTGCCGCACACCCTGGTCTTCTTCGAGTCGCCGTTCCGGGTCGGCTCTTTCCTGGCTGACGCCCGGGACGTGCTGGGCGACCGCATGGCGGCCGTGTGCATCGAACTGACCAAGAAGTTCGAGCGCGTCCATCGCGGGTATCTGGGCGACCTGGTGCCGGAGTTCGAAGCGGGGCCGGTCAAGGGCGAAGTTACCATCGTGATTGCGGGGAACCACCCGAAGTTCAGCCGCGGCGCGGCAGAGCCGGCGATGGCGGCACCGGTGGGAATCTGACGGCCAGTCCACGCGCTGGTCGTGAGTGTCGCACCGCCACCGTGTGCACTCCGTACGGCAGTGCTTTTGGCATGCCCGCCGCAGTTCTCCCACTGCGAAGGCGAGAGTGCGGCATGCGTCTGTCCGCCAGTCCTCTGACTGCGGCGCCTGACCCCCGCGCCCGATTCCCCTGCTTGCGGTTGTTCCCCATGTTGGGGCGTGCACCCTGAGCGTTGCCCGCGCCCAGCACGCCGCGCAACGCCTCGCGGTCCGCCAGCGCCAGCAGGTGCTCAAGACCGACACCTGGGTCTGGGGCGACGACGCCCTGGCCTTCGCCGGCGCACACCGGTACATGTAGGAAGGGCACGAAGGGGGGGGCGGCCAGGTCAGCTACGAAGCAGCCATGGTGCGCGAGGTCCCTTCTGCGTGCGGCGCGGGATGCTGATGGCGGCAGCCGACGCCGCCGCCGACCAGCAGCACCGCACCCATAGCGTGAACGGCAAGTCGCCTGAACATGGCGAGAACTATAGCCGGCCTCTGGCCGGTTGCGCGATGCGCGCGGTGACAGCCGGAACGAGGCAGTTCCCTTGCCTCTCCAGACCTCCCACGGCCAAGGACGAGGACCGTGATCGAACGGCTGTGCAGCACATGACCCGTCCGTGACCGGGACGTGCCGGTGCGGGCCGGAAAACCCTGCGCCGCGCGCTTGACAGACGGCACCGTCTGTCGTATGTTAAGATAACGATTAGCTAAACGTTAGCTTTACCGCGTGAAACATAGGGTGGATCGACGATGCGGGTGACGTTGAGGGACATCGCCGAAAGGACGTCGCTGTCAAGAGTCACGGTGTGCCAGATACTTGGCGGCGGCGGCAACGTGATGCCGGAGACACGCAAGCGGGTGATTGAGACCGCCCGCGAACTCGGCTATACGCCCAACAGCGCCGCCAGGGCGATGCGCAAGGGGCGCTTCGACACGGTGGGGCTTCTTCTGAGGGACGAAGCCTACAACATCGAGCTTCCGGCCCAGACCATCGGCGGGATCGCCAGCACGCTGGAAAAGAAAGGCCTGAAGACGATCCTGGTCAAGGCGTCGAACGAATCGCTGCTCAAGGCGAATTCCCTTCCCGGGATATCGGTCAAGTTCATGCTCGACGGCGCAATCGTCAGCTGTTGGGGTGTGATCCCGGACGAGCTGCGCAAGCTGGCGGAAACGCTTGAGTATCCCGTCTGCTGGGTCAACTCCGACATCCCACACAATGCCGTCCGCCCCGACGACCACGGGGCCGGCAGGATGGCGGCCGAACATCTCATCGGCCTGGGCCACCGCAGGATCGCCTATGTGGACTTTTCGGGCTCTCAGCACTTCAGCACGGACGACCGCTGCAGAGGCTATTCCGACGGGATGATCGCCGCCGGCCTGGAACCGTGGGTTTTCAGGCGGAGAATCCCGTCTGAACAACGTTTCGACGGCGCAGCCGAGCTGTTCGCATCCGGCGAACGCCCCTCTGCCGTTGTGACATATTGCACCTACGATGCGATGCCGGTCATCTTTCGTGCGTCTCAGTCCGGGCTCCGTGTTCCCCGGGATCTTTCGGTCGTGACAATAGACGGCAGGATTCCGGTGGCGATGGGGATTCCGATCTCGGCGGTCATATTTCCGGAGCGGGAGTTAGGTGTCGCCGCCGCAGAAATGCTGCTCGCCCGCATCGAAGCAAGGGGGCGGGCCTTTCCGTCGGTCACAGTTCCGTTCAAGGAAATAGCCGGCAAGACCTGCGGCCCGCCTGCCCAGGCGGGGAGCCTGGGCGGATCCAGTGTGTCGTCGTTACCCCAGGCAAGACGATGATTGGGGACACCGGACGGGCATGGCAATCACGATGGCGAGTACGATGGGCAAGAACCAGGGAGAATCAGTATGAATCATGTGAAAACGCTTCTTGCCGGCGCCGTCTCAGCCTTCATCCTGCTGTCGACCACAGATGCGTGTGCATGGGGGCTTGAACAGTGCGCGATCAAGGATCCCGGCCTTCCGCGGGTGCTTCTGATCGGAGACTCGATCCTGGGAGGATACAGATCCGTCGTCGCAAGACAGTTGGAAGGGAAGGCGAACGTCGACGCATACTGCAATCCATATTCGCAGGCCAACAACGAGTGGCATGATGAGCTCAAGGTAATCCTGAAGGGCAATTCGTATGACGTGATTCACTTCAACATGGGGCTGCATGGATATCAGAAAGGCCGCATTCCGGTCGGGCAGTTCGAAACGCTGATGCGCAGATGTGTCGAGACCCTGCGCCGGAACGCGCCGTTGGCGGCCATCATTTGGGCCAGCACCACGCCGGTGACGATGAAGGACAAACCGAAGGAGCTTGATCCGGAGAACAATCCCGTCGTCATAGGCCACAACGCGATGGCCGCCAAGCTCATGCAGGAGTGCAAGATCCCGGTCAACGACCTTTACGGCCTCGTCGCTCCGAAGACGGAACTCATGCTGGGAGATACGGTCCACTGGACGGGGCCGGGCTATGAACTCATGGGGCAGGCGGTTGCGAAAAGCGTCCTTGCGCACCTCCCGCGCCATCCGGTCACCTATATCGTCGACAACCGGAATCCGGCCGCGGACGACAGCAACCCCGGCACGGAAGAGAAGCCGTTCAAGACGATTTCCGCCGCCGCAAAGGCCGTCCTTCCTGGTGATGCAGTCCTGGTTTCGCCGGGCACATACCGCGAATCGGTTCGGATAGAAACCTCCGGCACCGAAGGCCGCCCCATCATGTTCAAGAGCAAGGAGCCGCTGAAGGCGGTTGTCAGCGGCGCGGACGTGATGGAGAACCCGACCGACGAGGGCATGGGCGTGTGGTCCTATGCGATACCTGCGCCCTACCTGCGGGACTGCCAATACACCGGCGGCGATCCGCAGTGGGTATACATGGACGGCCAGCCGCTGGAACGCGCTAACACTCGTGACCGCCTTGTCCCGGGCTCATTCCATCTGGACCTCAAAGGGCTGCGGGCCTTTGTGTCACCGCCGGAAGACACCGACATATCCAAGGTCCTCCTGGAATACTCGCACCGGCACGGGCTGTTCTCGCCGTTCAGCGCCAACAATCAGAACACGGCCGACACCATCGACGACATCCATATCATCGGCTTCACGCTGCAGCACAACGCGAACTGGTTCCGCGGCCTGGGCCCGATACGGGTCTCCGGCCAGAGATGGCTCGTCGAGGGGAACCACATCCGCTGGACTTCGTACGGCGGGCTTGAGACGGCGCACAGCGCCGGCTGCATCGTGCGCGATAACCTGATAGAGTGGGCCGGCTGCCAGGGCATCGGCGGCGGCCCCAACGTCAACCTTCTGATCGAGGGCAACACCATCCGGAACAACAACTGGCGCAGCTTCGACTGGGGCAACGAGGGCGGCGGCTCGAAATGGTCAAGCACCTTCGACTCATGCTTCCGCGGCAACACGGTCTGCTACAACTTCGGCCCAGGCCTGTGGTGCGACGGTGCAAACTGCAACAACGTCTACGAGAAGAACATATGCCACGACAACACGGTCAGGGCGATCTTCTCCGAAATCAACTGGGACGAGGTCATACAGGACAATATCGTCTACAACACGGGCGAGGCGGGCATCATCATCAGCAACGGGCCCGGGATGCTCATCCGCCGCAACATCGTCTTCAACAACGGCATTGGGATAGGTCTCGGCGGCAACCACACCAGGCCGAACGACCACGCCCAGGGCTGGTATCCCAGCGCCGTCGCGCGGATGAATGCCCTCCGCGGCGCGGACAAGCACCGCGTGGCGCTCTGGGAAGCCGGATTCTTCAAATACTATGTCGCCCCCAAGGCATGCCTCATGAACAACGGCGTGATATGGGACAACATCCTCTTCGGCAACTGCCGCACGATGATGGAGGGCCGTGACTACCGCACGCCCTCGCCCATCGACGGATTCGTCAACAACCTCTCCGACCACAACATCTACTGGGCGGCGTCGGAAAAGTCGGTCTTCAACGTTGTATACTCCTATCAGTACGACGGCCTCGACGCCTGGCGCAAGGCCTCCGGGCGCGACGAACACTCGGTCTTCGCCGATCCGCGCGATCCGAAGACCAGGCTGCCCGCCTGGGCCGAGGCATGCCGCAAGGACTGGGACACTAAGATGCGCTCCATCACCGAGGTGGACGGCATCCGCGACGACGGCGTCCGGCAGGAGCTCTACCGCAGCCCCATGGCGCAGATCGCCATCGGCAGGATGCTCCGCTCCCCATATCTCACGGCGGTCAAGTTCGAGGACAAGCGCATCAGGGGCGCCTGGTTTGAGGTCGAGGGCCAGAGGACGCTCGCCGCCTGGACGACAAGCCCCGCGGAGCGGCGTTACCTCCGCCTCAACCTCGGACAGCCTTCCGTCACCGTGGAGAACGGCTACCTAGGGAAGAAGAACGTCGAGCTCGCTGGCGGCTACGCCGACCTGCTGGTGACATACAATCCGGTCTACCTCCGCGGGACTGGCGAGAAATTCGTGGAGTCGCAGTCGGGGATCATCAAGGTGCCGCCGTTCAACATCGCTGAAAAGCCCATACCTGTCACGGTCTCGTTCGTGAACGAGGGCGCGGCGCCGGCGTCCCTGAAGGCTGTATTTTCGCCGACCGCGGGCTTCGCGGTAGAACCTCCGTCCGCGGAAAAGGAGCTCGCCCCCGGCGTCACGCATGAAATCTCCCTGACGCTCAAGCCCGACGGCTCGTTCCGGCGCGGAACGGGAATGCTGCGCATGGACGCGTCGCTCGGCAATGAGAAGATTCGCCGCACCGCCGTCTTCTCGGTCGGCGAGGGGGACAAGAAGATCCCGCGCCTCGCAGGTGAAGTCAGGATTGACGGCCAGCTCGACGACTGGGGCGCGACCGTCAAGGACGCCATCCCTCTTGCAACCATAAACGACGCAGGCCAGTATCTCTCCGGCCCCAAGGACGCCTGGAAAGGCACGGACGATTCGAGTGCCCGCCTCTATGCCGCATGGAAGGCGGACGCGCTGTATCTCGCCGTTGTTGTCAAGGACGACAAGGTGATTGCGTGTGCTGGCTCAAAGAACGAATGGGGCACTGTCCAGCTCGACAAGTGCGACGCCGTGGGAATATCCCTCGACGGTCGCGCCCCGGACATGCAATGGCAGAAAGATCTGAACCTGGGTTGCTACGATGCGACCGTGAGTCCTGCCGCCGAAGGCAAGCATGTCCTCTCGCCCAACTGGCGCACCAATGCCGTTCAAGGAGTAAGTGCCGCGACAGCCCTTTCCGAGTCAGGCTACATAGTCGAAATCGCGATTCCCCTCACGGAAAAGAACTTCCCCGCAAAGCAGTGGAGCGAAGACCGCCCCGTCAAGCTCTCCGTGCTGCTCTTCGATTCCGACGATCTGTCACCTGATGCGAAACGCAAGGTGCTTGGCTGGTGCACGAGCCCGAACCAGAAGAACTCCGAGGATACCAGCGGCTGGGCCACAGTCATACTGGCAGGCGAGCGCTGACAGCATGTTCCGCTGCCAGGGATCGCGTCATGGCAGAAGGAGCCAACCGAGGGCTGCTACCAGATCGGCGTCAGCCCCGGAAAGGGCGATGTCCCAACGAACACGATGGTCTATCAGAAAAGAGTGGCGGGACTTCAGTCCGCGACATCCCTTACCAGCACTGGATAAATTGTCGGAATAGGGGAGAGCGCCGATGTCATTGTGGCACCGTATCAAGCATCCATGCGTATGGTTCACGGAACAGGATGTCCCGCGTTTGAAGAGAAACGCGGAGACGGAGTTCTGGAAGCCGAAGTTCGAGCAGTGGCGGACGGAGCTTTCCGGCAAGGAGCGCCGTTCCGGGCTTCGGCATACGGTTGCTTTTTCCTGTGTGGCGCCTATGTTCGATCAGTTCGGGCGCGTGGGGTTGTGCCGGGGTGCGTGACCTGGCCGTGTCGTTTCGGTCCACGTGATCCCGGCGAGCCACACGCAGGAAGGCGGACGCGAATGGGGTCTGGACACGGCCTGCCTCAAATGCTTGCCGAACTGTCCCGGCCCGGGGAACTGGTGCAACCGGTCCCCGACGCGGCGGACAAGGCGGTGCAGTGTGTCGCCTGCGCCCACATGTGCCGCATCCGCGACGGCGGGCACGGCGTGTGTCACGTTCGGTTCAACAGCGGCGGAACACTGCGTGTGCCGCACGGATACGCGTCGAGTGTGGCCTGTGACCCGATCGAGAAGAAACCGTTCTACCACTTCCTTCCCGGTCGTGACGCCTTGAGCTTCGGCATGCTCGGCTGCAACCTGCACTGTCCGTTCTGCCAGAACTGGACGATTTCCCAGGCGTTGCGCGATCCGGAGGCGGTCCTGTCGCCACGGCCGTGCAGCGCCGAGCAACTGGTCAGCCTGGCGCGGCGCAACGCGGCGCCGATTCTCTCCAGCACGTACAACGAGCCGTTGATCAGCAGCGAGTGGGCCGTGGAGATCTTCCGGCTTGGCAAGGCGCACGGGTTGTTAACCACGTATGTCTCGAACGGGTTTGCTTCGCCGCAGGTTCTGGAGTACCTGGACCCGTGGCTGGACGCCATGAACGTGGACCTGAAGTGTTTTTCGGACGAGGGATACCGCACCTTGGGCGGCCGGTTGGATCCGGTCCTGGACACCATTCGCGCGCTTTGGGCACGCCGCAAGTGGGTCGAGGTCATTACCCTGATCGTTCCGGGGTTCAACGACTCGGACCGGGAATTGGCGCAGATCGCGGAATTCCTCGTCTCCGTCAGTCCCGACATTCCCTGGCACGTGACGGCGTACCATGCGGACTACAAGATGGCGCAGGGGCCGGCTCGTACATCCATGGAGCGGTTGCAGGCGGGGGCGGAGATTGGCAGGAAGGCCGGCCTGAGGTATATCTACGGCGGGAATCTGCTCGGGCTCGGTCGCCACGAGAACACCTACTGTCACTCGTGCGGGCGGTTGCTGATTGAGCGCCGTGGGTTTTCGGTGTCCCGCAACGAGGTCGAGGCCGGCGGCGTGTGCCCGGGGTGCCAGGCGCGAGTCCCGGGCGTCTGGCAGGTTCCGGAGTGTACGGTGGCACGAATGCGTCAGTGAAGATGGGCAGCCAATTCGGACGGCTCGGGAGGCCCACCGCCCTCCATCGTCTCGTTCTCAGAGTCGGGTTAGGGCGAGTGGCCTCAGGAACCATCCACCTATGATGCATGAGCGGTGTAATGCGTCAGCGCCCCCGGCCGGCAGACCGGCCGATCATGTGTGGGCGTTACTCACTGTTTGTTCGGGTCGTTCTGGCAAAGTGGCGGGAGCGAGCCGCTCCCGCGGGTGCCGGAGCGAGCCGCTCCGGCCACTCTACCGCAGCCCGCGAGTAACACCAACCTACTATGATCGGCCGGTCCGCCGGCCGGGGGGCGCTGACGCATTACTGAGCGGTGGCGTTGCGCGGTTGCCAACTGGCGGTTGACGTCCTATAATGTTCCGGTGCGGTGGGGGTGGTAAGGGGAAGACGCGGGGGATGAGTTTGTTGTGTCGTTGGGGCGGGTCCCGCAAAGAGGAGAGTGCGAGGATGATTCTCTTCCGTTGCGAGTGTGGTTCGTCGTATTGTGTCGAGGACGGTTGTGCCGGCACGGTTGTGTCCTGTGACCGGTGCAATGCCCAGCTCGAAGTCCCGGCCGCGTCGGACCCCGAGGTTTATCTGGTTTTCTGCTCCGGCGATCCTGAGAACGGCGTGCCCATGGCTCAGGAGCAGCTCAGCGCCTTGATGGCGTCGGGGCGGGTTCAGGGCACCGACCTGGTTTGGAGCGAGGAGACCTGGCGTCCGATCAGCGAGGTCTTCGGGGAGGGCGGGCCTGCCAAACCCCAGCTCCGGTTGAAGAAACGCGACGGCGGACATCTGTCTGAGGAAGAGGCGGAAGAAGTCCAGAGCCTGTCCCCGGTCCAGAAACTGGATATAGACGTGGTCCCGCCGCCCGCCGGGGGGGTTGCGGGAACAAGAGGTTTTGCCGGGAGGAACAGAGAGGCTCCCCCGACTGGACCGCAGGACGGCGAGGCGAAGAAGAGGTCGCCAACCCGCCAGGCCGTTTACTGGGGGATTCAGGTCGTCCTGCTGGTTGTCGCGGTCTACTATGGCTACCTGTGGGGGTTTGGGCCGCTGCTCTCGCATCGGCGCAATCTGCCCACCCACCTGTTTGTCCACAACCACGATGACGTCAAGTACAACGCCGTGCTAGGGTGGCGCCGTCTCAAGAGTGAGTTGCTGCCGAACTCGTTCTGTGACTTCGAGATCTACGTGGGCATGAAAGAGAAGCAGACGTTGACCCTGACGCCGCAGACCGGTGGCGAGTCCTACAAGGTCAAGGTGCCGCTGCGTCCCGGTGCCGTCATTCTGCTGAACTGCAAGAAGAAAGGCGAGTACGGCGTGTTCGACGTGGCGAAGGTCAAGACCCGTGACATCAACGATGTGCTGGGCAAGCTGGCCCGGGAGATTGCCAGCAACGACTCGCCCGACTCCGCCTTCAGTGTGCATTCGGCCATCCGCGACATTGGTCAGGAGGCGTTTCGGACCACGTCCAAGGAGTTGTTCTACGATTCCGAGCAGTACCAGTTCTCCCGTGTCGCCATGGTAGGACTGGACGAACTGACGAAGAAGGACGGGGCGCCGCGGCCGGTGCTGGTGTGTCCGCCCGAACTGCGCCTCGAGTTCGCGAACGGCACGGGGTTCTTCTCGGATCTTCGCCCCAAGAACGTGGACAATCGGCTCTCGTTGCCCGCCCGGGAGTTCAAGCTGAACAAGGGCCGGACGATCAAGGTGGGTGCCAATCCGCAGCTCGAGATGCGTGGCGACGAGAAGCACGTCGGTCTGGTTCTGCGCATCATGCCCTACCACGAGAAGTCCGACGAAATGACCTTTAACGGCACTTGGACGTACCAGGCAAACCTTGATCTCACCGCGGCGAAGAAGCGCTGGGCATGGTCCTGGGACTACACCGGGACAGCCACCGACAAGGAAGGCAAGCTTATGAGGCTGCTCCTCAAGGTCGACGGCAACGGCAAGGAGTCCAAGAAGGTCGGTGAAGTCCTGCGGTAACGCGTCAGCAGGGCTGTTTCAAGATTTGTGACCGTCACGTGCGGCGAGTACCCCCGGCGTGTCCCCACGCCGGGGGGGGGCGGCCTGAGGACAGGCCGCCCCTACTTGGTGTGCGCAGAGGCGTGGCCTTCCGAGACGCGGGGCCGGATCTTGAAACAGCCCTGACGCGTCAGGCCCAACTCCTTGCGTTCTGTTCCATAGTGTGGTATCGTTATGGTGTCTGGCCGGAGCGCATGAACGCGGTGCGAGGCCGAACTCCATCGGGGTCCGATCAACCGAGAGGCGGGACGCATGAGAAGGCGCCGGTTTACCCTGATTGAGTTGCTGGTGGTCATTGCCATCATCGCCATCCTCGCTTCGATCCTGCTTCCGGCTCTCTCGAAGGCCAAGGAGAAGGCGGCCTGCTCCGAGTGTCAGTCACGGCTGAAACAGTGGATAACGGCGGCGCTGATGTATGCCGACGAGAACGACCAGCGCATGCCCACGCACGGGGATGCCTGCGGTGTCTCAAAGGGGTGGGGAGATCCGAACAACCGTTGCGAGTGGGAAAAGGCAGCCCCCTTTGTCGGGATCTATCCCGGGAACACCATTTCGAGAAACGAGCTGTGGTACTGTCCTGCGGTCGTTGAACAGCAGTTCCAGACTTACAGCGCCGGTTGGACCTACTTCAAGAAGCAGCGGAAGTACGGTTGGAACATTACCGGCATGAGTTTCAACGAGGGCTTTCGCTTGCAAAGGATGACGGCCCCCCACATTACGGTCATTCAAGGCGACACGCTTTACACTGGGCCCTACATCCGCTGGCAGGACCCGAGCGGCACCGACTGTGCAGGCGACCAGGGCATCGTTACCTGGGGCTGCCTCTCGCTTCGCCACATGAACGGGTCGAATGTCACGTTCGGTGACGGCCACGCCGCGTGGTACAACTACAACAGCATGCGGGGCGATGCCGGCGCGGGCAAGGTCAAGTGGTCCAGCCCGCACTGAGCCCGGGCCCCTTCAGTTCCATGGGAGTGGCGGGGGCTGGGCTG